>Ga0210390_10000706_pt1 | contig 34817 bp, 20 predicted proteins | sample IncBWH11OmetaG_FD_161050 | JGI IMG/M metagenome (GOLD analysis project Ga0210390, IMG submission 161050) | Forest soil microbial communities from Barre Woods Harvard Forest LTER site, Petersham, Massachusetts, United States - Inc-BW-H-11-O ...
GAGGGGAACGAAACGACGAGCGGCTCGCAGTACGTGTCGATTCCGCTGGCTTCCAACTATTACCCCGTCGGGTTCGAAACGACGTTCATCGCCGGCCCCTATTCGCCGGGGAACTGGGTGCTGCCCGCCAACTCGTCTTGGAATACGTGGACCAGCAACATCCCCGTAGGCACCGCGGGCGTGACGATCCAAATGGGCGCGAACGGCCTGTTCAGCGTCGTCCAACCGAGCTCGACCAAGCTCGCCTTCGCGCAGTCACCGACCACGGGCACCGCCGGACAGGCCCTGTCGTCCGTGTCCGTTGACGTCGAGAACTCGAGCGGCGGCATCGTCACCAGTGACAATTCGTCGGTCGTGCTGACGCTGAGCGGCGGCACGTTTGCCAATGGAGCCACTTCGATCGTGGCGCAAGCCGTCAACGGCGTCGCCACATTCAGCAATTTGATTATCGACGCGGCCGGCGGCTACACTCTGACCGCAAACGACGGCGAGTTGACCTCTGCCACCTCGGCTGCGCTCACGGTCAATCCGGCCGCGGCCAGCACCCTGGCATTTATCGTGGCTCCCTTTGCCGGCTTCACCGGCCAGGCGCTTTACCCGGGCGTCGAAGTGGCTGTCGAAGATCAGTTCGGCAACGTAATCACGACCAATTCGTCCACGGTCACGTTGGCCCTGAGTAGCGGCACTTTCTCGACCGGGACCGCGTCGACCACCGCCCAGGCCGTGAACGGCATCGCCACCTTCAGCAGCCTGACTTTGAATAACTCCGGCAACTACACGCTGAGCGCCAGCGACGGCTCGCTGACCGGGTCCACTTCGAACAGCATTTCGATCAGCCCGTATCCCACGACGACCGGCGCTTCGAGCAAGCTGGCCTTCACGCAGACACCGACCAGCGGCACAGCCGGCACGGCCCTGGGAACCGCCGTCCAAGTGTCGGTGGAAGACGCGAACGGCAACGTGGTGACAAGCGACACGTCCACCGTCACGCTGACGCTCAATGGCGGCGTCTTCACGGGGGGTGGGACGACCGAAACGGTCCAGGCTGTCTTCGGCGTGGCCACGTTCAGCAACCTGATTATCGACACCTCGGGCAACTTGACGTTCAGTGCTTCCGACGGTTCGCTCACGGGGGCAAGCTCTTCGACCGTCGCCATCAGCGCGGGCGCGCCGACGAAAATCGCCTTTATGCAGACGCCCTCGAGCGGCGTGATGAATCAATCGCTCAATCCGGCGGTCTCCGTGGCGGTGGAAGATCAGTTTGGCAACGTCGTCACTCAGAACAATTCATCGGTTTCAATCCTCGTTTCGAGCGGGCCCTCCGGCTTCAACAGCTCGAGCACGACTTCGGTCACAGCAGTCAACGGCCTCGCCACCTTCAACAATTTGTCATTTGGGTCGGTGGGCGCTTACAATCTCTACGCCAGCGACGGCTCACTGAGCGGCGCCGGATCGTCGAGCATCAACATCACGGCGACCGGAACGAACAAGCTGGCCTTCTCACAAGCGCCGACGTCGGGAACGGCCGGACAGTCGCTCAGCCCGGCCCTGCAGGTCTCCGTCGAGAATCAGAGCGGCTCGGTTGTCACCAGCGACACCACGACGGTGACCCTCACGCTCAGCGGCGGAGTCTTCGCCAGCGGCGGCACGACGGTCACTGCGCAGGCCGTCAACGGCGTGGCCACTTTCAGCAGCCTGGTCATCGATGCGGCTGGCTCTTACAAGCTGACCGCCAGCGATGGTTCCTACACGGGCGCGACGTCGAACAGCATCACCATCAGCCCGGCGACTGCCAGCAAGCTGGTGATCACGCAGACGCCCACCACGGGCACGGCCGGACAGGCGTTGGGCACGGCCCTCAAAGTGTCGGTCGAAGACACTTTCGGCAACGTCGTCACGTCGAATGCTTCGACGGTGACCGTCGCCATCGCCAGCGGTCCCGGTACGTTTGGCAGCGGCAGCACGACGTCGGTGGCCGCGGTCAACGGCGTGGCCACGTTCAGCAATGTCTCGCTCGCAGCCGCGGGGACTTATACGCTGAGCGTCACCGACGGCTCGCTGACAAGCGCCACCTCCGGCAGCATCGTCGTGAGCGCTTCGTCAGCCGCCAAGCTGGCGATCAGCCAATCACCCACGACGGGCACGGCCGGGCAGGCATTGGGCGCTCTGAAGGTTTCGGTCGAAGATTCGTCCGGCAACATCGTCACCTCCAACACCTCGACCGTGACGGTTGCCATCGCCAGCGGCCCCGGCACCTTCGCCAGCGGCAGCACAACGTCAGTGGCGGCAGTCAGCGGCGTTGCGACCCTCAGTAACTTGATCTTCGACACGGCCGGAACCTACACCCTGAGCATCAGCGACGGTTCGCTCACCGGCGCGACGACCGCCACGATCACCGTCAGCCCGGCCGCCGCGAGCAAGTTGGCCGTCACGCAGACACCGGCCACATCGACGGCCGGCCAGGCACTCGCGGCACTCCTCGTTGCTGTGGAAGATGCGTTCGGGAACGTCGTGACGTCCAATACGTCGACGGTGGCACTGGCCGTCGCCAGCGGGCCGGGCTACGCGGCCAGCGGCAGCTCGACCTCCGTCGCCGCGGTCAACGGTGTCGCCACCTTCACCAATCTGACCTTCGACACCGCCGGCACGTACTCACTCAGCGCCAGCGACGGTTCTTTGTCGGGTGGCACTTCGAACAGTTTCGTGGTGAATCCGGCCGCCGCCAGCAAACTAGTGATCACGCAGACGCCGACGACGGGCACCGCAGGAGGCGCTTTGGCAACCGCCCTCAAGATCGCGGTCGAAGATACGTTCGGCAACACGGTCACCTCGAACTCCTCATCGGTCGCAATCACCGTGGCCAGCGGCCCCGGCAGCTTTGCCAGCGGCAGCACGACTTCGGTCGCGGCCGTCAGTGGCGTCGCCAGTTTCGGTAACCTGTTGTTGGACACAGCCGGAACTTACACGCTGAGCATGAGCGACGGCTCACTGTCGGGTGCTACAACCGGCAGCTTGACCATCAGCCCGGCCGCGGCCAGCAAACTGGCGATTACGCAAAGTCCGACTACCGGCACCGCCGGCGCTGCGGCGACACTCAAAGTCGCCGTCGAAGACGCGTTCGGCAACGCCATCAGCTCCAACTCCTCGACGGTTTCGGTTGCGGTTGCGAGCGGGCCCGGTGGCTTCGCCAGCGGCAGCACCACCTCGGTCGCGGCCGCGAGTGGCGTCGCCACGTTGAGCAATTTGATTCTCGATACCGCCGGAACCTATACCTTCAGCGTCAGTGACGGCTCGCTGAGTGGAGCCACATCGGGCAGCCTGTCGATCAGCCCGGCCGCCGCCAGCACGCTTTCGATCGTACAAACACCGGCCGGCGGGACCTCCAACCAGGCGTTGAGTCCGGCCCTGCAAGTCGCGGTCAAGGATCAATACGGCAACGTCGTCACGGGGAACGCGTCGACGGTGACGGTCGCCATCGCGAGCGGCCCGTCCGGGTTCGCCAGTGGCAGCACGACGTCCGTGGCGGCGGTCAACGGCAACGCCACGTTTAGCAACCTCGTCCTCAGTTCGACCGGCACTTATACGCTGAAGTTCAGCGACGGCTCGCTCACCACCGCAACTTCCGGCACAATTCCGGTGAGCGCGTCGACCGCCACTAAGCTGGCCATCACCCAATCGCCGACGACGGGCACCGCCGGCCAGGCTTTGGGGACAGCCCTCACCATCGCCGTCGAAGATTCGTTCGGCAACCTGGTGACATCGAACACGTCGACCGTCAGCATGACGATCGCCAGTGGTCCGGGCACGTTCGCCAGCGGCAGCACGACGTCGGTCGCCGCGGTCAACGGGGTGGCCAACTTCAGCAACCTGCTCTTCAATACGGCGGGAACCTACACGCTGGGTGTCAGCGATGGCTCACTGACCGGCGCCACGACGGCCACGATTACGGTCAGTCCGGGCGCGGCCAGCCAGCTCGTCGTCACGCAGGCCCCGGCGACCGGCACGGCCGGCCAGGCCCTCGGCACGGCGCTCAAGGTCGCCGTTGAAGACGCGTTTGGCAACACCATCAGCTCCAACGCCTCGACGGTCTCCGTGGCTGTTACGAGCGGCCCCGGCACCTTCGCCAGCGGCAGCACGACCTCGCTCGCCGCCGCGAGCGGCGTTGCCAGCTTCAGTAACCTGATCTTCAACACGGCCGGCAGTTACACGCTGACCGTGAGCGACGGTGCGCTGACCGCGGCAACCACAGGCAGCTTCACCATCAGCCCGGCCGCCGCCAGCAAGCTGGCGATCACGCAGACGCCCAGCAGCGGCACGGCCGGCCAGGCGCTCGGTACGACGCTGCAAATTGCGGTCGAAGACGCGTTTGGCAACGTCGTCACCTCCAATACGTCGACGTTGGCCGTCATTGTGGCCAGTGGTCCCGGCAGCTTTGCCAGCGGCAGCACAACCTCGGTCGCCGCGGTCAATGGCGTAGCAACCTTCAGCAACCTGGTCTTCGACACGGCCGGCAGCTACACGCTGAGCATCTCCGACGGCTCTCTCGCCGGCGCGACTTCGACCAGTTTCACCGTCAGCCCCGGCGCGGCCAGCAGGCTGTTGATCGTCCAGACGCCGTCGAGCGGAGCAATCAATCAGGCGCTCAGCCCGGCCCCGGAAGTGGTGATCGAGGACCAGTTCGGCAACGTCGTGACCGGCAACACATCGACGGTCACGATCGCGATGGCCAGCGGGCCCGGCGCGTTCTCGAGCGGCAGCACGACCTCGGTCGCCGCCGTCAACGGGATGGCCACCTTCAGCAATCTGATGCTCAACACCGCGGGCAACTACTCCCTGAGCCTGAGCGACGGCTCGCTGACGGGCGCGACCTCGGGCAGCATCACCATCAGCAACGCCTCGACCGCCACTCAGCTGGCGATCGCCCAGGCGCCGACGTCGGGAACGGCCGGCCAGGCGCTGGGCACGGCCCTCTCGGTTGCGGTGGAGAACGCCGCCGGTACCACGGTCACCTCGAACACTTCGACGGTCACGGTCACGGTGTTGAGCGGACCGGGCGGATTCGCCAGCGGCAGCACCACGTCGGTGGCCGCGGTCAATGGCGTCGCCAGCTTCAGCAACCTGATGTTCAACACGGCCGGCACGTATAGGCTGAGCGTCAGCGACGGCTCCCTCACCGGTACCACGACCGGCACGATCACAATCAGCCCGGCCGCGGCGAGCAAGCTCGCCATCACGCAAACACCGACGACCGGCACCGCGGGCCAGGCTTTGGGCACGAACCTCACCGTCGCGATCGAAGATGCTTTCGGCAACGTGGTCATGGGCAACAGCTCGAGCGTGACCGTCGCCCCGACGAGCGGCCCAGCCGGTTTCGCCAGCGGCAGCACGACGTCGGTGGCTGCCGTCAACGGTGTGGCCACCTTCAGCAACCTGATTTTCAACACGGCCGGCAGCTATACGCTGTCGGTGAGCGGCGCTTCGCTCAGCGGCGCCACGTCCGGCAGCTTCACCGTGAGCCCGGCGGCGGCGAGCAAACTAGTGGTGAATCAGGCGCCCACCTCGGGAGTGGCCGGCCAGGCCTTGAGCCCGAGCCTGACCGTCTCCGTGGAAGACGCGTTTGGAAACGTCGTCACCGGGAATAGTTCGACCGTGACGATCGCTTCGGCCGGTCCGGCCCGGCTGGCGAGCAACAGCACTGCGTCGGTCGCCGCCGTGAACGGCGTCGCGACCTTTAGCGCGCTTTACCTCGACGCGGCCGGCTCGTACACGCTGGGCGTCAGCGACGGGTCGCTGACGGGCGCCAGCACGGGCAGCTTCACCGTGAGCCCGGGCGCGGCGAGCCAGCTCTTCGTCTCGAATACCCCGGGCTCGAACACTGCAGGACAAACGCTGAACCCGGCCGTCACCGTCGCCGTTCAGGACGCTTACGGCAACGCCATCACGAACAGCACCGCAACCGTCACCCTTGCGGTGGCGAGCGGGCCAGGCAGTTTCGCGAGCGGCAGCACACTGTCCGTCGCTGCAGTCAACGGAGTCGCCACCTTCAGCAAGCTGACTTTGGATGCGGCCGGCAGCTACACGCTGAGTGCGAGCGCCGCGTCACTTTCGAGCGGCACCTCGGCAGCGATCACAATCAACGCCGGTGCGGCGAGCAAGCTGGCCGTCTCTCAGGCGCCCGCGACCGCCACTGCCGGGGCCGCGCTCAGCGCGGCCGTGACCGTCGCCATCGAGGACGCGTTCGGCAACACCGTGAAATCAAGCACGGCCACCGTGACCCTCGCCTTGAGCACGGGTCCGGGGACATTCGCCAGCGGCAGCACCCTGTCGGTGGCGGCCGTGAACGGCGTGGCCACGTTCAGCAACCTGCTCCTCGACACAGCCGGCAGCTACGTCCTAAAGGCCAGCAGCGGCGCGTTGACGGCGGCCACGTCGAGCGCGATTACGGTGAGCGGCGCGGCCGCCACCAAGATGGTGATCACGCAATCGCCCACGTCCGGCACAGCCGGCCAGGCCCTGACACTGCAGGTGACACTCGAGGATCAGTTCGGCAACGTTGCCACGTCCAACACGTCGACGGTCAGCATTGCCGCCAGCACGGGCCCGGCTGCGCTGGCGAATACCAGCACGACCTCGGTGGCAGCGGTCAACGGCGTTGCCACGTTCAGCAAGGTGATCTTCAACACGGCGGGAACTTACACGGTTAAGGTTGCCGACGGATCGTTGGCCGCCGTCACGTCGGGCAACATCACGATCGCGGCGGCCGCGGCCAGCAAGCTTGTCTTCACCCAGACGCCGGCCAGCGCCACGGCCGGCAAGGCGCTCAGCCCGGCCATCAAAGTGGCGGTGGAAGACGCGTTCGGCAACGTCGTCACCTCCAACACCTCGAAGATCACGCTGGTGGTTAACAGTGGGCCCAACGGCTTCACGAGCGGCAGCACCACGACGGTGGCGGCGGTCGCCGGCGTGGCAACTTTCAGCAACTTAGTGGCGACCAACGCGGGCAGCTACGTGATCGGCGCGAGCGACGGCGCTCTGACCAAAGCCGCGTCGTCGAGCATTACTGTGACTCCGGCGACCGCCAGCAAGTTGGTGATCATCCACACGCCGGGAACAGGAACGGCGGGTTCGCCTTTGAGCGCGATGCAAGTCGCCGTCGAAGACCAGTACGGCAACATCGTCACGTCGAACACATCGACGTTGACCGTGACTGTCACTTCCGGGTCATTCGCGACGGGGAGCGCGACGGCCGTAGCCGCCGTCAATGGCGTCGCCACCTTCGCCAATCTGATCCTGGCGACGAAGGGGACCTATACCCTCAAGGTCAGCGACGGGTCCCTGACGGCGGCCACGTCGGGGCGCATTTTGGTCGTCGCCTGAGCCCGTCACCGGAAGCGATCGTTGCCTGGCGATCACCTCAATCGCGTGCGGCCGTCAAGGCGCAGCCGACCAACGTCAGGCGCACCACCGAGTCAGCAGCGAAGGAGAGGGTCTGGCGGATTAGGCCGACCGGAAGCGGCGCCAGCCGCAGACGGGGATCACGCAGCACAGCGCCAGGATTCCCAGGTTGAGCGTCCCCGGCGTGGGAGAGACCAGGAAGCTCTGACCCTGGGTGTAGCCGGCGGGCTGCGAAGAATCGCCCTGCAAGAACGCGCCGCTCTGGAGTGTCGAGTTGGCGGCGGCCGCCAAGAAGCTCGACACGAGGGAGTTTACGGTGCTCGCGTTTCCGCTGTCGAGTGAGTAGGAGAATGGGCCGGTCGTGCTGCCGCTGTTGGCCAACTCGGTCCAGATTGCCAGCTGCAGAGCGGCCGCATAGTCGTTGGCCGCCACATTGTGATACGTGGTCCCATTGACCACCAGAGTGGCATACGTGCCGGTGATCTTGGTCTCGCCGTAGGTCTGGTAGAGGTAGTTGACCTGCGCGCCGTTATTCAGGGTCGGCACCGTCGCGGTCTGGGTGACTTCGTATTGCTGACCGTTCGACACATCGTGAAAGAGGTCGACGCAGAACGTCTGAAACGTCTGAGCCGAGCTTGAACTCAATCCGGCTTGCGTGGTCGCGGCCGTGCCCAGGTATTGTCCGGCGTAGTACTCGCCGCCGTTCTCTCCGCCGGGAGCGTAATTGAGCGTCACAATGTCGGCCGATTCAACCGGGCCGAATTGGAACCATTCGGGCGAAGCAAGCAGTCGTTCCGGCGCGGAAGCTCCGAGCACCAGCACGAGAGGCACAATCAGAGCGATCTTAGTGCGCGACATTGACGTTGGCCCTTTTGTTTCTTGCCGCCGGTTGATCCGTCTCGCCACTCGCGAAGTACTGAACAACCCTAGTTGCCGACTTGTGCCGGCTCTTCGGCGACGCTCCAGATTGCCAAACCCCGATTAACATGTCAAACCTAAACTGGACAAAACGTATACATTTCCGGAAATTCGTAACTCTCAGCAAGCATTGACTTTTCGTCAGATCGGCTCGACGCTTGGCGTCCGAACGCTCGGCCCGCCGGATCGCTCTCGGAAAGCAGCACGAGATGATACTGAACACACGTTTCCACTGTGCGCGCCCTGCGGGCTACAGTGCCGAAGGAATGGTCAACCGCGGGGCGTTGCCAACTGAACTTTCAACTCTTCGAAGGTCGAAGCCTCGAGTCGATTGAGACCCGCCTCAGACAGTCCGCTCGTGAGCGCTCGCTTGAACGACGCGCGGGCATCGTCGAGTTGACCGTGCAGGATTCGGGCGCGGGCCAGATGGAACAAGTGTACGGGGGACGCGCCGTCGCTGACGGCCGCTTGCAAGTCGGCGAGAGCGGCATCCGATTGGCCGGCCGCCAATTCCACGACCGCCCGAGAATCCAGTAGGCTGGTCCGCGGGCCCGACAGCGCGATGGCCTTGCCGACGAGCGATTGCGCTTCGGGCAAGTCCTTGTTCCGAAGGGCCAGGAGATAGGCCAGGTTGTTCAGAGCGTCGATTCGCGTCCGGTCATCGAGTGCCAGCGCGCGGCGGTAGCTGGCTTCTTCCTCGTCGTACTGTTCGAGTCGATCCTGGATCGCGGCCAGCGCCACCCAGACTGAGTAAGTCGGTCGGTGCGACGCAACCTCCCCCAGCGATTGCGCCAGCCGAGTGAGCAGATCGCGATCGGCCAGCGGCCACGTGGTGAGCGCCATACACGCCTGGTCGCGCTCCGCCGGCGAACCCTGCGCACACAAGCGATCGAATTCCGCGAGCGCCGCGGCACCACGGTCGCGCCGAATCAGAAATTGCAGATGGTCGGCCGATGCATTCTCTCCACGTCCCCCGGTGTTGCGAATCAACGATTCGGCGCGAGCAAAGAATCGCTCCGCTTCGGCGAGACGTTTAAGCCGCGTCAGCTGGTCGCCACACTCTTCGAGCCGCCGCGACGTTCCGCGACGTCGCGCCGCTTCGGCGCTTGGGTCGCTCATTTCCTGGTTCAAGGCGCCGACGATTCGCTCGAAGGCTTCGTCGTAGCGGCCCTGCGCCGCCAGGAGCCGGGCTCGCAGATCGGTCGTGAGAAAATCGCGCGGAGCCAGCGACTCCAGTCGTCGCAACCAGTCGTCTGCCGCGGCTAGCTCGCGTTCTCCCAGGAGGGCATCGATATAAGCGGTGAGGTGGCGCGGATCCTTGGAGCGCGCGACCACGTCGCGAAAGACCTGCGACGACTTGACCCATTCACCCCGCGCGCGCAACAGCCGCGCCATCACGATTCGGTCGTCGAGCGAGAGGACATTGGGGCGCTCGGCCAATCCGTTGAGCGTTTCGAGCGCTCGGTTTCGGCTCTCCGGAGTGGGGAAGGACGCCTGGATCATTGCCTTGGCCCGGCGATCGGCATCCGAGGCGGTCGGACTCTGCAGATTCTTCTCGATCAGCTCGAGAGCCTGCACATAGTTGGGATAGGTGCCCGCCGCGGCCAGCGACAAAGCCAGCGTCCGCCGCGCCCACGCGACGTTGGCAGGCTGCTTGGCCCCATCGGGGGACGCCAAAAATTCCTTGAGGAGCGATCGGGCCTGAGACGCGCGGCGAGCGCGGAGCTTCGTTTCCACGGCCAACCGACGGATGGGAAAGCGATCGGGCGTAGCCTTGAGCGCAGCGTCGTACGTCTTTTCCGCCTCCTGCACATTGCCGGCGAGCTGATAGGCATAGCCTTCGATTTCCCACGTGCGCTGCGGATCGATGGCCGACAGCGACTGTTTCAACGTTTTCTCGGCCGTCTCTTTCTTTCCGCTCGACGAATAAAAGGTGATAAGTGCCAGCCAGGGCGAGACTTCTCTTGGAGAAATTTGAATCGCCTTTTGGAATGCGGCTTCGGCTTCGTTCGCGCGGCCGTTGACCCGCAGCAGCTCGCCCAGCAGGATCGCACTGCGATAGTCCTTGCCAGCCGCGGCGGACTTCCGCGCCAGTGCCAGGGCCCCCTGCCGGTCGCCCATTTGCACCAGAGCCTGCGAGACAACGCTCGTCAGCTCAGCAGAAAACGGCACTTTTTCGTCGATGAGCTGGCGGACGACCGTTTCGATCTTCTCATTTTCCTGCCGATCGACGAGCAGGCCCAGCAGCCGGTTCACGACAACCGGACTGCGCTCACCCAGGTCGAACGCGGCCCGATACCTCTCCAAGGCCGCGTCCCCTTGGCCGCGAGCGTCGGCGATTTGTGCGGCGAGCAGCGGAATCTTCGGCCAGCTGGGAAACCGGGAGTGGGCTTCGTCCAACTGTGCGATCGCCTGGTCGAAGAGGGCATCGGACTGAGCCGCCAGCGACTTGTCCGCCTTAAGAGCAGCCTCGTCCTTCAGGCGCTTGGCGAGCTCCGCCGACTGCAACGCGTGGCCGTAATGAGAATAAGGCCCGTTCTGCTCGAGCGCTTCGACCTCGGTCAGTAACTTCGCAAGATCGTCGAGTTTCTCCCGCTGCGACGCCAGATCAATCAACAAGAGGCGGATTTGCAAATTGGCCGGCTCGGCGTCGGCGACTTTCCGCCAGAGCCGCTCTGCCACATCGTAGTCGGCGACCGAGAAAGCCAGGCGGCCGATCGGGAAGAGCAGATCGAGCTGGTCGGACGCCGAGAAACCTGGCGCCTCCGCGAGGGACCGCAACTGATCGCTGCGCGCAACGCCGTGGCGACGGACGAGATAACCCGCCCGTGCCAACCGCACAGCCACGCTGTCGCCCAGCTGCCGTTGCATCTCGCTCAAGAACCGCTCGGTGTCGTCCCACCGTTCCAGGCGCGAGGCGAGCGACGTGAGCGCGGTCCACAGCCGCACGTCTTTGGGCGCCTTGTCGATCGCCGCTCGCAACGTTCGCGTTGCCGCGTCGCTTTGATCCTTGCCCAGCTCGACCTCTGCTTCGAGCAGTGCGACATCGACGGAGAATGGCTGTTTGAGAACTTCGCGCAGCTGCGCGTCGATGCCCGTCCAATTCCGCTCGGCGGGGGGCTGTCCGAGCGTCTTCAGAATCGTGAGCCGCAGCAATTCAGCGTCCGTGTGCGCGGGGGCATCAGGACGCTGCCGCAAGCGACGCAGCTCGACAATGGCCTCGTCGACGCGGCCCTGAGTGCGCAACGTGTCGGCTAGGCCGACTCGCGCGGGCGTGAATTCTGGATCGACTTCGAGTGCCGCCCGATAGGCGCCGACTGTCCAGTCCTCGCGCCCGAGGCGCCTATAGCACTGAGCGAGCCGCAGCTGAGCGTCCTTATAAAGCTGGGGCCAGCGTTTGAGTTCCCCTTCGACGGACTCCAGCTCGTGAGTCGCCTCGGCCCATTTCGACTCGATGATGCGGATGCGCGCCGTCAGATAACGGACGATCGGGCGAGCCATTTCGATCGGACGCAAGCGATCGATCAACGTCTGCGCTTGCTGAATGTCGTTCGTTTCCAGGCGCAGATTCGCCAAAGTCCACAGGAGCGCGGGAGCGCCGTCGGTCGCTTGCAGGCCGCGGCTCAAGCACTCGCACGCCTCTTTGACGCGCCGTTCGTGCAGCTCGATCGACGCCAGCACGAGATAACACTCGGCATTGGTCGGTTCTTGGCGCGTAGCCCTGTCGGCGTAGTCGCGAGCCTCTTTCACCGCGCCGGCCGCTAGTGCCGCCTGCGCACCGAGCAGCAACGCCGGGCAACTGGACGGCGCCAATCGGAGCGCCTCTTTGACGTCCGCGGCGACCGCGTTTTGCAAGGTGTCTTCGCCATGCTGCGAATCGGCGGGGCGGGGCAAAGACCCGGTGGCACCTTTCCTTGAGGCCGAACTCTGCCGGGCGACGAAGACTTGCCGGATTGACGGATCGTCTGCGTGCGCCTGCAGGAATCGCGCGCGAGTAATGTAGGCCTCGCTCTTCGCGTGGTTCTGCTTCTCGGCCACCATGTTGGCGAGCACGACGACGGCCGCCTGCCCGTCGCGGAGCCGCTCGGCAAGGATCAGCGCCGACTGCTCGTAAGCCTTGATCGATCCGGGATCCTTCTTGATGGCCGTGGCGTAGGCGTCGACGGCCGGCTGCAGTTGCCCCAAGCCTGCTTGAGCGGCCCCGACCTCTGACCACAACTCGGCGTCGTCCGGATGCGCCTTCAATAGAAATCCGAGCTGGTAGATCGCGTCCTGATAGCGTTCCGCGCGAATGGACGTGTCGACGAGCCGGCGCCGCGCCTCCTCGTTGGCGGGATCGCGGAGAATGATTTCGCCGAACCAGGCGTGCGCTTCGCCGAACTGACGATCTTCGTACAGCAGGTTCGCGAGTCGCAGCATCGCTCGCGTGTCGTCCGGCGACATTTGCAGGTAGGTGCGGAAGAATCCAGCCGCCTCCTGGCTGTTGTGGGCCTGTTCGGCGCGCTCGGCTTCGCGGAGGAAAGCCGTCGATTGGCGTCCGACCTGATAGGCGTGCAGTCCAGAAATGATGAGACCGCCGACGGCGATCGCCACCACCAAGATCAGCAAGAGTTTGCTATTCAAACGACGCATGGGAAGAGTCTGCTGTCAGCTGCGAAGAGCGAGGGGACTTTGGCTGCAAAGAGCCGCGAGGGCGAAGCCGTTGACGCCGCGGTCGGCGTGCAGGTTCGCGAGCGCGTCACTTCCAAGAACGCAGGGCCTTCGAACCGAATCGGCACACGCCGATGACCAACAAGCAAAGTGCTGCAGCGACCGCGACAACAGCCGCGGGCGACCGCGGCCAGGGCGTCCCCAGGTCGGGTCTCGAGAGAGGAATGTTTTGCAGGGAAGTCGATATGTCGCGATAGGTCAAAAACAGTTGAATGGGGTTGGCGAACCTCACCATCCCGACGCAGGCGAGATAGAGTGCGCCGTAGAGTGCCGATCGCTGCAGCCAGGACGTTGATCGCCGTTCGGCCCACGATGCGACCGGCTCGGCCATTCGGCAGAGTTGGGAGGTGGCTCGCTCTCCCACGGCTCGCCACAAACCGCAGCCGATCATTGCCCCGAACTCGAGCGCCAGGACATCTCGAATCGACGGATCCCGGAGCGGAATCCAAAACTGCAGAGTCTCCGCGAGGATAGCCAGCAGTAAGCAGCCCATTGCCACTGGGATCATTTCGGTCGCGCGGGCGCGCCGTTTGGGCCAGGATGTGCACCAGGCAGCCGACCACAAAAATCCGACGGGGATAAATGCCAGCACGTTGGCAAACGGGTCGAGCGGCTGCGCAGGATCCCAACGCAACGATTCCCACACGCCCTCGAGGCGCGATTCGAGGTCGGGAGCGGCAAAGATCCAAGGGATCGTCGAGAGGTAGAGAAAACCGAGGGAAGCCAAAAGTGCAGCCGTGATATAGGCCGACTCGACCTGTCGCCAGACTCGGCCGGCGCGTTGGTCCGCGGCCTCGACGTTTTGTGCCGGCATGGATTGCGATTCGAGCCGCCATCCTCGAGCGGCTGCCGGAACGCCCGAGGGACCGACGGTTGCGACCGGTTCGTTCTGTGTACCTTCCATGGCCTCCTTCACGCGTCGGTTCGAATAAAAATCGGCACCCAGTCGCGCCCACCGCTCCGCGTAGGCCCGACTCCGTCGCGCCCCCGCGTCCAATGTCCGGCTGCCGCTCGGTCTCACCGTGCTCGATCTTTGTTGTAATTGGCGCGCAGCATTTGCGGCAACCGACGACCATTACAATGTCGCCGTGGTTTGCGCGACGACGGGCTCGACGACGCGCCAGCGGAGCGAGCGATCGACTCGGCCATCGCCCTGCAGTTGCTGGATGCGATTGATGCGGAAGTATTTCGACCCCGAGAGATCGTCTGCCGTCAGTCCGTGTTCGCGATAGGCGGCATAAATCTGTTCGACGCCGCGCGCCACCGTCCAGCGGGTGCGAAACTCGGGGAAGGTGCGGGCGATTTTGTCGCAATTAACGCGATAGCAACGCGCGTCGGGTCCGCCTCCCTGGGCATAGCTGACCATGCTTCCCGGCACGGCCTGCCGGACAATCTCGGCGACGTCGCGAATGCGATAGTTTTCCTCGCTCGAGCCGACGTTGAACGCCTGGTTGTGAATCCGCTCGCGCGACGCTTCGAGGACCACCAAAAAGGCCTGAGAAATATCCGCGATGTGGACGAGCGGCCGCCAGGGAGTGCCGTCGCTTTGAATGAGCACTTGCCCTGTCGCGTGGGCGTACGCAACCAGGTTATTCACCACGACATCCAGTCGTAGCGAGGGGGAGATGCCGTACGCCGTTGCGTTCCGCATAGAGGTGGGGCTGAAACGTTCGTCGGCCAGCTCGGCCAGATCTCGCTCGACGCGGACCTTCGACTCGCCGTAGGGCGTGATCGGGTTGAAGGTGCCCTGCTCGTCGATCGGCTCGTCGCCCGCCGCGCCGTACAGACTGCATGAAGAGGAGAAAATGAAGCGTGGCACGCCAGCCGCCTTGGCGAGAAACGCCAGACGTACCGAAGCCCGATGGTTGATGTCGAAGGTGCACTTCGGATTGACGTTGCCGAGCGGATCGTTAGAGAGCGCGGCCAGATGGATGACGGCGTCGAAGCCCGCCAGGTCCGCCTGCTCGACGTCGCGGATGTCTTTCGCGATAGCGGGTATCTCTGCAACCGGGTGACCGAACGAGCACCCCTCGAACAGGCCGCTGTCGAGACCGATCACGGTGTGGCCGGCCGCCTGCAGAAAAGGCGCCATCACCGCGCCGATGTATCCACGATGCCCCGTCAACAACACTTGCATGGATCGATCCCCGCCCCCGCTCCTCGCGCGCTTGGCCTGCCTCTAAAACGATTTGTTCAAAGGTCGTGCCGGCCCGACGCACTCAGCACGGCCTTGCGGCAATAAAAGGCCTCGGCGTAGCGGCTGGGCGAGTTGGCTTCCATCCCCCGCAGGCGCAACACGGCTCGGAACGTTTGCTCGTCGAACCACGATTTTGACCGCTGCGAGGCGAAGCACTCAAGCAGGATGGCGATTTTCCGCTGACAGATCGCGTCGGCGAGCGGCACGAACACGTTGGGCTGGCCGAAGTCGCCGTCGTATTTGGGAATCTCGTATTCCAGAATCAGGTGGTCGCGGAATGTGTTCCAGGTCAAATCCGAAATCAGCCGATGGTCCTGGTGACGGTCGTCGCGGAAGTGGGTGAAGATGACGTCCGGCTGAAATTCGAGCTTGAGCGACTCGAACTCGTCCTTGATGGCCGCGCCGACGAATGGAAAAAATCCGTCGCGATAATTCTCAAGCGTCACTTTTTTCTGACAAGCGTTTGCCAGGAAGGCGGCCGCGCTGGCTTGAGCCTCGCGCGATCGCTCTTCACTCGCGCTCAAGACGACCCAGCGGACGTCGACCTGCCGATTGCTCTCCAAGAGCGACAGGACCGTGCCACCGCAGCCGATTTCGATATCGTCGCTGTGCGCGCCCAGGCAGAGCACCTTGAGCGGCGCGTCCCCCGGATTTAGCAGTGGCAGTGTGAGCACAGCCGTGTTTCCCGTGCGCCGCGCGGTCAGCGCCGCGCCTCTTCGTAAATCGCCTGCACCGCCGCGTTCTCACGCGTGCCGAACCAACCGCGAAACATCAAGATGTCGCCCCGCCGCACTGCGTCGAGCAAGTCGCCCCGGCGTTCTGCGATCGGCCCGTCCGCCACATTGATCACACTGAATGCGCCCGGATACGCCAGCCGGTCGCGCTCGGACGTCGATGCGATGCCGCCGCGCAATTCGCGATAGCCGCTCAGATGAGAGTAGTAGCCCGCGTACTGAAACTCCGGGATGATCAGCGCGTCGGGAAACTGGCGGGCGAGCCGCCGCATCTGCTCGGCCCGCACGAACCAGTTGTCGACCTGCTCCTTCTTGCCCGCACCGTTGCCGGCCAGGGCCAGCGTCACGTTGGTGTCCACATAAAACAGGGTGCAGCCCCAACGACGTTTGGCGTAGGCGATCTTGCCGGCCATTTCGGTCACGGGATCGAAGCCCATGAAGTCGTGCCGCCAGGGAGTTGTGGCTTGTTGTCGGACGATTCGCGACGGGCGAATGCAAATCCCCGTCTTGAGGCCGGCGTCGGAAAAAACCCTGAACACCTCGTCGGCAATGGCGTTCATTTCGGGGGCGAGCTGCGGCAGCTTTCGCGGATCGCCCACGAACACCAGCGGCGGATACTCTTCGCCTTCGACATCCCAGACGATCACTCCCTGCGCACCCCGCAGCTCGCACTGCTCGAGGCATCGCCGGGCTCGCTGCCGCAGGAGCTGGTTCTTGAAGTTCTCTTGTCCGTCGGCCGTCGTCACATCGACGCGAGGGTCGTTGAGCCAGCCGCGAGGGTTCGTCGACGAGTGGTGCTGAGGGGCCGAGCTGGCGAGCATCAACATGGCGATCGGACGGCGGTCCGGCCAGTTGAGCACGCGGGGCGAGCGCTCGCGGAATTTCGCCAAGACGTCTCCGGCGAGATCGGCCAGTCCCGCAGGCGGCGGCCCGAAGCGGAGTGAGATCGCGATGCGGACCGACTTCCCCGGATCCAATCGGCAACCGTCGACGTGCACGAAATCGGACGTCTGTTTGCTGAGCGTGCCCACCATTAGGTTGTAGCCGGGGTTGACCGTCTCAAAATCTTTTTCGAGCTGCAGGCGAAATTCCAAGTCGAGGTTGGTGCCCACACCGACGAGCGTCCCGCGGCCGTAGTGGGCGATGATGGCCGCCACGTCGTCGACGGCGTCGGACGTTGTGTGCAGGTCGTTGTCCCAACCGGGGCCGGTCGGCGTGATGGGAAACGCCAGATCGAGCACGTTCATGTCGACTGCGCGAATCCGCCGCTCGCCGCGGTTCGTAAAGGTGATATCGAGATTCAGGCGATTCGTGCTCTCGTGATAGACGCACGTAATTTGCCCCTGGCTCCAGTTCTGCACGAGCGTGAGGGATTGCGGATCGAACGACGTAGTAGGCAAGGCGCTGCCCGGCACATCGTCAACGTCGCCGGACTCCCAGACCACATGCCGCAGACGAGGTTGGCCTTTTTTGAGCAGCTGCGTGCCCGCATATGTCAGCGAGACCAGACCGGCGTCTTGAAAGCCGGCAACCAGTCCATCGGCCGCGCAGGCCTTCGCCGCGAAGCTGGAGCAAAATGTCCCGCAGCAAAGCGCCGCGACGACCAGGGCCAGCGGCCCGCGCGATCGTCGTCGGCTCAAGGAAAGAGGTCTTCGCACGCTACGGCCGTGTTTCTGCTTTTTGGATCGGGAATTGGCCAGTCAGAGTCGCCGCACTATGGTTGTTTCCGTTCTTGCGGACCGTGTCCCCGTTTCCGCCGCCCACCGGTCCGCTCTGCGATCCCTTCCAGACTTCCCAGGGGGCGTTGCCCTGGCCGTAAATCTCTTCCAGCTGCTGGCGGTCTTTGAACGTGTCCATGCAGGTCCAATAGCCGCCGTAACGAAACGCGGCCAGCTGCCGGTCCTGGATCAGGCGCTCAAAGGGTTGCTCCACCAGCTCTTCGCCCTCCCGCATGTAGCCGAAGACGTCTTTGCGAAAGATGAAAAAGCCGCCGTTGATCAGCAGGCCGGAGCCGCTGATCGGCCGCACGGAATTCACGGTGTCGCCGTCGAAGCCGATGATGTGCGAGCTGTAAGGCGGGCGCACAGCCAGGAAGCTGGCGATCTTGCCGTGCCCGCGAAAGTGATCGACGTATTCGTCGAGCGGCAGATCCGTTAGCCCGTCGCTGTAGTTTGCGAGAAACACTTCTTCGCCGTCGAGATGGCGCTCGACCGCCCGCAGCCGCTGGCCGACCTTCGAATGGAGTCCCGTGTCGACGAAGGTGATCTTCCAGTCGTGAATGTCGCTGTTGAGCAGCTGCAGGTTCTGCCCGCCGTTGGTCAGAATGAAGTCGTTCGACACGCACTCGTTGTAGTTAAGGAAGTAGTTCTTGACGGCGTCCGCCCTGTAGCCCAGGCACAGGATGAAGTCGTTGTACCCGTAATGGGCGTAATACTTCATCACGTGCCACAAGATGGGGCGATAGCCGATCGTGATCATGGGCTTGGGAACGGGGTCCGGATATTCCTGAATCCGCGTGCCCAGGCCGCCGCAAAAAAGAACGACTTTCATCGGTAAGACTCGACGAGGGAGTGCTGGCCGTTCGTTGCCCGGCCGAATCGATCAGTGCGCGGTAAAGTCTGCGTTGTCGGAGTCGCGACGTAAGACGCTGTTAGGCGTAGGGTCGGAAGACGGGTTTCACCGGCGGACCGACAAGATACTTTTCGACGCCGTTGTCGAGCGCCTGCCGATAAACGCCCATCGCTTCGGCCGCCGCTTGGATGGTCAAGTCGATGTCGCCATCGGTGTGGGAGTAACTCACGACGAAGGACGGCGCCAATACGCCCCGTTTGAGCAGTTCTTGCAAGAACAAGGCGCGAAACTCTTGGCTCGGCCGACCCTGCCGGTCGCGCGTGGTGAATAACAGGCAGCACGGGCGCCCCAGGCACTCCACCTGCCGCTCGACGCCCGCCCTGTGTGCCGCGGCGGTAACGCCCGCCCGCAACCGCTCGCCCTGACGATAGAGATGGCCGACGACGTCGTGATCGCGATAGGTCTCCATCGTGGCGATGGCCGCGGCCAGCGCGTGTGTTTCCGCTCCGTGCGTGGTCGAGAGCAGAAAGACTCGCTCGCCGTCGTGATCGAGGCCGCCCAGCCGCATCACGTCGCGGCGGCCGGCCAGGGCCGAAACTGAAAAGCCGTTTGCCATCGCTTTGCCGAACGCTGATAGATCGGGCTGGATGCCGTAAACGTGCTGGGCACCCGACTTGTGCCAGCGAAAGCCGGTGATCGTTTCATCGAACACCAGCAGCACACCGTGCCGGCGGCAGGTCTCCTGCAGCCATGAGAGAAAATTGTCGCGAGGCTCTTCGAGGCGAGCGGCTTCCAGCACCACGCAGGCGATCTGGCTGCCCGATTCGCGCATCAGTTGCTCGACACTCTCCCGGTTGTTGTAGGCGAACTTGAGAGTTCGCGAGCGAGTCCATTCGGGAACGCCAGCGGGCATCGGCGTGCTGCCGATAAACCAGTCGGCCGTCGAGAAGAACGGATGATCGCCGCAAATCGCGATCAAGTCGCGGCCCGTGTAGGCCCGCGCCAAACGGATTGCGCCGTCCATCGCGTCGGAGCCGTCCTTGCAGAACTTGACCATCTCCGCCGTGGGAACGAGTTGCAAAAACCGCTCCGCGCACTCCACCTCGATCGGGCGGGACGGCCAAAGTTCGTGCCCAATGGCAGCTGGCGGGCTGCGGCGTTGATCACCGGCTGGTAAGCATGTCCCAGCGTGACCGAACGCAGCCCCATGCCGTATTCGATGTATTCGTTCCCATCCAGGTCCCAAACGCGACACCCCTTGCCGCGAGCGATGAACGAGGGAGCCAGCTGCGGAAACTGGTCGTCCCCCTTCGCGTAAGTGTGGCACCCGCCGGGAATGACCATGCGCGCGCGTTGGGCCAGCCCTTTACCGTGGTCGTACCGCCGTTCAGTTGTGGCAACCTCCGTCGCCGGAACCGTCGTGGCGGGAGAAAGGTCGGTGGGAACGTGGGAAGTCATCGCGACATCACCGCTTCAGAAGGCTGCAGCGTTTGAGGAGCGGACGTCGCTACTTGGCCAACGCCAAAAACCGCGTCGTATTGTTCCGTAAGAAGGACCTGCCAGGCAGCCACTCCATGCTCGAGGCTCCTGGCGACTGCCTGGCGGTCCTCGTAGAGACTGTCGACGATGACCAGCAGCCGATTGCCGTCGAAGGCATCGATCGGCACGCTGGCTTCGTCCTGTCGGAAGCGATGGACAACGAAGTCAACTTTCGGATCGTATGACACGGCCGCGACCGGCACGTAGCACGCGTACGCCAAGACCACGCCGTGCAGGCGGCTGGCCACCACGACGTCGAGCGTCTGCAGCACGTCGAGCAGGTCCGGCACCGTTCGGGCGGAGGACACCTGTAGCCGACCGTTCGACGGCAGCGCGCCGCTGCTTTCGAGTCGGGCGACGAGATCGGCCATCACGCGATGGTCGGCCCCGGCCGTCGCGAACAGCACTACTTCCTCGTCGCGCAACAATACGCTTCGCACAAAATCGGCCAGCCGCTCGAGGTAACTGTCGTAACGGCGTCCATCTGGTTCGGGCCACGCGTACGGGTCACACCAGGCAATGGGGCTGATGCCGATGCGGCGGCGCAGATGCCCCTCGGGTAGGTTCGTCGGCATGCGGAGCGAGAACGCCAGGTCGGGGAACCAATGATTGGGCTCCGGTGCGCCGAGGTCGCGCGCGAGATCGACTGCAAAATCCTCGCGGAACGAGCAATAGTCGGCCGTCTTCAACGCGGATCCGACAAGCCAGCGACCGAGCGCCGAACGCAGCGTGGCCGAGCCCGAGCTGAGGATAATGAAACGTGCTCCGGCCCGTCGCGCGAGCCAGGCGAACTTGAACATCGCGTAGGGATGGCCCCACGGCCCGCCCCAGAATTCGTCCAACTGCCCGCCGCCGCAGACAACCACATACCGGCATTTTCGGACGACCTGCGCCGTCGCCCGCCAATGTTGCCACTCCCGCCACGGTCCGGTCGCAACGTTGAGTGTTCGCCGCAGCGCCGCCGTGACGCGAGACGAGACCCGGTTCACGCGCTCCAAGCCCCTCTCGATCAGCCCGCGCAGTCCCCGGTCCGTCTCGTTCCCCCGGCTAAAACCGTTCAGGGTCCGTGCATCGAGGGCGAACGCGTGAATGCCGTGCCGCTGAGTCGTGTCAGCTGGGTTGAGCGTAAAGGCGACGATCTCCACGAGCGGCAGTCGGGCGCGAATCTCCTCGATCGCCGCCGACATGATGGCGGCATCGCCGAGATTGCCGAAGCCGCACGGGCTGAGCACGGCGACCGCAGACGGCTCGGTCGACGTGAAGTTGGTGCCAGAATTCAAATTCACAAAGTCACTCGGTGGTCAACGTGTCAGGCGGACGCTATGGAGGTGATCATCGTCGAGGAGGTTTCGATCTGCGGGTACAGGTTGGCAACGCCGCGGACGTCGGCATCGGATGTCACGAACACCGTCCCCACGGGGAACGCGCTGTCGTACATGCGTTGAATGTCGTAGCGATACACGTGCGTGCCGAAATGAAACGAACCCGCTACCAGGTGCAGAGCCAGCCGGAACGTGCAACGGTACGACTCGCCCGGCTCGAGGGCAAAGCTCGGCTGCCCCAGCCGCTCCGTCGAAGTGTCGAACACTTCGTAGCCGTTTTCGTCCTTCAAGTAGATCGACAGCGACAGCCGCCGGCAGGGACGATTGGCTTTGACCTCGATGTCGACCCAGACGGTCTCGCCCGACTGGTAACTGATCTTCGGGCCGTCCTCGCCTCGGATGACAAAGCTGGCGATGTACGCGTCCTTGGCCTCGCTGTCGGTCTCGATACGATTTTCGGTCAGGTAGGTCTGAACCACCTCCTGCGTCGGCCCCTGCTGCACGACCCGGCCGTGATCGAGCAACAGCGCGCGGTTGCAGAGCGTGGCCACGGCGTTGAGGTTGTGCGACACGAAGACGACGGCCGCGCCCCCCTGAATGATCTCTTTCATGCGGTCGATGCACTTGTTTTGAAACGCGTAGTCGCCGACGCTCAGAACCTCGTCGACGATCAGGATCTCGGGGGCGACGTGGGCGGCGACCGCGAACCCCAGTCGCGCGTACATGCCGGTCGAATACCGCTTCACCGGCGTATCGAGAAACTCGGCCAGCTCCGAGAACTCGACGATCGCGTCGAACCGGCGGGCGATTTCGGCGCGGTTCATTCCCAGGATCGTTCCGTTCAAATAAATGTTCTCGCGCCCCGTAAGATCGGGATGGAAGCCGGCGCCGATCTCGATCAGCGCCGACAGCCGTCCGTTGACGACGATCGAGCCGCAGGTCGGCTTCAGCACTCCGCTCAAGAGTTTGAGAACGGTGCTCTTGCCCGCGCCGTTGTGACCGATGATTCCCAGCACCTCGCCCGGCTCGACGGCCAGCGACACGTCGCGCAGGGCCCAGAACTCGCGGGCCTCGTCGACGCCCCTATCGCCGCCGCGCAGCAATCGCCGCAGGACGCCCGGCACGGCGTCGCGCAACGATCCGTAGAGTTCGCCCTTGCGAAACTTCTTGCCGACGTGCTGCATGTCGAGCGCGGCGCGCGTCATGATCCCTCGATCCACCGCTGGGCCAAAACCATCTCCTCAACGAACTCGCCAATTCCAATCATCTCGCGTTCGCTCAGGCCATCCGCCGTTGGGAACTATGTTCGAGCAGGGCGACTGCAAGCCAGGCAGCCAACGCGAACAGAACTAGACCGGGAACCGTGGACAGCAGCAACCCGACCTTTCCGCTCAGATGAGCGGCGACAAAGACGTCCGCCAACCGCATCAACTCGGCCGGAAACATCAGGGCTGCGAACAGGGCGAAATAAAGTGCGGTCTTCGTGGGCGACGCGCCTGCCTCGCGATTCGTGGAATAGAGTACGGCCAGCGGGAGGAGCAGTAAGACGAAGTAGTGCGACCAACACAAGGGCGAGAGCAAACAACTGCCGACCACGAACAGTGAGAACGCCACGTCCGCGAAGCGAGCCGTCGGCGGCTGGGGCCCTCGGCGGACAATCGCGAAACAGACGGCCCCGAGCAGGCACACGCACACGGCCGCGTAGAAGCCGAACGATCGTAACAGCGGCACGGACAAGATGTAGCTGGCCTGGGTCAGAATCTGATACAGCGAGCAGTTGTCGAACGCGGCCGCGTGGGTGGCGGCATCGAAGTGAGCCGTCCGCGAATATTCGACGAACGATTGGAACCCAAAGCACAGCACGGCCAGTACGTTCAACGCCAGCGTTGCGAACAGCGCGGCCGCACAACTCAGGCGGGCGCGGAGCAGAAAATAGACAAGCAACAGCGCCGGAAACAGTTTGAGCGAGATCGCCACTCCGAGCGCGATCCCGCTGGCGACGAACCGGGCTTTGTGCAACCAGTGCCAGCTCAACGTGACCAACAGGGCGAGCAGGGCCCCAGTCTGCCCTGCGCGCAGCACCCAGCTCATCGGCTCGCAACTGAGCAAGAGTGCGACGACCAGCGCCTTCTGTTTCCAGTCCCAATCAAAGCGCAATTCGCGATCGATCAAAAACAGCGTCGCGAGCACGAAGCCGACGGAGAGCAAGGCAAACGCCAACGAAGTTCCATGCACGCCGAAGAGATAATACAGCGGGATGAACGAAAGAATCATGAACGGCGGATGCGCCTGCAGCGACAGCACGCGGGCCACGTTGAAAAGCTTCTCGTCCTCCTCGCGCCCCAACTCGGGCCACAGCGGCTGCAACGACGACGGACGCGGCTCGTCGTCGAGGGCTTTTTCGATCAGGGGGCCAATCTGCGTGGTCGGCAGCGGCCGATGTGCCAACGCCTCTTTGGCCGCGACCAGGTCTTGCATGATCGCCAGCGGAGCGACATAGGCGATGTGGATCGAAACAGCGATCACCAGCAGGCTGAACAAGCCGACGGGGACCACCAGGACCAGCGTCGAAGGAATTGGGCTCTTGCCCAGAAAGGAGCGCACGGCGGCCGCCGCGCTGATGCCAGCCAGCACCAGCCAGAAGACCGCATGCAAAATGAGATAAATCTTGAGCATCGTGTTGGAGAGTCGGCCGCGACTCGCCAGAGATCCAATCGTCAGCGATCCGATCATCAGAGTTCCGAGAGACGGCCGATCAGATGCACTCCGCGAAGATGTACTCGAGCCGGCGGAAAATCGCGACCGCCCCGCCGAAAATCCCCACGGTCGCCATCGTGCTATAGCCGAGCCAGGCGAGATTCGGCATCTGTCCCAGCACGACCGCGTCCGACATCCCCTCGAGCAGCGGCGCAACGGGGTTCATCAGCAATACCCACTCCCAGCGGCCGAGGATCGACGCACTAAAGAAGACGGGCGTGACGAAGATGGCAAACATCACAAAGATTTCGACCAGGTACTTCACGTCCCGGAAGAAGAGCCCGGCCGCCGACAGAAATATCGCCAGCCCCGCAGTCAGCAGGATCAAGAGTACGACGATCGGCGGCACCCACAGGAGGTTGACGCTGATGGGCACTCCCACACAGGCCAGAATCACCGTCAGCACGCACGAGGCGACGACGAAGTCGAACAGGTTCGCGAGCACGGCCGACAACGGCACGACGAGCCGCGGAAAATAGATCCGCGTCACCAGGCTCGAATTGGAAATCAGCGAGTTCGTCCCCTGGCGGACGGACGACACAAAAAAAGCCCAGGCGACCGATTTGACGAACACCGGCGTCAAATCCCGCATCGAAAGGGCCTGGTTGGCAACGCGGGCCATCGCCACCCGCACCACTACTCCCGAAACAACAATCGCCGCCGGCATCAGGATGGCCCAGAGCAGGCCCATCACCGATTGTTTGTACCGCACGCGTATATCGCGCCACGTCAGCATGTAGAGCAAATCGCGGTAGCGAACGATCTCGCGCAGCCAATCCCAGGTATGGGAGAGGCCTCGCTCGCGACCGATCGGCAGCGCCAGGGACGGGTCTTGCGCGCTCATTGAGCCGGGCACTCCGCGAGCAGTCTGTGCTCGAACAACGTTTGGGCTGCCTCGTGAATCAAGTCGAACGGCAAGCCGGACCGTTCGGCAATTTCCAATAGCGAATGGCTCTCATCGGAGAGGTTGAGCACCCACAGCAGGGCCGATTCCCGTCGTCCCGCGTCCAATCCGCCGATGGCCTGGTACAGCCCGCGCTTGCCCAATTGCGGCTCGCACTTGGGTTGCAGGTTGCGATAGCTGGCGTTGTTCTCGAGTATGCGCAACACTGCGAGGTAGGCGTCGAGCGAGTCGGCGAGCGCTTCGGCCCGCACGAACGACAGGTTGTCGGCGGAGGTGTGGTATTCGGGGAAACGGCCGTGCGGCGTGCGCGTTAGACTACCAACTGGCAGGTTGAACCCGGGCGAGCAATACTGTCGCTCGTCGTAGCCGTAGGGCGTGAAATCGCGGACCTCGTGCTCCGTCCCGCGTTCCCGCAATACCTGTGTCACGGCCCGGTCGATTTCGGAGTCGCCGCGGCGACTCCTCTTATAGTGCAGCTTTCCGGCGTCTCCCACGCAGGCCGCCACCAACCCGTGGCGGATCTGGCAGGTCCGTTCTTCGTTACGGGCCAGCCAGGTGATCGAGCCGATCGTGCCGGGAATGAACAGAAAGCGATACGAATAGCGAAGGTCGCCCCCCGCCAGCACCTGCGCCAGCTTCGTCAGGAGCGCCACGCCGGACAGGTTGTCGTTCGCCAGCGACGGATGACAAACGTGGCAGGAGAAGAGCACCTCTGCGCTCGTACGGCCACGGAGGAACATCTCGCCGTAGCTGAGTGCGCCGTCGGTCAGGCCGGAGTCGATGAGCACCTCGTACTCGCCCGGCTCCAGCCGTTTGAGTTGCTCCTGCGAGAGGCAGAATCCCCACGTTTCTTTGTAGTAGGACGTGCGATAAGGCACCCAATCCGGCTGCGCAGGATGCGTGTGCAGGTGCGGCTTCAATTCCTCGAGCGACAACCGCCGCTGCACGGGCACGCTGTACTGCAACACGTGCAAATTTAATTTGTGGAAGTCGACGATCTTTTCGCCCCGCGGATTCTTGATCCAGGCGTCGCGAATGTTCCACTCCCGCGGCACCGTCCAGTCGAAGACCGGCGTTCCGGTCGGCACTTCGTGAATCTCGAGCGGGATTTCGCGGCCGAGGCGCTTGAGCGTCGTCCGCAATCCCTCGCCCGTGATGCTGCGGCACGTCGGATAAAGCTCGGCGATAAGCGCGTGCATCCACTCGCCCGCCGCACGCAGGTCGACTTCAGACAGGAGCGGATTCGTTTTCAAGACGGAACCGCCGGTGCGGGTTGGGTCAGGGATAGCCGCGGATCGTCCAAGCCCTGACAGTCGGCGTAACCGGCGTCCTGGTCGGAGATCATGCTGACGGGCAGCGGCCAGGGAATGGCAAACAAGGAATCGTTCCAGCGGACGCCGGCGGCCGACGCGGGAATGTAAAACTCGGTCATTTGGTAGGCGACTTCAGTGTCATCGGCCAGAGTTTGAAAGCCGTGGGCGAAATTCTTCGGCACGTAGAGCGTGCGGCGGTTGGCCGACGACAGTTCGACGGCGAAATGCTTGAGAAACGTGGGCGACTCGACTCGCAGGTCGATGATCACGTCGAAAATGGCACCCGCCGTGCATCGGACGAGCTTCACTTCCTGCGAGGGCGGACGCTGAAAGTGCACCCCCCGCACCGTTCCCCGCAGACGGTTGAACGAGAGACTGCACTGTGCCAGCTCGGTCTCCAGGCCATGCTCCTCGAACTCCCGGCGGCAGAAGGTGCGGGCGAAAAAACCTCGCTGATCCTCTCGCGGCTCGATATCGATCAGAAAGGCGCCCGCGAGCCGGGTCTCGGTGAATTTCATACTTTTCGTCCGAGCCTTCGGTGCTGCTCGGCAGCTCCTCGTTTCATCGCTTGTTCACGGACTCCGTGCCGTGAACGAAATCGGGGGAAACTCAATTGCTGGGGTCCATTCTCGTCAGGTTGATCGTCCGTACAACGGACGCCTCATCATCTAAAGTTCCGCTCACCAAGCTGGTTTTATCGCCCGCAATGCGGATCACGCCTTCTTGCATTCCGCGCTTGACATAAACCAGATCACGGTCGTCGCCCCGTGCATGGATAATACAATCCGGTGGTGTGGCGGTTTCCGCCAGGAAGGTCCCTTCGTGCGGCGCCAGAGAATAGAAGTCCCCCACGAGGGACTCGATCGAAGCGGCTAAGTCCCGCTGTTGGAAATCTTGATCAATCGTTTTGGGAAGTCGGATGGCACGGGTGGCAATGACCGCGGGGATTCGGGTGATCGCCGAGGCACCAAAGCGGTCGAACTCCTCACTTCTGTAAGGCATGGCGGTGCGATGGTCGCCGGTGATGAACAGCAGTCCATTCTCAAAAAAACCGCCGGCCGCCAGCCGATCGTAGAACGTCCCCAGGGCGGCGTCGCATTCGCGTCGAACGGGCGCTTCGCCGTCAACCGCGCTGCCGTCCAACGCCAGGAAGGGCCGGTGACTCCAGAACGTTTGGATCACGACCAGAAATGGGGCGTGCGCGTTAAGCTGCTCGATCTCTTTCAGGCCAATCTCGTACGCTTTACGGTCTGGCACGGCTCCGAACGGGCCGAGGACCTTCAGCGCTTTGAATCGCGGATCCTCACCTCCAACGATTCTTTGAAAACCAACCTCCTTCAGCCATTCCCTCTGCCCCAGACAGTCAAGATCGCCCGCTCCGATGAACTCGGTCTGATAGCCGAGCCGGGCGACCGTCTGCGGCAGCGCTCGCGAAAGCTTCGGGTAATCGTTCAGCCGAGGTGAGCCCGCAAAGTTCCATTTGGCCTGTTCGGGCGGTATCGGAAACTGTCGCCCCAGCAGACTGACTAGCCCACCAATTGTCGTCCAGCCGTTTGCGTGAAAATTCGTCAGAGCCGTTTCGCGTCGGGCGATTTCGTCGAGCCTTGGCGTCCAGTTCTCGACGCCGGAAAAAAAGTCCGAATGAAACGCCGACAGACTTTCAATCATGACGACAATCACGTTGACGCGTTTATGTCGTCCCGGCTTTACGATCGGCGGGATGGGTGCCGCGGCTTCCAGTTCGGCGCGGAAGGCGACGCTGAAGCCCTGCCGCACAAAACAATCTTTATTCCGCTCGACGACGTTTTCGTAAAGCGGCTTGTCGTTCGGGCAATAAAAGTAGGGGGATGCGGGGAAAATGTAAGTCGCCAGCGGGAGGGCTGTAAGCGGCAGCAACCATCGCGGGTGGTGAGACCCCAGCAGGGGCTTCGTCATTAAATGGACTGAGGCTCTCGCCAAAATCAGCGCAGCTCCGAGCAATGCGAGCAGCTTCAAAGGATTGGAGTGAAGCACCGCTTTCGACCCGGAATTTGACCATAATCCGACCATATGCAAGTCAGATGAGAACGTGACGACGTCATGAACATAGAGCCGGGTGTTGAAATAGTGGTAGACGAACACGTCGAAGACATAGATGAAGATCACTGCGAGACAAAGGCAGAGACACAGCCTTGCGAGGATGGCGCGCGAGAGTCCGGCCCCCGACTTGAGCACCGCGGCCAATGAGTAGAGAACAAACACGGCAGCGAAAATCCCCGAATCGCGTTTGACGATCGACAGGAAAAGCGGGCCGGCGGCTCCCGGACTCATCAATTGAAACCGGTGCAACAGAGCGCCGATCAAAAGCACGATGAAGGCCGGTTCCGGACGGGAAGCGAGTTGCCGAAGGCGACGGGGCAGCGTGGGGGAGACACCGCCGACAGACGCTGCCAGAGTCGGACTCGGCACGGCCACGCGGAGGTCGCGATTCATCACTCGACCTCCACGCGCGGAATCGGCACCACAAAACGTCCTCCCCATTGTCGGACATAAGCCAGTTGCCGCTTGATCTCGTCCTGCAGGTTCCAGGGCAGGATCAGCACGTAATCAGGTCGTGTTTCCCGGATCCTGTCGGGGTGGTGAATGGGGATGTGCGTTCCCGGCAGAAATTTTCCTTGCTTGTACGGGTTGCGATCAACGGTGTACTCGAGCAGGTCGCTCCGCACGCCGCAGTAGTTGAGCAGTGTGTTCCCTTTTCCGGGAGCCCCGTAGCCGGCGACCGACTTGCCGGCATTCTTCGCCTCGATCAGAAACGATAAGAGGGCCCGCTTGGTCTTGTTCACTTCGGCGGCGAAGTCGGCGTAACTCTCCAACCGCGTGAGGCCCGCCTCGGCCTCGCGCGATCGCAGCGCCCCCACGCTCTCTTTCACAGGGCGAGATTCGTTCTCCGCGTGTCGGGCAAAAATCCGTAGCGAGCCGCCGTGCGTCGGCAGCTCTTCGATGTCGAAGAGCGTCAGTCCGTGAGCGGCGAAGATCCGCTCAGCCGTGGTCAGCGAAAAGTAGGAAAAGTGCTCGTGATAAACCTGGTCGAACTGCATGCCCTGCATGGTCCGCAACAGGTGGGGGAATTCGACCGTCACGACGCCGTCAGCCGCCAACAGGATTTTGATACCGCCGACGAAGTCGTTGAGGTCGGGAACCTGGGCCAGGACGTTGTTGCCCACGATTAGGTCGGCCCGCTTGCCGGCCGCGGCCAGTTCGCGGGCTAGCGCCCTGCCGAAAAACTTGACGAGCGTCGGCACGCCCTCGCGATTGGCCACGTCAGCGATATTCGCAGCGGGTTCGATCCCCAGGCAGGGAATTTCGCGGGCCACGAAATGTTTGAGCAGGTAGCCGTCGTTGCTGGCCAGTTCGACGACGTGGCTCGCCGGACCCAACCGCAGCCGCTCGATCATCTCTTCCGTGTAAAGCCGTGCGTGCTCAACCCAACTCGTCGAGTACGACGAGAAGTAGGCATACTCGCTGAAGATGTGCTCGGCGCTCACGAATTCTTCGAGCTGTACCAGGAAGCATTCGCCGCAGACATACGCGTGCAGCGGGTAGAACGGCTCCATCTGGTTGAGCTGCTCGCGGCTCAAGTAGCTTTCGCACAACGGCGACATCCCCAGGTCGACGAACGTCGCGCTCAGCGGAGCCGCGCAGAAGCGGCACGGCGCCGACGCCGTTTTGCCGGTGCCGCCCGTTGTTTTGCTCGCTGTTTCGATGGCGTGAGCGATGCTCAATTACCTTTCCTCAGCCGCGCAGGTTGCTCGCGAGTTCATTCCAGAGCATCCGCCGGTAAGAAACCGACCTTCTCAGCAGGTAACGACAGATTCTGACCTTTTCCGGAATTCCGATTGGCGAACGCAAGACCGCCTGGAAATACCCGAAGAAGGATCTCCACGTCGGCCAGTACCAGCGCGACGTCGAATTGGGAGAACAAAGCTTCAGGTTCTCGCGATTGCTGCGCAGTTTTGTCGCCGTGCCCGGCGCCTCGCGCCGGTAAAACAGGACTTGGGGCACCTCGCAGAACTGCCCATAGAGCGCCAGTTCCGCGATCATGACCATGTCGGCGGCAGGATAAGGCTGCTCCAGCATGGTTTGACGCAGACTCTCCGATCGGAAGAGCCCCGCGTGGACGTTGTTGTAGTAGGAATGGTCAACGACGTGGCGAAATCGTCGACTGGGACGGGAGTCGTCAATGACCAGGTTTTCCTCGAAAGCGCTCAGGATCCGGCCGTCCTGATCGATCGCCATCGTCTTGCCAAAACAGAGCACGACTTCTGGGCGCTCGTCCAGAACTTTTTTGCACACTTTCAGGAGATTGCGGTCGCAGACGTCATTGTCGGCGGCCCACTTGAAATATTGCCCTCTCGCTTGCTCAAAAACAAAATTGAAGTTCCGCGGCGCTCCGACGTTCGTGGGCTGTCGGAAATAACGGATGCGGGGATCCTTTCCGGCAACCTCCTGGCAGATCTCGGGCGTACGATCGTCCGACGCGTTGTCGGAGATGACTAGCTCGAAGTCCGAAAAACTCTGGCCGAGAATCGACTCGAGCGCCGGGACAATGTATTTTTCCCCATTAAAAACCGGCATTCCGATGCTAACAGGTGGGGGCATGCGGCGCTGCGCGTTCGGGCAAGCGATCATTTCGACCGGCATCAAGGCTTCATCCGCAAACCGCCAGCTCGCGTTTCACGCAGGCCCCCTTTTTACGCAGGCACCGGGCCGCCGGTACGATTTGCGGCCTCGGGCATGTAGATCAACTCGCCGTCCGCAGGCGGCCGTTCGTCGTAAAGAGCGGCGGTCTCGTCGGGCAGTCGGGCGTAATCGCTCCCTCGCAAAAAGTCTCTCAAGGTCGTCCCTGTGCATGCCGAATCGATCAGCGGTGCGCCCCGCCGAGCCAATACGTCGTCCAGGTGGACGGTCCTGAAATCGATGCTGAACCGCGTGAGGCCCGACGTGTTTCGAACCGTCGAATGCATCTGGGCGCCGGAGAAGATGACGAGTCCTCCCGCCTCGCACACGATCCGAAGTTGCGAGTCAAGTTCGAGGGCTTCCTCGGCCTGGGGTTGTTTTCGCGTGTCGACCTTGATCTGCTTCGAAGCCTCCCGCCGGCTTTCTTTGTTCCATTTGTAGTAGTCGTATTCCCGCGAACTGTTTCGAACCGCCTGGCCCCAATACTTCGGATGGAAGGCCATGGTATTTTCTTTCCGGATGTCGAAGACGGGCAGCCACCAATTCAATTGACAGGGGGGCGCGGAGAACCAGGTGTCGCGGTGCGGGTGAAAGGCATAGGCGAGCCCCGCGGTCAGGTAGTCGTCGGGCGCCATGGTTCGCAGGCGAGGCACGTCAAAATAGGTTTTTTCGAGATCGCAGTCTAAGTCAGTCAAGAGGCCCTGAATCAGCTCTTTCGAGCGCGGGTGGTGGATGAACTTCGGTTTGAGCGCGGCCAGGATCTCGACATATTGCTCGACCGGAATAAAGCGGTGCGCGACCTCCGGATCGTGCGGAGCGAACGCGTCCCGCGCTAGCTCGCTGGCGAACTGGCAAAGCTCCAGCGACCGGCGCGTCGCTGAGTAAACCACTAATTGCCCTTCGTACAACAGCTCCCGCCGTTCGTTGTCATCGGTCTTGGCATTGAAAAAGATCGTGTTCATCGTTCACCTCGCCCAAGTTTGTCGAAGCTCACTCGCCGGAGAATCATTGCGTGCCGTCCGCCTGCCGCTCACCGATCACGCGGCACGGTGAGCCGCCCGCGATGACGCCGGCCGGCACGTCGTGCGTGACCACGCTGCCGGCGGCCACCACTGCGCCACGGCGTACAATCACCCCCGGCAGCACGACGGCCCGGGCGCCCACCCAGGCGGCCTCTTCGATCACGATCGGCTTCACGATCAGGTCAAACGTCACCCGGCGATGGTCGTGGCTGCCCGTGCACAAGTAAGCCCCCTGGGAGATGCAGGCGTCCTCAGCCACTTCGACGTCGGCCAGGTTGTCGATCCAAACGTCCTCGCCGATCCAACAATGCGCGCCCAGTCGCAGTCGCCAGGGGAACTTGATCCGTACATGCGGCTTGATCACCGCCCCGGCGCCCACCGCAGCCCCGAAGCGACGCAGCAGCCAGCGCTTGATACCGTAAAGTGGCATCCATCCCGACTGAAAGACGACGAGACTCGCCACGTACCACAACACGCGGATGAGCGGCCCGCGGCCCGGACTGTAATCCTTTGGCGGCGAATAGGCCGACAGGGATGCCCACTGCGCTCGCGGCACGGCGAGCAGTGAGTCGCCCGACGGCGAGGCAACCGCCGGATCGAGCGTCGTCGGATCGTCCGTCGCCGTCACGTTGCGCGGTTCAAGAGACAAGAGCGGGCTTTCCGTGCGGTGCACGCACCGATTCGTAGATCGTTTCAAGCCGCGCGGCGGTCGTCGCCCAGTTGAATCGTTCTGACAGCAATTCTTTGCCTGCAGGAGCCGCGGCCCGCCGCCACTCGGCGTCGTCCAGGCAGGCGCCGAGCGCGGTCGTCACGGAACTCAACTCGGGCTCGCAGTCGCGGCCGACCCCGGCATCAACGAGGTCCTTCCACAAGTTGACCCGCCGGCTCAACAGGACGGGCAATCCGCTCTGGACGGCGTCGACGGCCGCCAGCGCGAAGTTCTCCTGGTACGAGGGAAGAATGAAGAGGTCGCTCGCGGCCATCGCCGCCCATTTGTCGCGGCCATAAAGCACGCCGGTGAAAGTTACGGCACCGTCGAGACCGCGCCGCGACACCTCCTCCCGAATCGATTGGACGTACGCCGGGTCGCCCGGCCCGACCAGGAGCAAATGCGTCTGTGGGCGTTGCCGCCGCACAGCATCGAACGCGGGGATCAACAGATCGAGCCCCTTCTTCGAGTGCAGCCGCCCGAGAAACAGCACGACGGTCCGCCCTCCCAGCTCGGCGTGCCGGTTGAGGAACTCGTCGCGCAGCTCGGCGCGCGGGCAATCGGGCGGCGACTCGGTTCCCAGCTCGACGATGTGACCCTGTGGCAGTCCGGGGCACGTGATGGCCGCCAGCCGTTCTTCTTCGGGGTGCGTGTAGCACATACCGCTGGCCCGCCGCAGCAGGGGCCACTCGAGCAGACGTCCATAGCACTGTTTCTTGAGCCAGCCCCGCTTCACCGAATACGGATCGAGCATGCCGTGCGGCATCACGAGGAACGGAACCTTCGCCGCGAGGCTGGCACGGGCCGCGGTCAGGCTCGCGAACGTCCACAGCGTGTGCACGTGAACGACGTCGCTTTCGCGCACGCCGGAGCGGATCGCCGAGCGGAATTGCGAGCCGAAGCAGTAGCCACCGCGAGTGGGAAAGACGTCGAGTTCGTAGGACCGCGCTTCGGCCGTCCGCCAACCGTTCTGGCCCTGGCTGAAGAAATCGGTCGTCAACACGCGGACCTGGTGGCCGCGCGCCGCCAGCTCGCGGGACAACCGGTCGACGACGACGGGCGGACCGCCGGCGGCCGGATGCATGTACGGAATGACGTGCGTGATTCTCATGCGTGACCGTTGCCGTTAAAGGTGCTGCGCAACAGCTCGTCGTATTGGCCGGCGACGGCGCTCGGCGAACACCGTGTCGCGACGCGCGAGCGCATCGCGTTCCCCTGCTCCGCGGCCAGCTGCGGCGATTCGAGCAGCCGGACGCAGCGATCGGCCAGCGCGTCGAAGTCGTGGCGGCCAAGCACGTTTTCGCTGCCGAGGACCTCGCTCAAACCGCCGTTCAATACCGACGCGACCACCGGCACCGCGTGCGAGGCGGCCTCGAGGCATGTGAGCCCCATTGCGTCCCAATCGGAATTGAACTCGAGCACGTCGATCGAGTGATAAAAGTCGGTCAGGTCGGTCTGCCAGCCCAGCCAGTGAATCCGCGAAGCCACGCCCAGCTCGCCGGCCAGTCGCTCGAGAGCGGCCCGTTCGACCCCGTCGCCGGCAATCACAAATTCGGCGTTGGGGCAGCGCGCGGCCACGCGCGAAGCGACTTGCAAGAAGACGTCGAAGCGTTTCCGAGCAATGAGCCAACCCGCGTTGCCGATCAAGCGCGCCTTGAGCGGCAGACCGAGCCGTTGCCGCGCCGCCTGCTTTTCACCGGGCTCCGGCAGATCGGGCACCGTCAGCGGGTACATGATCGTCCGCGTCTTGCCGACGAGCGACGGGTAGAGAGCCTCCGCCTCGTGCCGAATGTAGTCGGAACAGAATGTGACGAACTGAAATCGCGAATGAACCATCGCGTACATCCGCCGCCACGACCAATCCGGCTTGACCCCCCGGTGGTGGTAATGCACCGAGAGAATCCGATGCCCGCGGCACGCCGGCGCGACGGCCAGCACGCCCGAGAGGGTCGGCCCGTGCATGATCAGGCTGTCGGCCTGCAGCTTGCGAAACGCGCGCAGCACGCTGAG
>Ga0210390_10000707_pt1 | contig 34808 bp, 28 predicted proteins | sample IncBWH11OmetaG_FD_161050 | JGI IMG/M metagenome (GOLD analysis project Ga0210390, IMG submission 161050) | Forest soil microbial communities from Barre Woods Harvard Forest LTER site, Petersham, Massachusetts, United States - Inc-BW-H-11-O ...
GGTGGGGGGCGGGGGGCGGGGGGGGGGGGGGCGGGGGGGGGGGGGGGGAGGGGGGGGAGGGGGGGGGGGGGGCGGCGATGGGTGAGGGGGGCACGGCCGGGGAGCAGCCAGGCAGGCGGGACAGGGCGGCCGGGGAGCAGCCAGGCAGGCGGGGGACGCCGGCCGGGCAGCCGCCGAGCAGGCGGGACAGGATCGCCGCGCAGCGGGCCTCGGCGCAGCGCGTCCAGCGGCGGAACCGGTTGCTTATCGCGGGCGGGGCGATCGTCGCGGTGGTCGCGATCGTGCTGGGGTTCGCGCTGAGCAGCGGGAACTCCCCCGCCACCAGTTCCGGAGGCGGCCCGACGACCACCCTGCCCACGGGAGCCGCGCTCGCGCAGGTGGTGAGCACCACGACAACCGTGCCCGCCGCCACTGTGGACACGGTGGGCGCCGGGACGGCCACGACGAAGCCGATGCCGATCACCGGGGCGCCGCTGACTAGCGGCGGCAAGCCGGAGATGCTCTACATGGGCGCGGAGTACTGCCCGTACTGCGCCGCCGAGCGGTGGGCCATGGTCGTGGCGCTCAGCCGGTTCGGCACGTTCCACGGGCTGAACGCCACGCACTCCGCGGCCAAGGACGGATCCGGCGCTGCCGAGCCGTTCCCGAACACCGCCACCTTCACGTTCTACCGCTCGACCTACACGAGCACTTATGTAACGTTCACCCCGGTAGAGCTGAACACCAACATCCCCGACCCCAGCACCGGCTTTTACACGACGCTCCAAACGCCCACCGCGGCACAGCAGGCCCTGCTGTCCAAGTACGACGGCGCCTCCGGCGGCGCGATCCCGTTCATCGACTACGGGAACAAGCTCATGACCGTCGGCGCGACCTACGATCCGGGGGTGCTCGCGGGGCTGACGTGGAGCCAGATCGCCAACGACCTCCACAACCCGAATAGCCCTGTCGCCAAGGCCGCGCTCGGCGCCGCGAACTACACGACCGCCGCGATATGCTCGCTCACGGGCGACCAGCCCGCCACCGCGTGCACTTCGGTTGTGAAATCGTTGCAGGCCCAGTTCGGTTAGGTCGCGAAGTGGTCTAGGTCAGGTTCCATTCGGGCTACCCAGAGGTTTCTCTCAGCTCTGGACCAGACATAGCGATGACAATTCGCCCTACCATGTGAGGCATGGGCAAAGCGAGTAGGACCAAGCAGGACCCCGACCGCCGTGCGCGGATCGCGGCGCAGCGAGAGGCGGCGCGACGCGCCGAGCAGCGCAAGCGGATCTGGATCGCGGGCGGATCGATCCTGGCCGTGGTTGCCGTGGTTATAGCGTTCGTGTTGATCAAGACGAATAGCAGCAGCGGCAAGGCGACAGCTTCGAGCAACGGTCCTACCGGCGCTTCGCTCACCAGCGTGACCAACCAGGTCACCGGCGTGTCACAGAGCGTGCTTGACCAGGTCGGCGGAGGCAGCATCAGTTCCTCCGACTTCGTACCAGCTAGCGAGATCTCGCAGGCCAGCGCGTCTGGCGCGGGCTACTTCTCGTACGTGAACGGCACACCGCTCACGTCGGGCGGCAAGCCCGAGGTGCTCTTCATCGGCGCGGAGTACTGCCCGTTCTGCGGTGCCCAGCGCTGGGCGATGATCACGGCGCTGAGCCGCTTCGGTACCTTCACCGGGCTGAAGACCATCCACTCGTCGAGCACCGACTCGTATCCGAACACGCCCACCTGGTCGTTCTACGGCTCGACCTACACGAGCAAGTACATAACCTTCACGTCGGTCGAAGAGACGACGAACGAGCGCCAGGGGAACTCCTCCAGCACCTCGGTCCCGTACGTCACGCTGCAGACCCCGACGTCCGCCGAGGACGCCCTGCTGAGCAAGTACGACCCGGGCAACCCCAGCCAGGACGAGGGCGGCGCGATCCCGTTCATCGACATGGGCAACAAGTACATCCAGGTCGGGAACATGGGCCCGTACGGCCCGCAGGACCTGCAGGGCAAGACCTGGGCCCAGATCGCGACGGCGATGAACCAGCCGACCACGACGATCGCGAAGGACGCGGACGGCAACGCGAACTACATGACCGCCGGGATCTGCGCGCTCACGAACAACCTGCCGTCCACCGCCTGCACGCCCGCGATCAAGACGCTTGAAGCCAAAATCGCCACCACGTAGTCTGCTTACGAGCGATCACAGCACTGGAGACCGAACCCGATGGCAAGTTCGAAGGCGCGCTCCCGGAACAAGCCCGCCGCAAGCAAGGGCAGGCCGGCCGCCAGTGCCCGGGCGGCGGCACCCGGCAGGCAGGCGACACCGACCAGCACCGGCCGCGCGAAGCCGGCTAACGGTTCGAAGACGGCCGGCACCGTTCCCACGGTAGCCGCGGCCAGCTCGGCCAAGAACGCGGTCCCTGACGACCTGGCCGAGCCGGAAGTTCTCCGGCCGGCTGGCCCTCCGCGCTGGCTCCAGCTCACCACGCTGGGGCTCGCCATCCTCGGACTGGCGATCTCCTCGTACGAGTGGTACGCGGTCTGGAACGGAGGGCATCTGGAGGGCTGTGCGACCGGTCCGCACAGCACCTTCGACTGCCTCGCGGTGCTTAACAGCGAGCAGTCGAAGGTCTTCGGCATCTTCGACGTCGCCATCCTCGGCACCTTCTTCTACGTGTTCGTCGTCGCCATCATGACGCCCTGGGCGTGGCGAATGGCGCGCCTGAACGTCGGCCGGCTGCACCTTTCTGTCGGCTGGCTGCGGCTGGCGGCCATGGTCACCGGCATGGGGTTCGTGATGTACCTGATCTACGCGGAGCTCTACCAGATCGGACAGGTCTGCGAGTACTGCTCCGGCGTACACATCGTCACGTTCGTGCTGTTCTGCCTCACGCTCGTGTCTGCTGCCATCTGGGGACTCGGCAAACCCAAGACCGCCTCCTGACATCACCGCACCGGGGCGGCCGATGCCGGATGACCTGGATGACATTGTGCTCATCTTCGCTGGCCGCTATCCCGGCTTAGGTGATCTGCTGAGTACGGTGGATTCACCCAGCTCAGGAAGGAAGCTCGTACCGTGCCCGGCATGAACTCGGGGCTGAACCCGGCGAACACGATTCTGGTCTCGGCGTTCCGCTCCGCGCTGTTCCACCAGTGGGCCATCGTGGGCGTCATCTTCCTCGTGCTGCTGCTCGCCTGGGGGGCGACGCGAGGCTGGGTTGACGCGGGCGCGAAGGCACGCGCCGCACTAGCTGCCTCCTGGCATGAGCCCCGCGCGCGCCGCCTGCTGCGTATCGGCTTTGGCGCGCTCTGGCTGTTCGACGGCATCCTGCAGGCGCAGCCGCAGATGGCCGGGGGGCTGCCGTCGCAGGTCATGGGACCGGCCGCCACGACCTCACCGACCTGGGTGCAGCACCTGGTGAACTGGGCCGGGACGATCTGGTCCTACCACCCGGTGCAGGCCGGCGCGGCGTCGGTCTGGATCCAGGTCGGCATCGGGATGTGGCTGATCTTCGGGGTGCGCGGCTGGCCATCGCGGCTCGCCGGGCTGGCCAGCGTGGCGTGGGGGCTGATCGTCTGGGTGTTCGCCGAGGCGTTCGGCGGGATCTTCGCGCCCGGCCTTACCGTGCTGTTCGGCGCCCCCGGCGCCGCGGGTATCTACGTCGTCGCCGGGGCGCTGATCGCGCTGCCAGAACGGGTATGGGAGACACGGCAGACCGGTCGGCTGATCCTGGCGGGCATGGGCGTCTTCTTCGCCGGGATGGCGCTCCTGCAGGCCTGGCCGGGGCGCGGCTTCTGGCAGGGCAGGATAGGCGGCCAGCCGGGGACGCTGACCAGCATGGTCCAGTCCATGGCCGGCACGCCGCAGCCGCACGCGCTCGAGGTGATCGTGTCGTCGTTCGCCGGCTTCACGCAGGCGCACGGCTTCGGGGTCAACTTGTTCGCGGTGCTCGCGCTCGCCGGACTCGGCGCCTTGTTCGGCGCGAGCGCGCTGCGCGGCGACGCGCGGCTGGCGCGGATCGCGGTGATCGCCGGAGCGGTGCTCTGCCTGGCCGACTGGGTGCTCATCGAGGACCTCGGTTTCCTCGGCGGCGTCGGCACCGACCCGAACAGCATGATCCCGCTGGTCCTGCTGTTCACCACCGGGTACCTCGCGCTCACGCCCGCCCCACAGCCACAGGCGGTCGCTGAGCAGGCAACCGCCGCGCCCGCAGCCGCCGCGCCCGCAGCGGCGACGCCAGAAGCGGCGGGGCCAGAAAAGGCGGCGCCAGAAACGCCCAGCCGGACTCCGATCCCGGCGCGCCTGGCGGCGGCGCGCGACTGGGTGGCGGCGCTGAGCGGCCGCTCGGTCGCCGCGCTCGGCGCGGTCGGCGTGATCGTGGTGGGAGCGGCGCCGATGGCGTTCGCGTCGGCCAACCCGAACGCCGACCCGATCGTCGCGGAAGCGCTGAACGGGGCGTCGGCGCCGATCGACCAGCCTGCTCCGGGGTTCACGCTGACCAGCCAGACGGGCCACCAGGTCTCCCTCACCAGCCTGCGCGGCAAGGTGGTGCTGATGACCTTCCTCGACCCGGTGTGCACCACGGACTGCCCGATCATCGGCCAGGAGTTCAAGGCGGCGGACACGCTGCTCGGCGCCAAGGCCAGCCAGACCGAACTCGTCGCGATCGTCGCCAACCCGACCTACCTGTCCACCGCGTTCACCACCGCGTTCACTCGCCAGGAGGGCTTCGGCGACGTGCCCAACTGGCTCTACCTCACCGGGTCGCTGAGCCAGCTTCAGCGGGTGTGGCAGAACTACGGGATCGAGGTCGAAGACCTGCCAGCGGGCGCCATGTCCGCGCACAACGACATCGCGTACGTCATCAGCGCCACCGGGCAGATCAAGCAGGAGCTTGACATGGACCCGGGCCCGGGCACGCAGACCACGCAGTCGTCGTTCTCTGTCTTGCTCGCCGACTCGGTCCGCCAGACGATCGCGGGCACCCAGTGAAAGGCCGCCTGGCGCTGGTCGCCGTGGCCATGGCGGGGGCCGGAACGCTCGCCGCGTGCGGCTCGGCGGCGCCCGCGACGTCCACGCAGCAAAGCCAGCAGCCCGTCACGTCCGCGCCGCTCGCCACGTCGCTGAGCACCGCGCAGGACAGCTGGGCGATCCTTCCGATGGCGTCCAGCCCCGCCTTCTGGCAGGTCTTCGTGCGGCCGGCGACGTCGCAGGCCTGGCGGCTCGTCACCCCGTCGGGGGTGGCGGACAACGGCGGCCTCGTCGCGGCCGGGACCGGGGGCACGCTGACGGTGGCGATCCGGCCCAGCCAGGACCTCACGTTCTCGCCGCTGGCGACGAGCGCCAACGGCGGCACCGTATGGAGCACCGGCCTGCTCGACGCCGGCATCGCATCGGCACCGAGCGCGCTGGCCGCCTCCGGCAGCCAGCTGCTCGCGCTGCTCCGCAACGGCGCGATAATGGCCAGCTCCAACGCGGGCGGCACGTGGCGGACGCTGGCCGCGGCCGGGGCGCTGGCCGACTCCGCCGCCGGCCGGAAGTGCGGGACGCTGGGAGTCAGCGACGTTTCGTTCGGAATAAGCCAGGGAGAAGTGCTCGCGGCGGGGACCTGCGGGGCGGCGAGCAGCGGAGTGTTCGCCTATTCGGCTGGCAGCTGGCGCCAGGTGAGCCTGCCGGTGTCCGGCCGGGTGGTGCGGATGCTGCCTGGCGTTGCCCTCGTGGCGAGCGGGTCGCAGCTATACGCGGCGTGGGACACCGCGTCGGGCTGGTCGGCCTCCGTGCCGCTGGCCGCCGGCAGTGTCGAGGCGTCGGGCAGCCTCGGGACGGACGGGGCATGGGTGCTGCTGCCGGGCCACCGCGCGGCGACCGTCGCCGGGCCGGGGCAGCCGTGGCGCTCGCTGCCGACCGTGCCGCAAGGGACCACAGTACTCGCGCCGGGACCGAGCGGTGCGGTGGACGCGCTGGCGGTCGGGGGGAGCCAGTTGGACAAGTTGACGGTGTGGCGACTCGCCGGGTCCGCGACGGCGTGGTCCAGCGTTCAGACGATCGACGTGCCCATCCAATTCGGCTCGTCGAGTTAGGTAGCGCCCATGCATTACATCCTGGACAACTGGTCGTTCGACCCGTTCCTGATCGTGGTCATCGCGGTCGTGATCTGGCACGAGATCGGGTTGCGGCGGCTCGCCGCCAGGTCACGGCCGGAGCGGACCAGGGAACGCCGGGTGCGGTCGCTGTGGTTCTACTCGGGCCTCGCGGTGCTGCTCATCGCGGTCGAGTCGCCGATTGACTACTGGTCCGATTCCTACTTCATGGTGCACATGGTGCAGCACCTGCTGCTGATGTTCGCCGCGCCGTCGCTGGTCGTCGCGGGCGCGCCGGGGCAGCCGCTGCTCGACGCGCTGCCCGGCCGCTCCGGCCGGTCCGTGACCCGCGGCGTGATGACCGGCGGCTGGTCCCGGCCACTGCGCGCGGTCGGCGGGTTCTTCGTGCGGCCGTGGGTCGCGGTGATCAGCTTCAACCTCGTCATGATCTTGTGGCACGTCCCCGCGCTGTTCGACCTGGCCGAGAACAACTCGGCGGTGCACATCTGGCTGATGCACGGCAGTTTCTTCGCCGCGGGGGTGATCTTCTGGCTCCAGTTCATCCCCTCACCGCCGTTCCGCAGCCAGATGCCGCTGCTCGGCCGGGCCGCGGCGCTGCTGGCCACCAACGTCGTCATGATCATGATCGCGATGTCGCTGAGCATCTTCACGAACCATTCGATCTACAGCGCCTATGACCACGTGCCCGGGGTGACGCTGCCGCCGTTCGCCGACCAGCAGATCGGCGCCGCGATCTTGTGGGTGTGCGGCGACTTCTGGGCGCTGCCCACGATGATCGTCACGATTTACCGGCTGGTCAGCAACGAGGGCGGCATCGGCAGCGCGCTCGAGCGGTACCTGGGGCGCGGCTCGGGGACCACCGCCGTGCGGGGATGGGCCGCCGCTGGCTCTCGTAGCGGGTGGCGGAGTACCGCCGAGCCGAAGCCCGTTTCCCAGCCAGACAACCGTGTGCCCACCGACGTGAGAGCGGACACCGCGGATACCCCATAGGTGATTTATCATGGCCCGACCGACGGGCACCACGGGCACCGTTCGGGATGATGATCTGGAATTTAGTCTATGGCGGGCTTGGCATTCGCGGCCCGGGCGATGCCCTGGTGGCCGTTCGGCGACTGCCCGGGCACTGGCTGGTCCTCGGCACGCGCCGCTGGGCCGCCATCGGCCGGGTCGCCGGTGTCACGCGCGGTGTCATCGGACTCGGGGGCCGGCTGGCCGTCGGCAGGCTCGTCCGCGTCGGAGCCGTCGCCGGAGCGTTCAGTACGGATGCCGGGCAAGTCGCGCAGCGGGATGTGCGAGATGCCGGTTTCCGTCCAGGTGCGCAGCTGAGACAGCGCCGGGGCGCGCCCCACCATGACCACGCCCGCGATCAGCGCGGCGATGCCGCCGGCCTGGATGGCCAGCAGGCCGGGCGTGAGCTGGATCCGGTCGCCGAACACCAGCACGCCGAGCAGGATGCCGACCAGCGGCTCCCCCGCGGAGATGGCGGGCAGCGAGAATTGCAGCGGCCCGGCGCTGAACGCGCTCTGCATCAGCCAGATGCCGATCGCGCCCGCGCCGACCAGCGCGTACGGCGCCCAGTCGGCGAACAGCGCGCTGATCCCGCTGGACTGCAGGATCTCAAGGGTCTGCCTGGTCAGCGCGTCCTGGATGCCGAACACCAATCCGGCGGCTACTCCGGTGAGCATCGCGCGCGTCCGGCTCGACCGGCTGCGGCCGATCTGCACCGCGGCGAACGCGATCACGGCGATCGCGGCGGCGGCCGGCCAGTGCGACACGGAGCCGAACGACTCGCCGACCGGCTTCACCGACCTCTGCACCGACAGCAGCGTCACCCCGGTGCACAGCACGGCCGCCCCGAGCACCTCCCAGACCTTGAGCGACGCCTTGGACAGCGGAACCGCGAGTATCAGCGCGAAGATCAGGTTCGTCGCCAGTAGCGGCTCGACGAACGAAAGCTCCAGGTGCCCGATCGACCACGCCGCGAGTATCTGGCCACCGATCATGCAGCCGATCCCGGTAAGCCACCGCGGCTTGCGGATCAGGGCGGCAAGCAGCCGCCAGCTCAGGAAAATCGAGTCGGGCTCGCGCTGCGCCGCGTACTGCTGCAGGACGAACCCGGTCCCGATGAGCAGCGCTGCGAGCAGGGTAACGCCGTAGTCGAGGCTGATGTCGATGTCGATGTCCACGGCGCCCTAGCCCGCCGCCAGGCGGGCGCTGCCATCAGCCAGACCTGAACACATGGTCGCTGCTGCCCCTGGTAATCGTCGGTCGGTTGCCTCGTACGCGGTCGCGCCATTGTCGCGGTCGCCCTTGAGGTTATGGTAGCCGGGCCCGGGCCACCCGGCGGACAGGCGCGAGAGGGGCCGCCAGAGCTCGCCATGCTGCTACTACCCGTCGCGCCTATCATCAAGGGCTCGAAATGATAACGTTCCGGCGCGCGACGACTACGCTGGCGGCCTGTTTCGCGCGTTGATACACCGATGGGTCTGCCCAGGTCAGGCGGTACTATCATGAGGGAGTACCAGCCAGCGAGCTGATTGCATAGCGTAGGCATGGTTTACAAAGCGTAGGCCTGGCTACGGCTAGAGAGAGCCTAGGTGGGGGAGCCAATGGCAGGGTCTAGAACCGCGCGCGCCGGAACCAAACGAACAGCTGTCCGACGGCGCGCCGTCGGCACACGGGATCGGATCATCAATCATCTGGCGGCGGTCGCCGAGATCGCGGACACCACGGGAATGGCGAGCACCAGGCTCGCCGAGGCGGTCGCCTACCCCGGTTCCAGTGTCGCGTTCGCCCAGCTGCTATCGGGCATGGAACGCGACGGCCTGATCTCGCGGGAAGTACGAGGCAAGCGGACATATCGCATCACGCTGGCCGCCAAGGCGGCCGCGCGGCTCGCGGGCGCGGGCACCGATGCCGGGGTCCATCAGGACGCGGTCACGGCGGCCGCCATCGCGGCGACCACCGCCGACGCCGCGATGACCGTCACCGCCGGCGGACTTGACTACGACGAGCTCGCCCGCCGGCTGCTCATCCAGGTCATCCGGAGGCTCGCGGCGACCCCGAGCGAGCTCGAGCAGGCGGTCGCCGGGCTGGAGCGGGAACTCGCCACCGCGTGGACCAGGCAAGGCACGCTGTCCGCCGAGAACATGCGGCTGCGCGAACAGCTCCTGAAGACCCAGCACGACCTCGACCTGGCGCGGCACCGCAACCGCCGGATGGCCATCACCGACGAGCTCGACTCCGCCGAGGTGGTGGTGCTCCAGCGGCTGCTCACGCCCGACGGTGCCGAACAGCCGCCCGCGACCACCAGCGAGCGGGTATTAATGACCGGTGTAATCACCTCGGGCGACTGGCGCCTTAGCTGAGGCGCCGCAGGGCCTTGCGGTGATAGCGGGCCGTCTCGATGTAGTGCCTGACCGCGCGCTGCGTCCAGGCGGCGTCGACACCGCTGCGCTTGATCGTCGCGGGCACGCCTGCGACGAGCGAGCCCGGCGGCACTTCGAAGCCCTCCGGCACCAGCGCGGCCGCGGCGACGATCGAGCCCGCGCCCACGACCGCGCGGTTAAGCGTCACCGAGCCCGAGCCGATCAGGCAGCCATCCTCCACCACGCACCCCTCCAGGTGCGCGTTGTGCCCGACCACGCAGTCCGCGCCGATCACTGTCGGATGCCGAGCCGTGCAGTGCACGACCGTGCCGTCCTGCACCGACGTCCGCGCGCCCACGATGATCGTCCCGTGGTCGCCGCGCAGCACCGCACCGGGCCACACCGACGCCTCCGGCCCTATCTTCACACGCCCGATGACAACAGCATCGGGGGCCACGTAGGCGAGCTCATCGATGTCCGGCGCGTCGTCGTCGAGTGCATAAATCGGCACCTGCATAGGGTAGCGTCTCGCTCGTGACCGACAGCTCCCCCGGTGACCAGAAGATCGCTGAGCTCCTCGCGACGGCCGTATCCGCGATAGGCGGCTCGGAACGGCCAGGGCAGGCACGCATGGCGGAAGCTGTCTGGCAGGCGATGACCGACGGAGAGCACCTGGCGGTCCAGGCGGGAACGGGCACCGGCAAGTCGCTCGCCTACCTGGTGCCCGCGCTGCGCCTGGCCACCGACCGGCGCGGACCCGTCGTCGTGTCCACGGCCACCATCGCGCTCCAGCGCCAGCTTGTCGAGCGCGACCTGCCGCGGCTGGCCGACGCGCTGCGCGGCCCGCTGGGCCGCACCCCGGTGTTCGCGATACTCAAGGGGCGGGCCAACTACCTGTGCCTGAACAAGCTGCGCAACGAAGCGCCGGACGACCCACGGGACGCTCTGTTCCAGCCAGCCTCGTACGAACCGTCGAGCGCGCTCGGCGCGAACGTGAAGCGGCTGCACCAGTGGGCGGCGAGCACCACAAGCGGGGACCGTGACGAGCTCGTGCCGGGCGTGCCCGACCAGGCGTGGCGTCAGGTGTCGGTGTCGGCGCGGGAGTGCCTGGGCGCCCATCGCTGCCCGTTCGGGGTGGAGTGCTTCAGTGAGCGGGCGCGGAAGATAGCCGGGGACGCGGACGTCGTCGTCACCAACCACGCGCTGCTCGCGATCGACGCCCTCGGCGACGGCGGGATCCTGCCAGAACACCGCGTGGTGATCGTCGACGAGGCGCACGACCTGGTCGACCGCGTGACGTCGGTCGCGACAGGCGAACTGTCCGCGGCGACCGTGGAAGCGGCGGTGCGGCGCTGCGGGCGTCTCGCCGGGGAGACGGAGACGGCCAGGCTGTCCGAGGCGGGCATGGCGCTCGGGCCACTGCTGCTGACCGCGCCCGCAGGCCGGATGGACCGGCTCGACCCCGCCCTGGGCGCGTCGCTGACCGCGCTGCGAGACGCGGCCGCCGCGTGCGCGGCGGCGCTGCGGCTCGCGGTGCGGGCGGACGAGGGCGACTCCGCCGTCGCGGGCGCCGCGCAGACGGCACAGGTCGCCCTCGAGGACATCGAGGCATGCGCCGACCGGATGGTCACCGCCTTCGAGCTGCCGGTCGAGGAGCGCGAGGAGGTTGTCTGGCTGGACCGGCCGGACGATCTCATGGACACGTCGCGTCCCACCAGCCTGTACGTAGCGCCGCTCGAGGTCGGTGAGGTGCTGGCGACATCCCTTTTTTCTGAACGAACCGTGGTGCTCACCTCGGCGACGCTGACCCTCGGCGGGTCGTTTGAGCCTCTCGCCAGGCAGTGGGGTCTCGACCCCGGTTCTGTTGGCAGCGAGTGGACCGGCCTCGACGTCGGCTCGCCGTTCGCGCACGGGCGCAGCGGCATCCTGTACGTGGCGAGGCACCTGCCCCCGCCAGGGCGGGACGGGCTCGACCCTTCGTACCTGACGGAGCTCCAGGAGCTGATCGAGGCGGCGGGCGGACGGACACTCGGGTTGTTCTCCTCGATGCGGGCGGCGCGCCAGGCCGCCGACCATCTGCGGCCCGTGCTGCGGGTCCCGCTGCTGTGCCAGGGGGACGACGCGACCGGGCAGCTCGTGCGCGAGTTCGCGGAAGACGAGCCAACCTGCCTGTTCGGCACCCTGTCGCTGTGGCAGGGTGTGGACGTGCCAGGGCCGTCGCTGCGGCTGGTGGCGATCGACCGCATTCCGTTCCCGCGCCCGGACGACCCGCTGTCGTCCGCGCGCACGCGGGCGGTAGAGGCCCGCGGCGGGAACGGGTTCATGGAAGTGTCCGCCGCGCACGCCGCGCTGCGCCTCGCTCAGGGCGCCGGGCGGCTGCTGCGGACGATGGACGACCGCGGGGTGGTCGCCGTGCTCGACCCGCGGCTGGTCACCAAGCGGTACGGGGACTTCCTGCGCGCGTCGCTGCCGCCGTTCTGGCAGACCAGTGACCCTGACGTGGTGCGCGGCGCGCTGCGCCGACTGGCCGCGGGCGCCTAAATGGGTTGCGCCGTTCGGGTGTGTCGTGGATACAGTCGCTGGCATGAAGGTCAGTTGCCGACGCATTCTTGTCGCGGCCGCGCGAGCTACTCACTCGCCGGTCGCTTCGGCCTGATCTAATCAACCTGCTGGCGACCGGGAACGGCTCGCCAGCGTATGTGTTTCTCGCGGTTGCGCTCGCCTGTTCTCGGCGTTGTCTGAAAGAGGCGTGGCTGTCATGAATACCGAAGAAACCATCTCCACCTTCACCGAATTCTTCACCGAGCGCGGGCATCGGGCGATCCCGAGCGGTTCGCTGCTACCTCCGCCGGGCGACCCGGTGCTGTTCACTTCGGCGGGCATGCACCCGCTGACCCCCTACCTGGCGGGCCAGCCGCATCCGCTGGGCCGGCGGCTAGCCGGGGTGCAACGGTGCCTGCGGACCACCGACCTTGAGGAGGTTGGCGACCCCTGGCACCTGACGGTGTTCCAGATGCTCGGCTCGTGGTCGCTTGGCGACTACGACGGGCCGCAGAGCCAGCGGTGGGGGCTTGAACTGCTGTGCGACCGCTTCGGGCTCCGGCGGGAACTGCTGTACGCGACCGTGTTCGGCGGGGACGGGGACGTGGGACCGGACATCGTGGCGGAAGAGACCTGGCGCTCGCTTGGGATCCCGGTCGAGCGGCTCGGCCCGGAGGACAACTGGTGGTCGAACGGGCCGACCGGCCCGTGCGGACCCGACTCGGAGATCCACGTCTGGACCGGGGACGGGCCTCCCGCGGGGCGCCCGAGCACCGATGACCGCTGGCTGGAGCTGTGGAACCACGTCACGATGCGGTATGAGCGGCATCCGGACGGCAGCCTGACTCCGCTGCGACAGCCGAGCGTCGATACCGGAATGGGACTTGAGCGGCTGCTTTTGGTGTCGCAGCACGTGGGGTCGGTGTACGAGACCGACTTGTTCGCGCCATGGATGTCCGTGCTGTCCTCTGGGCTGTCCTCGGTGCTGCCTTCGCGGATACTGGCCGATCATCTACGGTCAGCGATCGTGGTCATCGGCGATGGCGTGCGGCCGTCGAACACCGGCCGCGGATACGTGCTCAGGAGGCTTCTGCGCCGGGCGCTGACGGTGCTGTGGCACGACGGTAGCTCGCTGAGCCTCGCGGAGCTGCCGCCAGACCTGGTGCGGCACACAGCAAAGCCGTTCGGTCAAATCATTGCGCCCTCTCTCGTGAGCGAAATTCTGGCGGCGGAGGAACGCAAGTACCGCGAGCTGGTTACCCGGGGCCGGTCGCTGCTGCGACGGTTGTACCCGTCGGGCAGGCTGACCGAAAAGGACTACGAGTTTCTCCGGGACACGCACGGGCTGCCCAGGGAGGTGGTTACCGGACTGCTGGGCGAGCTTTGCTAGGGCCAGGGACCGGTAGGCTACATAACGTGTCAACGGTCTCACCGTCACCAGCGGGCCGGCTTCGCCGGGAGCCTCGCCAGGCACGGTCCCGGGCCCGGCTGGCGCAGATCCTCGCGGCCGCCGACGCGATCCTGGCGACCGAAGGTGTCGAGGCGCTCACGATCCGCCGGATCGCCGAACGCGCCGGGGTGTCGGTCGGCACCCTCTACCAGTTCTTCCCCGACAAGGGGTCGGTCGTCGACGCGGTGGCCCGCGCGTACATCGACGAGTTCGACGCGCTGGCGGACGCGCTGGTGAATTCGGCCGCGAGCGGGGACTGGTCGGATCCTGTCGGGCGGATCGTCGACTCGTTCGTGGCCCTCTACCGGTCACATCCCGGCTACGTGGCACTGTGGTCCGGGCGGCACCTGTCCCCCGAACTCGCGCGCGCCGACGAGGCCAATAACCAGGTGATCGCGGCCGGCGTGCAGCAGGTGCTTGCCGCGTACGCCGGGGTGACCGACGGGCCGCGGCTCGAACTGGCCGTGCGGGTCGCGGTGCGCACGGCCGACGCGCTGTTGCAGTACGCGTTCTCGCTGTCGCCCGACGGGGATGACGCGGTGCTCGCCGAGCTGAAAAACCTGCTGCGGATATACCTGGCGAGCCTGCGGTAGTTGTTTCTCAGTCAGGCGGCCGGACCGCCGTTGAGCCGGGCGTAGATCGCGCGGTTCTTGCGGTAGCAGTCGCGAAACGCCGCGTAGCCTTTCTCGTAGGCGTGCTGGTTTGCGTCGTCAGGCGCGAACCGCTCGCAGATCTGGACAAGGTCCGGGATCTCGGCCCAGGTCACCGCACCGATCGCGATGCTCGCGAGCAATGCCGCGCCGCGCGCGTTGGCCGCTGACGGCTGCGCGACCTGGCAGATGGGCCGGCGCAGGATGTCGGCCAATGTCTGGCACCACAGCCGCGAGGTCGCCCCGCCGCCGATGAACCTGATCGGGCCGAGCCCCTCGGGTCCCGTCTTGCCGGTGAAGTGCTCGACGGCGTCGAGCATCCAGCGGGTGTTGTACGCGATGCCCTCGAAGACCGCGCGGGCCAGGTCTTCGCGACGAGTCTGCAGGGACAGGTTGAGCCACCCGCCGCGCACGGTCACGTCGTCCACGGGGGTGCGCTCGCCGTTCAGCCACGGCGTGAAGATCACGCCCCCGCTGCCCGGCGGGGCCTTGGCGGCCAGCGCGTTCAACTCGGCCAGCGCCTGCGCCGAGCGGGCCGGGCCATGCTGATCGAGCACGTTGTCGATCAGCCAGTCGACCGCCTTGCCCGCCACGTTCTGGATGGTGGCGACCCAGTACCGGCCGGGCACCACGGACGGCATGGACGCGATGTTGCGGAACACGTCCGTCTTCTTGTTCGGCACATGGCAGGTCAGCCACGCGCTCGTGCCGATGTAGAGATGCGGGACGTGGTCGCCCGTGGCGCCCGCGCCGAGTGCCGCCGCGGTCGTGTCGCCGGTGCCGGTTATCACCTGGGTGGTCGTGTTCAGGCCCAGGTCCTGGGCGGCCTGGCTGGTCAGGTTGCCGGCGACGGTCGCCGGGCTGACGATCTCCGGCAGCTTGGCCAGGTCGAGCTGGGCGGTGGCGGCCAGCGAGGCGTCCCAGCGGACGCGCCGCGGGTCGCGGTTGTCGGTGCACCAGCGCAGCACGGACGTGTCCGCGGCGGTCACCGCGCGGCCGCTGGCCCGCATCGTCAGGTACTCGGGGATGTCGAGCAGGTACCGCGCCTGCTGGTACGCCTGCGGCCGCTGGCGGGCCAGCCACAGCGTCTGGCCGACCGGGTCCTGGCCGGTGCGGGTGGGCGCGCCTCCGGTCTTGGCGACCCAGGCGCGCAGCTTGCGCGGGCTGTACCCGCTCCCGGGGAGGGCGGGCCAGCCGCCGGTCACCGCCTGCGCGTACCGCGCGCCGCGAGCGTCCATCCAGATCAGCGCCGGGTGCGTGGGGCTTCCGTGCTCGTCGACGGGCACTGTGCCGCCCCACTGGCTGGAAAAGCAGATCGCGGTGACGTCGTCTTTCGCGTTTGGGTGGGCGGCGAGCAGCTTGCGGACGCAGCCGGTGATGGCCTGCCACCAGTCGTCAGGATCTTGTTCGGCGCCGCCGCCGGGCAGGATCCTGGTGGTCACGCTGGCGCTTTCGAGGGCGATCAGGTCGCCCCTGGCGGTGGCCAGCGCGACCTTGGGGCCTCCGGTGCCCAGGTCGACCCCGATGACGAGCCGCTCGGGCGCGGCCTGCGTTGTCCCGGGAGCGCTCGTCATACGGGCGGGATCTTCTCAAAGACCCGCTCGAAGCTGGCGAGCGCGTCGTCTATCACCTCGTCCGTGTCCGCCATCGAGGTGTACATCCTCGAACCTGCCAGCGTGATGACCCCTTCCGCGGCGAACGCCATCGACATCTGGCCGAGCATGTCCAGGCGCGGCCCTAGCTCGTTGAAGAACTCAGGGTCGCTGAGGCTCAGGTGCAGAACGCCGGAGGTGTGCAGGTGGACGATCGAGCCGAAGTTGTAGGTGACATACGGCAGGTCGTACCTGCGGATCAGCCTGGCGAGGCCGTCGCGTAGCCGGTCGCCGGCCCGGCCGGCCTTGACGGGCGCGTCCATCCGGTCCATCTCCAGCAGCGTGTGATAGCCGGCGGTGCACGACAGCGGGTTGGCGGACAGGGTGCCGCCGGTGAGCACCCGCTGCCCCGCCGCGGTGAGCCCGCCCGCGAAGACCGCCATGACCTGCTCGCCGCCACCGACACCGCCGGCGCCGGGATACCCGCCCGCCACGCACTTGCCGAACACGGTCAGGTCGGGCGTGACGTTGTAATACCCCTGGGCGCCGCCCATGCCGAGCCGGAAACCCGTGACGACTTCGTCGAAAACGAGCAGCGCGCCGAACTCGTCGCACATCTCGCGGACAGCGGCGTTGAAGTCCCTGGGGACGGGGTAACTGCCGGACTCGGGTCCTACCGGTTCGAGGATGACCGCGGCGGTGCCGCCGTCCTCGGCGTTGGCCGCCAGCTTCGCCCGCAGCATCTCCAGGTCGTTAGGCAGGGTCTCGGCCGTGCCAGCCAGCGCTCCTTGGGGGATGCCGGCCGCCTCAAGGCTCCCGGTGCCCGGGATCCGCAGACCGTAGACGACCTGGTCGCTCCAGCCGTGGTAGGCGCCGCCAATCTTGATGATGTTCTGCTTGCCGGTAAAGGCGCGGGCCGCGCGGATCGCTGCCATGACGGCCTCGGTGCCAGAGCCCAGCATGCGGAACTTGTGCACGTTCGGCATGAAGTCGTGAATGAGCCTGGCCAGGGCGATCTCGCTGGAGTGCAGCATGCCGGTCACCGGGCCGCAGCTAGCGAGCAGCTCGATGACCTTCTCCCTGACGGGCTCGTAGTTGGAACCGAGCACCGTAGGACCGCCGGCCTGCAGGAAGTCGACGTACCTGTTGCCGTCGGCGTCGTGCAGGTAGGGGCCGCCGGCCTCGACGATGTCCAGCGGCCAGGGATCGTTCAGCGCGAGGTTGTGCTGGACGCCACCGGGGATGACGGCCTCGGCCTCGGCGGCGGCGGCGCGTGAGGCCGACGTGTGCTCGGCGTACCAGGCGTGATAAGCCTCGAGCTGCTCTTTCGTCAGGGTCCTGACCGGAGTGCTGATCAGCTCCTTGAGCTGAGCCTGGATCGCGGGCACGTCGGGGTACTGGGTGATGCCGTAGCGGCTGGTCATCGATGCGGGCCTTCTGTCGTCAGTTACTTGCTGCCGTCAGTTACTTGCTGCCGTCAGTCACTTGCTGTTATCAAGCTTCTTGGTCGTGCCGTAGCCGGACGAGAGCGCGGCCGTGATCACTTCTTCCTGTTCCTGCTGGGTGAGCTCACGCGGGGCCCGGCCGGTCACGGCCGAGGCGAGCAGCGCCTGGTGGTAGGTGTGGGCGGCCCATTCGAGCAGCTCCAGGTTGTCGGTGGCCTTGGCCAGGCTCGACCCGATCGCGATCGAGCCGTGATTGCGCATCAGCGCCGCCTGCTTGAACTCCAGGGCCTTCACCACGTGGCTAGCGAGCTCTTCTGTCCCATAGCAGGCGTACGGTGCGACACGCACCGCGCCACCCAGGTTCAGCATCGCGTAGTGGATCAGCGGGATCTCGTCCGCGACCAGCCCGATCGCCGTCGTGGTGGTCGCGTGCGTATGGGCGACGGCGGCCGCGAACGTGGACCGGTAGATGGCGAGATGGAGCGGCACCTCGCTGGTCGGTGCCAGGTCGCCGTCCGCTACCGCGCCATCCAGCCCGATCACCGTCATCTGGTCAGCGGTCAGGTCGCTAATCACGCCTCCGGTCGGCGTGATCACTACCAAGTCGCCGACCCGCACGGAAAGATTGCCGCTGGTGCCAATGACCAGTCCGCGAGCCGCGAGCCGTCGGCCGGCCTCCGCCAGTTCCTGGCGCTCCTGCGCGAGCAGCAAGGGTCCTCCTCAGTGAGCTAAACATGAGCGTCGGTTCATGTTTATCGCGCGGAGGGCCGAACCGGCAACCTGAACGTCAGGTCGACAGTCCCAGGGCGTCGAACTGGTGGCGCTCCCACAGGTGCATGGAGACCTCCTCCGGGTACGGTCTGACGTCGGGCTGCAGGTCGTAGACCCTCGTGATACGACGTTCTGTGCCGTAGACCGGCCAGCCCGGGTCGCCGTACGCGGCGAATCGCAGCCACTCACTTCGCATCAGCTCGCCGACCGCCGCGAATTCCGCGGGGGGCTGCTCGCCGGTGAGCAGCGCGCCGATTCCCTGGCCCCACACGCCGAACAGCATCGGTACGTCCAGCGCGTGGCACGCGCGGAACACGTCCGGGGCGCTGGGCGCCTCGGCGGTGAGCTCGTAAAGGAACGTCTTCCCGCCAGAGGCGGCGTGCGCCTGCGCCAAGTGCAGGGTCGGCATCCGGAACAGCCAGTCGGAGAAGACAAGCTCGTACAGTCGCTCCGCATCGGCGTGCGGATATGACTTCCGGTACCGGGCGGCACCGTCCTGGGCCGGCGCGAAGCTCGCCAGCACCGTCGCCGTGTCCTCGTCGGTTATCTTGCCAAGCCGCCCGGACATCGCGATGAACAGCTGGTACTCATCCCGATTGTGCCCGGTGAGCAGTTCGACCTCGCGTGCGGCGCCGGACAGCAGCGCCCGCCAGGGCGCCCGCGGTAGCACCTCACCGTCGACGACCGGAGAGAACGGCGTGTCGGTGAGCCTGACCGCTCCCCACCGCGCAAACTTCCTCATATGGCCGGTGATGGCCATCGACGCGCCGACAAGCCGTATCGGCGCGATCGCGCTAAGCGCCTCGCGGGTCGCGGGGACTCCCGCCTCGTCGGCGATCGCACGGGTGATGTCCGAGGCGAGTTCGGTGGTGAAGACCGTCCCAGGAACGCTCTGCGCTATCGCCCGCCGGAACAGGCCGCGGGCCTTGGGCATGGCGAGCAGCGCCGAGATCACGCCCGCTCCCGCCGACTCACCGAACACGGTCACGTTCGCCGGGTCGCCGCCGAAGGCGGCGACGTTGTCCGTCACCCAGCGCAGCGCGGCCACCAGGTCAAGCAGGCCACGGTTAGCGGGCGCCCCGGCGATCTGCGCGAACCCCTCCACGCCCAGCCGATAGTTGCAGGACACCAGGACCGCGCCCGCGGCGGCGAACCTGCCGCCGTCGGTGCCCGGATCGGCGGACGACCCGAACAGGTAGGCGCCGCCGTGGATCCAGACCATGACGGGCAGCGCCTTCGCGCCCAGGTCGGGCGTCCAGACGTTCAGGGTGAGCCATTCGCTGCTTTGCGTGTGCTCCGACGGGGCCGACGGTGCGCCGGGAAAGGCCGCCTGCGGCGCCGCGGGCCCATACGCCACCGCGTCGCGGACGCCGTCCCACGGGTGAGCGGGCTCCGGGGCGCCGAACCTGAGCGCGCCGACCGGCGGCTCCGCGAATGGAATGCCGCGAAAGACGGCCACCCCGTTCTCCACGCGCCCCCGGATCCGCCCGGCACTGGTTCGAACCTCTGGGTCGGCTGGCGCCATGGACGACCTCCCGCTACATCGATGGAGCGTTACGGAGCTGCGCTAGATCCGCTAATGAGATTATTTAACTGGATCGAGAACGATTACGGGAATCTTGCGCGGCGCCGCCTTCTTCTCATATTGCGCGAAATGGGGGGCACGCTGCTTCTGCCGATCCCAGATCACGTCCCCTTCCGCTGGCTCGGCCACGCGCGCCCTGACGGGAAGAGTTCGGGTTCCGACCTCGATGGACGTGTCCGGATAGGCGATCAGGTTGTGGTACCAGGCCGGGTTCTCCGGTGCGCCCGCCTTCGACGCGAAGACCGCGAAGCTGTCTCCCACCCGCTGGTAGGCGAGCGGGGCGACGCGCTGCGTGCCGCTGCGCGCCCCGGTATGGTGCAGGAGCAGCATGTCCGCGCCGGCGAAGGGACCGCCTACCTTGCCGCCGTTAGCCCTAAACTCAGCGATGATCTTGCCGTTGAAGTCAGTTGACTCTGCCATGCCCATTAGTTTAGGAAACCAAGTATGAAGTCACCTCGCAATCTCGCGGACCTGGCGTTCGCATCGAACCTGCGGCCGTTCGAAGACGCGTTGGAGGCAGAGGGAGACTACGACAGGATCCGGTTCGAAAGCTCGACGTTCGCCGACGCGACCGCGGGCGGGTCCAGGATCACGGAATCCGGCTTCACCGGGGTGACCTTCGACGGCGGGCGGATGCGCCGGGCACGGCTCTCCGATGTGTGGTTCGGCGAGAGCCGGCTGGTGGCCTTCGACCTGGCGGAGTCGTCGCTGACGAACGTCTGGTTCAACGGGTGCGTGGTCGCGGGCGTGCAGGCGTTCGCGCTTACCACCAGGCGGGTCACGTTCCGCGACTGCAAACTGGACTCGGTCAACTTCCGGGACTGCAGGCTGACCGACGTGCTCTTCGAGGACTGCGTACTGCGAGACGTCGACTTCGGCAGCGCGAAGCTGACCCGCGTCCGGTTCCCCGGCTGCACGCTGAGCGGGACCGACTTCACCAAGGTCTCCTGCACGGACGTGGACCTGCGCGGCGCCAGGCTCGGGGCGGCCGGGACCGGTGACGCGGGCATTAGGGCTGGCTTCGACTCGCTGCGCGGCGTCCGCATCGACACCCTGCAACTCATGACCCTGGCCCCACTCCTGGCCCACCACCTAGGCATAACCGTCGAGGACCCGTAGCCCGCACCCCGTGCGCCGGTCACTTCAGCAAGATGAATGGCCGGTGCGGGCGGCGCGGCGGGGGATTACGCCGGGGCGCAACCGCGCATCGCGCGGGCGAAGGCCTCGGCGCGGTCGCGGTAGTCGCGGAAATGGCCGAAGCTCGGCGCGGCCGGGGAAAGAAGCACCATGCCGTCCGGGCGCGCCCAGGCGAACCCCGCCGCGACGGCAGCGTCCAGGTCTGGGCAGTCGCGCACGTCGGCGGGATGGGCGGGAGGGGCGAGAGAACTGAACGCGGCGCTGATCCGTGGGCCACTGTCGGGCAGGGTCAGCACGAGGGTGGGGGCGTGGCGGGCGAGGACGCCTGCGGCCAGCGGGGCATAGTCGATGCCGCGGTCCTGGCCGCCGACTATCACCGCGATCCGGCTGCCCGGGAAGGCGTCGAGCGCGGCGAGCGTCGGGAGCACGTTGGTGGAAAGGCTGTCATCGACGAAGCTGACGCCGTCCACGACGCCGATGGTCGTCAGCCGGCTGGGCAGCCTGACGTAGCCGGAGGCCGCGGCGCGCAGCGCCGCGTCGTCGTCGGCGCCAGGGACGCCGAGGGCGAGCAGGCAGCGCCGGGCGATGAGCGCGTTCCTGCGGTTGTGCCTGCCCGGCAGGCCAAGTTCGTCCATCCACGTCGCGCCCGGCTCGTCGGACTCGCTGACCCACGCGACGCGAGGGGCCAGCAGGGCGGCTCTTTCGCGGATCAGGTCGCTGTCGCCGTTGGCGACGGTGAGTTCGGCGCCAGGCTGGGAACAGGCGGACAGTTTGTCGCGGTAGTACCGCTCGACGTCGCCGTGCCAGGGCAGGTGGTCGGGGTGCAGTGAGGTGACCGCCGTCACCGGCGGCGATGACGCGAGATCGGTCGCCTGATAGCTGGAAACCTCGATCACCCAGAAGTCGTAGTCAGTTCGGGGGGGTGCGGGGGGGGCGTCCCCCCCGGTGCCAGCAGAGCCAGCGGCCTCATCGGGGTCGTAGGGCAGTGCGCCGATGTTGCCGCCGACCATCGCGCGGCGGCCGAGGCCCGTGATCAGGTGGCCGAGAACCGAGGACGTGGTGCTCTTACCCTTGGTGCCGGTGACCAGAACGACCCGGTCCCTGTCCGCCTCTTGCAGCCACAGGCCGAGACCGCCGGCGAGCACCACCCCGGCCGCCCGCAGTCGTTCCGCCTCCGGCCGGTACCTGCTGATCCCCGGGGTCTTCACCACGACGTCGCAGCGCAGCAGCGCGTCTAGACCACCGTCCCCGGTCGCGAGCACCGGCTCGTCCCCTGCCGCCGGAGCGTCGTCCACCAGCACCGGCTCGACGCCCATCGACCGCAGCTTGCGCAGGTTAGCGCTGCCCTCGCGGCCGAATCCCCAGATGCCGACGCGGGCGCCGCGCAGGTCGGCCCAGGCCAGCTTCGGCCGCTCAGCGGTCATGAGCAGAAAGCGTACGCGGCGGGGACGAAGTTTCCCCCCACTGGACGCCGCATCTCGGCCACCTCGGCGTCGGTCGGCGCGTCGGGCCGGCCCGCGATCTCGGCGGCCAGCTCCTGGAGCAGCGCGCAGCCGGCGCGATCCTGGCGGCGCGCGGCGAGCAGCACCGCCGCGCGGCATTCGTTGACCTCGCCAACGCATTCGAACGGCTTGGTTCCCGAACCGAGCAGCGTGCGGAACTTCGGCGCGAGCGCGGGGTCGCTGAGCGGTTCCGCGCCGCCGCCGTCCGCGGCGAACACCGCGCGCAGGGCGTCGGCAGACATAAACGGGGCCAGGATCAGGTCGATGAAGCAGCACTTGTCGCACTGTCCGCACCAGTGGCCAAGTCGCCGCGTCGTGTCTAGCTGGAACGCGCGGTTGCAGCTACGGAACGTCGCGTGGTACTGCGTCAGGGTCGCGAACTCCTCGGCGATCCACAATTCGGTTCGGTCCCGCAGCGCGGAGAAATACCGGGGCAGGCCGACGGACTGTGCCGCGAGGACGCCGCGGAACGCCGCTTCGAACGAGTCGCTCTTGGAGTACTGATGGTTGACGGGGCGGCCGTTGTGCACCAGCGTTGGCACCGAGGCCGACCACTCGTTGGACATAATCACGGCGTCCCGGTCGTTCAGCACGGCGGCCAGGATCCCGATCGCGGACAGGATTCCGGTCACCGGCACATGCCCGTTGAGGAAGCCAAACTCCGCCGAGCGCAGCAGTTGCGGGTCGATCTCGCGCCCCGCGTGGATGACCGGCAGTCCGGAAACCGCGGCCGGCCGCTCGATCGCCTCGAACCTGTCCCCCGGCCGGCTGGCCACGAACAGCGCGACGTCCGCGCGGCGCCTGATCCGTTCCACGGTCACGATCGAGTCGATCCCGCCGCCGAACGGCACCAGAGCGCGCGGGGCGGCGGCCTCATCCGGCTGGTGAGCGACTGTGGCGCTCACTTCGGCGCCGAGCCGGGCCTCGAAGCGCACGCTGCTCAGGTCCAGACCGTTGCGGTAGGCGAACTCGGCCAGGCCGTGGGTGTAGAACTCGCGGAGGAAGCCGAGTTCCAGCGGGGTGAGCGCGGTGTCTGCGAGGTCGACCACGGCGGGCGCGGCGGTCTTGTAATACGAGACGCCGGCCAGCAGGTACACCAGCCGGGCGGCCGCCTGCGCTTGCGGGCTGTCCCAGCGCGGCCCGGGAGCCAGCGAGACCCGCTCGCTGAACTCGCGGTCGTCCAGCCGGTAGCGGCAGGTGAGCAGGCCGCGCTCGGCGTCGGTGGCAAACGACTCGTAGCTGAACACCTCGCCACGTTGCGGCGAGATCCCGTCGGTCACTGAGCCTGGCCTAGTCATCGGGTGCGAGTGTAGCCGCGTCAGTCTATGGCTGCCGAACGCGCGAACGACTCCGCGTCGCGGAGCACCCGCAGCACGTTGCCACCGGCCAGGGCCTTGCAGTCGGCCTCCGACCAGCCGCGGCGGAGCAGTTCGTTGAACAGCGCCGGGTACCGCGACACGTCCTCGAGCCCCACGGACACGTTCGGGGTGCCGTCGAAGTCGCCGCCTATGCCGACGTGCTCGATGCCCGCGACGGCACGCACGTGCTCCGCGTGGTCGGCGACCTGGGCGAGGGTCGCGGTTGGCATCGGGTTCGACTTTTCCCATTCGGGCAGGACGCTGAACACCGCGTGCAGGTCAGCCGGGTCAAGGCCGCGCCGCGCCGCCTCGGCGCGCAGGGCCTTGAACCAATCGTTGCAGTCCTGGGAGACGAAGAACGGCACGAACGTCACCATGCAGACGCCGCCGTTCCCGGCCAGCCGGGCCAGCACCTCGTCGGGCACGTTGCGCGGGTTGTCGCAGAGGGCGAGCGCCGAGGAGTGCGAGAAGATCACCGGCGCCCGCGACGCGTCCAGGGCGGCGTGCATCGTCGACGGGGAAACGTGTGACAAGTCGACCAGCATGCCGAGGCGCTGCATCTCGGCCACTACCTCGCGGCCGAAGTCGGTCAGGCCGCCCGGCACCACGTCGTCGGTGGCCGAGGACGCCCAGCCGACGCTGGAGTTGTGGGTCAGCGTCATGTACCGTACGCCCAACGCGTACAGCGAACGGAGCACGCCGAGCGAGCCGCCGATCGAATGGCCGCCCTCGGCGCCGAGCAGTGACGCGATCTTGCCCGCCGCGAACGCCTCGTCGACATCGTCCGCGGTCAGCGCGAGCTGGAACCGGGACGGGTACTGCCGGACCATGCGGTGCACGATGTCGATCTGCTCAAGAACGGCCGTCACCGCCCCGTCCCCGCCCAGCCTGGAGGGCACGTAGACCGACCAGAACTGGCCGCCGACACCGCCTTCGACCAGCCGCGGGATGTCCGTGTGGATTCTGGTAACCCGTCCGCTCAGGCCGGCCGCGGCCGGATCTGAGCCGAACCGCTCGCGGATCTCCCAGGGCAGGTCGTTGTGCCCGTCGATCAACGGGAAGCGGCCAAGCATGGCCCGCGCGAGCGCGAAGGTGAGGGCGGACCCGTCGGTAGTCATCACGCGGGCAGAGTACCGGCTCAGCAGGGGTGGGCGGGCGAGATAACGCTGCCTCAGGAACCGGTTCGGCGAAGCCGCCAGGACCGCCTGGGCGGCTCGGGTCGTCGGCCATCGTGGCCGCGGCGTCGGCGTCGCGCACCCTCGAAGAGAACGCCACGCCGACAATCATCAGGCCTGCCGCGGCGAAGAACGCGAGCCGGTAGCCGGTCAGGTCAAGCAGGCCCGGCCGGGTCGCGCCCAGCACGGTGCCGAGCAGCGCCACGCCCGTCGCCGCCCCAGCTTGTCGCAACGTGTTCAACAGCGTCGAGGCTTGCCCGGTGAGCGCGGGCGACACGGTGGCCAGCGCGGCTGCCTGTGACGGAGACATCGCGAAACCGAACGAGCCTCCCGTGAAGAACATCAGCACCGGGATCAGCCACGCGGCGTTCGCGGGTCCAGCGAAGCCCATGCCGCCGATGGTCAATACGGTGCCCGTCATCCCGGCCATCATGAGCCGTCGCGGCCCCAGCCTCTTGTACAGCCGGGTGGTGATCTGCACGCCCGTCATCCCGCCGAGCGCTTCGGGGAAGGTCGACAGGCCGGAATGCAAGGCGGTGAAGCCCAGGCCGTTTTGCAATAGCAGGGGGACGAGGAAGAGCGTGCCGGTGAACCCGGCGCCGGCGAACGCCAGCTGCAGGTTCGTGGTGCGGAACAACCGGTTGGCGTAGATCCGGAGCCGCAGCATCGGCTCGGCGACCCGCAGCTCGACGATCACGAAGGTCGCGAGAAGGAGCATCCCGGGCACCCCCGTCGCCAGCACCTGCGCCGACCCCCAGCCGTAAGTGGCGCCTGTCGTGAGAGCGAACATGAACAGCGCGAACCCCGAGCCGCCGAGCAGGAAGCCGGGCAGGTCGAAGCGTCCCGCGGGGTGTTCGGATCCATGAGGCAGGAAGAGCGCGCCGAAGGTCAGCGCGGCGGCGCCAACGGGGAGGTTGACGTAAAAGATCCACCGCCAGGACAGCCCGTCCACGAGCAGCCCGCCGATCACCGGGCCGAGCGCGGGCGCCAGCAGCATCGGCACAATCATCAGCCGGTTGGCCCGGATCCGCTCGGCCGGCGGGAACGCGCGGAACATCATCGCCATGCCCACCGGCACGAGCAAGCCGCCGCCAAACCCCTGCAGCGCGCGGAACGCGACAAGCTCGGGCAACGATGTGGCGAGCCCGCACATCGCGGACGCGGCGGTAAACAACCCGATCGAACCGAGCATCACGCGCCTGGCCCCGAAGCGGTCCCCCAGCCATCCGGAGGCGGGCATCGCCACCGCGAGCGTCACCAGGTAGGCGGTCACCACGCCGCTCACGGACGCCACCGGCACCGCGAAATAGCGGCTCAGCGTCGGCAGCGCCACATTGACGACAGTCGAATCCATGATGTTCATGAACATCGAAGCGACGAACACCGCGCTGACGATCACCTTGGGACTAATGACCGCCTTGGCGGAGATCGCGACCTTCACGGTGTACTACAAGATCGCGAATGTCCAGCATGTTCCCAGATTAGAGGGATCAGCAGCCGTAGGCGGACCAAGACGATGGCGTGGTCCCGAACTGGTCGCCGGATGCCGCCCCGTTTGTTGACTCCCTGAACCGCACGCAGGAGAAGTACGACGCGACGGTCGCCTTATTACTTTCGGCGGCCCGGGGACAGGCGGTTGAGCTTCCACCAGGCGAGCAGCAGGAAGACCGCCGACAGGACGAGCATCAGCCCCATGTCGAGCAGCCACGCACCACCGGTGTGGTTCCACGTCGAGTCGGGCTTCGCGTCCATCGACGGGTTCAGCACGTTCAGCCGGACGGTGGAGGCGAGCGCCGCCATGCCCCAGCGGGCCGGGGCGATCGCGGCCAGCTGCTCGAGGCCGGGCTTGCCAGCCAGCGAGATGATGCCGCCGGAGAACACGAACTGGACCATGGTGACCAAGACGATCGCCTGCATCGCCTTGTCCGAGCTCGACACCATCGTGGACACGAGCAGGCCCAGGCAGGTGGACGCCAACTCCAGGAACGCCACGGCCAGTATCAGCTCGGCGAGGGGGGCGTGCGTCAGGAACGATCCGGTTGGCGGCAGCACGTGACCGAGCACGCCGATCACCGTCATAACCACCGCCTGAAGCACGGCGATCACGCCAAGGACCAGCACCTTCGAGGCGAGGTAGGCGCCCGCTGACAGGCCGGCCGCGCGTTCTCTGATGTAGATCGAGCGTTCCTTGACGATCTCCCTGACCGCGTTCACCACGCCCGCGAGGCAGGCCATGATCATCAGCACCATGAGCATCGTCTGCGCACCGGCGTTGGTCCCCGGCGCGCCCGCTAGTCCCTGTGCCGGCGCCAGCAGCCGCACGAGCGCGCCCAAGATGACAGGCAGCGCGACGATCGACCCGAGGTAGAACCGGTCCGCGGCGATCACCCGCAGGTACCGGCGGGCCAGCGTGGACAGCTGGCGCACCCGGCCGCGACGGTGCGGGGGCAGCGCGGGCGGCTGCCGGTCGCCCGGATCAGCTGGGAGCTGGGCGTGCGGCGGGCGCGGGGTCATCGGGTTCGTGACGTACCGGGTGAATTCCTTCGACTGCCGGAACTCCGCCGCCCAGTCGCGGTCCGGCTCGGCGTCGAACGCGCGGAAGACATCCGCCCAGCGCGGTTTCCCGAAGTACGTGAGGCCATCCTGCGGCGGGCCGTAGTAGGCGATCTTGCCGCCGGGCACCAGCACGAGCAGCCGGTCGCAGGTGTTCAGGTTCTCCACGCTGTGCGTGACCACGATGATCGTCCGGCCGTCGTGGGCGAGGTCGCGCATCTGCTCCATGACCTGGGCGTCCAGGCCCGGATCGAGGCCGCTCGTCGGCTCGTCGAGGAACAGCAGGCTCGGCCTGGTGAGCAGCTCGAGGGCCACGTTCACCCGCTTCAGCTGACCGCCAGACAAGATCTCCGCACGAACGTCGGCACGGTGGGTGAGGCTGAGCTCACCGAGGACCTCGTCCACCCGCTTAGTGCGCTCGGCCTTTCGCGTGTCGCTCGGGAAGCGCAATTCCGCCGCATAGCCAAGCGCCGTGCGGGGGGTGAGCTGGGTGTGCATGATGTCCTTCTGCGGCACCAGACCGATCCGGTGGCGCAGTTCGGCGTAATCCTTGTACAGGTCACGGTTGTCGTACAGGACCGTCCCCGTGTCGGCGGGGCGCATCCCGGTCAGCGCGTTGAGCAGCGTGGACTTGCCAGCACCGCTCGGGCCGATCACGCCGACGAGAAAGCGCTCCTCGATAGGGAAGCTAACGTTGTCAAGCAGGATCTTGCCGCCCTGCACCCGGACCTTCAGTTCGCGTGCCTCGAAGGAGACATCGCCTTCATCGACGTACTCTCTCAGCTCGTCGTCGGTCAGGCGGAAGGTGGCATGGCCGATGCTGATGATGTCGTCTTCGGTTAGTTCGGCCCGCTGGACCCGCGAGCCGTTGACGAAGGTGCCGTTGTGACTGCCCAGGTCGATGATCTCGTAACGGCCCGACTGTGACTTGCGGAGCTCGGCGTGCTCCCTTGAGACGCCGAGGTCGGAGACGACGAGGTCGTTCTCCGGGGTGCGGCCGATGCGCATGACCTTGGCGGGAAGAGGCAGGCGTGCCGTCGGACGGCGGTCGACGGACGGCAGGTGCGCCATGCTGGCCGCCGCACTGGCCTCGGCGGCCGGCTGGGGATTTGGCCTGGCGGCTGGCTGCGGACGTGGCCGGGCCGGCGAGGGCTTGGCCGCGGGGGCTGGCGCGGGGCTGGCCGCGGGGGCCGGCGAGGGGTTGGCCGCGGGGGCGGATGCTGGCATGGGAGCGGGGGCTGGCGCGGGTCGCGGCGCAAGTTGCGGTTCGAACCGCAGCACGGGACCGTCTTCAGGGCTGCCGAGCCGCACGACGCAGTTGTCGCGGATGCTGACGCGGTTGGTTCGTTCCGCCCCTACCCAAGTTCCGTTGGTGCTGTCCTGGTCCTCGAGGACCCACGACTGCCCTTCTACTTTGAGGACGGCGTGCCGCCAGGACACCCGTGAGTCCTCCAGCACGATGTCGGCGGCAGGGTCGCGGCCGATGCGGTATTCGGCCCCGCTGTCCAAGCGGTGATCAGAGCGCCTAGTCCGGACCAGCAGGGGTGGCGCGGCATGCGGTTTCCCTGCCACCTGATTTCCCACCCCGGATTCCCTCCCGCTCGACGCGCCGTGCTGATCGCTTGCGTTTAGTTCGTATTCTTGGTGGTGACTCGGCGCTAGTGCGCGCACCCGGGCCCTCTCGAGTCTAGGGCTCGGCCGTGAAATCCGGAATCTGGTGAACTATAACTGCGAGAGAGACGTTTAGCCTTGTCGTCGATATCAATCGATACTTGAATGCGCCGGCAGTGACATGACCTGGGGGCTGAAAGATGAGCGTGGATCCAACACAGCCAAAGAGCCCGCCGACGCCTGCCGGTCCAGCGTCGCAGGAGTCGGCCGAACCGGGCGAGCAGGAGTCTGACGAAGGGCGCGGAGCCGAGGCTGCCGACGCGGCCGGACCTGCGACGGATTGGCCTGAGGGCGGCGCTGCCGGACCCGGCGTGGCTGGCGCGGCGGGCGTGGGCGCGGCGGCGCCGACGCGGGTGCGGCCGCAGGTTCAGCCGAGCAGCTGGGCCGGGCAGTCCGCTCAGCCGTCCTTTACTCCGGCGCAGCCGTCCTTCACGCCGGCCCAGCAGGGCCAGGGTGGGCCGGCTGGGCCGGACGCCCAGGACGCCCAGGACACCGACCCTGGCGGCGTGGCAGGCCAGCCTGGTATCGGCGGCCAGGCCGAGCCTCCTACGGCCCCGCACCCCGGGTACCAGGCGTCCGGCTGGCCGGAACAGTCGTTCCAGGTCGGCGAGGCGGCACCAGATCCCGGGCAGGGTAGCTGGCCGAAGCAGCCGCCGCAGTACTCACCCGAGCCAGGCTGGAGCCAGGGGCCCAGCGGATCCCAGGGGCCCCACGGATCCCAAGGGGCCTACGGCTCTCAGGGGCCCTATGGGCCGCCGCCGCAGGGCGGACGCCCGGGAGGCGGCCGGCGCTCGCGCCAGGACTACCAGGGCTACCCGGGCGGCCGGCGACCTCGGCGCCGCCATCGCGTCCGTCGCTCGGTGATGGCCCTGTTCGCCATCATCGTCCTGGCGATCCTCGCGACGATCGGAGATCGGGTCGCCAACGCGATCGCGGAGAACGAAATCGCCAACCAGTTCGTGAAGAACGGCTTCCCGGTCAAGCCGTCTGTGACGATCGAAGGGTTCCCGTTCCTCACCCAGCTGGTCGCGCACAACATCCATGACATCGACATTTCCGCGAGCAACGTCCCGGCCGGGCCGGTGACCATCACCAGCGTCAAGGGCAAGATGACCGGGGTTCACCTCAACTCCTCGTTCAACGGCGGAAAGGTCGATCACATCACCGGCACCCTGTTCGTGTCGTTCTCCTCGCTGGCCGCCGCCGGCGGCGGCGGCACCGGAACCGGCATCTCGATGTCCGCGGACGGGTCGGACAAGGTGAAGATCACGGCCGAAGTGGCCGGACAAGCCATCGACACCGAGGTGGCCAAGGTGTCGCAGACGGCACCAAACCAGATCAGCATTCAGGTACAGCCCAGCGGAAGTCCGCTGAGCGGACTGCTCACCTCGTTCGGCAGCTATTCGTTCCCTATCCCCAAGCTTCCGGCCGGGATGCGCGTCACGGGCGTCTCTGTCACGTCGCAGGGAATCACCGTCTCAGCCGCCGCGAACAATACAACCCTCACCCAGCCCGGGTCGTGACGCGACGTGACGTGACGTGACGTGAATCGCGGCGAGTGCCCCGGGTAGTCACCTAGCGCCGGTATAAACGATGTGGACCGGAGCAGCGAGAGGGGCCCAGGTGACCGAGTACCCGAAGCAGCCGCAGAACGGGTGGCCAGCGCAGCCGCCCAGGTACAGCCCCAGCGATGACGGGCAGGCCGGATACCCGCGATCTGGATACGGACAGGACGAGCACAGCCAGGCCGGATACCCGCAATCCGGATACCCGCAGAACAACTACGGGCAGCCCGGATACTCGCAGAACGACTACCGGCAGAACGACTACGGGCAGCCCGGATACGACCAGGGCAACCCAGCTGGGGCCCAGCAGGACCGGTACGGGCAGCGGGTGCCGCGACGTCGGCGGCGCAAGCGTGGCTGGATCGCGCTACTGGTCACGCTCATCGTGCTCGCGGTGCTGTTCGTCGTTGGCGACCAGATCGCCAAGTCATACGCGCAGAACATGATCGCCACCAAGCTCCAGTCGTCGTCAGGCCTCACCACGAAGCCTTCGGTGACCATCGAGGGCTTCCCATTCCTCACCCAGCTCGCCGCGCATGACATCCGGACGGTCGACATCAGCGCGAGCAACGTCCAGGAAGACAAGCTCGACATCACGAGCATCAAAGCGACAGCGACCGGGGTCCACCTCAACTCATCCTTCAGCGGCGCGACGATCGACCACATCTCCGGCACCGCGCTGATTTCGTTCGGCTCGCTGGTCAACGCCGCGGGGGCCCCAACAGGCGTCACGGTAAGCGCCGACCCGTCTGGCGGGCCGAACGCCGCCAACGTCAGCCTCGGGCCGCTCACCGCTACGGCACAGATCACGCGGACCGGGCCGAGCCAGATCACCGTCAGGGTGGAGAGCCTGGACGGCATTTCCACCTCGGACCTCGGGCTGCTCTCTGACTACAAGATCAACGTGCCGACGCTGCCTGCCGGACTCCAGGTCCAAGGCGTCTCGGTGACCGGCCAGGGCATCGTGATCAAGGTGGCCGCGCAGAACACCACTCTCTCACAGTAAGGCCCAAGCGTAGCGTAATCCCGTCGTCACGTGGTGTGACGAAGTCGCCTCGCGGGAAAAGCGAGGGGTGAAGGGGGACTGAACTATGACCACAATGAAGGCGGCTGTCGTCCCGCAACTGGGTGCCAAGCTGGAAGTCCGTGAGCTCGACGTGCCGACGCCAGGGCCCGGCCAGGTGCTCGTGAAGATGGAGGCGTCGGGCCTGTGCCATACCGACATCCACGCCGCGCACGGGGACTGGCCGGTCACGCCGAACCCGCCGTTCATCCCCGGACACGAGGGCGTCGGCATCGTGACCGAGGCGGGGCCCGGCGCCGTGCTGCACAAGCCGGGCGACCGGGTGGCGATCGCGTGGCTCGGCTATGCATGCGGCCACTGCGATCAGTGCGTCTCTGGCTGGGAGACGCTCTGCCTGTCGCAGCGCAATAGCGGCTACTCCATCGACGGCGCCTATGCCGAGTACGCGCTCGCGGACGACCGTTACGTCGTCAGCGTCCCCGATGAGGTGTCGTCCTTCGACGCGGCGCCGCTCTCCTGCGCCGGCGTCACGACGTTCAAGGCGATCAAGATCGCCGGGCTGCAGCCGGGCGAGACCGCGTCGATCGTCGGCATTGGCGGGCTCGGCCACCTGGCCCTGCAGTATGCGCATGTACTTGGCGCGCGCGTGATCGCGGTCGACGTCGAGGACGCCAAGCTGGACCTGGCCCGGGCCCTAGGCGCGGACTACACGGTCAACGCCAAGACGACCGACCCCGTCCAGGCGATCGCCGACCACGGCGGCGCCGACGTCGCGGTCGTCACGGCAGCCTCGGCCCGAACGTTCGAGCAGGCGTACGCGTCGTTGCGACGCGGCGGCCGACTGGTCTGCGTGGGCCTTCCGGCCGACGACAAGATCACGATCTCGGTCTTCGACACGGTCCTCAACGGCAAGTCGGTCATCGGCTCGATCGTCGGCACCAGGAAGGACCTGAGCGATGTGTTCGCGCTGCACGCGGCGGGGCGCACCCGGGTGATCGCGGAGCCCAGGCAACTACAGGACGTGAACGCCTGCTTCGACGAAGTGCTGTCCGGCCATATCCCGGCACGGCTAGTGTTTACGTTCTGACCGCCACGCGTCCCGCGGAAAGGCCGCTAAACTGCGACGTCATGCGGGATGCGGGCGAAGCCAACTGCGCGTTCTGCGCGATCATCCGCGGCGAGACGGCCGCGGTCAAGATCCTCGAAACCGGACACCTGCTCGCGTTTCTCGACCATCGGCCGCTGTTCCGCGGCCACACGCTGCTGGTTCCCAAGACGCACATGCGGCTGCTCTCCGACCTGCCCGCCGAACTGGCCGCCGAGTTCCTCATCACTGCCCAGCGCCTGGAGCGTGCGGTCGAGGACGGCCTCGGCGCGGCGGGCAGCATGATCTTGGTCAACAACGTGGTTAGCCAGTCCGTGCCGCACCTGCACCTGCACGTGATTCCGCGCAACCCCAAGGACGGCCTGCGGTTCTGGCTCGGCCCGCGGCAGCGTTACGACGCCGAGCACCCGGCAGAAGAATACGCCGTCAAAATCCGTGCCGCGCTTCCCCCTGGGTAGATCACAGCGTAGACATACCGTGGAAACGGACGCCTCAGGAGCCGCCATGCCGGACGTCAGCACTTTCACGCGTAGCCTGTTCTCACCGCTGCCTGCCCGATATGACAGGCTCGCTGAGATCCTTTCTTTTTATCAGAACGGAGCGTGGCGACTCGCGGCCGTCGACGCGATCGCGCGCGGGCTGGCGACGAACGGAGACGGTCGCAAGCCACTAATCCTCGATGTCGCATCGGGGACGGCCGGCGTGGCGATCGAGCTCGCCAGACGCACCGGCGGAACAGTGGTCGGGGTCGACCTAACCGAGCAAATGCTGCGGCAGGGCGCAGAGAACGCAGCGGCGTCCCCGGTCGCCGGGCAGATCGTGCTGGTCGGCGGGCAGGCGGAACGGCTGCCGTTCGCGGACGCGACGTTCGACGCGCTGGTGTTCAGCTACCTGCTTAGATACGTCGACGACCCGCAGGCGACGCTGGCCGAGCTGGCGCGCGTGGTCAAGCCCGGCGGGGTGATGGCCAGCCTTGAGTTCTCCGTGCCTGCCGGGCCCGTGTGGCATCCGTCGTGGGTCGCTTACACCCGGCTGGTGCTGCCCGTCGCCGGACTGCTCACCGGCGGGCCGGCCTGGTGGCGGGTCGGCCGGTTTCTCGGACCTTCGATCTCCGGGCATTATCAGCGGTACCCGGTCGACTGGACCGTCCGCGCCTGGGAGCAGGCCGGGTTCACCGGCGTGGCCGCCCGGACCATGAGCCTGGGCGGCGGCCTGATCATGTCGGGAACCCGGGCCCGTGGCTGACCAGGGGGACAGCACAGCGGACAGCGCAGCTCGGCCGGCGTTTTACGCGGCGCGGCCGGGGGTCTGGCGGGACTGGTGGACGCTGCTGCATCCGCCCTATACGGCCTGGCACCTGTCGTACGTGGTGATCGGCGCGTGCCTCGCGCCGCACGTGTACCTGAGCAGGCTGCTCGCCACGGTGGCCGCGTTCTTCCTCGCGGTAGGCGTAGCGGCGCACGCGCTCGACGAACTGCACGGGCGGCCGCTGCGCACGTCGATCCCCGGGTCGCTGCTCGTCGGAGTGACCGTGGTCGGGCTGGCCGGGGCGCTGGCACTCGGCGCGGCGGGCGTGGCGGTCGTCGGCTGGCCAGCCGGGGCCGTGCTGCTGCCGTTCATGGTGGCCGGGCCGGTGCTCGTGGTGGCGTACAACGCGGAGCTGTTCGGCGGCCTCGTGCACACGGACATTGGATTCGCGGCCGCCTGGGGTGCGTTCCCCGCGCTGACCGGGTACATCGCGCAGGCGGGGAACCTGTCGGTCGCGGCGGTGCTCGCGGCGGCCGCGGCGCTGGCGCTGTCGGTCGCGCAGCGGCGACTGTCTACGCCGGCGCGGGCGATCCGCCGGCGGGTGGCCCGCGCCGAGGGCGCGATCACGTTCGCCGACGGCCACACGGTGCCGATCACCACGACGCTGCTCCTAGATCCGATCGAGCGCGCCCTGCGCGCGGCGACCTGGGCAATAGTCCTGCTAGCGGCCGCCCTAGCGGTCGCACGACTAACCTAACCCGCCAGCCACACCTCGTAACCGTCCACTCACCGTCTGTCTTAGGGCAAAAGAGATACCGGTTCGTGTCCGATATGCCCGGTATGGGGGGCGCGCATGTGCCCTAAGCACTTGCGAATTATTAACACGCTGGTTTGGGATGTGGCGCCGTGCTCATGGCGATGGTTGCCGAACGCGGTGTGATGTCGAGGCCGTGGGCGTGTGCGTAGGCGGTGAGTTCGGGGAGG
>Ga0210390_10000711_pt1 | contig 34664 bp, 29 predicted proteins | sample IncBWH11OmetaG_FD_161050 | JGI IMG/M metagenome (GOLD analysis project Ga0210390, IMG submission 161050) | Forest soil microbial communities from Barre Woods Harvard Forest LTER site, Petersham, Massachusetts, United States - Inc-BW-H-11-O ...
CAGCGCGGTCGCGTCGCCGATGATCAAGTACCGCGGCCCATTCGTTCTAAGCATGCCGGCGGAAGCGTGGTTCGACGTGAACATGATGCAGAAGGACATGCTGCTCGCTCTGGAGATGGGCCGTGCGCTGGACGTTCCGCTGCCGACCACGGCTGTCTCGAACGAATTTCTCTCCGCCGCGCGCGGGATGGGACTCGCGAAGCAGGATTTCGCAGTAGTTTTTGAAGTGCTGGCACGAATGTCCGGAGTAGCGAAATGACAACCATTTCCGACCTCACAAGAACTGGCGTTGGCGCGGGCGTGGAAAAATGGCTGCGCATGTACCGCCAGATGATGGCCATCCGTTTATTTGAAGAAAATGTAAATGAATTGTACACACGCGCCCTGATGCCGGGCCTGGCGCATCTTTACATTGGCGAAGAAGCGGTTGCCGTCGGTGTTTGCGAAGCGCTTCGCGCAGACGACTACGTGACCAGCACGCATCGCGGCCATGGCCACTGCCTCGCCAAAGGCGCCTCTCCGAAATTGATGTTTGCCGAACTGCTCGGAAAAGAAGCTGGATACTGCCGTGGAAAAGGCGGTTCGATGCACATCGCCGATCCTGCCACGGGCAATCTGGGAGCGAATGCCATCGTTGGCGGAAGTGTTGGCATCGCCACCGGCGCTGCACTCTCGGCGAAAACCTTGAAAACGGGACAAGTCGCCGTTTGCTTCTTCGGAGAAGGAGCGCTTGGCCAAGGCGTGCTCTACGAGTGTATGAACCTTGCGCAACTCTGGAAGCTGCCGGTTATTTACGTCTGCGAAAATAATCTGTACACCGAATACACGCATTTTTCAGAAACAACGGCGGGGGATATTCCCGCGCGAGCCAGTGCTTTCGGAGTACGTGCGGAGACCGTTGACGGCCAAGACGTACGTGCAGTGCATGCCGTCGCCACAGATCTCGCCGATCGCGCTCGTCGCGGCGAAGGGCCGGCGTTTCTGCTCTGCAATACTTACCGTTATCGCGGGCATCACGTCGGCGACATCAACCGCGAATATTACCGCTCGAAAAAAGAAGAGCAGAAATGGTTGGCGGAAAGCGATCCGATTAAGAATTTCGCCGAGTGGCTGAAAAATCGGCGGCACGCGGAAGCCGAAACCCTCAGCACCATCGACTCCGAGCTCAGAGCCGAAATGGATAAGGCCGTGAAATTCGCAGTGGCTGCACCGTACCCCAGCACGGATCAAGTTGACCAGGATGTCTATGCCTGAGACCGGAATTCGTGAAATTACGTTCGCGGAAGCGGTGCGCGAAGCTCTGGCGGAGGAAATGCGCCGCGATTCGCGCGTATTTATCATGGGTGAAGATGTCGCCGAAGCCGGCACGCCGTTCAAAGTCCTTTCCGGACTGGTGGAAGAATTCGGTACCTCGCGAGTGGTGGACACGCCCATTTCAGAAGCGGGCTTCACCGGCGTGGGAGTGGGCGCTGCGATGACCGGCCTGCGTCCCGTCGTGGACATCATGTTCGGCGATTTCATCACGCTGACCATGGATCAGATGGCCAATCAAGCCGCCAAAGTGCATTACATGTCCGGCGGAAAATGGAAGGTTCCCATGGTGATGCGCACCACGCTGGGCGCCGCGCGACGCTCCGCAGCGCAACATTCGCAGTCTCTCCACGCCTGGTTCAGCCATATTCCCGGATTGAAGGTGGTGCTGCCTTCGACGCCCTATGACGCCAAGGGCTTGCTGAAAAGCGCGATTCGCGATGATAACCCAGTGATTTTTTTCGAAGACAAGATGAGCTTCAAGCTAAAGGGGCCGGTGCCCGAAACCGAATACACTATCCCGCTCGGCGTGGCGGACATCAAGCGCATGGGAACGGACATCACCCTCGTCGGCACCAGCAGCATGGTACAAGTCGCGCTGGAAGCCGCCATGATGCTCGAGCAAGCCGGCATCAGTGCGGAAGTTGTGGACCCGCGGACGACCTGGCCGCTCGATGAACACACGTTGATCGAGTCCGTGAAAAAGACATCGCGCGCAATCGTGATTGATGAAGGCTACGGCCGCTACGGCGTTGCCGCTGAAATTGCAGCGACGATGGCCGAAGGTGCCTTTCATTACCTCGACGCGCCAGTAAAGCGCATGGGCGCAATGCATGTGCCCATTCCGTTCTCGCCGCCGCTGGAAGATTTGACGGTGCCTACCGGGAAAACAGTCTTCGACACAGCCATGAAACTTTGCGGCCGATCTTGATCTCGTAGTTTCAGGAGGGAACCCATGGCGTTACCAACGCATGGAACGATGGCGGTTGATTGGGAACAGCGCATCGATTTCGATCGGCTGCGCACGGAACGCCTCCAGCGCGTGAAAAATCTGCTGGCGAAATCCGAGATGGGTGCGATTTTGTGCTTTGACATGAATAATGTGCGCTACATCACCTCGACGCACATTGGTTCATGGGCGCAGGACAAAATGAGCCGCTTCACTCTGCTCACGCGGAAGAGCGAGCCAATTCTGTGGGATTTCGGCTCCGCCGCCAAGCATCACCAGCTGCATTGTCCCTGGCTTGGCGAACGCTCGCGTGCGGGCATTCCACTGCTGCGGGGCGCGATGTCTCCTGAAATGGGCCGGGCCGAAGACGTCGCCAAAAAAATTCGGATCGAGCTAGAAGAAAACGGATTGCTTCATGAGCCCCTCGGCGTGGACATCATCGAGCCGCCCATTCTTTTTGCACTGCAACGCGAAGGAATCAAGATCGTGGACGGCCAACAGCTCATGTCCGACGCTCGCGTCATCAAGACGCGCGACGAAATCGCGCTCCTGAATACTTCCGCGATGATGGTGGATGCGGCCTACGACGAACTCTATCGCGCGATGAAACCGGGCATGCGTGAAAACGAAGCCGTCGGGCTGGTCAGCAAAGTTCTATACGATCTCGGTTCGGAATACGTGGAAGCGGTGAATGCGATTTCCGGCGAACGTTGCAATCCGCACCCGCACGTATTTTCAGACCGCGTGCTACGCCCCGGCGATCCCGTTTACTACGATATTCTGCATTCCTACATGGGCTACCGCACCTGCTATTACCGCTGCTTCACCGTCGGCTACGCGTCGCACGCCATGATTGATGCGTACAAACGCTGCCGCGAATATCTGGATGCGGCGATTTCGCTGGTGCGTCCCGGCCGCACCACGGGCGAAATCGCGGCGCTGTGGCCGAAAGCGCAGGAATTCGGTTTCCCCAACGAAGAAGCGGCATTCGCCTTGCAGTACGGCCATGGCATCGGCCTGGCGATCTGGGAAAAGCCGGTCATCAGTCGTTTGGTCTCGCTCGATCATCCATATGAGATCAAGCCCGGAATGGTATTCGCACTGGAAACTTTCTGGCCCTCGACGGATGGATGGGCTGCGGCGCGCATTGAAGAGGAAATAGTGGTCACCGAGACGGGCCACGAAGTCATCACGCGTTTCCCCGCGGAGCAGCTGATGGTGGCGGGCGCGCATTATTTCACGGTAAACGGCCCGCTGTCCGCGACGCGCGAATCCGAAGCGGCGCCCAGCAAGCGCGTTAAGGAAATGGTCGAAGCCAGCGCCAAAATCGAACGAGTGGGCGCTACGGACTAGGGACTAATTCTCTCCCCGAGGAACTATGGCTATCAGTGTGGTTATGCCTGCGCTCGAACTGACGCAGGAAACCGGCAAGCTGGTTTCCTGGCGCAAAAAAGAAGGCGAAGCTGTCGCCAAAGGCGAGACTTTGCTGGAAGTCGAGACAGACAAGGCCGTGGTGGAAGTGGAGGCGCTAGCGGACGGTTTTTTGGCTGGCGTACGGGCGAAGGAAGGCGACGTAATCGCCGTCGGGCGAACGATCGCCTGGATTGTGGACAAGGGCGAATCAGCTCCCGCGGACGAGGCGCCTGTTGTTGCAGTCGCCACGGTAACCACACCCACGGCAAGAGCCGCCGAATCAGCAGCCCCATCAGGCGATGCCGCAATTCTCGGCGCTAAGGTGAAGATTTCGCCCAAAGCGCGCCGCCTCGCGAGCGAACTTCGCGTCAGTCTCGACAACGTGCGAGGTTCAGGACCCGGCGGAGAAATTCTCGCATCCGACATTGAGATCGCGGCAAAATCTCCGTCGCGCAGCGCTGCTGCGCCATCCTTAGGCGCGAGGATCGAGACGCTCACCGCCATCGGCCGGTTGGTGGCGGAGCGCACCACGCAAAGTTGGACTACGGTCCCGCATTTCTTTCTTGTTCGTGAGGTAGAAGCCAGCGCGCTCCATCAGGCGCGCGAAAAACTGGCCGCTTCCGCCCACACGAATTCAGGCGCCAAGATTACGCATACGGATTTGCTCATTGCGCTCGTAGCTCGCGTCCTGCCGCAGCACCCGCGATTGAATGCGAGCTGGACACCTGAAGGAATCCGCCGCCACGCAAAAGTGAACATAGCCATCGCGATCGCCGTAAACGACGGAGTGATCACGGCGGTTATCCCCAACGCGCACGTCGGGAACATCAATGAAATCGCGACGCAACGCCACGACCTCGCAGAGCGTGCCAAATCCGGAAAATCCCGCCCACAAGATTTCGCAGGCGCCACATTTACGATCAGCAATCTCGGCATGTTCCAGATCGATTCCTTCACCGCGATTATTCCGCCGCCGCAAGCGGCAATCTTGGCGGTCGGCGCAATTTCCGACCGCGTCGTTGCGATCGGCGGCCAGCCTGTCGTCCGCAGCATGATGACGCTCACGCTTTCCTGCGATCATCGCGTGGTGGATGGCGCGCGCGGCGCGCAGTTCCTGAATGATCTGGCGCAAGCCATCGCCGAGCCGCAGAAGCACTTGCACTGATCCTGTTGTCCGCGAGCGCCTGAGCACTCCGTTATGGTGGATTCAGCGCTTGAAAATTTCGGGCATTGGTGGAATGCTGCTGGCCAGATTGCAGTAGTCCACCAGGGAGCGGTTATGTCCCCTGACGCTGTAGGTCCAAGAGCTTTCGCCGCACTTTCTGTCTCTCGAAACTGGTATCCGGGTATCGGGCATTGCCAGCCGGCCCAACGAATTCTGCCTCAGCAGCGGTTCTTCTGGCTCAAAACTGCTGTGCTTCTCTTCATGACGGTTTTGGGTGCATTGCTATCTTTGCAGGTTGCTGCCGCGCAGGATGCCGTTCCGGATTCCTCGCCTTTGAGTGTGACTACACAGTTTTCGTCCGGCCTTAGTGGGGATTGTAAGACTGGCGAGGGTCTCGTAGTGCAGTTGCACTACACGGGGACGCAGCCACTTCGTGGGTATCTCGTGAGGGTCGAGCTCACTAATTCAACAACCGGCAAAGTTTTTCAGAAGCAGGTGCTACAGGAAATTCGCGGTTCGCGTGAGCCGATGATCCCCAGCGGCGCGGAGTGGACACGCACGGTGTGTTCGGTGCCGAAGAAGGTCTTGAGCGATGCCATGGCCGTCAGTACCAAGGTGGACGTCCTGAAGTTTGCGGACGGTTCGATTTGGGGTCCTCTGGAGCTGCGCGAATCTCATCAACTCGTGGGCTCGCTCGACGGAATGGATTTCATTGGGAAAACAACCGAGCTGGAGAGGTTTGTATCTCCCATTCTGCCGGATCGAGGGCCTGCTCCGGTTGAAGATGTACAAACGCAAACGATCGGCCCGCTGAGGATCGAGTCCGGCGTGTGGCAGGATGAAGACGGCCAGGATATGATGGCCGTCGAGATAACCAACGAAAGCGATACGCCGATCCGCGGATACCTTTTCAACACGTCGTTTTTCGATCCGGCCACTGGGACCCATATTCGCCGATTCTCAACCAAGGAACTTGAGACGCATGGGAATCAATCCGATTATCTCGCGCCGGGATCTACCTGGCTGGCCGACCCGCGCAAGTTTTCGCACTTAGCCGACGGCAGTCTTGCCAGCTACACGATAAAACTGGATCTCGTCGTTTTTGCCGACGGTTCCATATTCGGCCCAAAGAAATCTCAGGAGTCGGATGAGGTTCTGGGGATGCTTCAAGGGATCGACGCTGCAAATCGAGCGAGTCGAGAAACTTCGGTAAACAAAGAGTGATGCCCGAAAAGCGGCGACCCAGCACTTATCCTCAGCATCCGGTGAGTCCGCGGGCTCAGAATACTCTCCGACAACGCCACCCTCAGATTCAGTTCCCGAACAGTAGGATTTGGAAAGTTCCGGATGCGTTCGACGGCACGAGGAGTTCATGCGTCTTGGAATTCAGCGCCATCGTCTTCGAGCCAGCGTGCGTGGGGATTCTTTGCACTGCGCTGTATTTGTCCGGCGAATCCTGGTGAAACACGTCAACCGTACCCTCTCCCGTGGAGTTGAAGACCAAGCCGGTAGCCGCATCGAACGCGCTCGTGTCCACGTGGTCGCCGATCGGCAGGGTCACAATCACGTTTCCATTGTCCGAGTTGACGACGGCCATGACTTTGCTACGGCAGCCGATGAAAAGCCGATGATTCGCGCGATCGATCGCCATGCTTGACGGGCGTTCGCACGGTGCCAGCGGCCAGCGGTTCTTCACCGTCAGGTCTCGCGCATCGATGCGCAGCGTCTGATTCTGATCCTCAAGATTGACGAAAACACTCCCCAATCCATCGGCCACAGCGAATTCCGGGCCTCCGCCCAGCGCAACGGTGCCGAGGACTTTTCCGCTGACGGCGTCAATCACCGTGGAGCTCTCGTTGCCGCCGTTCATCGCGAATACGCGATGCGTGGACGGATCGTAAACAATGGCATCGGGTTTCTTGCCCGTGGGCACCTGCGAAATCGGAGCAAGGGTCTTCAAGTCAAAAACTGTCACCGTGGAGGCCTGACCATTGCTGATGAAGCCGTGCCCGATGTCCTCTGCCAGAGCGATGCCATGCACTCCAAGCGTATTTGCAATCTTTCCTTTCACGTTGTTCGATGCCAAATCGATTACCTCGACCTGCGTCTCGTGCGATACAAACAGGCGCTGCCCGGTTTCATCGACCGTCAGGTAGTCCCATCCGCCCGTTCCTCCCACTGGAATCGTTCGTAATAGATGATAGCCAGCTGCGGCAAAGCTCGCAGCAATCGTGACCACAACACCGGCGCAAATGATCAGCCATGTTTTCAATGAAGCCTCTCTTTTGTCGGAACGGAGGGCTTGGCTACCGACACGACCCCGAACCGGAATCATGAAACGTCTTCCCTGCTTCGGGCAAAAATTCCCAGTCAAAGCTTTTGGCATGGAGCGTGAGTTTCAAAACGCCGTAGGTGTCCGCATTGCGGACTTCGCTTGTTGGCAGAGGCGTCGCGAATGGGCGATGGCTCTTGCCGCCGGTGCCGGCCACGATTTCCCGGATTCCACGCGCCGCGTCGGGCTTGCCTTCGGGATTCTGCGGCGCGAACCGCTCGTAATCGTGATCGTGCCCGTTGATGACGACGGTGGCTCGCGCCTCATACAAGTCCTGCCAGAATGCCTTCACTTCTGGATCGTTGCCATGCTTCGCGCCGGAACTGAATAGCGGTTTGTGCCAGTAAGCCAGCGTGCAAGCAGCTGGATGCGACTGCAAATCCTCGCGCAGCCATTTTTCTTCCACAGATCCTTGCTGGCAGCCACCGACCTCGGCGCATTCGCTATTGAGCACCACGATGTGCCACGCTCCGAGGTCATAGCTGTAATAACCTTTAGCGGGATCGCCGGCCGCCGCGCCGAAATAATCGAAGTAGGGAGTGGCACCTCCGGAATGGAACTCGTGGTTGCCGACGGAGGGGCGCGTCCGCCCCTTTTGCCTGCCCCAGGTGGGATCGTAGCACTTCGCAAATTGCTCTGCGGTGCCGCCCTCGTATGCGTTGTCGCCTGCGGTAAAAACAGTTCCCGGAATGCCGTCCAGAAGCTTGGCCGTCGCTTCCGCGCCAGAAAGATCGGCGCAGTCGGCGATATCGCCTGCGCCGACGAGGACGGTGGCCGTCTTGTTATTTTTCTGGCCTCGTGTGGATTTTGCGCCCATGGCGAATATAAGAACGGCGCAGAACAGCATCAGTAGAAATCTGGAGCTACTTGTTTTGTTTTTCATGTTGCGAGTTTCGTTTTGAGCGCTCCAATTATTGCAGCACGGGTATCAGCATCCGCTGCGGCGCGGCTCAATCCTTTCTCAGCGGATACCAACGGAAACCCGCCGAGAAGGTCGGGCTGTAGTATTCCCGTTGATCTACGTAAATCTTGCTGCCGGTATAGAAACCAAAAACCTCGTTCGTGAGGTTTTCGCCTTGAACCAGCAACGTGAGGCCAGCATGGACTCGGTAGGTGGCCTGCGCGTCAACCTGAAAATGGGAGTAGAGATAAATGTCACCGGCAGGCCCTGTGAGACCGAGGTTGGAAGGATCGGTGGCGGGCGTGTATTGGTACTGGTAAATCATCGCGCTGTTGTAAGTCATGCCCAGATGGACCGACAATCTTCCGCGATCGTAACTGGGTCCGATATTGAACGAGTTGGGCGCCTGCCGCTGCAGCGCGGGCGAGTCGATTCGTCCGGGTATCCCGTGAGCTTGCGAATAAGTGTAAGTGTAGTTCGCAGCCATGCCGAGTCCGGAAAGAAACGAGGGAAGTCTAGGGAACTGCTGCAGGTATGCGAGCTCAACACCGCCTACGTGCGCGTTAGAACCGTTCACGATCGTCGATGTCGTACATGTTCCTTGGCTCGGCGGGCACAGCGAGCTGGAGGCATCCAGGTTGTTGGTGTAGTAAATCGGATCGATGAGTTGCTTGTAGAAGAATCCGCCCTGAATCACGCCGTAGGGCTGCAAGTAATGTTCATACAAAATATCGAAATCGTTGGCGTGCTCCGCCTTCAGATTCGGATTCCCGAGAGAGATCGTATAGGGATTCGTGGATTGATCTACGGTGGAATACGGAACCAGGTCGTACGGATTGGGACGTGACAGTCCGCGGCCATATACAGCGCGAATATCCGAATTGGCGGTGATCTGGTAACGCAATTGAGCGCTGGGCAGAGGATCGATGTACCACTGATTGTTATGCGTTTCTGACGTGCTGAGCCAATCGCCCGCGTTTGGGCCGGTCGGTATCGTCAACACTTGAAAGCCTTGTATATAGAGCTGCGTGGCCTCAAGCCGCACTCCCGTTTGCAAACTCCACCGGCCCCATCGCAAGGTGTTCATGATGTAGCCGGCGGTCACGCGCTCCGTAAGGTTGTAGTTGGCCGGATCGGAGCCCAGATGAGTGTCGCTGACGTCCAGCACGAAGTCGTCGGGATTGTTGATGAAAAAATTGTTGAGTTTGCTGTAGCTGGTCACCGGTCCCATGCTGTAGCTGCCATTGTAATAATTCGAATTCTTGAAGCCGCTCAGAAACTGGCTCATCAAGAAATTGCCGTTCGGATCCCACACCGGCGAAACTGCATTTTGATAATTGTGTGAATTGCGAATCTTGGCGCCGAACTGCAACGTGCCGTCGCGCGAGCCCCATTTGTAGTTCTTGCCATACGTAGCCGAACCTTGCAGGCTCACTTGGTCCGTCGGTCCCGATGAAGTGTCGAATTCGGTCATCGAATATTGCGTCGGATCAAAAATCGGAGAGCCGGGAAACACGCAAGGGCCTGTGCCGGTTCCGGCTATCCACTGCGGCCGGTACGGAGTCTTGGTAGCAGCTTGATCGTACTGGCAAGTTGCCGACCCGTTGTAACCGAACGACACCCCCGGATTGCCCGCTGCTTGGAGCTCGCGTCCGTTAGACCCGGAGACGTCCCAGGCCACCCAGGAATTGGAAAATACGTGCTTGCCGCCGCCTGATACGCTCAAAATTGAATAGTCCGGAGTACGCTGCGAAGTTGAAAAGTTCGGAAGGTCCGCCGTGATGGGGCTGGCCGGATTGCAGCCAGCTGATCCCGGCGTACACACGTCGTCGTTCAACGTGTACACCCATTTGTTTCCGTAGTCTTTGAAGTCGGAGTACAAGTAATGCAAATAGATATCCGAGTCCTTGGAGAGCCTGTCGTCCGCTCCTCCGGCCAGGCCCCATCGCGTACGTTGATATCTATACTCGCGAAGGTCAAGGCTATCGTAAGTAGGAGCGGCGTAGCCTGCGTCAATTCCGGGCTCGATGTCATCAATACCGCGACCGTTATAGTCGTACGTAAACCCAATCAGTGCGCCGAATTGTTTGCTCGCGCCGAAACGCTGGCCGACAGTAGCGGAGGTCTGGCCGACAAAGCGTCCGCCAATGATCGGCGTGTATCCCCCTATTCCGGAGATGATCAACGTCGGTTGGTCACCCGCGTTCTTGAGCCTCAAATCCACCGTGCCGCCGATAGCGTCGCCGTCTTGACTTGCTGAAAGAGTTTTCTCGAGCACTACAGCGTCAACGAGGTCGGCTGGAATCACGTCCAATTTGATTTGCCGTACTGCCACTTCGGGTGACGGAACGTTAATGCCTTCAACCGTCACATTCGTCAGGCGCGGCTCGGTACCGCGGACTTGCACGTATTTGCCTTCGCCTTCATCGCGCTCCAGCGTCACACCTGGCAGCCGGCCGACTGCGTCGGCGATGTTAGCATTGGGAAGACTGGTGATGACATCGGCGGAAAGCACGTTGACGATATCGTCGGAAGTTTTCTGGATCTGTATTTGTTCAGCTTCGCCTTCCAGATCTCCGTGCACGCTAATCGATTGATCCGTTGGCGCAACCTGCAGGACCGCGTCGACAGAAAGTGTCTGGCCCTCGGTCAATAGCACGCCCTTGGTGAAGGACGCAAAGCCGGAATACGAAATCGTGACGGTGTATTTGCCAGCGCGTAAGTTCGTTATGCTGTACTGGCCCTGGTCGTCGGAAACGCTGGAGTATCCGCTGGGCTGAACGGTCACGAGCGCACCCTGCAAGACTCCGCCGGCGACATCTACGACGTGCCCGGTGATCGCCGCCTTGGCGTTTTGTGCCGCTGCACGTCCCGGCCAGAGCGTTGGCGCGCATGATACCAACATTGCCAGAACCAGGCCAAGAACTGCATGCCTTCTGGTTAAAGGCAATGATTCGGGTTTGCCCCTAAAACTCATTGAAAGTCTCCCCCTTGCTCGCCGTCGCGACGGAGTGTTCGAAGGACCGATGCTCTTGTATGGTGGAATCGGCGCTAGCGCTCGCGCCGCTAAAGCCATTTAGCGCGGTGTATGCTTACCAGGCATGAACAAACCTTGATGGGAACTTGAATAGAGGCTGATTTTTTTTCAGACTGCGGCAGCAACGACAGTTTCTCTGGAATGGATCGCGGGGCCCGGCGGGGCCGGTAAACACACGCGGAACAAGGAACCTGTGCCGATCTGGCTTTCCGCAGTGATGTTCCCACCATGCATCTCAACGATCCATCGGGCGATGGCGAGACCGAGCCCCACTCCTGCTGATTCACGCGAACGTGCGGAGTCCGTGCGATAGGAGCGCTCGAAGATGAGACTTAGTTCGTGCTCGGGAATGCCGATGCCCGAATCGCGGATGAGGATTTGAATTTCGTCGGATTCAGCGAGCAATTCAATATCGCAAAAGCCGCCTTCTGGCGTGTACTTGATCGCGTTGTCGAGCAAAATCAGCAGCAAGCGATCGATCGCGATAGCGTCTGCTCGTACCCAGACCGGTCCACCGGGCGTGCGCACCTCAATGTCCAGCGACTTACCTCCAGCAAGCAAAATGGCGCGCTCCTGGGCTTTGCGGACATGAATGTCCAAATCGATCATCCGCAGTTCCATACCCATCGCGCCGGCGTCCGCTCGCGCCAGCGTCAAGAGATTTTCCAGCAAACTCGTCGTTTCTTCCGCCGTCCTGAGAACCTTCGCCAGAGCTTCCGTGTACTGCGCATTCGTGCGTGGCTTGCGCAACGTCACTTCAGCCACTGTGCGGATCACGGTGATCGGTGTGCGTAAATCGTGCGAGGCGTCCGCGGTAAACTGCGTGATGCGTTTGAACGAAGCGTCGATGCGTTCGAGCATCGCGTTCAGCGCCTCCGTCAAGCGTCGCAGTTCGTCGCGCGGCCGCGGCACTTCCAGGCGCTGCGAAAGGCTATCCACGCCGATGCGCTCAGCCGTGTCAATGATCCGCTTCACGGGTGCCAGCGATCTGCCGCTGAGCCAGTAACCGAGCAGCGAAGCCACCACTACCAGCAACGGCACGGTTTCTCTTTCGATGTCGCGGAAATGGTCGAGCGCTAGATCGAACGGCTCGGTGGGGACGGCGGCATCAATTTCGTAAGCTTGGCCGCCGGCCTCAAATTTCTGCGAAGCGATGCGGTATTGAACGTGATTCAGATTCGTCGTCAGGAAAGTGGGGGCGCTGCCGGCCACGGCGGGCAATTCTGCAGGTTGCAGGAACTGCGGGGAGCGAAAAATCCAGTGGTGATTTGCATCGGCCACTTCAAAAATGGCGCCACTCGGCCACCAACTGGCCAATTCCTCCAGTTCCTTTCGGACCTTCGGGCCTCCCTTCGGTGCGCTTCGCTCCACCAGGCGCTCCAGGCTCTGCAGATTCACGCTGGATGCATCATTCACGGTGGCTTCAATGCTGCGCCGAAATCCGACGTCGCCTATCCACACAAAAATACTCAAGGATGCCGCCAACACCACGAAATAAAGAGCGGTTAGCTTGGTCCGGATTGTCACGTTCATGAGAGCGGGGTCAGTCCCATCGAGTAGCCCAGTCCGCGATGAGTTTGAATGAGTTTCGATTGCGAATCACGTTCGACCTTCTTTCGCAGTAGTCGAACGTAGGCATCGAGCGTGTTGTCTTCCACGTCGCGGCGGTTTCCCCATACGTCCGTGATGATAGCCTGGCGCGGGACGATCTGACCTCTGTTTCTGGCCAGCACTTCCAGTAAGCGAAATTCGGTCAGCGACAAATGAAGCGGAACGCCTGCGCGAAAGGCACGCTGTGCCGCGATGTCCAGCACCAGATCTCCGGATTCCAGTACATTTTTGGGCTTACTGCCGCTGCGCCGCTCCAGCGCCCGCACGCGCGAAAGCAATTCCAGGAAAGAAAATGGCTTGGTGAGGTAATCGTCGGCGCCTGCGTCCAGTCCCCGGACAACATCAGCGAGTGAATCGCGCGCGGTCAACATCAGCACCAATGTTTCACGGCTGCTCAGCCGCAATTGCTCTACCACGTCGAAGCCGCTTAGATCGGGAAGCATCACGTCCAGCAGGACCAAGTCGAAATTGCCGGCCTCCGACATTTGCAGTGCGGTCTTTCCTTCGCCACACAACTGAACGCAGAATTGTTCTTCTTCCAACCCGCGAACCAACGCGGATGCCAGCTCGGGTTCATCTTCGACGACCAGTATGTTCACAGGCGGATTGGAGGCGAGTGTACGGGCCAGAGTGTGACAGGAGGATGAACAGAAAGTTACGAAAATGCCACCTATAGAGGACGCTCTCAAACGACCAATTCCGCCGGCCAGGAGCGGCTGGTTTTCAACCGGCCTTCTCGACGCGTCGCGCTGATCGTGCCGAGAGATTTGGCGAATTCATTCAGGCTGCGATTGATGCGCCGAAAGCGATGATCGCCCGAACTGTTGACAAAGCGGGTACCCAATTGCGCCGGGGCAGCAGATCAAACTTGATTACCTGAAAGGCGCAGACAAGCTCGTCGCCAACCACGCGAACATTTATGGACAAGATCCGCACTACACTGTTTGTGCGAGGAGTGAAAACGGCCTGAAGGCTGGACGATTTGAAGGAAAGGCCGCGGGATCATTTAGCAAGGGCCATGAAAGCGAAATCGACAAATGGCCAACTATCCGTTTGTAATTTCGAATGATGACGTCCTTTATCATTCAGGATCAAAATGGGTCAACTTTTGAAGGTCAGTTCCAGCGGTGTAGTCCCTTGCGCGAAGGTGGGTTCCACCCCGAGCCGAAGTGAACGAAGCATTTAGAAGTGCGTAGGTCGAGAGGGTTTCTGTTCGGCCAGTTGGAGTGCTTTTTGTGCCTCGCGGAGTTCGTGGAGGTTAAGTTCTAATTCAGCGGCATAGATTTCAGCGCGTTCGTGGACCCTTGCGTTCTTGATAGCGACAGCAGCTGCGATGGCGAGCGATTTGGTTAGTCGAAGATGCTCTGGCGCAAAAACATTAGGAGCATCCGCACCGAGAGAGAGAATGCCTAGAACATCGCCGGCAGCAATGAGTGGCACGCCGAGCCATGACCCGATTCGATCGAGTGGTCGTATGGCCCGCCATTCCGTCTCCTGTGCTACGTCTCGCAAGAATATGGCTCTTTGCTCGAATAGGATTTTCTCTAGGAACAAGTTCTCGGAAGCCTTGAAAGTCAATCCAATCCTTTTTGGCGCAATCCGAGGAGCTTCGCGTGCCACCATGAGGTTCGATGCATCTTCGACAAACAGCACAGTGGCTACATCAAAGGGAACCAGCTCCGAAATACATTGCAGCAACGTGTCGAGAACAGAATCCATCGCCAGATTTTGACTAAGAGCCAAGGTTGATTTCCGAAGAGCCTCAGCTTCGGTACGCGCCGCCTCTGCTGCGTCCAGGTGCTCACTGATTTTCGTTTCAGCTTGTTTGCGCGACGTAATGTCTTGCGCAGTTCCTACTAGCCAGCGCGTTTTCCCATCTGCGGAGACTGGAAAACCTTTCGCCCAGCCCCAGCGAACTTCACCGTCGGCGCGAATGAAACGAAACTCCTCATCGAAAGTACCGGAATCTGCAACGTCCGTGAGCTTGGAAAGTACACGGATTCTGTCTTCGGGATGGATTACCTCACGGTATGAGGAAGGATTTTGTCGAAGACTCTCGACGCTGTGTCCGGTGATTGTGACGTAAGCATGATTTACGTAAGTAACTTCCTGCGTTTCGGCATCCAGCATCCAGAAGATCTCTTGGATGTTGTTGGCCATATGTTGGAATCGCTCTTCACTCTTTCTAAGGGACAGCTCGGCGTGTGTGCGTTCCGTCACATCACAGAGTATGAGCAAGTGCCGCCCCGGCAAGTAGTTCGCTGAGGCCGTAAAGTCTACATACAAAGGCGCTCCGTCACCTGCGACCAGACGCGCACGACCTCGTTGGTTCGCGCTTTGGAGGAAGGAATTCCATCCCTGAGTAAACGCATCAGCGTTCGCAAAAAACCGACCAATCTTTTGGCCGATCAGTTCATCCGGGGAACATCGTAGGATGCCCGCCGCTGCGGGATTCGCGTCCAAACAATTGCCTTCGTTATTTGCTATTAGGATTCCGTCAAGAACGTTGCGGAAAATGGATGAAGCCTCGCAATCGGTGTCATGAAATGCTTGATCGGTTTCTCGGTGTTGGTTCCGAAAGTGCCATAGCGAATAGACGTTCAAGAATGCCGCAAAACTTAAGGTAAGAAGGAGTGAAGGCACTAGGATCTCGAAAAATCCGGAATGGTGGCCGTAAGGACAAAGGGAGAAAGAAAGAAATCCGACGGAAGCCAAGAGTGTAATGACGGAACACCAGCGGAGCCACAAGGGGGAAAGGGGGCAGCACGCCTTTGAGGAATGTGGCAATTGGGATCGATTCATGAAGATGTAACCGACCTAGGCTTTTCTCAATGTCTAGAATCTATCACCAGCAGCGTCTCGATTTATTTGAGTTTTGGAGTGTCCGTAATTAGGGACAGAGTTCTGATCTATTGCTTTCGACCGGGAATCATTCTGACAACCTATGGCGGGCGCCAGAAGCCTCAGTTAGAACGAGTGAGGCAGTCGATTCCGCTTTTTTGTGGAGCCTGATGTAGCTATCGCTGCCTTGCGAGGATTACGTTGAAACCAGCATCGGAGACAATTCGACTGTGCTCACTCTAGCTGGCCTAATGACGTGCCTTCCGTTTTCGTGGCTTGTAACTCGGATCGAAGGTAAAGAGATAGGCGACAGGTTTTGCAATTCCTCGCGCCATTCTTTCAAGCTTTTTGAATGAAGGCGCATTCCTCCCGCGTTCGATCAGACTCAGAAAATCGACGGAGATACCGAGAATCTCGGCGAATTCCTCTTGCGTCCTATCAGATTCGTCGCGAATCTGGCGGACTCGGAGTCCGAATTGTTTCTTTAGATTTCCCAATTCTTACGTTGCACCGCCGAAAAGTCTGTCGTAACCTCGTTGCGAGTACCACCGAATGGCATTACGGGTTACTTCGGAGGCGACTTCAGGGGTCCGAGCGCGAATGAGCGAAGTGCGTCTTGGGCCTGGGGCTGGATTTGAGTAATCGGCTAGCGGAGAGCGCCTACATTTGCGCCAAATTCATTCGCGTAACGAAGGATCTGGGGTGGCGTCAAAATCGAAAAGAACCGAAAGCGGCATTTTGAGCTGCACGGAAAAGGCGTCGAGGTTTTCGAAGGAGGGAGCGTTGATTCCCCGCTCGATCAGGCTTAGGAAGTCCACGGATATTCCAAGAAGCTCCGCGAATTGCTCCTGGCTCAACCTTTTCGCCAATCGGATTGCTCTGAGACGTTGGCCAAATTTTTCGCGCAGACTCGGCACTCAATTCTCCAGCTTGGTGCCGAGTCTCGCGTACCGCTCTACCCAAGACCACCGAATGGGATTACGGGTCAGATGAATTGGCTCGGTTGAAGTACCTGACGTGAAGCGGGAATCGTGCTTTTTGCCTAACGTTTGAATGACCCAATGAGCTCGTTTACGACATCTCGATTTCCAGTTCTGTCGATCAGTCAGACAAGAATAAGCGACGGGGAACGAGTGTCGACCGATTCTCGTCAATCAGTTGAAGCTACGGATGAAACGCTGATTGCGCGGGTCCAGACAGGCGACCGTGATGGTCTTGCTTTGCTGTTCCGACGTTATGCTCCGCCCGTGAGGAATATCGGTCAAAGAATCCTGCGCGATAAGGCTGAGGCGGACGATCTAGTTCAGGAGATCTTTCTTTACATTCACCGGAGGAGCGGACTCTTTGATGGGTCTAAAGGTTCTGCGCGTTCTTGGATCTTTCAGGTGGCCTACACTCAAGCCCTAATACGCAGGCGACAACTGAAATCCTGCGGGTTCTATGCGTCCGCAATCACAGACAAAGCGACTGAAACCGGCCTATCGAGGGCTAAAGGCGCAGACTACGACAATACCCTTGAAGGATTTTTCGGCAGAGATGGGTGGAAGAATATCTGGGATACTCTGACCGAGTTTCAGCGAGAGACCTTACGGCTACATTTCTATGAGGGTTGCACATTCACAGAGATCGCTCAAAAGCTGGGTCAATCCTACGTTAACATTCGCCATCACTATTACCGAGGTTTGGAAAAGCTTCGAAAGCACGCGAACGAGAACGATCTGAGTTGGCCATAAGGCATGAATTGCCACCGAAGAAAACTTGGGATTGTCGAGGCCTTGTAGCAAATGGATTCGCACGAGAGATATCTAGAATTATGTGCCGCATCGACCGCCGGTGAGCTAAGCCGCGAAGAAGAACGGAAGCTGGCAGAGCATCTCGTTGTTTGTGTGTCGTGCCGCCAGGCGAAACACGAATACGACATGGCAATCCAGAAGGCTGTTCCATCCTTAGCCGATGATCTTGCTTCGCACGCGCCCGAACCTGACGGTGATTGGTCCGTCGAGAGGGCGGAGGCTGATTTGTTCAAGCGGCTGGAAACCGATCAAGACTCCCATTCAGCCGCTGCGAATGCAGCTGATAAAGCGAAGGCCGAGCCGGCTGGCGGCCGATTCACGTATCGACCGTCTCAAATTCCGTGGGCCGAACTGTGGATACCGTCTGCAGCGTGTGCGTTACTGGCGATTGCGTTGGGAATCGTTGCATATCGAAGCGGGTTAAAACACGGCACAGACACGGCTCAACAGAAGGTGGCAACGCTAAGCCTGTCCGCCGGCACTCTCGAGGAGCAGATCAGTGACTTTGGCCACGAGAGAAATCAACTCCTGACGAGGCTTGCAGAAGATGATAGAGCCCTCGAGGATCTAAAGGGGGACGTGGCGGAGCAAAGCGAGGAAATCAAGCGGTTGAGAGGGCTGAACGATATCGTTGTGGCGAGTACTTCGAGTGAACCGCAAACCGGCGCAAAGGGACCGGTTGAGGCGTCACGTCATGACGCGGAACTCGTCGCAGCGCAAACCAATCTGCAGGAGCTTCAGGCAAAGGCCGGCGTACTCAACCAGCAGCGCGACGATGCAGCGAGGCACGCGGCAGCTTTGGAGGCAAAAGTCGATGAGCTGACGCAAGTCGCGCGCGAACGAGAGCAGGCCCTGGACCAACAGCAAGCGGAGATCGCCAAACAGCAAGACCTGCTGGACCACGACCGTGACATCCGCGAATTGATGGGCGCCCGTGACCTGTACATTGCGGAGGTCCGTGACGTTGCGGGAACCGGAGAGACCGACAAAACCTATGGCCGTGTTTTCTATACCAAAGGAAAGTCGCTCATTTTTTACGCCTATGACTTGGACCAGGAAGCTGGCTTGAAAACCGCGAGCACGTTCCAGGCATGGGGGCGGCGCGGCGTGGATAAACAACAAGCGCTCAGCTTGGGAGTCTTCTACGAAGACAATACGAGCAAAAAGAGATGGGTGCTAAAGTTTGACGATCCAAAAACTCTGGCAAACATTGATGCGGTGTTTGTAACGGTGGAACCGAGCGGTGGAAGCCATCATCCGAGCGGCAAGCAGTTGTTATTCGCTTACCTACGTGTAACTCCGAATCATCCGTAGTCCGGATCAGATCAATTGGGATGATGTCCGGTTTCCCGGACAAAAGCGTCATTGGCACAAAAGTATCTGCAGTTCGCATAGACCTAGTAGCGAGACAACGTTGCTCGCTGGCGGAGGTCTCTTGCGAGTGCGCACGATATCGCTCTTCCTCATCGTTGGTTTGGCCTTTGCAGCGATTTGTTCGGCGCAGTCACCGGCGGGAACGATCAGCGGAATCGTTGTCGATCCTTCGGGTGGAATCGTCGCGGGCGCTGAAATATTGATTGTCAGCGATGCAACCAGCGTCCAATATCCCGCGAAGACGAACGTTGAAGGAATCTACGTCGTTGCAAATCTTCCGCCCGGTCCGTACCGCATTCAAGTTTCGAAGATCGGATTCAAGACGATCATCAAGCCCGACATCGTGATCCACGTGCAGGATGCGCTGGCGATTAACTTCCAGCTACCTCTGGGAGCTGTTTCGGAGATCGTTACGGTCCAGGGCGGTTCACCTCTCGTAAATACCCAGTCAGGGTCGGTCAGCACGGTCATCGACCGGCAGTTCGTCGAGAATCTGCCGATGAATGGCCGAAGTTTCAACACGTTGCTGCAGATAACGCCCGGAGTGGTGATCGCACCTTCCAATAACAATTCCCCCGGACAGTTCAGCATCGCCGGGCAGAGAACGAGCGCGAACAACTTCACAGTCGACGGCGTGTCGGCGAACTTTGGAGTGCAGGCCGGAGTTACAGCCGGCGGCGGTTCCGGACTCGGGCAGGCACAAGGATTCAGCGCCTTGGGTGGCACGAGCAGCCTGGTATCGGCGGATGACCTGCAGGAATTTCGCATCGAGACCTCTTCGTTCGCGCCTGAATTCGGAAGGCAACCAGGCGGGCAGGTGATGTTGACCACGCGCTCGGGAACGAATGACTGGCACGGCGGTGTTTTCGACTATTTCCGGAACACCGTGATGGACGCAAATGATTGGTTCGCAAACAACTCCGGGCTGGGGCGCGCGGAGGAAAGACACAACGACTTTGGGGGATTTGTCGGTGGACCGATCTGGAAAGGGAGAACTTTTTTCTTCGTTTCGTATGAAGGGGCACGGCTGCGCTTGCCGACCACGCAGATTGTTCAAGTCCCTTCTATTTTTGCGCGACAAAGTGCGCCAGCGGCGCTAGCACCATTCCTGAACGCCTATCCCATTCCGAACGGACCGGTGTCGGCAGATAACTATACCGCCCAGTTTGCCGGCGGCTACTCCAATTCAGGTCAGCTCGATGCCACGAGCATCCGAATCGATCACTTCATCAACTCACACTTTTCGATATTCGGTCGGTATAACTATGCTCCGTCGAAGCTCGTGAGTCTTTTCAGCCCCGGGGAACTGGATACGTCGCCGGTGAACACGCAAACATTGACGGTCGGGATAAACAACGAGTGGGGGAGTCGAATCTCTAATTCGCTCCGCGGCAACTATTCGGCGCAAACCGCGAACTTTGAGTCGGCGCTGCATGCCATGGGCGGTGCGACCCTACCTCCCACTAGTCTTTATCTGGGCGATTTGCCGCCGGCTTCAAACGAACTCAACTTCCAGACCTTCGATACGTATTTCTTCGCTGCGGGAAACATCGGACACAACCGGACCAGGCAAGTAAATTTCACCGACGATCTTTCTTGGACGATGAACAGTCACACATTCAAATTCGGAGCGGACTTTCGCCTGGAGTACTTGGACATTGCACCGGCGACTGGAATCGTAAGCTATTCGACGGATACCATTCAAGATTTTCTCGCCACAAGCCAAACCGAACTATTTACCACGACGACCGCGCCTGCGAAGGTCCTTGGCAAAGCCTTCTCTCTTTATGCTCAGGATACTTGGAACGTGAATTCCAGATGGACTCTGTCCTATGGAGTGCGGTGGGAAGTCAGCCCGGCTCCTTCGGCGCGAGGCAACACGACGCTCATCGCTTGGGAAAATCTGAATGACCCTGCAGCGATCACTCCGGCACCGCAGGGAACACCCTTATGGAACACAAAGTACACAAACTTCGCGCCCCGCATCGGAATGTCCTATCGGTTGAGCTCGAGAGGTGACTTTGTCGTGCGCGCAGGTGCGGGCATATTTTACGACCTGGGGCTCGGTACAGCATCTATCGTTCCGTCGTATTGGCCGAATTCCGCTGCCGGATTCTTTCCCGCAGTTTCCGTCCCGCTGACCACTGTATCGTCTTATCTCCCTGCATTGTCCTTGCAGCCTCCGTATCCGGACCAAATCTTCGCCTTCACACCTGGCCTGCGACTTCCGCGGTCTTATCAATGGAACGTCGCCTTAGAAAAATCATTCGGTGGAAATCAGGCGTTAAGCGTGACGTACCTCGGCCAGGCAGGCCGGGATTTGTTGCGGGAGGAAGCGCTCTTCCAGCCGAATCCTAATTTCAGCGGCCTGCTGTACATCACCCAGAATAACGCCTACTCGAATTACAACGCTTTGCAAGTGCAGTATCGTCGGCCGTTGTCGAGGAACGTGCAGGCGTTGCTGAACTACAGCTATTCGCACTCCCTGGACAATGCCTCGAACGACGTCGTGGCCGGTGTGTCGAACACGGTGATCTCGGCGGAGAATGACTACGCGTCGTCCGATTTCGATGCGCGGAACAGTTTTTCAGGTGCCGTTACCTGGGATCTTCCTTCGACAAGACACGATCGGGTTCTCTCCGCGATCACCAAAGACTGGTCGCTCGCCACGATCGTTGTCGCTCGATCGGGATTTCCGTTTAACGCAAATGTATTCCTCGGAGCTTCGGTGCTCAGCGAACAATTCACACGGCCTGACCTGGTTCCTGGGCAAGCTCTTTGGATTGCCAGCCCGGGAGCTCCGGGAGGAAGTGTCCTCAACCCGAACGCGTTCGCAGTTCCGTCCACAGTGCGTCAGGGCACGGAAGGACGAAACGACATTCCCGGCTTCGGCTTGACCCAAGCAGACGTGTCGCTCGGGCGGCTATTTTCTCTGGGAGAACGATTCAAGTTGCAGTTCCGGGCCGACGCATTTAACGCGTTGAACCATCCGAATTTTACAAACCCCGGTGGATTTATCCAGTTCGGGACACTCGAATTCCAGTCCAGCAGCATGTTGAATCACGGCTTAGGCGGGTTGAACCCTCTGTTCCAGAGCGGGGGTCCGCGCTCGCTGCAATTGTCGCTGAAGCTCACTTTCTAACTAAAAAGATAAAGCAAACGACGCCGGCGCAGTGTTTCCGAGCGTAACGTTGAGGTTTGTTCGAATGAGGAACCGCACCGCGCAAGTCTGCTGCTTGTGGGCAATCATTTTAGGCTGCGAGGGTCAACTGTTCGCTCAGCAAATTCAAGGAGCGAGGTTTGATCCCGAGCCGGCACAACTCGGCGAGACCACGCCTGGTATTAGCAGGCCCGTGACGTCTCTAGATCTCCTGAGCCTGCGTGATCCGGAAGGTGTAAGCATCTCTCCCGACGGGAAACAGATTGCCTTCGTTGTCGGCCAAGCAATTGCCGATACGAACAGCTATCGTTCGGGACTTTTTGTCGTAGCAACCGAGGGTGACAAACCTGTCCGTTCATTCGGCAGCGCCGGAACGCCGCTTTGGGATGAGATCAATCAATGGGTTCCCGAAGCTCCCCAATGGTCCAGCGACAGTCGGCGCATCAGTTACCGGACGCGCATGTCGGACAGCGAATATTTTCAGGTTTGGGGATGGGATGCCGCAACCGGCGCGCGGAAACAGATCTCGCATGTTAACGGTGACGTTGAGAACTATCGCTGGTTGAGGGACTCTAGCGCAATGATCGTTGAGGTTCGAACGTCTCCCAGTGAAGGACAAATCGAAAACTGGGCAGAGCACGGAATCCTTCTCGACGCGGAGGTCAGCCCTTATCGCAGTGTCTCTGTTCTGGCGCAAAAATCCCAGGCGCGACAAAAGTATGAATACTGGCTCCACGATTACAAAACGGGAATCGAGCGACGCGCGACGCAGAAAGAAGTTCGTGAATGGTTTCCGCTCGCGGAGAATTATGCGAGCGAATCATCCGCGCGCAACACACTGCCAAGCTCGGGCAAGTATAAGATGTTGGACGTCAATCCTTCGCCGGACGGGAAGAAGGTCGCCTATCTTTACCTGGTCGATGATCCTGCTGTTTCGAAGGAATCGTGCCGCCGGCTGTTGATCCGCCCCAGCGCGGCCAGCGAATTGGTGGAAGTGACCCCGGACAGCTACTTCGTCGACCAATACTGGTGGAGCGCGGATGGGTCAACGCTCTATTTCACCGAACGGGCAGGCCTGGGCCGGTCTCCTCGGTTGCAGGAGCTATCGGGCAACGATTTGCGCCCAAGGCTCCTGTACAAAACAGACCGGCCCGAATTCCTCTCGTACTTTTCGTCGGACGCGCAGGGACGGCGATTCGCTTGCCTGTGGGAAAACAACACTTCCCCTCCGGAGATCGCGGTCCTTGATGTGGCTTCCCAAACAGTCACAAAGCTGGTCGATCTGAATCCCGAGTTTCGTTCGCTTCGCCTAAGCCCGGCGGAACGGATGGAGGGCACGAACCGATTGGGTGAAAACTGGTACGCCTATCTCGTCAAGCCTCTGGACTATGTACACGGCAAGACATATCCATTGGTGGTCACGACGTACCGCAGCGGCGACTATTTCCTGCGTGGCGCTTCGGGCGATGAAAGTCCGATTCAAGTGTATGCAGCAAGAGGATTCGTCGTCTTGAGTTTCGATGTGGGGCGATCGCGGAATGTCCGATCGGGTGTTTTTGCCGACAAGCTGCTTGACTGGGCTTCTCCGGTTGCGTCGATCGAGTCCGCGATAGAGAGCCTGAGCGCTGGCGGGCTCATCGATCGGGAACGCGTAGGGATATCCGGATTCAGCCATGGAGAGGAGATTGCCGGATACGCCATTACCCACACCCGGCTGTTTCGTGCCGCGAGCAACGCCCAGATGTATGATCCCTGCTTTTACGGGCTGGGAGGTGAATTGTGGCACCAGCTCTTCGCCACGTGGGGATTGGCCGGTTGGACCGAAGGCAGCACAAAGAATTATTGGCAGCAAATTGCGATCAGCATGAACGCCGAGAAGGTCAACACCGCGCTACTGCAGAACCTGTCGGACACAGAATACGTCGGCGACATGGCCACGTACCGCGCACTCAAGGATTTGGGCAAACCCATCGAGGTCCACATCTATCCAAACGAATTACACGTGAGAAATCAGCCAAAGCACAAACTGGAAATCTACGACCGCAATGTTGATTGGTTCTCGTTTTGGCTGATGAACGAAGAAGATCCGGATCCCGCGAAGGCCGAACAATTCACTCGATGGCGGAGCCTGCGCAGAACGGCTGAGAAATCCGCGGCGCCGAACCGCTAAGTGAGCGCAAGCCGCTCGCGAACGAATCGGAATGCTACCGGAGCACCTGGATGTCCAGGCACTCCGGTAGCGGCGGCCTATTCATCCACTGAATACGCCGGGACACTCTGATGGTTCGGAGACTGAGCGTCCGCCGGGCCTGTGATCTTGAGCATCGATTCCGCGGCGCAGATCAGTTGCGCCGCGTCGCCGAGCCGTGTGATTTCAGGTTTGGTGTAGGTCATGGTAGTCACCTCCTTTCTGTTGTGGTCTTTCTCGGCCGAGAAGCTCGTGGGTTTCGTTCCGTGTTGGTGACACAGCTGGCGAGGCCGTGATCGAAGCAAGCTTTCCGAATTGTGGGTCCTCCGCGATACCGCGCAGCCAGCGTTCTACCGTCAGTGTCCGAAGCAAAGGAACAATGGCAACATCGCGTCCTTGCTCGGCATCGTGAATGCTGGTTTTGAGCGCGGCGCGATCGACGATACCCAACTGTTCGACGAAAAGTTGCTGGTTGTGAGAGGAGCGGTTCCATTCATATTTTAAGGAATTGACAAGACCTCGAGTCACATAGGCTTTCCGGCGCCTTTCCAGAATCTCGCTCGGAACTAACCCAGCGAGCGCCCGCCGCATGAGAGACCTCCGCTGGTGTGGGCGCACGAGCTGGCTGCGCGGGATCGCAAGACAAAATGCCACCAGGTCTTGGTCCATGAAGGGATAGCTCCAGTCATATGTGGGCCGCGAGGCCAAGGGCGTGCCAGCGAACTGCCGGCCGAGAATCTCGAGAGCCCAAAGATTCGCCTGAAGACTGGGAAGGTGACCGAACAACTTCAAGCGCGGTTGCGAAAAGCCGATATACGGCCTGTTCCTCTCGGCAAATTCTTTGTTGAACCAAGGGATGCGACGCGAAGCATTCGAGGTGCGCGTGATTCCGCGCGGCAAGAACTCGCTCATTGTGGTTCGCCACAGAGTTACAACAGGTTTTTTTTTTGCGACGGCCCACTGGAAAGACTGGCGAACGAATTCGTACCCGCGGCATCGTGCGAGCAAATCCGCTAGCTCTGGGACGGGCGTGGGAACGCCTCCCAGCATCTCGTCCCCTCCCAAACCAGACAGCACGATTCGGTATTTTTCTTGTGAGACGAGCGATGCAAATTCCTCGGCAGCCGCAGTCGTGGAATTCAGAGTCGTCGGAACCGCCTGAAATCGAGACGGCAGCGTCCCGTGCGCGTCGGGCTCCGAAAGTAGCAATTCAATATGACGCCCGGGTCTTCCCCGTTTCGTTTCGACTGCGGAAACAAGGGGCATCTCATCCCAGCTCGGCTCGGAAGCGTCCGTGTATGTCACGGTATCGAGGCGAGAAGTCTGTGCGTTGCCCGAAGCCAGGAGCGTATCCGCCATACAAACAATGGAAGAGGAATCCATCCCGCCGCTTAATTCGGCGAGAATTGGCCCGGTCGAATCCATTCGTCGCCGCACCGCCTCGCGAAATACATGCTGGAAATGTTCTTCGTACTCGCGGTCGGTAACGTAACGAATCGTTTTTACAGACGCGAAGGTCGCGTAGCGATCGGTGGTTACCTTTCCCGGCCGAATTTCGACGCAGGACGCAGGGGGGACGCTGTGAATTCCTTCGTACGGGCTGAGATGATCTTCGGGGAAGAACGTGATCCAGCCGGCAAGATAGGATTCGGAAATGCGTGGACGGCTCGCGGAAAGAAGAACCAACGGCTCGAGAATCGTGGACCAGGTTATCTCACTTTTGTCGATGCGATAGAACAGCGGTCGCGTGCCCAGGTAGTCCTTGGCGAGGATGAGCGTCTTTTCGGATTCACAACATATGCTGGCGGCCCAATCGCCGACGATTTGAGCGAAGCAGTCGACTCCCCGACGCTCGTACAGGTCAGCAATCATTTCCGAATCGTCCGGCTGTGATTGCGCCGAGAGTGTCCCAGGGACAAGCTCCGCGGGGTTGTCGATCCGGCCATCCCAAAGTATCCATTTACTTCCGCCGAAGAGAATCGGGCGCGGGCCGTCCGCACGAGAACTTGTTTTGAACGAACCAAGAATCAGAGCCAGATTCCCACGCTGAACGCTGGCGACTCCGTCCGGGGCAAATGGCTCAAGCAGCATTTCGACGCGTCGCAGATACACGGGATCCGCCGGTTTTCCGTCGAAATTCCAGATGCCGAATTGGACGCTCATCAACAATCCTCGGAGGACCGACTAGCAGCGGTCCAAGACGATGTATTTCTCCAGATTGGCGCGATGGTCGTTCACGATTTCGCCGTCCACCTCGACCCACGCATGCCCGTTAAACGGTATGTGCTGCGCACCGATGACCAGGGACTCAGGCACTCCGCGATCCCGAAGCAGACAAACCAGAGCCGCGGAGCGCTGCAAGCACTGCACCTGTTTGAGATACGCGGCACACGCAACGTTGACGGCATAGCACAAAGGTTCGAAGGGCGGGAACCGGAGGTCGGTTGCGCGCACGGAGCGATCCCGTACGCGACGATACACGTTGCCAAAATCGCGCCGCGCGATCGGCCACTCAAAGGACAACAACAAGAGATAGGCACGGACGATCAGGAAGGTCATAAGAGCACGCCTTCGGTCCGCGAGCTCGCGGCGATCCGCCTCATTTTACGAACCAGGGAAGCGAGATAATTTACTCCGGCAAGGTTCAGGGCGCGTTTGGTCGAATCGGACCACGCCGTCGCCGCGTAGGCAAATAGAGCGGCGAGAGGCGCACTTGAAATCGCGGCTTCGAAGCCGCCAGGCGAAACGACTTCCCGCCACGGGAGGAGGTAGGCCTCGCGGAACCGCGTTTCCTCTTGTGCGCCGGGAGAGACAGCCCGCCGGAAATGTTGCAGCAAGTACTCGAAAGAGAACAGCGGGTTCCCGAGGAAACCTTCCGCCCAGTCCAGAAAGACGCAGCCCGCTTCCGTGAAAAAAATGTTTGCTGGGTTCAGATCCATGTGGCCGACGGTGTTGGGAAGGCCGACCGCCTGGAGATTTGCAAGGCAATCCAGAACCGCGTTTTTGATATCCTCGATTTCCTCACCCCTAAACGTGTTGCCATCGGATGTCAGCGAATCGCGCGGCGAGCTTGTGAAGAACGCAAAGAACGATTCGGCAAGCAGCCGCAAGCCGTCACAGGTCAAATCTCGAGCGCCGGCCGAACGCAGGGTGTCTGCTGCACGGATGGACGTTATTTGTAGCCGCGCCAACTCGGCGGCGGCGTACTCCCACTGTCGCGCGTCGGAGCTTTCCGACAAGCAAACGCCAGATGCCTCTACCGCAAGCCAAGCTCTCCATTCCGGTTTGCTCGCCAGAATTTTCGGGATCCGCGCCGGGCACAATTGTGCGAGGGCCAGCGTTAGAGGGAACTCACGAGAGTTGCCCGCGCCGACTGCCTTGAGCCATACGGCTCGACCGTTGGTGTCAAAGCGAATCAAGCTGAAGAGGGAATCCGCGTTGAACTGCTGGAATGGTCCGGTCAGACGCAAAGCATGGGAGCGCAGCGCGTCCGCAACCCACCGCGCGACATCCGCAAACCAATCAGGCTGGAGAAAGGGGAAGGTTTCTGGTTCCGCTCCTCTTGGTTCCAGTCCGGCGCGGAAGGCGTGGATCGCCGAAAAATCCAGTCGGCAAGGAAAGGACTCCGCCGACATGGAGGAGATCAATTTCCATTCGCCGTGGGGCAGATCGCCGCTCTTCGGAAATGCCGTGACGGCATGATAGCGACCGCCGGCCAAGTCGCCGGAGCCGGCAGGAATAATGGGATACAAAGAAATTACCGGAATTCCGAGGTCTTGCCCCACGGTGCGATTGATATTCGCTGCGACGCGTTCGTATCTGGGAATCTCAACGCGTGGAACAGAAAAGTTCTCTCCGTCGCGGTAAAGCAGAATCTGTTCTCCGTCAGGCGATACGACGAGAATGCCCCAAGGTTCCCGGCCATTACCCAGTTCGGAGAGCATCAAGCACCACGATCCGTCGAGCGGCGGTTTGGACAAGTGTCGTTCAGCAGATGCTGTTCTTGTAAAGCGGTGAGGAAGTCGGCAATGTCCGTCCTCGCGATCTCCTGCGAAATCCGGAATTCTTGGCTGATGGTATTGGCAAGACGCAGCACGTCGTTCCCGTCTTGCAGAAGTTCGACGATTCGAATTCCGACCGGGTTGAGACTGAAGACGAGCCCACGCTCAACGTCGAGCAAGATGCCGCCATCGGAGGACTTTGACAGACGCGCCGATCGTGAAATCGTCAACATAGGATTGCCCTCCAAGACGACTCTGGCAGTTCCACGGCTGCGAGGCCACTGCTGTAGAGAATTGTTCGCGATCTCACTCACGGAATGTCAAAGGGGTTGTTCTCTAAACGATTCTCCATCCGCTGCGAAAAGCGTCGCGCGAAACAAACTAACGTCCGAGCAGTTCCCGACCGGAAGGCTTGCGAAGAATGCCGACGACTCTTCCGATGACTTCGACGTCTTCCGGGCGACGCAAACGTGCAGGCCGTTTAAATCCATCCGAGAAGGGACGCATGACGAGTGTCCTGCCATCCGAGCCGCAGGATGTGCACGTGTATGTGCCATCGCGGCCCATGAGGATGTAGGACGGCTGCGCCCACAGGGGAGATGCGCGGTACGTGGTAATTCGCTTCTTCCGCCGATCGACAATGAGCGCGGCCGCGTCTCGGAGATAAGGATGAAAAGATTCGCGCGGCCCTTGGACCCAGAAGATGTCGCGAATGGACAGATGCGGCAAATTCAGGAGGTCCGCTACCGCGGCGCTGAAAAAGTAGGGAAACTCCGCTACTGCGGTTTCAGTTTGCGAAGGCGCAGCGTCGCCGTCGTCCGCGGTCGATACGAGATGGAGCGGTCTCGCCCGTCCGAGGAGCTCGTCGGGCATTGCTTCCTTGCCCGCTTCGGACGGGCGCAGTCCCATGGCTCGCAGGAACTCCCAGGCGCTGAGTGAATACAAGACGCATAAGGAAAATATTTTGTGCACATGGCGGGGCGCTTGGGTTGCTGTTTCGTAGTCGGAGAGAGAGCCCGCCGCACAAAAGAATTCTTCATTGCCCAGAGCGCGTGCAATGAGGCCGCTCTTGGCCGATGCTTCGCGAAAGGTAAGGCGGGACCGCTGCCTGCCTCGGCGGAGCAGGTAGTCCAACCGCAATTCACTCGGTCCGTTTTCGAGAGGTGCGGGAATCCAAAACCGGGCCAGGTCGCGGGCGACTTTTGCGCACACGGGAACTGGCGTCGGCCGGAATTCGAAGTCGATGGCGCCGACGATGCGCACGTCCCTTTCGAGCTCCAGTTCCACGTGGGCGAAGGGCAAGTGGGTGGGACACAATACAACCCGATTTCCCTCCGCGACATAAAGCCGGGTGCAAGCGAATCCCTTGCCATGTTCCACCAAGAAGAGCGATCTGGTCGGGCCGATTGGTCTTTGCGACGTATCCAGCGGCTTGTGCTTTGCGACGCGCACGATACTTCCCGGCAGGAGTTCGGGAAACGCGAATGCGTCATAGCATCCGACCTTGGCGTAGATGAACTCTGAATCGGGACTGCCGTTGCTTCCGGCACGGCGTCGCGGGGAGCCGATCCGAAGCCACTCCTGCAACGGATGTATGGAACCGGGGGCCGGGACCAATGCTGTCTGCTGAAACGAGAGGGCCCACGATTGATCATCGTAGATGTTCTCGTCGATGAGCGCGGTCGACCGAGATGGAAGTGTGGCCTGCAGGCGCGGAATGTCATCCAGCACAACGCCGAAAACCGCCAGCCAATCGACCAAGCGATAGTCCGAAACGCGGCTGAGTGCGAACAGATGTTGGATGCTGGGGCTGAAACCCCGGCGTTCCAGTGCGTGGTAAAGGTTGGGAGGAATGTGAAAGCGAACATCCTCGCGAAACAGGGTGCGCGAGGCGCGCGCCACGCCGGACAGCGACAAACCCCGTACTGCGAGTATGGAACGTGTGCGCGAAGCAATCGATTGAGCAGAGCCCTCGGATGGCATGCCTTCTCTCGAGACGAAGTCACAAGAAGGGTTTCCGGTCTTCGTCGGAGCCGAGTAAAAACGAAGGCGAGCTAGACATGAGGAAAATATTTGCCTTGGCTGGAGTTCAGGACAACGACCGCGTCCCGGATCGAGGACATGAAGCACTTTACTGCAAAGGGAGAAATAACTATTTTATTCTATGTACGTTAACAAGCTGTTCACTTAGTCTAGGCAACAATGGACCAGGCTCCTCCAGGCAGTTCACCTGGCGCAAAGCTCAAAGCGCTTCGACGCCGCTTGCACCTAACATTGCGCGATGTCGAAGCGAGGAGCCGGAAACTGGCGGCCGAAAAACAGAATCCGGACTACGTCGTCTCGCGCGGATGGTTGAACAACATCGAAAACAAATCGTTCACTCCGAGCATCTACAAAATCTACTCTCTCGAAACGATCTATCAGACACCTTGGACCAACATCGTTTCCTTCTTTGGTGTAAACGTGAGCGACCTGGGCCGCGATCAGGCGCTCTTCGGCCTACCCACGACTCAACTGATTCCCCAAGCGAGTGGAGAAGAGGGTGAGACCATGGTCGTACCGCTGCGTTCCCGTCCCGATTTACGCCTGGACAAAACGAATCTTTTATCGCGGCTGGTGGAAATCTGGGGTGATATTCCCGTCCGTTTGATCCAGCACTTGGACCCCCGCAAGAATGTCTATGGCGTGATCGGCCTAACCGATTTCACCATGTGGCCCCTGATCCGGCCCGGCTCGATCGTGCAGATTGACGGGACGCAACGAAAAATACTCCCGGTCAAATGGGCGAACGAACACGAGCGTCCGATCTACTTCATTGAGCTTCGGGATGAATATATTTGCAGCTGGTGCGAAATCCGCGAAGGCCATCTCCTTGCCGTTCCTTATCCCAACTCGCGTTGCGAGATTCGCCGGTTTCCTTATCCCCAAGAGGCGGATATCATCGGACGTGTCACCGGCGTGGCAATGCGCCTCGCTGAGACGCACACCTGAACTTTCCAAGAAGTCGCATCCGCTGGGAGCAGGCCGTACTACGATAGTCCCTTCCAAGGGAGAGCTTCCGTGCCCAAACGCGGGGTGACGAACTACAGAAAAGATCAGCGCCGCAAACACCATCACTGGGTGGTGACGGTCACGTATTCCGACAACGAGAGATTCGAACGTGTTTATATCGATCGTGAAAGGGCAGAAAAGTTCGCCGCGCGGCAGAAGAAATCGCCTGTTGTGATGAAGACTCGGATACGACAGTTGAGTTGAAGAAGCGGGCCGTGCCTCTCATACGGCCCGCGTCAGAAATGGAATCAATATTCTTCGGGAAGCAGAAGAGTGGTCGCGGAGCGGTCGGCTTCGGTGATGACCCACAGTTCGTCGCCCGCAGAAGTGCGGTAACTGCTAAGCAGTCGGAAGCCCTGCTGCAAGCTGAGATGATTTTCAGCCCGGTCTTCCACAGGGAGTTCACCCCAATCGCCGGTCACGTGGCGCGCGAGGAATTCCAGGGCGTTCTGTCCGGTCTTTTCGAGCGCGGCCAGAGCGCCCGCCGTGGCGACCAGACGGCCTAGGTCAAAGAGTGGTTTATTGGTGATTTTTTGCATGAATTGATTTCTCCTTTCCCGGATTTTGCCTTTGCTGTTCGGAGGCGCGGCGGAAGGCCGCGCAGTCGAATGCAAATGCCTTCATGGCCAGGGAAGGCGCCTGTCCGTCCGCGCTGTCAAGGCCGCGGGGTTTGCGTTCATCGCAGCGCAGCGGAGAGCCTTGACAGAAGAAGCCGACGGATCGGGCGCAGGATTGGCCAGGAAGGGCGGGTGAACTAGTTTTCTGGCGTGCCACGAAGGAATTTCGGAGAGCGAGTCAGGTTAGCCGAGCAGTGTGACGATTTCTTGGTTCTTTGCGTTTGCTGCAACAAAGCTTTTCGGGTCATGGCGATCTCTTGGGCGAGTTCCTTGTCGCCGGGCAAGGCGAGCCCCTACTGGCTGGCAAGAACCTTTTTTGGGAGTTTTCCGAGAACGTAGTGGCGAAGGCTTGATTTTTCTTGCTCGTGTTCCCGAATTTCCTCACTTGGTTCTATCAACTGCTGGGGGTGGATGAATGTGTCGTTGACGTCCGGTACAGTTCGTTGTTTCGAGCGGAGCAGATCACCGAGGCCGATGTTGAGAAATGGCTCACATACCTGATCCCCGGATTTGACCGCGCCTTTGCTCCGTCCATTCCGCAAGACGACGGCATAGCATCGCCACAACGCCTCACAACACAGGCCGAACCCGTCGCCGAAGCCTGACGATACCTGTCCAAGATTCCTCGACCGGTGTGCGACAGTGGATGCAAAATCCAATAATCTGGGAACGCTACGGAGCCGCGCGGGTCACCGCCGATGAGTTCTGTAAGAGGAGTGAAGGAGAAAACACTTCTCCTTCGGCTGGATTCTTTCTTACCATCCACGTGAAGTTGCGGAAGTTGATTGGGCGTAAACTGACGCTGGACTGGTTGCCGGAGCAAGTTTCCGGACGGCTGAAGATCCCGCAGCCTGCGGACGAGAGTATGCGTGTGTCGCACGAAACGATTTACCGTAACCCGGCAAGCTCGTTCCGCTACTACGCTGCTGCGGTAGATGAGTAAATCACGCAAGTGGAATGTACAATTTCAGGTCGCTCCCAGGCCCAGCAACCCTAACGATCAGCGCCTCCGATCCGATAAGCACTGAACACATCAAGGGCCGGATTTTGGGAGCTCGAAGTCTTGATGCGGCTGGGCAGTGGGGCAGGCCCCTTCCAATGCAACAGGTCCTTCAGCAGCACTTCGGCATCGTGGGCTTTGTTCAAGAGGTCCTTAGCATAATGGCTCAGTTTTGGCCTTTCGCGACGTTCATAACCTCGTTTCAGCCGTGCCAGAATCAGACCGCTACAGCGGCTGCACAGTCCATTACTCTTGTGTTGGCCTCTGTGTGTGCTACACCGCAGACATCCGTAGTCATCAAAGTAGTTCCGCATTCTGATCTGATAGTGCTTTGGAACGTTTGAGCGGATTGCTATCGTGGCTCGTTTGGTTAAAAACCAAGGTAACAACAGTGATTCATCGTCCTTGATCTGGTCGCGACGTTTGGCTGTCATCTTCGTTTCGAAGAACTTTCTCCTTTGGCGACTGAGGTCCGGTCCTACCGGGCTTCCCGGCAGGGTGACAGCTGTCGAATGTGCTTAACAACCGCAGACGGCTCACACGGGCGTAATTTGCGGTAGTTTGGACGAAGGCGTGACCCAGCAGTTCTTGTACAACCATTAGGTCAGCGCCGTGATCGAGCAGGTGCGTGGCAAAGCTGTGGCGAAACATATGCGGAGTCGCGCGCCTCAAACCGGATCGACGTCCGATACGATGAAGAGTTGTGCGTATAGCGTTGGTGGACAAAGGACCATCGTTCTTCGGCCTCACCAGATTGGCGCTCTTGGTCAGGTCTTGTAGTGCGGTCATTGCGTCTTGATAAGACATGCGGCGAGCGCTTCCCAAGTATTTGCTCATCGACACATATCTTGTGCCGGGTCCGCGATAATCTTTCCATTGGCCTATGAAATGTCCATTGCATTTCGCGACGCAAAGTTTTTGTACGGGCATGTCTGACTGGAAAACATACCCCTCTTTTCGCTCGCCAATATAGGCTCGAAGAGCCGTTGCAGCTCGTATTGTGATCAGCAGGACCCGCCCGCGCGGGTCTTTTCCCGTGACTCTGGCAGTTCGAGCCTCGAAATCGACATGCTCCACACGAAGTGATATTACCTCGGAAACCCGACACCCAGTTCCATACAGAAACTCCACTAAAGCTATTTCTCTGAGTGTGTAGGCGGCGGCAAGGAACTGGCGGGCTTCGAACTCGCTCAAGGTGCGAGGGATTTTTCTCGGAGCATCGCGCATTTTTACCAAACGCGGCGCCACGTAGCTAACCATGCCGCCAAGATGCAGGAAGTCGTAGAATCGTCGCAACACTTGGAGATTGTCAAACGCTGTTGCCCAAGTGGCGCCTTGCTCGGAAAGATGAGCGATGTAGGAACGGACATCCAGGTGCGTGACGCTGGCGATTGACTTGTCCTTCAGGTACTCGGCGAACGTCCGCACCATCCGCCGATAGAATTGTTTTGTTCTTGGCCTATAGTGCTGGACAACTAACCACTCTTCATAGCGTTTCACCACTTCGTCGTTGAAGGCAGCGTAAGAGCGCATGACACCTGACCATTTCTTCCGGCTGGGAGATAGAAGAAATTGCGAGCCGGGCAGGCACTGTGAATCCAGGAGCCGGGTGTCGGCAAGGGAACAAACGTCTCTAGTCCAATAGAGACAAATGTCTCTAGGACAAATCTACCTACTTTGGTTCTCGGAGGCGCGCGCGAGGGCTCTGCGGCTGTTCTCTTAATGGGCCCCTGACGGTCGAATGCTACTGCAAGGAATTGAGAGGGTGGGGGTTACGCGCACCACAGAGATGATATAACGACCAGCCAGCGATGGACCTGCTTGCATATCCACGATACGATTGCGTTTCGGAGCGACCCGACTTGCCACCCCAAAGCGCGATCGAAGAGCTTGTTTCAGGCAGAAGGATTTTGTTGACTG
>Ga0210390_10000712_pt1 | contig 34651 bp, 33 predicted proteins | sample IncBWH11OmetaG_FD_161050 | JGI IMG/M metagenome (GOLD analysis project Ga0210390, IMG submission 161050) | Forest soil microbial communities from Barre Woods Harvard Forest LTER site, Petersham, Massachusetts, United States - Inc-BW-H-11-O ...
ACACCCTTGGAATCGCTGATCGCAACGGGGACGAAACTCTGGCTCGACAGCGTCGATCCCGACTTGATCAAGGTCAATCGCGGCTTCGGGGCGACGGGCGCCACCTCGAACCCCATTATCATCTCGGACCTCATCAAGACGGGCCGCTTCGATAAACACCTCACCGAACTGATGGAAAAAGGCTCGAGCGACGAAGAGGTCGCCTGGCTGATGACCGACAACTTCGTCCGCCAGGCCCAAGAGGTCTTCAAGGAGGTCAATGACTCGACGAAGGGCAACAACGGCTACGTGAGCTTCGAGCTCGACCCTCTGTTGGAAGATCCGGCCTGCAAGCTATCGATCCCCGAAAAGGCGGCGAAGTACGTGGAGCTGGGCCGCAAATGGTCGGCCGGCCATACGAACCGCATGATCAAGGTGCCCGGCACTCCGGGCGGGCTGGCGGCGCTCGAACAGCTGGCGTCCGAGAGCATCACCCTTAACGTCACCCTGCTCTTCTCCGATCGCCAGTACAAGATCGCCCGCGACAACGTGTGGCGCGGAGCGCAGCGGCGGAAGTCGCTCGACCGGTTCAAGTCGGTTTACAGCATCTTCGTCAGCCGGCTCGACGTCTACACGAAGGAGCACATTCCCGAACTGTCGCCGGCCGCGCAGGGACAGGTCGGCATCGTGAACGCCAAGCGGCTCTGGAAGGAGAACCAGGAGTTCTGGAAGGACAAGAAGCTGCCGCTGCAGCAAGAGTTCATTTTCGCCAGCACGGGAACCAAGGATAAGCACGATCCGCCGGACAAGTACGTCTCCGCCTTTGCGGGCGCGGACATCGAGACCAATCCGCCGGCCACTAACGCGGCCGTGCAGGCGATGACCGGCAAGACCTTCACGCGGATGGTCGATCAAATGCCCGCACAGGCCGTGCTCGACGAAGTCGACAAAAAAGTCGATTTCCATAAGCTCGAAGAAGTGCTGATGGATGAGGGAACGAAGAAGTTCGCCGATCCCTTCAAGAGCCTCTTGGCGCTGATTGCCCAAAAGCGGTCGGCGCTCATGACGGCCGGTCGCCGATGAACGACCGAGCGCAATCCGATGCAGCATCCACGGGCGCGGCAGCGGGCCGCGCCCGTTCGACGACCATTCTCAGCGTCCGCCTCAACGGCAAGGTGGCCCTGGGGGGCGACGGCCAGGTGTCCTACGGGAACACCATCATGAAGGCCGACACGCGGAAGATCCGCCGGATCCTCGACAACAAGGTGCTGGTCGGCTTCGCCGGCTCGACGGCCGACGCCTTCGCCCTGCTCGAACGTTTCGAGGCCCGGGCTAAGGATTATCCCGGCAACATCGTTCGGGCCGCGACGGAGTTGGCCCGCGACTGGCGGACCGATCGCCTGCTGCGACGGCTTGAAGCGATGATGGTCGTGATCAACGACGAGCACAGCCTGTTGATCACGGGGCAGGGAGACGTCGTTCAACCGTCCGACGGCATTATCGGCATCGGGTCCGGCGGAACGTACGCACTGTCGGCAGCCCGGGCCCTCGTGCAGAACACGAAGCTCACCGCCATCGAAATTGTCCGTCGCTCCCTGGTGATCGCCTCCGAAATTGACGTCTACACCAACGCGAACATCGTCGTGGAGGAGATGAAGTGTTCGAAATGACGCCGCGAGAAATCGTGGCTGAGCTGGACAAGCACATCGTCGGGCAGGACGCGGCCAAGCGGGCCGTCGCCATCGCGCTGCGGAACCGCTGGCGCTGGCAAAAGCTGTCCGACGACGTTCGCAAGGAGGTCACGCCGAAGAACATCATCATGATCGGCCCCACCGGCGTCGGCAAAACGGAAATCACCCGCCGGCTGGCCAAACTGATGGGAGCCCCCTTCGTCAAAGTCGAGGCGTCGCGTTACACGGAGGTCGGCTACTACGGCCGCGACGTCGAGAGCATCATCCGCGATCTGGTCGAGGCGGCCATCAATCTGGTCCGCAACAAGAAACGGGCTGAGGTCGAAAAGCAGGCCGTCGAGCGAGTGGAGGAGCGTCTGCTGGACTTGCTCGTGCCCGCGTCCGACTGGCAGTCGGATGGCCCGGAACAGGCCGCGGCCGGTCAGCGGCGGGAGCGGACCAAGGAAAAATTCCGCGACAAGCTGCGCACGGGGGAGTTGGAGGAACAGTCGGTCGAGATCTCCGTCGAGCAGCGATCTTCGCCCGTGCAGATCTTTTCCAACATGGGCATGGAGCAGATGGACATGGACTTGCAGGGCATGCTCGAAAAAATCATGCCCCGCCAGAGTTCCAAGCGGCACCTCAAAGTCCGCGAAGCCCGCCGCGTGCTGTTGGACCAGGAAATCGAGGCGCTCGTCGACAAGGACGCCGTGCACGAAGAGGCGCTCCGCCTCGCCGAGGGGGCCGGGGTCGTCTTTCTCGACGAGATCGACAAGGTGTGCGGACCGGAAGAGGGAGGCCGAGGCCCCGACGTCAGCCGGCAAGGCGTGCAGCGCGACTTATTGCCGATCGTCGAAGGGACGACTGTCCAGACTCGTTATGGCTCGATCAAGACCGACCACATCCTCTTCATCGCCGCCGGCGCGTTCCACAAGTCAAAACCGTCCGACCTGATGCCCGAGTTGCAGGGCCGGTTCCCGATCCGCGTCGAGCTGAAGGACCTGACGCGCGACGACTTCGTGCGGATTCTGACCGAGCCTGCCACCTCGCTCACCCGCCAGTACGAACTGTTGCTGTCGAGCGACGGCGTGAAGCTCAAATTCAAGAAAGACGGTGTGGAGGCGCTGGCCGACATCGCCTATCACGTGAACCAGACCAGCCAGAATATCGGAGCACGGCGACTCTACACGCTCTTGGAACGACTGCTCGAGGATGTGAGCTTCGCGGCCCCCGACGGCGCCAAGAAAACCGTCACGATCGACGCCGAGTACGTGCGGGACAAACTGGACGCGATCACGGCCAACGAGGATCTCACGAAGTTCATCCTGTAAGGCGGCCTGGGCTGACTGGTACGGCGCTAGTTGGGGAGTGGCGACGATGAGCGAGGCGGAAAAGACTCCGGACGATCCTCCCGCTTCCAAAGGCTCGCAACCCGCCCCTCGTCGCAGCGCGAGTACAACCGCTCGGATCATCCGCGAGATGGACATGATGCGAGTTGGTATTGATGCGGTCCTGCGAAGCGTCTCGACGAGCGAACTCGTGTTGGAGGGTCCGCCCGGCCTCAAGCTGCAGGATCAGATCAAAGTCCACCTGCATCACGTCGTCCAGCGGTTCGAGAAGGAAGTCCGCGGACTGGTGCGGCAGCTCGAGCCGATCGACGCAGAGACCGAGCGGATGACCGTCGAGTTGTTTACCCGGCTGACACCCGTGGAAACCGGCGTCCTCAAGATGGGAATCGACGTCGACGGCAACGCGGCCCCCCGGTGGATCTGACTGTGCATCGGACTGGGACGCCAACGAAAGAGCAACGATGACCGAGCCGGCAGCGAAACCTGATCCCAACAACATTCTGAACCTGCTCTTCGCCTTTCGGCTGTCGAAAACGATGTTCGACGCGGTCTCGCTCGGGGTTTTCGACGCACTGGCCGAGGGGCCGCAGTCGGCGGCCGCCCTCGCCAAGCGCCTCGAGGCGAACGCCGACGCGCTCGAGCGGCTGCTCGATGGCTGCGTCGGACTCCAATTGCTGGCCAAGAAAGGGACCGATTACGCGAATACCCCGGAGGCGTCGGCCTATTTGTGCCAGGCCAGCCCCGATCGTCTGACCGGCTACATCAACTATTCCAACGACGTGATGTGGAAGTTGTGGGCGAACCTGAAAGACGCAGTACGCGAAGGAACGAACCGCTGGAAGCAGACGTATGGCTGGGACGGCCCCCTGTTTTCGGCCTTTTACCGCACTGACGAGGCGCTCCGCGAGTTTTTGATGGGCATGCACGGGTTCGGACAAATCAGCTCGCCGCACGTGGCCGCGGCCTTCGACCTCGGGCGGTTCCGCCACCTCGTCGACCTGGGGGGCGGGACGGGCCACCTGGCCGTCGCCGCCTGCGAGCATTACCCTGCCCTGCGCGCGACCGTGTTCGATCTGCCCGAAGCCCTGTCTCTGGCACGAGAGATTGTCGGCGCCACTCCGGTGGCGGATCGGGTCCAATTCCAAGGTGGCGACTTTTTTCAGGACGCACTGCCGGAGGCCGACCTGTTCAGCCTGGGGCGGATCTTGCACGACTGGACCGAGGCCAAGATCAGGCGACTGCTGACTCGCGTCTATGAGCGGCTGCCAAGCGGCGGCGGCGTACTCGTCGCCGAAAAACTGCTCAACGACGATAAAGCAGGTCCGAGCTGGGCGCAGATGCAATCGCTGAACATGCTGGTCTGCACGGAGGGCAAGGAACGGACGCTGGGCGAATACGCCGACTTACTTCAACAGGTCGGTTTCATCAACGTTCGCGGCAGCCGCAATTCCTCTCCGCTGGACGCAGTTCTGGCCCTCAAGCCTTAGCTCGGGACGCGCGCACGCATGCTGTTTCAGTTTGAAAGCGTCACCAAGACTTACGGCTCCATCGTCGCGCTCGACAATCTGTCGGTGTCGGCACCGACGGGCGCCATTGGCTTGTTGGGGCCGAACGGCTCGGGCAAGACGACCCTGATCCGCTCGCTGCTGGGGCTCACACGCGTCGATCGGGGCTCCGGCCAGGTGCTGGGAATGGATTTTCGCCGGCGCCAGCTCGACATCCGGCGGGCCGTCGGCTTCGTTCCCGAAGACGAATGTCTGTTTCCGCACGTCGTCGGTGTCGAGTTCGTCGCCTATGCGGGCGAACTGGTCGGCATGTCGACCAAGGACGCGATGCAGCGGTCGCACGAAGTTCTCGATTACGTCGGGCTGGGCGAGGCCCGCTACCGCAAGGTCGAATCGTATTCGACCGGCATGAAGCAACGGCTGAAGCTGGCCTCGGCCATCGTCCACGACCCGCAGCTGCTCATCATGGACGAGCCGACCAACGGGATGGATCCCCGCGGCCGCGAGGATCTGCTCGAACTGGCCCGCGACCTGGCCTTGAATAAAGGGATGAGCCTGCTGTTTTCCAGCCACTTGCTTCCCGACGTCGAGTCGGTGTGCGACCAGATCATCGTCTTGGGACGCGGCAAGCTGCTGACCGAGGGGAACATTCAGCAGCTCAAACAACTGCATCAGCGGAGCTTTGAAGTTCGACTCAAGACCGACTCGCGGCCGTTCTGCGATCGACTGTCGGCGCTCGGATGTCGATCCGAAACTCGCGAAGACTTTCTGGTCGTGCAGATCCCCGACGGCCGCACGCAGCAACTGCTCTGGGAGGTCGCCGCGCAAGAAAAGGTGCAAATCCGCACCCTGAGGCCACAGCGGAGCACGCTGGAAGAAGTCTTCCTCAAAGCCCTGGAGCAGGCCTGATGCCGATCTTCGACCAAGGCTACCAGCATTGGAAAGGGCCGTTGTCGAGCCACGCCTGGCGCTGGTTCGCCATTACGCGCCACGGCGTGCGGATCGGTTTTCAGGGCCGCGTATTTCGCATGGTGCTGCTGGTCTCGCTTTTGCCGGCGGTCGCCTTGGCCACCGCTCTATGCCTGTGGGGGCTCATCGAACGTCAATCGGATCTGGTGGCGGGTCTGGTGCCGATTCTGGTTTCGTTTCAGTTTCTCGGACCGGGCGTGGCGACCGATCCCAAAATGTATCGCGTCGAGATCTGGACCCTGTGTTTCAACTTGTTCTTTTCGATCGAGCTGACGCTCTCGATGATCCTGATCGTGCTGGTCGGCCCCAGCCTGATCAGTCAGGACCTGCGCTTCAACGCGTTCCCACTCTACTTGTCGCGCCCCATGCGGCGGATCGACTATCTCGGCGGCAAACTCGGGGTGATCGCGGCCTTCCTCGGCCTGGCGATCATCGTCCCCTGCCTGCTGACGTACGGCCTGGGGCTGCTCTTCACCTTTGATTTGACGATCCTGAAAGACACGTATCGACTGCTGTTTGCGAGCGTGGCGTACGGCCTGGTGATCATTTTCGTTTCGGGCATGCTGATTCTGGCGCTGTCGTCTCTGTCCCGCAGTTCGCGCTGGGTAGCCTTGTTCTGGCTGGGAATCTGGCTGGTGAGCGGTTTTGCCTCGGGCGCGCTCGAAGGCCTGCAAGTCGCGCAGCGGCAGCGCGCTCACTTCCAAAGAGTCGCGGAGATTCAAACAAAACGACCCGCCGACGAAACCCGCGAGGAGCGGCGGCGGAGAGTCGAAGCCATGCGCGCCGATCAAAAGTCGCGGGTCGAAACGATGCAGATGGAACAGATGGAAGCCTCCAAGACCGACTGGAGGCCTTTGATCTCCTACACAGCCAACCTGTCGCGGATTGGCCGTCAGCTGCTGGGCACCGATGCCGCCTGGCAGAAGCTGAGCGAGATGCAGCCTCCGCCGATGCGCGAGCGATTCCTCGCGCAGTGGCTCGGCCCGCAGTATCCGTGGTATTGGTCGGCGGGAGTGCTGGTCGGCCTGTTTGGGGTTTCCGCCGGCATTCTCAGCCTTTCCGTTCGCTCGCTGGATCGACTGCGATGACCGAAACTTCCGACAGCAAGCCGATCGTCGAGTTCCACGGGGTCTCCAAGTGGTACGGCAACGTCATCGGCATCAATAAGCTGACGTTGCGAGTTCCCGCCGGCGTCACCGGACTGCTTGGGCCCAACGGCGCTGGCAAATCGACATTTTTGCAGCTGGCGACGGGCCAGCTCTTTGCGAGCCAGGGACAGGTCCGCGTGCTGGGCCAATCGGTCTGGAACAATTCAACGATCAATCGCCAAATCGGCCTGTGTCCGGAGCAGGACGCATTTTATGAGTGGATGACCGGTTGGGATTTCGTCTACACGTCGGCTCGGCTGGCGGGGCTCAACCGTCCCGCGGCCAAGGACGCCGCCGCGCGCACGATCGAAGCGGTCGGCATGACGCGGCACCAGGGCCGCGCCGTCCGCGGTTATTCCAAAGGGATGCGGCAGCGGACCAAGTTGGCGCAGGCCCTTGTCCACGATCCGCGTGTGCTGTTCCTCGATGAGCCTCTGACGGGGACTGACCCGGTCGCCCGGCACGATTTGATGACCATCATCCAGCGTCTGGGCAGTGAAGGGAAAAGCGTCGTCGTCTCCAGCCACGTGCTGCACGAAGTCCAGTCGCTCACGCCGAACATTATCCTGCTCAACCATGGACGGCTCGTGGCGGAAGGGAACGTTCGCGACATCCGCGACCTGATCGATAAGCATCCGCACCAAATCGTGCTGATCTCCGATGAATACCGCAAACTGGCTGGGCGCATCCTCGAGTGGGACGACGTCGAGGGGGTCCGCATCCTATCCCGCGAGCAGGGGCTGATGGTCGAAACGCGCCAGCCCGACGCGTTTTACAGTCGCCTGCCGGCACTTTCGCTGGAAGACGGCCTGGCCATCAAGGAGGTCTACTCCGACGACGATTCGCTCGAAAGCGTCTTCAAGTACCTGGTGAATCGATGAAACCGGCCGCGATCGCGGATGTGACCGCAAACAGTTTCGACTCTCCCGCCGATCGCGGTGCGCCGGGCTCGTCCCGCTTGGTGTCGCTCTGGACCGTTTACGCGCTCACCTTGCGGCAGCACCTCCACGGAAAGCGATGGATGGTGATCGCCGGCATGTGCGTGCTCTGCGCGGGTCTGGTGGCCGTCGTCCGGGCTACCGCGCCTGACGTTCCGTCCGTCGAGCTGGAGTTCGACATCGCCTTCATGTTCATCCCGCAGGCAATTCTGCCGCTCTTGGCGCTGATCTACGCGTCGGGCCTCGTGCGCGATGAACAGGAAGAGCAAACGCTGACTTACCTGCTCATTCGACCGATCCCCAAGTGGGCTCTCTACAGCTTGAAACTCTTCGCCACGCTGACGACGGCCGTGCTGCTCGTCGTCATGCTGACGTTGTTGACCTACGTTGCCATCTATGCGGGGGGAGGGACGAGTTTCCGCGAGGTGGCGCCGCGTGTGTTGCGCGCGGCATCGATCCATTCGCTCGCCGTCGTCACCTATTGCTGCCTGTTTGGCTTGATCAGCCTGCTCACGAAACGGACGCTCGTCGTCGGCATTCTGTATGTCGCGCTATTCGAGGGCCTGCTGGCAAATCTACCGTTCAGCATCCGTCTGGCGACGGTTGTCTACTACACACGGCTGATCGCCTATCGCACGCTGACTTTTTTGGTCCCCTTGCCGATCGACCCTTCCCGCTTCAACGACCTGGCGGCGGAAGTCTGGCAGTTCGACGTTAAGACCGACCCGGGACTGGTCGACCATCCCCAACTCCACACCTGCCTGATTGTGCTATTGGCCGCCTGCGCGATTTCGACCCTGCTCGCTGCCATCCTCTTCTCCCAGCGCGAGTTCCACGTCAAAACGCCGGAGAAGTCGTAGCGAACTCCTCGCGGTCTGGAGGCGGACGCTAGCGGCCGGGCGGCACCCTGTGCCTCCCGTTCAAGCGCGCTCGCCGGCGGTGGGAGCGTCCTCTCCGCTCTCGCCACTGGTCCCCGAACTCCCCCACCTTTCTGCCACTAATTGGATTTTTTGCCGGATTCATGATTGCGTCCCCGCCCTCTCATAATTACAAGTTTGTTAACAAAAAGATTAACGTACTGTCATTTCAGTTCTCCCTCAGAGTGTCCGGCTCGTGAGGATATGGCGGGCCTTTTTTCGGTCGCAGGGATGTGTGGTTGTGCTTCATAGGAGTAGGAAGTCATGAGAAACCGACGTCTCCAGCCTTTGCGTACGGCTCTGTTGGCCGTCGCCTGCTCGGCAATGTTCGTCTCGCCCGCGTGGGCCCAGAACTCGAAAAGGTGCAATTGCTACTGTCAGGGGGTCGACAAGTTGGGGTGCCTGTCGAATATCGGCGGGGAATCCAGCACGCTCTGCTGCGTGATCAACACGAAGTGCTGCACTTTCACCGCGACCTGTCGGTGCAACATCCGCAACGTCTGTCGTAAGACGCAATGCTACAAGAACGTTTGCTTCTGGCAGGACCCCTGCTACTGCTGCCAGACGAGTGTCTACAGCTGCGACCCGTGCGGCTCCTGCCGCTATACGGCGAGCGGCTGCTATCAACCGTCGGCGGCCTGATCCTGCCGCCACGATTTCGTCGCGCCTGTAACGATCGCACCTTGGAGTCAGCAGTTCCAAAGGTTACAGGCGTTGCGACGCCGCACGAGACGCTTGACCCGACGCAAGAAGAGAACCTCCATCTCCTCTCCTTCGCGCCGGGTCGGGCGTCGAATGTGGATTCTCCTGACGCTGTCTCCAAATCGGGAGGCGATCGCACCGCGTTCCTTCGGCTGCGTCGCCGGTCGTTCGACACGATCGCTACGCATCAGACAGAGAGGGCCATCGATGTCTGCTCCCGCCGTTCGGCGAGCCGGTTTCACCGTGCTCGAGTTGCTCGTGACGATTGTAATTCTGGGCGTGCTGATCGCGCTGTTGCTCCCGGCCGTGCAGGCCGCGCGCGAAACGGCGCGGCGGACGGCCTGCAAGAGCCAACTGCGACAGCTAGGGTTGGGACTGCACAACTACCATGAAGTCAATCGTTGCTTCCCCCCGGGCAGCTACGTTATGGGCCCCTCGTTTCCCATGCAGTCGGGCTGGGGGTGGGGAGCCATGGTGTTGGCTTACGCCGAGCAGCCGGCCGTTTATCGTCAGGTGAATTTTGGACTGCGGACGGGCGACGACTCCAACTTGGCGTTGATTGGACTGCCCGTCCCGCTCTTTCGCTGCGCATCCGAAATCGCCCCAGAAACCGTGACGTGCACGCCGGACCACGGTCCGTCATATCAATTGGCGTCGGGCAACTACTGCGGCTCGGAAGGCGTGCTGTGCGCGATGTCGCAGATTCGAATTGCCGACATCACCGACGGCACCACCGCAACGCTCATGTTGGGCGAGCGCGTGGTCCAGCCGGGTGGCGGCACGCAGCTCCCATTTACGTCCGCTTGGTGCGGTCAGGTCGCCTTCGCGGACGCGTACGACTTGCGCTCGGTCCCTTACCTCTCGCCGACAGCCGATCATCCGATCAACGCGTCGCTCACCGATCCCCTCTGCTTTGGGAGCCGCCATCCCAACGGGGCCAATTTCGTGCTGGCGGACGGCTCGGTCGCCTACCTGAGCAACAGCCTCGACGTGGACGTGTTCACGGCCCTGGGCACCGCCTCGGGAGGGGAAAGCGTCAATGCCGACATCCCTTGAAGATCGCGGCGCTCGTCGCCGCACCGGCAGTCGTGTGCTCAACTTGATCCTCTTCCTTGGGCTGTCGTCGTGTTTTGGCGGATGTACGAGCGACATTCAGGAAGTGGCCGATCGCCACGTGCAGGTCGACCTGCTCGACAAACACGAGAAGCTCGAGGCGATTCCGTTTCTGGAGAAACGCGGGCGGTTTTACGATCTCGACGACACCACGCACGTCGATCGGGAGGTCGTGCTGCCCCTGCTGAAGCGGCTGAAGCAGCTGGCACCGACCGACCAGTGGGCCGTGCTCCGGCCCGAAAAGGCCAACTCCTCGTACGGCGTGCTGATCGGGCTTCCCGCTGATCCTACCGTTGTCGACCGCATGGCCGAGGCGGTTCAGGAAGCCGACGACCGGTTCTCCGGATTCATTTTGCAGCAATGGGGGCATCGCTGGTTGTTGATCAACCTGATCGACGAGCAGACTTTCGAGTATCTTAAAGCCTCCAATCCGGATCTCGAAAAACAGCGCTGACGGCCGACCTGATGTGTCGCCGCCCGCGCCGCGCGGAGAGGTGCACGATGCTGCGACGCAAACTGGCGGTCCTGTTGTTGGCTGGAATCCTCTGGCCGTGCACGGCCGCCCGCGCGCACTTCTTATTTATCCGCATTAATGAGCCGGCCGAAGCGGGGCGCACCGTCGAGGTCTTCTTTAGCGAGAAGGCCGACGCCGGAGATCCGCGATTCATCAGCAAGGTCGCAGGAACGACCCTGAGCGTGCAGTCCGCACCCGGAAAGTTTCAGCCGCTGCCGGTGCGACAGGCGGCCGATCGTTTGCGTGCCTCGCTGCCGTCCTCCGGTCCCGTCAGCGTCACGGGCTTCCTGGAATACGGCGTCTTGAAGCGCGAAATTCCCTTCTTGCTGCGGTACTACCCCAAGGCGGTGGCCGGTGACGCCGCGGCGCTGGCTCCGTTGCGGCCGCGGCCGCAAGCGGCCCTGGAAATCGACGCGACGTTCGACGGAAATCACGTGACGCTCGCGCTGATCCGCGCGGGCAAACCGGTCCCAGGCGTCACGTTCACCACGGTGGACGACGACCTCGTCAACGAGGAAGTGAAGGCCGATGCCAGCGGCAAAGCCGTTTGGAAGCCCCCCTCCCCCGGCTTCTATTGCATCTATGCGAAATCCGTGCTGAAGACGCCGGGCCAATGGAAAGGCACGCCTTATTCCGAGATTCGCGAATTCGCCACGATCGCCTTCCGCTGGCCGTTGACCCGGACCGACGTCGACCCGGAGGCGGTCAAACTGTTCGACAAGGCATTGGCGGCCCGCGCGACCTGGGAGCAGTTTCCCGGATTTTCTGCGGAACTGTCCGGCAGCGTCGACGGGCGGATCTTCACCGGCAAGGCGACGGTTGCCGGCGCCGGAGACGTGACTCTCGAGCTGGACGACCCCGTCGTGCGGCCGTGGGTCGAAGAACAGCTTCAATCGCTCGTCAATCACCGTCTGGCGCCGCTTAAGCACGAAGGCGCGCCGCCCGTCCTCCGCTTCGCCGATCACGATACGTCGCATCCGCTCGGTCGGCTGTTGATCTTTGACGGCGGCCAATTCGCCTCGAGTTATCGGGTGCTCGATGATCGCATCACGGTCGTCAATCGCAACCTGGGCGGACGGAATATGACGATCACCGTCCTCGACGACGCGCTCAACGCGGAAGGCAAGCAACTGCCGCAGTCGTACACCGTTCAATACTGGAAAGCCGACAACGGCGAGCTCGACCGCACCGAATCGATTTCCAATCGCTGGACTCGCGTCGGCCGCTACGACCTGCCGGCCTCGGTCACCGTCCGAACGGCGTCGAAGACCGGACTCACGGTCCGCTCGCTGCAACTGGCGAAGCACAAGCTGGCAAAGTGATTCCAGCGCCAGCCGCGCGGCAACGTGCCGGACGCGGGCGACAGGCCGGCATCCGATCTATCCGGGTCGCGCGAACTCGACATGCACGTTCGTGCGAATGCCGCCGCGGGGCGTGAAGGCGGCGGTGATTTTCATCGAGCGCGGCCGCGTGGCGGCGACCAGGTCGTCGAGAATGCGGTTGGTCACGTCTTCGTAGAACGCACCTTCGTTGCGGTAAGTCTGCAAGTAGAGCTTGAGCGATTTCAGCTCGAAGCAGAGCCGGTCGGGGACGTAGCTGATCGTCAGCGTGCCGAAGTCGGGCTGGCCCGTTTTCGGGCAGAGCGAGGTGAATTCGGGACAAATCGTCTCGATCAAGTAATCGCGATCAGGGTGCGGATTCTCGAAGGTTTCGATCTGCTCGACACGCGATGACTGCGCCGATTTGACGGCAGCGCGGTTTGTACGACGGTGATTGGCCATCATTCGAGGATAGCCGTCGCGGCGGCCTCGTTGAAGGCCGGTCCTGCTGACGCCCCCGGGTGTGCCGCGCAATCCTTGTCGCCCGGTTCCAGGCCACGCTAGACTGCGCCGGACCCCTTTTCGGGCACCCGATGGTCCAATTTGGAAGCCCAATCATCCAATTTGGGAGCGAGGAGCAGATGGCGGAACTCTCGATCGAGGCACGGTCGGCAGACTGGGATCGGCTCGCCGAACGAGCCCTTGCCGGCGATCGGCTCACCCGGGACGACGGCCTGGCGATCCTCCGCGCGCCCGACACCGAATTGCCGGTCCTGCTCGCCGCCGCCTTTCGCGTCCGTCTGGCTCACTTCGGGCGGAAGGTTCACCTGTACTACTTGAAGAATGCCAAGAGCGGTCTGTGCCCTGAAGATTGCGGCTACTGTTCGCAGTCGATCGTCGCCGACACAACCATCAACCGCTATCCCCTGCTGAACGAGGCCAAACTGCTGGAGGGAGCTCGCCAGGCGCACGAGATGCGGGCCCGGACCTATTGCATTGTCGCCTCGGGCCGCGGGCCTTCGGATCGCGAAGTCGATCACGTGGCGGGCGTCGTCGAGAAGATCAAAGACCAGTACGGCCTGCATGTCTGTTGCTGCCTCGGGCTCCTGACCTCCGACCAGGCGAAGCGGCTGCGCGGGGCGGGCGTCGACCGCATCAACCACAACCTCAACACGAGCCGCCGCTACTACGATCAGATTTGCTCCACGCACAGCTTCGAGGACCGGCTGGCGACGCTCCGAATTTCGCGGGACGCGGGGCTGGAACTGTGCTGCGGACTGATTGTGGGCATGGGCGAACTCGACGACGACGTGGTCGACGTCGCCCGCGAGCTCCGCGAAATTGGCGTCGAGTCGATCCCCGTGAATTTCCTGCACGCGATTCCGGGAACGCCGCTGGAGAACACGCACGTCCTCAACCCCCGTTACTGTCTGAAGGTGCTTTGCCTAATGCGTCTGGCCAACCCGACGACGGAAATTCGCATTGCGGGCGGGCGCGAGGTGAATCTGCGCTCGCTGCAGCCATTGGGGCTCTATCCCGCCAATTCGCTCTTCGTGAGCGACTACCTCACGACGAAGGGGCAGCCGGCGGAGGACGATTATCGGATGGTCGAGGATCTCGGTTTCGAGGTCGTCGTCGGCGATCACCTGGGCGAGCAGTCGCCGTCCGATTGCGTCAAATCGGCAACTGCCTGAGCGGGGCGAGGGTCGACCCATGGATCTGCCGCCGGCCATCGAACTTGCCGGTTGCAAAGTCACCGTCATGGGCCTGGGACGTTTCGGCGGCGGACTCGGGGCCGTGCGATTTTTGACGGCGCGCGGCGCCCGGGTCACAGTCACCGATTTGCTCACGGCCGACGACCTCTCCGAGCCCCTCGCGAAATTGGCCGATTGTCCGGTCGACGCCTATCATCTGGGCGGTCACCTCGAGGAAGACTTCGTCGACACCGATCTGATCGTGGTCAATCCGGCCGTGCCGCCGTCCAGCCCCTTCCTGGCCCGCGCCCGCGCGGAGTGCGTGCTGCTCACGAGCGAGATGTCGCTCTTCTGGCAATTCAACCGCAGCCGCACGCTGGGCGTTACAGGCAGCAACGGCAAATCGACGACCACCGCGATGACGCATGCCATCTTGCAAGCGGCGGGTGTCGCTTCGCGGCTGGGGGGCAACATCGGCACCAGCCTGCTGCCCGAAATCGACGCGATCGGTCCGGAGGAATGGTCGGTCGTCGAACTGAGCAGCTTTCAGCTCGACGATCTCGATCGGCTACCGGCTAGTCCGAATATCGCCGTGGTGACGAATTTCAGTCCCAATCATCTCGACTGGCACGGCTCGCTCGCCGAGTATCGTCGGGCCAAGCAGACCATCCTCCGCTGGCAGACGCCGGACGACATCGCCGTTCTCAATCACGACGATGCCGACGTCCGCGTGTGGCCCACGTTTGGCCGCAAGCTCGGATTCGGCACGCGCGACGCCGGCTGCGACGGCATCTTCAAGCGCGGCGCCGAGCACATCCTGCGGCGGGACGGGTCGCACGAGCGTTTCGGGCTGCGCGAATGGGTACCGCTGCCGGGTCGGCACAACGTCGCCAACGCGATGGCCGCCGCCTGCGCGGCGCTCGCCGCCGGGGCCGATCTCGACGCCGTCCGCCGCGGGCTCGAATCGTATCGCAGCCTGCCACACCGGCTCGAATTCGTCGGCGAGGTGTGCGGTCGGCGGTTCTATAACGATTCGCTGGCGACTACGCCCGAATCGGCCGTCGTGGGGCTTGAAGCTTTTTCGGCGCCGGTCGTGCTCTTGGCCGGGGGCTACGACAAACAGATCGACCTGACGCCGCTGGCCTTGGGAATTTTGCGCCGCGCCAAGGCGGCCGCACTGATGGGCCAAACGGCCGACCTTCTGGCTTGCCTGCTGGAGGAGCATGGCGACGCAGACGAGCCGCCGACGAGCCTCTGCGACAGCTTCGAGGAGGCCTTTCGTTGGGCGGTCGAGAACTCGCAGCCGGGAGACGTGGTCCTGCTCTCGCCCGGCTGCGCAAGCTATGACTGGTTCCACAATTACGCCGAACGAGGACGCCGCTTTGTGGAGCTGGTCGAAGCCTACCGCGACGCCTCCGAGCGGTGAGCAACGCGAGACCGGCGGCGGCTTTTCGACTCACTCACCCTCACGAGGCGGCCGCTCGCCGTTTGCGCAATCGCCGCATATACTGGCGGTTCGTTTGCATTCGGGTCGATGGCCGTGCAGTACCGCTTCTCAGATGCGACAAGCGGGGCAACTGCCGTTTCGGACGTGGTCATTTCTTCCAGGCTGTGTTGTTCATTCGGAGCGCGATTCATGAGACAGAGATCTTTGTGCGGGCTGGTGATCTTTCTGTTGGCGGCCTCGACGGCTGTTGCCGCGCCGCAGCACGGCTCGTTCCTCTCCAACGGCGTCAAGATTCACTACATCGTGGAGGGCGAGGGGGAACCTGTGCTGTTGATCCACGGGTTCTCGGCCAGCGCGATGATGAACTGGGTGCTGCCCGGCGTTTTCGCCAACCTGGCCAAGCACTATCACGTCATCGCCCTGGATAACCGCGGACACGGCGGCAGCGGGAAGCCGCACGAAGTCGAAAAATACGGTCCGGAAATGGTCGAGGATGCAATCCGCCTGTTGGACCATTTGAAGATCGACAAGGCGCACATCGTCGGCTACTCGATGGGCGGTTTCATTACAGAGAAGCTGGTCGTCACGCATCCCGAGCGGGTCATCTCGGCCACCGTGGGCGGCGCCGGCTGGAGCCGCGAGGACGACGACCACGCGATCATCGATCAGATCGCCAAATCGCTCGACGAGGGCAACGGCATCGCGCCTTTGATGAAGGCGCTCACGCCCCCCGGCCACCCGGTTCCCAGCGACGAGCAGATCAAGGCCCGCAATCAGCTGATTATGGCAAACAATGACGCCAAGGCGCTGTCTGCCTGCATTCGCGGCATGTTGAACCTGCAGACCACGAAGCAGCAGCTCGAGCAAAACAAGGTGCCCGTGCTGGCCATCATCGGCGAGTTGGATCCGCTCAAGAAGGGCGTGGACAACATGACGGGCGTGATGGCCAACTTGAAGGTCGTCGTCGTGCCCGGCGGTGATCACATCACCACCTTCCAGAGCCCGAAGTTCACCGAAGCGCTGAACGAATTCCTGACGGAACACGCGCGGCATCCGGCCACGGTCGGACGCTAATCGGCTCGCCACAGTTTTTTCGGAGGACGATCCGTGGCGGGTCGTCCTCCGTTTTTCTGATTCATCTCTGTTTGCCAGTTCTGTTTCGGCAATTGTCTAGATCGGGAGTCGCCGATGGCATCTAGCGCTGAACGCGCGCTCGCGCGGCTGAACGAGCTGATCGGCAAGGAGAGCCCGCCCGGTGCCTGGCACACGGTCACCCAGGAGCAGATCGACGCCTTCGCCCGCACGACGCTCGACGATCAGTTCATCCACACCGATCCGGCCCGCGCGGCCCGCGAATCGCCATTCGGCACAACGATCGCCCACGGATTTTTTACCCTGTCGCTGGCTTCGCACCTGGTCACGAGCATTCCGCGGCCGACTCCCGACCCGTACGAGAAGCGGCTGGTTGCGATCAATTACGGCCTGGACCGCGTTCGTTTTCCCACGCCCGTGCGGGTCAACTCGCGGCTCCGGGCCCGCCAAAGCCTCGCTAGCGTCGAGCAAAAAGACGAGCGGACGCTGCAGATGGTCCACCATATCACGATCGAAATCGAGGGCGAGAGCAAGCCAGCCTGCGTCGCCGACTATGTGACCCGCGCCGTCATCGCGCCTTAAGCCGCGATGAGCGCTCGCGTTCCAGGAGCTCCGTCAATGCCCCGCGTCGCGTTGTTGCTGGCGGCCGCCGTTTGCTACGTTCTGGGAGTCTGCTCGGCTAGCGCATGGCGAGGGGGGAACGATGTGACCCCATCGGCGATTGCACGCGGTGCCGAGTCTGACCGCGGGGCGAAAGCCCGAGGAGTCGATCTGGCCATGAGCGCGGCGCCCCCCAAAGAGAAACCGAAGGTCGAGTCGCCCGACGGCAAGCTACGAATCATCTGCTTCGGAGCGCATCCCGACGACTGCGAAATCAAGGCGGGCGGCGCGGCCGCACTCTGGGCGGCGGCCGGCCATCACGTGAAATTCGTTTCGCTGACCAACGGCGACATCGGCCACTGGCGCGAAGCCGGCGGTCCGCTGGCCCGGCGGCGCAACGCCGAGGTTCAGCATGCGGCCAGTCGGCTCGGCATCACTTCAGAAGTGCTCGACAATCACGACGGCGAATTGCAGCCCACGCTGGAAAATCGGCGGGCCGTGACCCGGCTGATCCGCGAGTGGCATGCCGACATCGTGATGGGGCCGCGGACGAATGACTACCATCCCGACCATCGCTACACGGGCATTCTGGTGCAGGACGCGGCGTACATGGTGGCCGTGCCGTTCTTCTGCCCCGACACGCCGCACCTCACGCAAAACCCGGTCTTCCTCTACTACTCCGACCAGTTTCAGAAGCCTTATCCGTTTCAGGCGGACGTGGTCGTAGCCGTCGATCGGTCGATCGAGCAGAAGCTCGATGCCGTGGTCGGCATGGAGTCGCAGTTCGTGGAAGGGGGCGTCTCCGGCTCACCCGAGGTGATTGCCGGCGGCGAACCCAAGCTCGAAGAGCGGCGCAAGGTTGTCCGCGAATCGTTCCGCAACCGCGATCGGGGCCTCGCCGAAAAGTACCGCGAGCAACTGGCCGCCTGGTACGGCAAAGAGGCGGGCGGCAAAATCCAATATGCCGAAGCTTTTGAGATCTGCGAATACGGCCGGCAACCGACCAAAGAAGAACTCCGCAAGCTGTTCCCATTTTTCGACGCCAAGTGACCGGGAAAGACGGCAAAAAAATTCCGAAAAATGGTCGTTTGCCCGGCCGAAGCCTCCCTTCGTAGAATCAACGGGGGCTGGGATTTGGGTTTTCGGGGCAGCCGCGATCCCGATTGGTTGATCGCCTTTCTCTCTTGAACACGACCGATGGGCAATCTTTCGCGCGACCGTCGCGTGCAAGCGCGGTGCTGCACGCCGCGTTGGCTGACACGCCGCGCAGTTCCTGCCGCGTGCGCGCTGATGCTTTGGCTGTCGGCCGCGACTGCGGCGGTCGCCCGCGAAATCACCATCTATCGCGACGACTTCGGCACGCCGCACATCTACGCCACCACGGCTGAAGATGCCTGCTACGGCTTGGGCTACGCCCAGGCCGAGGATCGCCTCGAAGAACTGCTCACGCAGTATCGCCGCGCCACGGGTACGTTGTCGGAAGTCTTCGGACCCGAGGGCCAAAACCTGCAAAACGACTATCGTCAGCGGCTTTGGCGGCACGCAGAGATCGCCCGACAAAAGTATCCGGAGCTCAGTCCTAAGAGCCGGGCCATTATCGAGGCATTCCTGGACGGCGTGCGGAAATTCATGAGCGAACATCCGGACAAGGTCCCAGCCTGGGCGCCCAAGCTCGAACCTTGGATGGTCGTTGCCCTCAGCCGCTACGCCATCTGGGGTTGGCCGGAAGGCGAAGCGGGCAGCGATCTGAAGCGCGGAGGCATCACGCCCGATCCCATCGAATATCACGGCTCCAACGAGTGGCTGGTCGGCCCCTCCCGCACGAAGGACAAGGCGCCGATCGCCCTCATCGATCCGCACCTGAGCTGGTACGGAACGTTCCGCTTCTACGAGGCACGACTGTATGGCGGCGAGCTGGAGTTTTCCGGATTTGCCATCGTCGGCCTGCCCCTGCCGCCCATGGGCCACAGCCGCTACTGCTCGATTGCCTTCACCACCGGCGGGCCGGACACGTCCGACTGTTACGTGGAGGAGGTCAATCCGGCAAACCGGCGGCAATATCGCTACGACGGCAAATGGCTCGAAATGACCGTCCGCAACGAGATCATTCGCGTCAGAGAAGGGGCCAAGATCGTCGAGAAGAAAGTCGAGATCGACGACACGCGGCACGGTCCGATCGTCGCCCGCCGCGGCAATCAGGCCTATTGCCTGAAACTCCCCTACTTCGATCGGGTCGGCGTCCTCGAACAGCTTTATCGCATGGACACCGCCAAGAACCTGGCGGAAATGAAACAGGCCCTCGCCCCGCTGCAGCTCATGGAGCAAAACATCATGATCGGCACGGTGCAGGGGGACATCTATTACGTCCGCTACGGACGCGTCCCCGTTCGTCCCGCCGGCTTCGACTTCAAACGGCCCGTTCCCGGAAACACCTCGAAATCGGAATGGCAGGGCCTCCATAAATTCCAGGACTTGCTGCAGGTCGAAAATCCGCCGCGGGGCTACATGCAGAATTGCAACGTCAGCCCACAGTTCATGGTCCGCGGCAACCTCATCGATCCGCAGGCCTGGAAGAGTCGGCCTGATCTGTTCAACGGCTATTGGAGTCTCGAGCAGCGTTCGGACAACCCCCTCCACCAGCGGGCCGCGATGGTCCTGGAACTCTTGGCCGGAGCGTCGTCGATGACGATCGAGCAGGCCATGGCGATCGCCGAGAGCCCGGCCGTGTATGGAGCTGACGTCTGGCAAAAGCGTCTGGCATCGGCGTGGGCTGGAGCCGACGCGAAGCTGAAGGCCGACAAGCACGTGGCCGAGATGGTCACGCTGATTCAAAATTGGAACTGCCGCTGCGATGCGGACGGGACCGGAGCCATCGCCTACTTGTTCTGGAAGGACCAGTTTCCGCCCAAGGTCAAAGCCTACGACAAAGCCGGCTTCCCACCGCCAAAGGAGGTCGACAATCCGATGATTCTGGCCGCCCTCAAGCAGGGCGCGGAAAAACTTGTGGCGGCGCTTGGGCGGGTCGACGTGCGCTGGGGCGACGTCTATCGCGTGGGGCGTGCGGGCTCCCTGCGCGACTGGCCGGTCAGCGGCGGCTCGGTCGACGGGATGGCTACGCCGCGAGCCATCAGTTTCGATTCCATCGAAAACAAAAAGAATCCGCACCTGGTGGGCCACGGCGGGCAGGCGGCAATGCAGGTAGTTTTGCTGGCGAACCCGCCCAAGTCCTGGAGCGTCTTGCCGCTGGGCGAGATCGATGACCCCAAAAGTCCACACTACGACGACCAGGCAGAAAAGCTCTTCAGCAAGAGCCGCCTGAAGTCGACCTACTTCCTCGATAGGCCGGAGCTGCTCAAACACCTGGGAGCTAAGCCAAAGACTTTGACGCGGAACTGAGACTCCCGTCGCGATGAGAGCGGTCGCCGATTCGAGAAGCCATCATGCACGAACAAACCTGGGATCCCGATCGATACGCTCGAAACGCGCGGTTCGTGGCCGACCTCGGCGCGCCGCTGATCGATTTGTTGGCTCCGCAGCCCGGCGAGCGGATCCTGGACCTGGGCTGCGGCGACGGCGCGCTGACCGAGCGGCTGGCCGCCTGCGGCGGCACGGTAGTCGGCGTGGACGGCAGTGCTGAGCAGATCGCCGCGGCAAAAAACCGCGGCCTCGACGCCCACGTGATGAATGGCGAGGCGCTCACGTTCAATAACGAATTCGACGCCGTCTTCAGCAATGCCGCGCTGCACTGGATGAAACGGGCCGACGCCGTGATCGAGGGCGTGCGACGCGCGCTCAAACCGGGCGGCCGCTTCGTCGCGGAGATGGGCGGATCCGGCTGCGTCGCCAAGGTCCGCGGCGCGCTCAAGGGCGCTCTATCGCGTCGCGGCATCGACGGCGAGCCGCTCGATCCTTGGTATTTTCCCACGGCCGAAGATTACGGCGGAAGGCTCAAATCACACGGTTTTACGATCGATTCGCTCGTGCTCTTTGACCGGCCGACGGAATTGCCCGGCGCGCTGACGGCGTGGCTCGAGACCTTCGGCGAGCCGTTTACTTCGGCCCTGCCCCCCAGCGAGCGAGACGAACTGCGGCAGGAAGTCGAAGCCGCGCTGCGGCCGACACTATGCGGCGCCGACGGCGTTTGGCGGGCCGACTACGTGCGGTTGCGTTTCGCGGCGCGGCTGCCGCAAGGCTGACCGGTCGTCGCGCGGGACGGCTGCGATTCTCTAGACAAAACGGACAGCCCCGGCGGTCAACTCGGGCAGGACCTTGTCCCGCGGCCCGTTCGCTTGCCGTCTTTGCCGAGGCGATCCGATGACCGATCTGACCAGTCCAACCTTGATCAAGCTAAAAGGCTTCTTGTTTCTCTTTCTCGGCACCGTCTCCGCCGCGCTTCTGCTCATCGAGCATCCCGAGTGGCACGTGGCCCTGCTGCTCGGCGTGGCGATCTGGTCGTTTTGCCGCTTCTACTACTTCGCGTTTTACGTCATCGAAAAGTACGTCGATCCAAGCTACCGCTTCGCTGGTCTTTCGTCGTTCGCGCTCTACCTCGTCGGAAAGCGGCGACAGCCCTGACGGAGCGCCACAAGCGAACGGCCGTCAGATCAGCAAATCCTGCACGGCAGTGCCAGCACAATAGACGATCGGCCGCCCCTGTGGATCCGCGAGCGTGAGATCCGGGGAAATGCCCAGGCAGTGATTGACGGTGGCAATCAGGTCGACCGGGTGCACCGCATTGGAGGCTGGATAGGCCGCGTGGCGGTCGGATGTGCCGTAGACCTGTCCACCCCGAATACCGGCCCCGGCCAGGACCGAGGTGAAGCAGTTCGGCCAATGATCGCGGCCGTCGCGGCCGGCCCCGGCGTCGCTATTCCGCTGCCCCACGCGCGGCGTGCGTCCGAATTCGCCGGTCCAAACCACCAGAGTCTCGTCGAGCAATCCTCTCGCTTGCAGATCATCCAGGAGCGCCGCAAAAGCCTGGTCGGCTGCCGGCATCAACCGCGTCTTGAGATCGCGAAAATTGCGGCTGTGCGTGTCCCAGTAGACCGAGACGTTCTTGATCCCGTCGCTGGGCCAAAAGACCGTGACCAGCGGAACTCCGCGCTCGACGAGTCGGCGGGCTTGCAGGACCGACTGCCCGTGCGGATTGCGACCGTAGCGATCGCGGAGTGCGGCCGGCTCTTGATCGAGGTTGAATGCGGAGCCGCCGGACGACGAATGCAGCAACAGGAACGCGCGGCGATAAAAGTCATCCAGCACGGCCACGCTGCCCGCGCGCTCGAGAGCCCGTCGTTGGGAGTCGATCTGAGCCAACAACCTCTCTCGATCGTCCAAGCGAGTCGCGGAAAGCTCGGCCGGCAGCCGGAAGTCGCCCACGGCGTAATCGCGGGCGTTGGGATTGGCGTCGATGACCAGCGGATCAAAACCTTGACCGAGCCAACCGGCCGTCTGCCCGTGACTCTCTTCGACAAAACGCGGCACGTCGTTTTCGAGCTTCGGCCGCATCGTGACGTAGGGGGGCAACGCGCCCCGCCCGCGGCCCAGCTTGGCCAGCACCGAGCCGAGCGACGGCCAATCGTGACGCAGGGCGGCGCTCAGCGGCGGAGAGGGCTGCCCGGTCAGCAAATTGTGCGTCGCCGTCGTGTGATTGACGTCCTCATGCGTCATCGAGCGGACGATGGCCAGCTTGTCTGTGCGGCGGGCCAACAGCGGAAAGTGTTCGCAGATGTCGATCCCAGGAACCGCCGTGGCAATCGGACTGAACTCGCCGCGGACTTCCGCCGGCGCTTGCGGCTTAAGGTCCCACGTATCCTGATGAGCCGGACCGCCCCACATGAAGAGCAGAATGCACGACTTGGCCCGACCGAACGATCGACTGGAGACGGTCGTCGTGGCCGTCTCAGCGCGATCGCTGCCCGCCAGCGCACGTCCCCGCAGCAACTCGCCACATGTCAGCCCAAACAGGCTCAAGCCACCGGCGCGCAATAAATCGCGACGACCGATGCGGCGACAGTCTGGGCAGGAGCTGGACATCGAGGCAGGAACCAGGCGGCGGGAGGGCGATGCGTGAAGAATTCGGCTGCCAGCTCGATTATCGTCATTTTCATCGCGAGCGTGAAGACGACTCGCAAGTGCAGACGGCCTGATCGACTTCAGGCACGGCTGTCTTCACGATGCGCGGCCAACCAAGGCGCGAGCAGTCGCTCCAGGTTGGCGGCCAGCACGTTCTTCGCTTTCACCGGATCGAGTCCCGTGCACAGTTGACACACGCGATCCCGAGTCGCCAGGGGCTCGTACTCGGGGAAGTCCGAGCCGACGATCGTGCGTCGATCGAATGTTCGCATCAGGAACCGCAGGTCGTCCTCCACTGAACTGCCGGCCAGTCGGTGAATCGTGAAGGAAAGGTCGAGCACAAGGTTGGCGTGAGCGGCGACCACCTCGGACATTGCGAGAACCTGAGAGCCGCCTCCGTGCAGCAGGATGATCGTGGTCTGCGGTGCGGCGACGGCGAGCGCATCGGCGAGGTCAGGGGCATTTCGGGTCGCGCGACCAGCCTGGCGAAAGAGCGTGTCGAGAAAAACAACTAAGCCCTGATCGCCCGCGGTTCGCAGCGCCTGGATGACCTTGATGTGCAGCGGATCGTAGCCATTGAGCCGCGGATGCAATTTGAGACCGGCAAACCCGGCCGAGGCCAGCGTCGCGACGGCGTTCGCGATTTCGCGCTCGCTGTCGAATGTCGCCGGGTTGAGCGAGCCAATCGGCACGAATCGGGCGGGATACCTCCGGGCGACGTCGAGCACCGTGTCGTTCTCGATCACGTCGGCGATGGCCACGAGGCAAGCGCGAGCCGGCATGCAGCGGTCCAGCTCCGCGAGCAATCTCTCGCAGCTCGCGTCCCGCTGGGTGCTGCCGAGCCACGAACCGTCAGCAGTGACGTGCGTGAGCGAGTCGAAGAACGAGATGTCGCCGGAACTCAGCGGGGCTCGTTCAGGTAGCGCTTCAGGCATACGGTTTCAAACGTGTCCCATTTGCGGCGGTCGATGCAGTCGAACCAGATGTCCTCTTGCTCTTCGATCCGGTCGAGAGCCGTCAAAAAGCCCTCGGTGAGCGAGGCGGCCGGCACGATCACGGCGCCTGAATCGTCACACACGGCAATCGCCCCGTCATAGCGGGCCCGGCGTTCAGCGAGGACCGCCGGATCGAGCGGGTGGCGACACTTTTCGTTGTGACAGCCGACGGGCGTCACCCCCTCCGACCAGATCGGCCAATTCTCTTTGATCAGGTGCGGGGCATCGCGGAGATTACCGCACGCCACGAGGGCCGCCGCCTGCCGGTAGAGCAAGAGAAATTTGGCAACGAGGTTTCCGTAGAGCGCACGTCCCTCACATTCGAAAGCTTCCGTGACGATCACGGCTCGTTCCGGGGCCTCACGCAGCTGTTCGTGTAGATGCCAGTTGCGGGCCTCGTGGGCGTAGGTCCAAAACACCTTGCCCACGCGGTGATGGCCGCGGTTGAGCGCGACAACGCGCGGCAAGGCGCCCGTCTTCTCCAGGCAATCGGTCACCTCCGCTGTGGAGATGCGGTTGCGCTGGATGCGGTCGATGATGCGATCAGTCAGCGATTGCACGGTTTGTCTCCTCGACCCTTCCAGCATAGCACATCGCAGCCGCTCGCTCTGGCTCGGCCGTCAGTCGGAAAGGTCCACCCTGAGGTCGCGTTCAATGCGTTCGGCCAGCGCACAGGCGGAGTCACGAGTCTCGGCCGACACAATCACATGACCGTGACGGCTGCGGTCGTCTTCGACCGCGGGAATTCGGTCGCCTACTGCCTGGTTGAAGGCGATTTCGATCACTCCCGGCAACTCACGCAGCTCCGACAGATTCGGAAAACCCAAAACCCGCTTCCCGGGTGGGAGTCGCAGGAACCGCAACTGTGCGGCGCGCTGATGGGTCGTGACCACGTCGGCCTGCTCGCCCAGCAGAATTGAAATCAAGGTGGGCGTCGGCTCGAAGCCGCAGAGCGCCGGCACAATGTGCGAGGCAATCCGCGTCCCCCCACCGCGGGCCGCCATTTCGACCAGCCACGGGTCCCCCTGGTCGTCGATGAGAAACTCGGCGTGCGTGATTCCGAAAGGAATCCCCAGGGCGCGGACGGTCGCCTCGTTCGCGCGGCCAATTCGTTCCATGACCTGTGGCGGAAAATCGCCCGGCCAGGTGAGTGTGCGGGCGACGCCAGCCAGGTCGGGATAGTGGGCTTTATCGGAGATGGCCAGCGTTGTCGGTTGACCGTCGACGACGAACCCCTCGACGGTGGCCTCGGTTCCCGAAATGTACTGCTCGAAAATCGTCTCGCCGATCGGGGAAGCCTCCTTCGCCCGCCGGAATGCCTCAATGACCGTGGCCACGTCCGCCGGGTCGAGACGGCTGACACCGCGACTCGACTGGCCGTCGGCCGGTTTGCAAAACAGCGGCAGCCCAAGGTCGGCGGCCGCCGCGACCGCTTCTTCTTCCGAGCGACAGACGCGGAAGTCCGGCTGACGGATGCCCGCTGCGGCAGCCCGTTCGCGCATGCGGCCTTTGTGCGTGGCGGCAACGGCCACATCGACCGGCAGGCCCTTCAATCCAAGTTCCACCGCCACTTGAGCCACGAGGGGCACGGCAAAGTCGGTCTGCTCCGTCATCGCCGCGTCGACGCGCCGCTCTCGCCCAATCCGCACCAACGCGGCCACGTCCTGGAGCGGCACCTGAACGGCTTCGTCGGCAACGTCAAAAGCGGGGGGCTGGGGCGTGCCGTCCGCGCAGATCACGATCAGGCCCATTTCCTGCGCGAGGCGGATGACCGGGACCTGCCAGCGACCGCCGGGCAGAAACAGCAGGCGCGCGCCGCGGAAGCGGTTCTTCCAGCGGGGATCGAGCTCGGCGGACGCGGCCTCGTCGGTCAAGGGGCGCTCCTGGACGCGGCCAGTCTGTCTGGCCTTTCGTTCAAGACTTATCGCCCACTTGAGGCGATTGCAAACCGGCTCGCAGCGGCGATAGACTCGAATTGAAGAGACGAGGCCGCGTTCCGACGTGCTCGTCTCAAGCGATTTCTTCTCCGGCACCGCGTGGAATCGGGTCCGATTCCCGCTTCCGCCCGACCGGGCTGGCGCGTCACTTTTCGGCGGAAGCCCATGTTGATCAGCGTCGTTACGACGTTGTACCGATCGTCGCCGCACCTCGAAGAGTTTTATCGGCGGACGTTGGAAGCGGTGCGCAGCGCGACCGGCAACGAGGGCGCGGACGTCGAGCTGATTTTTGTCGACGACGGCTCGCCCGACGACTCGGCCTTCAAAGTTCGCGAATTTCTGCATCGGCCGACGCCGGCCGCGCTCGTCGAGCTGTCGCGGAATTTTGGACACCATCGGGCCATCCTCACCGGTCTTTCGTTCGCCCGCGGCGATCTGATCTTCTTGATCGACTGCGACCTGGAGGAACCGCCGGAGTTGTTCGGCGAAATGCTGCGGACGCTGGAACGCACGCGCAGTGAGCCCGCGCCCGCCGACGTGGTTTACGCGGTTCCCCATCGCCGCAAAGGGGGTCTGTTCGAGCAAGTTTCGGGCGAGATCTTTTATCGGCTCTTCAACAGCCTGTCAGACGTGCAGATTCCCAACAACTGGATGATCTGTCGGCTGATGACGGCGCGTTACGTCCGCGCTCTCTTGTCGCACCACGAGCGCGAGCTGTTCCTGGGCGGCCTGTTCGGCATCACCGGCTTTCGCCAGGTGGCGATCACGGCGGAGAAACGGCACAAAGGCTCGACGACCTGGACGCTGCGACGAAAACTGAAAGTCGCTCTGCAAGCCGTCACCGCCTTCAGCGCCCGGCCCCTGTGGTTGTTGGCGGGAATCGGCTCGCTGATTTCGGCCGCCTCTGCCATCGCCATTCTTTACATGATCGTTCGCGTGGCGCTGCTGGGGATGCCGTACCAAGCGGGCTGGGCGTCGACGATGGTGACGATCAGCTTTTTCGGCGGGTTGAACCTGCTGGCCATCGGGATTGTCGGGTTGTATGTCGCCCAGGTGTTCGCGGAGGTCAAAGGCCGGCCGTGCATCGTCAAAGACGTGCAGGCCAACTTCGCCCGCGATCCCGGCGCGAACGCGGCGACTGTGATCACCATCGCGTCCGCATCCGCCGACGTTCTCTCGCGATCGCCCTTAGACAACGTCCCGGCCAATGGCGACGCCGCGAAGGCCGGAGCCGCCGGCCCCGCGTCGGAGCCGCATCATGCTTGAAGCCGATCGTGCCGAGACGCGTGCGCGATACGCGGCCCGCTATCGGGAGTTCGGCTACGACCCGCGGACCTTGGGCTGGCAAAAGGGACGGCAGCGGGTACGGTTCGCCGCGGTGCTCGAGTCAGTCGGCACTTCATTCGGCAGCCTGCTCGACGTCGGCTGTGGTTTCGGCGACCTCTTTGGATACCTCCGCGAGCGCGGCTGGCAGGGCGATTACCTCGGCGTCGACATCTGTCCCGAGCTGCTCGAGGAGGGGCGCAAGCGGTTCGGCCCGCTCGGGGCGCGGTTCGAATGCGTCGATCTATCAGGTGAGTCTCCCGCTCTTACCGCCGACGTTGCCGTGGCGCTCGGCGTGTTCAACCATCGCTTGCAGGAGGATAATCTCGAATTCATCGGGCAAATGCTGCACGCGATGTGGGCCCAATCGACCCAGGTCGTCGTGACCGATTTTCTCAGCACGACGGCCGACCGCCCCAAGCCAGACTTATTCCACGCCGACGCCAACGCGATCCTGCAGATGGCACTGGGCTACAGCAAGCGCGTGCGGCTCGACCACAGCTACATGCCGTTCGAGTTTCTCGTCGCCATCTGGCACGATGATTCCTTCTCGGTCGACTGTCCCGTGTTTGCTCCGCATCTCTCGCAAGTGAATCCCCAACCGCCGGGCGCGTCCCCGGGGTAAATCGATCGGTTTCTCGATTATGACCACACCTGCGGCCTCCGATCCGAAACGCAATCGAGCCCGCGAGCTGGCGCAAACACACGTGGCGGAGGGGGACTTGGTCGGCTGGTTCGAGCCGCTCTACGCAGAAGCGGACGGCGATCCGGCGCGCGTCCCCTGGGCCGATCTAAAGCCCAATCCCAACCTGGTCGAGTGGGTCGAGCGCGCGGCGGTCCGCGGCGAAGGGCGGACCGCGCTCGTGGTCGGCTGCGGATTGGGAGACGACGCCGAGTTCTTGGCGGCCCGCGGCTTTCGCGTCACGGCCTTCGATATCGCCCCGTCGGCGGTTGCCTGGTGTCAGCGACGCAATCCCACGAGCTCGGTCCGCTACACGACGGCCGACTTACTCAATCCGCCGCCGGACTGGAGTCGGAGTTTCGACTTCGTCTACGAAGGCTACACGCTGCAGGTGCTGCAATCGGCCGCGCTGCGATCCCGCGCGATCGAGCGTCTGAGCGCATTTCCCGGGCCCGGCAGCACACTGCTCATCATTTGCCGCGGCCGCGAACCGGGCGATCCGGAGGGCCAGATGCCGTGGCCGCTCATGCGCGAGGAACTCGCCGTTCTCGATCGGTCTGGTTTGGCTCCCGTGGCCTTCGAAGACTTCTTGGACCAGCACGAAGCGCCCCCGGTCCGACGCTTTCGGGCCCTCTGGCGACGTCCGGCGGCACTGGCTACGCCCGCAAATACGCCGTGACTTCGCGGACCACGTCGGCCTGCTCATCCGCCGTAATCGTGTAATAAAACGGCAGGCGGATCAGGCAGGCGCTCACCGCGTCGGTCACAGGCAACGGGCGCACGTCGCAGCCGAGCTTGCGACCCATCGGCGACGAATGCAGCGGCACGTAATGGAATACCGCGCCGATGCCGCGAGAGTTCAAATGGGCCAGCAGCCCGTCTCGCGTCTTCGCGTCGCGCGTGAGCAGATAAAAGAGATGAAAGTTTTGCGTGCAGCCCTCGGGGACCGTCGGGAGCCGCACCAGCCCCTCGTCCGCCAGCGGCTGCAGACTTTGCCGATAGTACTCGTAAATTTGGCGACGCCGGTCGGAGATCGCCTGCATCATTTCGAGCTGACCGAAGAGAAACGCGCCGACGAGTTCGCTCGGCACGTAGGCGGAGCCGACGTCGACCCAGGTGTATTTGTCGACCTGGCCGCGGAAGAATTTCTGCCGGTTCGTCCCTTTGTCGCGAAGGATCTCGGCCCGTTCGACCAGGTCGGGGCGATTGACGCACAACGCTCCCCCCTCGCCCGAGATGAAATTCTTGGTCTCGTGAAAGCTGTAACACCCGACGTCGCCGAGCGAGCCAAGCGCCTTGCCGCGATAGAACGAATTCACGGCCTGAGCTGCATCTTCCACGACGAGCAGCCGATGAGCCCGGGCGATCTCCCGAATGCGGTCCATCTCGCAAGCGACTCCCGCGTAGTGCACGGGAACAATCACTTTGGTTCGCTCGTTGACGGCCGCCTCGATCAGCTTCTCGTCGAGGTTAAGCGTATCGGCTCGGATATCGACGAAGACCGGCCTCGCGCCGGCCCGCACAAAGGCGCTCGCCGTCGACACGAACGTAAACGAGGGCAGGATGACTTCATCGCCCGGCTCGAGATCGCAGAGCAAGGCGGCCATTTCCAGCGCGGCCGTGCACGACGGGGTGAGCAGCACGCGGTTGATGCCCAGCCGCTGTTCCAGCAGGCGACAGCAGGACTGCGTGAAGCGGCCGTCTCCCGCCAGATTGCCCAGCGCGACGGCCTGAGCGATGGAATCCAGCTCTCGGCCGACCAGGAACGGTTTGTTGAACGGGATGCGGTATTCCATGCGGAGTCCGCAGCGCGAGACGGCGCAAAGACATGTGCCAGGCGCGAGGACTTGCGCAGCCCTTCGCCCGTTGACGATTACTTGCGGGACATCGCCCGTTTGACCGCGGTTCCCATGTCGGCCGGACTTTCTGCCACTTCGACCCGGGCGCTCTTGAGAGCGGCAATCTTCTCCGTGGCCGTCCCGCTGCCGCCGGAGATGATCGCCCCCGCATGCCCCATCCGTTTGCCCGGCGGGGCCGTGCGGCCGGCAATGAATCCGGCAACCGGCTTGGTCACGTGTTCCTTGATGAAGGCGGCGGCCTGCTCCTCGGCGTTGCCGCCGATTTCGCCGATCATCAGGATGGCTTCGGTGGCCGGATCCTTCTGGAACAAATCGAGCAGATCGATGAACGAGGTGCCGACGATCGGATCGCCGCCGATGCCGACCGAAGTCGACAGTCCCAAGCCGACATTTCCCAACTGCCAGGCCGCCTCGTAAGTGAGCGTGCCGCTACGGCTGATAAGCCCGACTGAGCCGACCTTGTGAATGTAACCGGGCATGATGCCGATTTTGGCAACGCCCGGCGTGATGACGCCCGGGCAGTTCGGGCCGACCAGGCGGCATTTCTTGCCCATCAGGCCGCGCTTCGCGCGGACCATGTCGAGCACGGGGACGCCTTCCGTAATTGCCACGATCAGGCCGATGCCCGCGTCGGCCGCCTCGAGGATCGCGTCCGCACAAAACGGAGGGGGGACGAAGATCAGCGAACAGTTCGCGCCCGTCTTCGCGACCGCCTGCTCCACCGTGTCGAAGACCGGAAAGCCGTCGACTTCCGTCCCGCCCTTGCCAGGCGTCACTCCGCCGACCATCGGCGTGCCGTAGGCCCGGCACTGCTGGCTGTGGAACAGACCGGCTTTGCCGGTGATCCCCTGGCAAATCACCCGCGTGTTTTTGTCGACCAAGATGCTCATAAGTCGGTTTCTAGTCTGCCGTGGTTGCCCGGTTCAATTCACGAGGGGAGCGCCGCAATTTAGGCGCTCAGGGTGGCGACGACTTTCTTTGCCGCATCGGTCAGGTCGGTGGCCGCAATGATTGGCCGGCCGCTTTCCGCCAGCATCTTCCGCGCGACTTCGACGTTGGTTCCTTCCAACCGCACGACGAGCGGCACATTGAAGCCGACTTTTTCGTACGCGCCCAAGAGCGCGGTAACGATCGTATCGCACTTCATGATGCCGCCGAAGATGTTCACGAGCACCGCGCGGACGTGCTTGTCGGACAAGATAATGCGGAACGCCTCGGTCACCTGATCGACGTTGGCCCCGCCGCCGACGTCGAGGAAGTTCGCCGGCTCCCCGCCATGCAGCTTGATGAGATCCATCGTGCTCATCGCCAGGCCGGCGCCGTTGACCAGGCAGCCGATGTTGCCGTCCAGCTTCACATAACTGAGCCCGGCCGAGGCGGCACGGATTTCCGAATCGTCCTCCTCCGACAAGTCGCGGAGCGCCTCGAAGGGCTTATGGCGGAACATGGCGTTGTCGTCGAACGTCATCTTGGCGTCGAGGGCCATCAAGTCGCCCGCCTCGGTGATGACGAGCGGATTGATTTCCGTCAGCGAGCAGTCGTTGTCGATGAAGAAGCGGGCGACCTGCGGCAGGAACTTGTGTGCACTCTTGATCGCGTTGGGGGGCAGACCCAGCTTGTAAGCCAGCTTGGTCACCTGGTAGGCGAAGAGCCCGTAGCCAGCGTCGATCGGCTCGCGGAGAATTTTTTCGGGCGAGTGGGCGGCGACTTCCTCGATCTCCGTGCCCCCCTCCGACGACATGATCAGCACCGGGCCGCCGGCCCCGCGATCGACCACCACGCCGAGATACAGCTCGCGGGCGATCTTCAGTCCCTCTTCGACGAGCAAAACGTTGACCGTTTTGCCGGCCGGGCCAGTTTGCTTGGTGACGAGCGTTTTGCCCAGCATGCGACTGGCGTTTTGCGCGGCCTCTTCGGCCGACTTCACCAGCACCACGCCCCCCTGGTCGGGATGCTCTTTGAAGCGTCCCTTGCCGCGACCGCCGGCATGAATTTGCGATTTGACGACGGCGATCTGCCCGCCCAAATCGCGGAAGGCCTGCGCGGCCCCTTCGGCCGATTCGACGACGAATCCGCGGGGGACGGCGATCTTGGCAGCGGCCAGCAGCTGCTTGCCCTGATACTCGTGGATCTTCATGAAAGTCGTCTCTACGGCGCGGCGCGCAAGTGGCGCCGAGTGGCAACAAAATCGGTGGACCGGGAGGCAACGCAGAGCGGCCAGCCGGCCGTGAAGCGTTTCGGCGCGGTTATGATAGCGGCAAGCGGCGGCGACGGTCCACCGAACGGGCGAACGGCTCAGAATGCCGCCAAAGCTCGAGTGCGGCGGGTCGGCCTGCGGAGATTACGCGGCGCGCTGGAGGGTCGGTGTCTCCGACGCCTGCAAGTTCAGGTCGTAGTCGCAGTTCCAAAAATAGTCGGCCAATCCATCGCCGAGGACGCGTCTCACCTCGGTCATCATCGCGGCGACGTCGGCCGATTCTTTCCACGACGCATCGAGTACGCCGTCCCGGTCAAGCGGCCGCAGCGGATTGAACCGGCCGCAACCCATCACGGGCCGCAGGTGGCGGGGACAGGCGAGCCACTGCTGCTGGTCTCGTTCGATCACGGTGAATTCCCGACCGCACCGGCCGCACTGCTTGAGGAAGTTTCTCGGATTGGCCGGCGGCAACGGGTCGAGTCCCAGGAATTCGTAAACCCGAGCTAGCGCGGCGTCGTGCCGGCAGCAGAAATGCTCGTGCGTTAGCAAGAGGCTGGCGTAGCGCCTCCCCAGGATCTCGTGCGTTTGCAGGATCTCTTTGGTCTCGGACAGCAGCCGCAAAAAGTTCTCGCGCGAGTCGACCCACTCGACCCGTCGCGGCTTGTGTCGGCGACGATACGACTCCCGCGAGAGGTGCACGCGGACCGGGTTTCGCACGTAGACGATGAAGCGGCTGCCGGCCGGAAAGTTCGAGCGGGGATCCCACATGACGGGATCGAATTCCTGCATCTTGTTGTAGAGCACGACGCGAATCTGATCGATCTGCTTGTTCTGGCGCCCATCGGCGCGAAAGACCGACCCTTCGCTGAAGACGGCCGAAAGCCGCCGCTTGTAGTCAAACTGGTGTTCGTTGACGGCAAAGATCTGGGGGTGATAGTGCAGCGCGGCCGCGATGAAGTTCGTGCCGCCGCGGGCCTGGGCATAGATGCCGGCAATGCCCGGACGCGGCAGGCGGCGCTCCAGCCGAAAGTCGCGCCATCGCTGAGCCAAGCGTGACCCGATCACGTCAGTCCCTTGCTCGAAGTCTCCAAAAACCGGCGCTGTTTGTGGGGCTTGCAATTCGATCGCGCGTCAGGCAGTCGAATCGCAGCCAGCCCGTTCTCGGAAGATGGATCAATCAAAGATGCGCGCGCAACTTGCGCGAAGTGACGCTCCCAGCAGCACGAGGGGACGTCCGTTTGCCGCGGGAGTCTAATTTTGGAGGCAGTTAGCCGCAACGTCAGTTTACGGCGGCGTAATCTTAAGCGGACCTGAATCGCCTCGGGACGCGCGCCAGCGCGCGATCTCCACTTGCACATCGACGGGCCGGACACCGTCAGCCGGGCCGCCCGTCGGAGAAAAGTGGGCCGCGCGAATCCGTTCATTCAGCGACTGCAACGCGCGTCGGACCTGATGCTCGCTGTGCATCGATTGGACGGCTTCGAGCGTGCGCTCGATGTCGCGCCGCGCCTGCAGGATCGGCGGCAAGACGACGAGCCCCTCTTGCCGCAGCTTGCTCTTGATCCACCAGTTCTCGTCGTCGGGGCCGTCGATATCGGGGATCGGCTTGCCGAAGCCGGGAAGACGATCGAAATGCCCCTCGGCCTGGGCCTCGCGAATCCGCCGTTCGGCCAGCGACTCGAACTTCTCAATCGGCTTTGGCTTGGGGTTGGGCTGCGTCATACGCAGATCCAAGCATCACAGGAAATTAGGTGACGTCCGCGCGCCGAACCCACGCCCGGCGAAACTCCGCCGTCCGCCGCCAGCTCACTTCACCGAAAGCCGATAAACCGTCGTTTGAGCGTAGGGCTTCGTCGGCTCCAGCAGCGTGCTGGGGAATGATGGGCGGTTCGGAGAGTCGGGGAAATGCTGGCACTCCAGGCAAAAGCCCGTGTAGGGCTTGAACCCGCCGTCCTCCGCTTTTCCCGACAGCTGATTGCCGGTGTAGAACTGCACGCCGGGTTCGGTCGTGAGGATTTCCAGCACGCGTCCCGACTGCGGGTCTTCGGCGCGGACGGCCACCTCTTTGAGAGGGTCTTTGACCTCGTTGAGCGCGTAACAATGGTCGTAGCCCTTGAGGCCGCCTCCGCCATCGACCTCTTTGAGGTGGGCGCCGATTTTTGACGGGGACAGGAAGTCCATCGGCGTCCCTTTGACGGCCTTCAACTCGCCGGTTGGAATCAGCGTGTCGTCGACGGGGAGGAAACGATCGGCGTTCATCATCAGCGTGTGATCGAGCACTTGCTGCGTCGGGTCGCCGTGCAGGTTCCAGTAAACATGGCTCGTGAGATTGATGACGGTCGGCGCGGTGGAGACGGCGCGGTAATCGATCCGCAGCTCATTGGTGTCGGTGAGGGTGTAGATCACTGTCGTCTTCACCCCGCCCGGATAACCCTCCTCGCCGTCGCGGCTCTCGTACATCAACTCCACGCCGGCCGATTTGCCGTCCGACGGCGGCGTGATCGGGCGCGAGTGCCACACGACAAAGCTGAACGACTTGACGCCGCCGTGCAGCGTGTTGGGCGGATCGTTGATCGCCAGTGTGTACTCCTTGCCATTGAGCTTGAACTTGCCCTTGGCGATACGGTTTG
>Ga0210390_10000713_pt1 | contig 34630 bp, 41 predicted proteins | sample IncBWH11OmetaG_FD_161050 | JGI IMG/M metagenome (GOLD analysis project Ga0210390, IMG submission 161050) | Forest soil microbial communities from Barre Woods Harvard Forest LTER site, Petersham, Massachusetts, United States - Inc-BW-H-11-O ...
GAGTTTTCTGCGCACGACCGCGATTGCGCCGCCCGGGAATAAATTTCCCGAACTCTGAATCAATCGCACGCAGACGTGCCATGCGTGGCCGGTCACTCGCCGCGTATGATTTAAAAGACTATCTCACAGCCGCAGCAAAGACTGCGCTTCGCTCTCCTCGAAGAAGGGAACAATATAAATGTCGAAAATTCACTCGGGCCGAATTTTCAAAGGCGGTGTGATGGCGGCGATCGCTGTTGCGGCTTCGCTCGCAGCCACGGCTTCCGGCTCTGCCGCAACGCGTCACGTGGTTCGCGCGGCACAGCCACGAACACCGGCCTACTATAATTATGTGCCGGCCCAGATCGACGCTCCCGGACTGACGGCCGGTCAGCTTGGGCGGCGCACCGATCCTGTGCTCGTGGCGCCGGGCGGCTATGGTCCGCCCGATCCGGCAAGCTGCGGCGGCTTCCACTGCTGACGCAGCCACAAGGTTGATCGAAATTTGAGGCGCCGGAGCGCGAGCTCACGGCGCCTCAATCGGTCCGCGCGTGAGGCGATCGAGCGCGCCCTGCAGAATGAAGGTCGCGGCATGCTGGTCGATCACGGCCTTGCGCTTGGCTCGGCTCGCGTCGGCTTCGATCAGCGCGCGCTCGACGGCGGCCGTCGACAGCCGTTCGTCCCACAGCGCGATCGGCAGTTCGGTGAGTTGCGCAAGATTGCGGGCAAAGGCGCGCGTCGATTGCGCGCGCGGCCCTTCGCTGCCGTCCATATTGATCGGCAGACCGAGCACCAGCGCCACGGCTTTGCGCTCGGCGGCGAGTTCGAGAATACGCTTGGCATCGGGTTGAAAGCGCACGCGGGCGATGGTTTCGACGGGCGCTGCGACCCGCCGATCCGGATCGCTCGCCGCGACGCCGATGGTCTTGGTGCCGAGATCGAGGCCGATGAGTGCGCCACGTTGCGGCAACAGCGCAGCGGCGTCAGTGAGCGCGAGAACCGGCATTCGCGACCTTTCCTAAAGCGGCCTTTTCGATCGACGCGGCCGCGCGTATCTTGTGTCCACAACGCGCATTGCCGTCGCGCGAATTCCGGTCACCCACAAGGTCCGTCATGCAGATCACCTGGTATGGCCATTCCGCTTTTCGTCTCGATTTCGCCGGCCTTGCGGTTCTGATCGATCCGTTCTTCACCGGCAACCCCGCCTTCGTCTCCGACAAGGCTGCCGCGATCAAGGGGGTCACGCATATTGTCCTCACGCACGGCCACGGCGATCACGTCGGCGATACGCTCGATATCGCCAAAAGCAACGGCGCCACCGTCACCACGAACTACGACCTCGGCATGTGGCTCATGTCAAAGGGGCTGGAAAAGCTCAACCCGATGAATACCGGCGGCACCACCGATCTCGGCGCCTTTACTGTCACCTTGGTGCGCGCCGACCATTCCTCCGGAGACATCACCAACGGCATGCCGATCTATCTCGGCAATCCGTGCGGCGTCATCATCAAGGCCAAGGGCGAGCCCACGGTCTATCACCTTGGCGACACCGACATCTTCTCCGACATGGCGCTGATCGCCGAGATCCATCAGCCGAAAATCGCTTTTGTACCGATCGGCGATCGCTTCACCATGAGTCCGGCAACGGCGGCGCTGGCGGTGAAGCGCTTCCTCAAAGTCGAAACCGTCGTGCCGTGCCATTATGGCTCGTTTCCGTTCATCGAGCCCAACGCGGATAAATTTCTCGCCGAGATGAAGGGGCACTCGACCAAAGTCGTCGTGCCGGAAAAGGGCAAGGCATTTGCGGTATAATTCTGTCCGGGAGCTCGCATGCGGTTCATCTCATCTGTTCTCGCAACAACGCTGACGCTGATCATGTCCCATATGGCCACTTCGCGGGCGGCAACGGCCGCCGACATCAACGTCGTCAGCGGTGGTGCCTTCAAACAGGTGCTGTCCGCTCTTGTCGCGCAGTACGAGAAGGAGACCGGCAACAAGGTTGCCGTGACCTACCAGACGGTCGGGCAGCACGTGGCGCTGATCAAGGACGGCAAGGAAGAATTCGACGTCGCCGTGCTGACGCCGGAGGCGATCGACGGGCTTGCCAAGGACGGCAAGGTCGTGCCGGGCACGCGCGCCGACCTCGCCAAGGTCGGCGTCGGTGTCGTGGTCAAATCAGGCGCGACGCTGCCGGACATCTCGACCGACGAGGCGTTCAAGCGCGCGCTGTTATCGGCCAAATCGGTCGCCTATATCGATCCCAAGGCCGGCGGCTCGAGCGGCATCTATGTCGACGGCCTGCTCAAGCGGCTGGGCATTGCCGACGCGATCCAGACCAAAGCGGTCCTGGTGCAGGGCGGGGCGGTCGCCGATCACGTCGCCGATGGCGAAGCTGAAATCGGCGTCCACCAGATCAGCGAGATCCTGCCGGTTGCCGGTGTGACCCTGGTCGGCCCGCTGCCGGCCGACATCCAGAATTACACCACCTATGCCGCGGGTGTCGGCGCGGCAGCCAAAGACGCCGCCGCGGCCAGGGACTTCGTCCGCTTCCTGTCCGGCTCGCACGCCTTGCCGATCATCAAGGCCAAGGGGATGGAGCCGGCATCCTAGGTCGCAAAAAAACAGCGCCCGGCGAGGCCGGGCGCTGATTGGCCGACCGCAGATTGCGGCCGGATGGACTTTGGCCGCTTTAGTGCTTCGCCTGTTCCCAAGCGATCCGCGGAATGTCGCCGCGAGTAATGCCGATATCGGCAAGCTCACGGTCGCTGAGATGGGACAGTTCGTCCACGGCAACGCCATAGCGCTTCCAGGACTTGAAGAAGCCGATGATGGACAACAACATGTTCTTGTTCCTTCCTTTTTTGAGCGTCGACCCCGTGGGCCGGCACCAGAATCGGAACTGAATATAGGCATCGATGGTGCATCGCAAAATAATTCTGCTGCAGTGCAGCTACGCGGCTATCGCATATAGACAGCAACGATCTCTAAAGACCTGTGGTAAATTTGTGAGATGTGGTGAGAAAAAGCTGAATAAAACCAGCAATTGTCATGTGTATGACGCATTACCGGGGTGGTGAGGGCTCTTCGACGGTACGCGGGGCGGCTCAAACGCTCAAATCACGGTAAAAATTGTTCCAATTGCCGTCTTTGATGCGCTGTTTGCCCGAGTTCCGCCCGCCGTTGATCCTTTATGCGCCGCTTTTGCAGGCTGCAATCCGCCTCGGTGTCAAAGTTTGCGTCGGGGGAGATTCCCATGGGGACCGCTTTTGATCACCGCAGAAGTGCGGAAGAGTGCGTTGCGATGGCGCGGTTGTCTGACGACAACGGCGACAAGGCGTTATGGCTTGCCTTGGCGCAGTCGTGGGTCAAGCTTGCCGAGCACGTCTCACGTATTGAGACGGATGCCGCACTTCAAGACGAGCCGCCTGAGGAGGAAGGAGAAGTCTACGCTTCCTAGCGGGCGCGATCGTACAGCCTTTCGTCGCTGGCTCAGGCCGGCCGGCATAGCCGGCCTGAGTTCGCTCTCTCAGCGGTAATGATTGGACCTCAATCGGCCGCGGCTCTTATCGGCCGCGACTGTCAGTGATCGTGATTGTCATGGTCGTGACCGTCACTGACCGTGGCTTGCGAGGACGGTCTGGCAAGTCTTGCTGATCTTTCCACGATTGGCTTGCAGGCAGCCGAGAATGCCGAGCACGTCGTTCGGGTTCACCTGCAATTGCACCTGGCAAAACTTGATCACATCCGGATGGCAGGCCGCGCGTTCCTGCTCGTTGCCTTGCCCCATGCCGCCGGGCACCGGCGGCGGCTGCGGCGGCAGGTTCTGAGCGGAAGCAGCCGCACCGGCGGCGAGTGAAGCGGCAACGATCAAGCAGGATATGCGCAACATGGTCCTCCCTTTCGGGCTTTAAGCCCGTGCCGTGACGTCGTTTTATCCCACACTTTATCGACACTGTCGCGGCTGCGAACAGGGCAAAGTGGTTTCCCAATACGGTTGTGCAGACTTTTTTGCCGGCAAAATGCAGTGCAGCAAATCGCGCGCAACCACGGCCTGTGCCGGCGCCTTAAAGCTTTGCTGGGATATTGGTGGGCACACTCGCAACTGGCCTTTCTCGCGCACGCGCGGGCACCCTTGCTTGTGTGCAGGCCCTGGCGATACATCTCGCCGCAAGACTGGTTTTAAAGGGCGATTAGCTCAGTTGGTAGAGCGTCTGCTTTACACGCAGAATGTCGGCGGTTCGAGTCCGTCATCGCCCACCAGCCTATGCAAGCGAAGCGCCGCGTAGGCTGCCGCGCCGTAGCCTGTCTTCAGGCGAAGGCGGGCTCTCACGCTTGCTCCGGCTCGGCGAGCGAGCTCTTTCTCAAGCCGGGTCCTGCGCTCCGATAGAAACATCACCGTAGTGTCGTGATGCTGACTTCGCGCGATGCGATGTTCGCCAGATGATGCGCGTCGCATCGGCCGACGAATTATGGACGCCAAAAAACCTCGCCCGCGGCCTCGCAGTTCTCCGACTGCAATGGCGCGCGGGCGGTGAGTGGCGCACGGAGGATCCGCGTGGCGAATCCGCCGACAGCGAGCAATCAGACGGCTTCTTTGAGTTCCTTGGAAGCGCGGAAGGCCACTTTTTTGCTAGCCTTGATCTGAATCGGTTGGCCGGTTGCGGGATTACGTCCCATGCGCGCGGCGCGCTTGCGCACCTGAAGGATGCCGAGGCCGCCAATGCGGATGCGCTCGCCCTTCTTCAGATGCTTGACGATATTGCCGACAAAGCCGCCGAGGATCGCTTCAGCTTGCTTCTTCGAAAGCTCGTTGTCCTCCGCGAGGCTCGCGGCGAGATGTTTCAAAGTAACGGTAGTCGCGGTTGCCTTACTTGCCATTAGACCCTCCTCAATGAAGCGGTTTGCGTGAAAAAAGCGCCGCTCAGTGCGAAGCAGTTAAACGATTCGGCTGCGGCTGACCACGCTTGTTTTGCCGATTCCACCGATGTTTTCTGCATCAGGAGGGTGTTTGAGGGCGCTTCATGGCAAGGATATGACGCCTTTGAAAGCGCCATGAAAGCCCGATGAATGGCCCAAATTCCTTGACTTGCGGCCGTGCCGGCCTTAATTCCACGCCTCGCCCGCGGGGGCGTAGCTCAGTTGGTTAGAGCGTCGGCCTGTCACGCCGAAGGTCGCGGGTTCGAGTCCCGTCGCTCCCGCCATTTCAAAGACTTAGCTCGATTTCTGCATAGATTGGATGGGCCCTCCCGCGGACCCGTTCGGGCCGCGGCGTGACCCTGTTTGGTGCGGACGAATCCGGGGCCGCTTACCCCCGATAGATCGGGGCCGGCTGGGCAAAGAAGCTCCCCAGGATGTGGTAAACCAGCGCATAATTCTTCTGTTGGAAACTCGCATGCGAGATGCCGGGCATCACGGCAAAGTGCTTGTCCGGGTTGGGCAGCTTGGCGAAAAAGGCCACCAGATCCTCGAAACTGGCGATCCCGTCCCATTGGCCGCGCATGATCAGGGTCGGCACCGTGATCTTTTCCGGGTCGATCACCGGCAGGTTTGAGCACATATCGACATAAGTTCCGGTCGGCACCGAGTCATCGAGCGCGGTGACGGCGTCGGCGAAAGCGTCGATGACCTTCTCCTCGGCGGTGCCGGGATGGTCGCGGTCGAAAATGGAATGGATGAACGCCTTGTCGATCGGCCGGCGGTTCTTGGTTCGAAATTCCGGCAGCTTCTTCTTGCGCTCGGCGAGCGTCGGCGAGCCTTCGCCGGTCCAGACCATGGCGTCGAGCGCCAGCCGGCTTACCATATCCGGGTGGCGTTGCGCGAACATCGCCGCGCGCAATGCGCCGGACGAGATGCCGTAAACCAGGAGCGGGCGCTTGCCGCGCAGCTTCTCGATATAGGTCGCAGCGGCAAAGCAATCATCGGCGCCTTGCGCGATCGGCGCATTGTTGTTGCGGCTCTTCTCCGAGCGGCCATAGCCTTCCATGTCGACACACCAGCAATCGAAGCCGCGGCGCGCGAACCAATCCATGACCGACGAATCCGGCCGGCCTTCGACTTGAAGATCGAAGGTCGGCTGCGACGCCATCGATGAGCCGTGCACGAACAGGATCGTGCCCGCGGTCTTTTTCGGATCGCCGGCGCATTTCTCGAACATGAACAGCTTCACGCCGCCGTCTTTGGTCGTCCAATGCTCCTCGCCCTTGATCGCTGCGGCGGAAATCGTGGTCATCTCGTTCATGGTTCACCTGGGGTTTCACGTTTGTGGAATGCTTGGGCCGCGCGCTAATCGATCAGCGTAATATGATTGTTCTTGATCACCTTAGCCCATTTGACGATTTCGGCCTGCATGAAGGCCGCGAACTGCGCTTGGGTCATGACCAGCGGCGTCGCGCCCTGGTCCTCCCATGACTTCTTGATCTCGGGCCGTTGCAGGATCGAGGTAATGGTCCGGCTGAGCAGATCGATGATCGGCTGCGGCGTATTCTTGGGCGCCATGAAGCCGACCCAGAGCGTAGCTTGAAAACCGGGCGCGCCGGCTTCGTCAAGCGTCGGTACGTCGGCCAGGATCGGCGAGCGCGCTTTGCCGCTGGTGCCGATGGCGCGCACCATGTCGGATTTAATCAGCGGCGCCATGGTCGGCACGGAATCGAACAGGAGCTGGATCTGGCCGCTGAGAATATCGGTGCGCATGCCGCTCGAGCCTTTGTAGGGCACATGCACGATGTCGATGCCGGTGATGTTCTTCAAAAGCTCGCCGGCCATGTGGTAGTTCGAGCCGGGACCTGACGAGCCGTAATTCAGCGTTCCCGGCTTGGCCTTGGCAAGCGCGATCAATTCGGCGAGGTTTTTAGCCGGCACCGAAGGGTGCACGACAAGCACCAGGTCTGAATCCATCAGCGGGGAAATCGGTGCGAGGTCACGCATCAGCGAATAGGATTTCGTCTCGTAGAGCGTCTCGTTGACCGTCTGGGTGCCCGAAACCATCAACAGCGTGTAGCCGTCCGGCGTGGCATTGGCGACAAATTCGGTGCCGATCGTGGTTCCCGCGCCGGGCCGGTTCTCCATGATGAAGGCCTGGCGCAGCAGCTGCTGCAGTTCAGCGGCGATATCGCGGGTATAGACGTCGGTCGGCCCGCCGGCGCCGAATGGCACGATGACTTTGACCGGCCGCGACGGGTAGTCGTCGGCCTGCGCAATGGTGACGGCGCCGGGCAAGAGGCTGGGCAGGGTGCTCCCCAGCGGCGCCGCGGCAAACGTCAGCAGCGCGGAGCGGCGCGAGATTCCGATCATGTCTATTTCACTCCAAAGTCTTTACCTTCCAAGCCGTGCCGGCGGATTTTGGGGGCATTCCGGCGACGCGACGATGCCCTGCCAGGAATTCGGCGTCGGGCCAAGCGGCAGGTGTGCAATATTGAACGCGTCTGCCTGTCGTGGAGAGCGGGCGCCTGCCGATCTCGGCAAAATTGTCACGGCGACGTAACATCGGCGCAACCTTTTGCGCCCGCGCGCAGGCCACACACAGGCTTGTCTTGCACCTTTTTGTGCACTGCGCTAAGGGTCGCAAAGTTCCTGTCGTGACGCGAATCTGCTTGATTTTGGGGCAAATCGGCGCGCTCGCTTCACTTTCGGAACCGAGCCGCCGAGGGCATGTTCCTTGTCCAGGGAATGTGGTCTTTGCCGCCGCTCAGAAGGATCTCTGATGAGCCAATCTCTCGCTCAACTGCTCTATGCCTATTTGCCGCTCATCGTCTTTATCGGCGTCGCAGCTCTGATCGGGCTTGTCCTTCTGGTGGTCGCTTTCGTCGTCGCCTACCAGCAGCCGGACCCGGAAAAGCTCTCTGCCTATGAGTGCGGCTTCAACGCCTTCGACGATGCGCGGATGAAGTTCGATATCCGGTTCTATCTCGTCGCAATCCTTTTCATCATTTTCGATCTCGAAGTGAGCTTCCTGTTTCCGTGGGCGACCGCGTTCGGTCATCTCGGCGTATTCGGCTTCTGGTCGATGATGCTGTTCCTCGGCGTGCTCACGATCGGTTTCATCTATGAATGGAAGAAGGGAGCGCTTGAATGGGATTGAGCGAACCCGTTTTGGCAACTGCAAGGCCGCAGATCATCGATCCAAATACCGGCAGGCCAGCCGGTAGCAATGACGCGTTCTTTACCGACGTGAACAGCGAGCTTGCCGACAAGGGCTTCCTGGTCACGGCCGCCGAAGATCTCATCGCCTGGGCGCGTACCGGCTCGCTGATGTGGATGACCTTCGGACTTGCCTGCTGCGCCGTCGAAATGATGCAGGTGTCGATGCCCCGCTACGACGTGGAGCGCTTCGGCTTCGCGCCGCGCGCCTCGCCGCGGCAGTCCGACGTGATGATCGTCGCCGGCACGCTGACCAACAAGATGGCCCCGGCACTGCGCAAGGTCTACGACCAGATGCCCGAGCCGCGCTACGTGATCTCGATGGGCTCCTGCGCCAATGGCGGCGGCTACTATCACTATTCCTATTCGGTGGTGCGCGGCTGCGACCGCATCGTGCCGGTCGATATCTACGTGCCGGGCTGCCCGCCGACTGCGGAGGCTCTGCTCTACGGCGTGCTGCTGTTGCAGAAGAAAATCCGCCGCACCGCCACGATCGAGCGCTGACCATGGAGGCGGCGATCTTGGATGAGACGCTTGATGTGCTGGGCAAAACGATCGCCGCCGCGCTGCCGGCTTCGGTGGCCGGCTATACAGTCGCGTATCACGAACTCAACGTGACGGCGCGGGCGAGCGACATCGTCGCGGTGATGCGTTTTCTGCGCGACGACGTGCGCTGCCAATTCATCAATTTCATCGACGTCACCGCGGTGGACTGGCCAGGCCGCGAGCAGCGCTTCGACGTCGTCTACCATCTGTTGTCGCCGAAGCTTAACCTGCGCGTTCGAGTCAAGACGCCGACCGACGAAGACACTGCGGTGCCATCGATCATCGATGTGTTTCCGGGCGCCGAGTGGTTCGAGCGCGAGACTTACGATCTTTACGGCGTCGTCTTCATCGGCCATCCCGATATGCGGCGCATTCTCACCGACTACGGTTTCGAGGGTCATCCGCTGCGCAAGGATTTCCCGCTCACCGGCTTTGTCGAAGTGCGTTACGATGACGAGCTCAAGCGCGTCGTCTATGAGCCGGTGCGGCTCACTCAAGAATTCCGCAATTTCGATTTTCTCTCACCTTGGGAAGGCACCGACTATGTGCTGCCGGGCGACGAGAAGGCCGGCGGTAAAGGGTCGTGACGTGAAACAGACCCTCAAACCCGGCATGACGCACCGCTTCGCTTACGCGGTGCCGGAAAACAAGACGGTGCCCTACACCTATCCCGAGGCGCCGGAAATCGCGGTCATGCCGAAAGTGTTCGCGACCGGCAATATGATCGTGCTGATGGAATGGGTGTGCGCCCAGCTTCTGGCGCCGCATCTCGACCCGGGCGAGGGCAGCCTCGGCGTGCATGTCGATGTCAGCCACCTCGCGGCGACTCTGCCGGGCATGGCCGTCACAGTGGATGTCGAATGTCTCGCCGTCACCGGCCAGCGCGTGACCTTCGCTGTCAAAGCGCATGATGGTATCGATTTGATCGGCGAGGGCCGGCACGAACGTTTTGTCGTCGCTTGGGATAAGTTCAATGCGCGCCTGGCGGCCAAGGCTGCCAAAGTTCCGGGAATGACGGCCGCGAAAGCGGCGGAGGTGGCGTGATGGCGGAAACGGCAGCCACCAGAAATTTCACCATCAATTTCGGACCGCAGCATCCTGCAGCGCATGGCGTGCTGCGCCTTGTGCTCGAGCTCGACGGCGAAGTGGTCGAACGCGTTGACCCGCATATCGGGCTGCTGCATCGCGGCACCGAAAAGCTGATTGAACAGAAGACCTATCTGCAGGCGATCCCGTATTTCGACCGGCTGGATTATGTCGCGCCGATCAATCAGGAGCACGCGTTCTGCCTGGCGGCGGAAAAGCTGCTCGGCCTCGAAGTGCCGCGGCGCGGACAATTGATCCGCGTGCTCTATTGTGAGATCGGCCGGTTATTGTCGCATTTGCTCAATGTCACGACGCAGGCGATGGATGTCGGCGCGCTGACCCCGCCGCTGTGGGGCTTCGAGGAGCGCGAGAAGCTGATGGGCTTCTACGAGCGCGCCTCGGGCTCGCGCATGCATGCGGCTTACTTTCGCGTCGGCGGCGTGCATCAGGATTTGCCGCCGCAACTGATCGACGATATCGAGGCGTTTTGTGATCCATTCCTGGTGATTTGCGACGATCTCGAAACGCTATTGACCGGCAACCGCATTTTCAAGCAGCGCAATGTCGACATCGGCATCGTCTCGCTCGAAGACGCCTGGGCGCGCGGCTTCTCCGGCGTCATGGTGCGCGGCTCGGGCGCGGCCTGGGATTTGCGCAAGGCGCAGCCCTATGAGTGCTACACCGAAATGGAATTCGACATTCCGATCGGCAAGAATTGCGACAACTACGATCGCTACTGCATCCGCATGGAAGAGATGCGGCAGTCGATCCGCATCATGAGGCAATGTATCGCCAAGCTCCGCGCGCCGGACGGGCAGGGCCGTGTAGCGGTCGACGATCACAAGATCGTGCCGCCGAAGCGCGAAGAGATGAAGCGCTCGATGGAATCTTTGATCCATCACTTCAAGCTCTACACCGAAGGCTTCAAAGTGCCGGCCGGCGAAGTCTATGCCGCCGTCGAAGCGCCCAAGGGCGAGTTCGGTGTCTATCTGATCGCCGACGGCAGCAACAAGCCCTACAAGTGCAAGATCCGCGCGCCCGGTTTTGCCCACTTGCAGGCCATGGATTTCCTCTGCCGCGGCTACATGCTTGCCGACATTTCGGCGATCCTGGGTTCAATCGACATCGTGTTCGGCGAGGTTGATCGATGAGTGTGCGCCGTCTCGCCGAAAAGCAGCCGCCGAGCTTTGCTTTCACGCCCGAAAATCTCGAATGGGTAAAGGCCAAGGTCGCGCAATATCCGGAAGGCCGGCAGCAATCCGCCGTGATCCCGATCCTGTGGAAGGCGCAGGAGCAATGCGGCGGCTGGCTTCCTCAAAAAGCAATTGAGGCGACCGCCGAGCTGCTCGGCATGGCGAAAATCCGCGTGCTCGAAGTCGCGACCTTCTACACGATGTTCAATTTGTCGCCGGTCGGGCGCTTCCATGTGCAGCTTTGCGGCACGACGCCGTGCATGTTGCGCGGCGCGGAGGAACTGAAAAAGGTCTGCCATCACATGATCGGCCACGAAGGCGAAGTGAGTTCGGATGGCGCCTTCTCCTGGATCGAGGTCGAATGCCTCGGCGCCTGTGTCAACGCGCCGATGGTGCAGATCAATGCCGATTTCTATGAAGACCTCACGCCCGACATCCTGACGCGGATCATCAACGATTTTTCAGCCGGCCGCACGCCCAAGCCCGGCCCGCAGATCGACCTGCAAAATTCCGCGCCGATCGGCGGACCGACGACGCTGACTGATCCATCGATCTACGAACCGAAAGCGACCTCCGCTTCTTCCGCCGATTCATCCGAGCAGGGACCCGCCTGATGCTCGCCGACAAGGACCGCATTTTCAAAAATCTCTACGGCCATCACGGCTTCGGCCTTGAGGCCGCTCGCGCCCGCGGCGCCTGGGACGGCACCAAAGAGATTCTCGCCAAAGGCCGCGACGGCATCATCAACGAGGTCAAGGCGTCGGGGCAGCGCGGCCGCGGCGGCGCCGGCTTTGCCACCGGACTGAAATGGTCGTTCATGCCCAAGCAGTCCGACGGGCGACCGCATTATCTCGTCATCAACGCCGACGAATCCGAGCCCGGCACCTGCAAAGACCGCGAGGTCATGCGGCACGATCCGCATCTTCTCATCGAGGGCTGTCTGATCGCCGGCTGCGCCATGGCCGCGAACCATTGCTTCATCTATATCCGCGGCGAGTTCATCCGCGAGCGTGAGCGTGTCGAAGCGGCGGTCCAGCAGGCCTATGACGCCAAACTGATCGGCAAGAACAATATCAATGGCTGGGACTTCGACATCGTCGTGCATCACGGCGCCGGCGCCTATATCTGCGGCGAGGAGACGGCGCTGCTGGAAAGCCTCGAAGGCAAGAAGGGCCAGCCGCGACTAAAGCCACCGTTCCCGGCCAATATGGGCCTCTATGGCTGCCCGACCACCGTCAACAATGTCGAGACCATCGCCCAGGTACCCGACATCATGCGCCGCGGGGCGGCGTGGTTCGCGAGCATCGGCCGCGCCAACAATACCGGCACCAAGCTCTATTGCATTTCCGGCCATGTCGAGCGGCCGTGCAATGTCGAAGAGAATATGGGCATTCCGCTGCGCGAACTGATCGAGCGGCATGCCGGCGGCGTGCGCGGCGGCTGGGACAATCTCATGGCCGTCATTCCCGGCGGCTCCTCGATGCCGCTCGTTCCGGCCGGTCCCGATCAGGCCGACACGCTGCTGATGGATTTCGACGGTTGTCGCGACAAGAAATCAGCGCTCGGCACCGCCGCCGTGATCGTCATGGACAAGTCCGACGACATCGTCAAAGCGATGGCGCGCATTTCCTATTTCTATCGGCATGAGAGCTGCGGCCAGTGTACGCCGTGCCGTGAAGGCATGGGCTGGATGTGGCGCGTGCTCAACCGCATGGCGGAAGGCCGGGCGCAGAAGCGCGAGATCGACATGCTGTGGGAAGTCACCACCCAGATCGAAGGCCACACCATCTGCGCCTTCGGCGACGGCGCCGCCTGGCCGGTGCAGGGTCTGCTGCGGCACTTCCGTCCGGAGATCGAGAGGCGGATCGACCAATACACCGCGAATCCGCATCCCGCACCGGTCACGATGGCGGCGGAGTGAGGCGCACATGACCAAGCTCATCGTCGACGGTCACGAGATCGACGTTCCGCCGGAATACACGCTGTTGCAGGCGTGCGAGACCGCGGGCGCGGAAATTCCGCGCTTCTGCTATCACGACCGGCTGTCGATCGCCGGCAATTGCCGCATGTGCCTGATCGAAGTCGTCGGCGTGCCGAAACCGCAGGCGTCTTGCGCTATGGCGGTGCGCGATCTGATGCCTAACAAGGACGGTTCGCCCAAAGTGCTGTCGACGCGCTCGCCGATGGTGCGCAAGGCGCGCGAAGGCGTCATGGAATTCCTCTTGATCAATCACCCGCTCGATTGTCCGATCTGCGACCAGGGCGGCGAATGCGATCTGCAGGACCAGTCGATGGCCTATGGCGTCGACGCGAGCCGCTTCGCCGAGAATAAGCGCGCGGTCGAGGACAAGTATCTCGGCGCACTGGTCAAGACCTCGATGAACCGCTGCATCCAGTGCACCCGCTGCGTGCGCTTCATCACCGAAGTGGCGGGCGTGCCCGAGCTCGGCGCCATCGGCCGCGGCGAGGACATGGAGATCACGAGCTATCTTGAGAGTGCGCTGCATTCCGAGCTGCAGGCCAATATCGTCGATATTTGTCCCGTTGGCGCGCTGACGTCGAAGCCTTACGCCTTCGCGGCGCGGCCTTGGGAGCTCACCAAGACCGAGTCGATCGACGTGATGGACGCCGTCGGTTCGGCGATCCGCATCGACACGCGCGGCAGCGAAGTCATGCGCATTCTGCCGCGCATTAACGACGACATCAACGAAGAGTGGATTTCAGACAAGACCCGTCATGTCGTCGACGGCTTGCGCACGCAGCGCCTCGATCAGCCTTATGTGCGCCAGGGCGGCCAGTTGCGCCCGGCGACGTGGTCGCAAGCGTTCCAGGCCATCGCCGCCAAGGTGGCGCAGACCAGTCCCAAGCGTATCGGCGCCATCGTCGGCGATCTCGCCGGCGTCGAAGAGACGTTCGCGCTCAAGGAGCTGATGACGCGGCTCGGCGTCGCCAATCTCGACTGCCGGCAGGACGGTTCCGCGCTCGACCCGGCCTGGGGCCGCGCGACCTATCTGCTCAATGCGAGTATTGTCGGCATCGAGTCCGCCGATGCGCTGCTGATCGTCGGCTCCAATCCGCGCAAAGAAGCAGCCGTGCTCAATGCGCGCATCCGCAAGCGCTGGCGCGCCGGCAAATTCCCGATCGGCGTCGTCGGAGTGAAATCGGATCTGTCCTACACCTACGATTATCTCGGCGCCGGCCCTGAGACGCTCGCCGACATCACGCGGCACTCTTTCGCCGATAATCTGAAGAAGGCCGAGCGGCCGATGGTGATTGTCGGCGCCGGCGCCTTCACGCGCGGCGATGGCGCTGCGCTCGCTTCGCTCGCGGCCAGGGCTGCGGTCGATCTCGGCGCGGTCAAGGACGGCTGGAACGGTTACTGCGTGCTCCATAGTGCGGCATCGCGCGTCGGCGCGCTCGATCTCGGCTTCGTGCCGGGGCAGGGCGGATTGAGCGCCCGGCAAATGGCGGCGTTCGGCACGCTCGATCTGCTGTTCCTGCTCGGTGCCGATGAGATCGATATCCCGCAGGGTGCCTTCGTCGTTTATATCGGCACCCAAGGCGATCGCGGCGCTTCGCGCGCCGACGTGGTGCTGCCGGGCGCGGCCTATCCGGAAAAGTCGTCGATCTATGTCAACACCGAGGGCCGCGTGCAGTTAGCGGCGCGCGCCTCGTTCCCGCCGGGCGACGCCAAGGAAGACTGGGCGATCCTGCGCGCTCTGTCCGACGTGCTGAAAAACAAGCTGCCCTATGACTCGCTCTCGGCGTTGCGGCAGGCGCTCTACAAAGCCTATCCGCACATGATGCGCATCGGCCAGATCGCGTCGGGGAACGCGGCCGATATTCAAAAGCTGGCGGCGCTCGGCGGCACTGTCGACAAGGCGCCGTTCGGTCCAGGCATCGAGGACTACTACTTCACCAATGCCATCGCGCGCAGTTCGGCGGTGATGGCGGAATGTTCGGCGATTGCGCACGGGCGCTCGACCATGACGGCGGCGGAATAGAGGGCCTCATGACGCTGACCGACTTCTGGTGGACCTATCTGTGGCCTCTGGTGATCATGATCGCCGAGAGCCTGTTGCTCCTCGTCGTGCTGCTGCTGTCGGTCGCCTACGTTCTCCTGGCCGACCGTAAGATCTGGGCCGCGGTGCAGATCCGGCGCGGCCCCAACGTGGTCGGGCCCTGGGGGCTGTTTCAATCCTTCGCCGACCTTCTCAAATTCGTGCTCAAGGAGCCGGTCATTCCGGCCGGCGCCAATAAGGGCGTGTTCCTGCTGGCGCCGCTTGTCACCTGCGTTATCGCGCTCGCCGGCTGGGCGGTGATCCCGGTCAATGCCGGCTGGGTGATCTCCAATATCAATGTCGGCATTCTCTATATCTTCGCCATCTCCTCGCTCGGCGTGTACGGGGTGATCATGGCGGGCTGGGCGTCGAATTCGAAATATCCGTTCCTGGCGGCACTGCGTTCGGCGGCCCAGATGGTGTCCTACGAAGTCTCGATCGGCTTTGTCATCATCACCGTGCTGCTCTGCGTCGGCTCGCTCAATCTCACCGACATTGTCGTGGCGCAGCGCGACCACGGCCTTGCCACCATGCTCGGCGTGCCGTGGCTGTCGATCCTGAACTGGTATTGGCTGCCGCTGTTGCCGATGCTGGTGATCTTCTTCGTCTCGTCGCTCGCCGAGACCAACCGGCCGCCGTTCGATCTGATCGAAGCGGAATCCGAACTCGTCGCCGGCTTCATGGTCGAATACGGTTCCACGCCCTACATGATGTTCATGCTCGGCGAATATGTCGCCGTCTGCACCATGTGCGCGCTGGCGGTGATCCTGTTCATGGGTGGCTGGCTGCCGCCGATCGCGCTGCCGCCGTTCACCTGGGTGCCGGGCATCATCTGGTTCGTGCTCAAGGCGTTCTTCGTCTTCTTCATGTTCGCCATGGTGAAGGCCTTCGTGCCGCGCTATCGCTACGACCAGTTGATGCGGCTCGGCTGGAAAGTGTTCCTGCCGATCTCGCTCGCCATGGTCGCGATCGTGGCCGCGGTGCTGCAAGTCACCGGCTGGGTGCCGCAATGATGGGAGGACGGCATCATGGCAGGCAACATGGATTTTTTATTGCCGGCCTGGATCGGCGCGCTGATTGGGACCATGATCGCGGTCGCCATCTATATACCGGGCATCCGCATCTTCGAGCAGCAGCAGCGCGCGCAAAGCGGCCCGATGACGCTGGAACAGCGCAAGGCCTTCGAGGACAAGCTCTCGGTCATGCGCCGGCTCATTCTCGGCGCCGATATCGCAATCTTGGCGGTCGCGGGCTATTGGCTCGGCACCACGTTCAGCGGGAGAGGTTGATATGAGCTTGGATGCGGCCGCCCGTTCGCTGTTCCTGAAGGAATTCGTTCAGGCCTTCTTCCTGTCGATGCGCTACTTCTTCAAGCCGAAGGCGACGCTGAACTATCCGTTCGAGAAGGGCAGGCTGTCGCCGCGGTTCCGCGGCGAGCATGCGCTGCGCCGTTACCCCAACGGCGAAGAGCGCTGCATCGCCTGCAAGCTCTGTGAGGCGATCTGTCCGGCGCAGGCCATCACCATCGAAGCCGGCCCGCGCCGCAACGACGGCACGCGCCGCACCACCCGTTACGACATTGACATGGTGAAGTGCATCTATTGCGGGCTGTGCCAGGAGGCCTGCCCGGTCGACGCCATCGTCGAAGGGCCGAATTTCGAATACGCCACCGAAACCCGCGAGGAATTGTACTACGACAAGGAGCGCCTCCTGGCGAACGGCGATCGCTGGGAACGCGAGATCGCAAGAAACATCGCGCTCGACGCGCCTTATCGGTGAGATCGGTTCTTCGATGATTATCCACGCGCTGTTCTTTTATCTGTTCGCGGCCGTCACCGTGGCTTCGGCCGCCATGGTGATCTTCTCGCGCAACCCCGTTCATTCGGTGCTGTTTCTCATTCTCGCTTTCGTCAACGCGGCGGGTTTGTTCGTTCTGATCGGCGCCGAGTTCTTGGCGTGGATCCTGATCATCGTCTATGTCGGCGCGGTCGCCGTGCTGTTCCTGTTCGTCGTCATGATGCTCGATGTGGATTTTGCCGAGCTGCGCCAGGGCTTCATCAATTACCTGCCGATTGGCGGTGTTATCAGTATCGTTCTCTGCGTCGAATTGCTGTCCGTCGTGCTGGCTTATGTGATCGGACCGGACGCCGGAAAAGCGATCACGGCGCCGATCCCGGCGGCCGACCAGATCAGCAATACCCAGGCGCTTGGCCTCGTGCTCTATACGCGCTACGTCTATTTCTTCCAGGCAGCCGGCGTCATCCTTCTGGTGGCGATGATCGGCGCCATCGTGCTGACCTTGCAGCACAAGACCAATGTGAAGCGGCAGAGCATCGCGGCGCAGAACGCCCGCACCAAGGCCGCGGCAATCGAAATCGTCCAGGTCAAGTCGGGGCAGGGGCTGTCATGACCCTGGGACTTCAATGACAATCGGGCTTGGTCACTATCTCGCGGTCGGCGCGATCCTGTTCACGCTCGGCGTGATGGGAATTTTCCTTAATCGCAAAAACGTCATCGTCATCCTGATGTCGATCGAGCTCATTCTGCTCGCCGTCAACATCAATCTGGTCTCGTTCTCGAGCTTTCTCGGCGACATCGTCGGTCAGGTCTATGCGCTGATCGTGCTGACGGTTGCCGCTGCAGAAGCTGCGATCGGGCTCGCCATTCTCGTCGCCTATTACCGCAACCGCGGTTCGATCGCGGTTGAGGATATCAATCTTATGAAGGGTTAGTCGCATGATCCCGAAAGGTGGATACCGGTTTTCGGACCTGATCATGCGCCAAGCGAAAATGTTGACTGAGTGCATTGAGCAATTCGGGCGGGATTAAGAGCTAATGTACGAAGCCATCGTTCTCTTGCCGCTTCTGGGCGCCATTATTGCGGGCGCGGTGTCGCTGGTCGGCGCGCGCAACCGCTTTCCGGGCGAAGACCCGCCGCCCCCGCACGACAATCATGCTGCGCCGCTTGTGCCAGAGGATCATGTGTACGGTGTGCCGTCCCCAGACGCGACCCACGCCGCCGCGCATGAGCCGCACAGCGAGGATGGCCACGGCGCGCAGGAGCCGTCTGCTGCAGGCTCGCTCGGCGCCGAGCTCATCACCTCGACCTTCCTGGTGATCTCCTGCGTGCTGTCCTGGTACGCCTTCTATGATGTCGGCTTCGAGCATCACGACGCGCGCGTCACCTTGTTCTCCTTCATCAGCTTCGCCGACCTGCATTCGAACTGGGCGCTGCGTATCGATCCGCTGACGGTGGTGATGCTGGTCGTCGTGACGACGGTGTCGTCGCTCGTCCACATCTATTCGATCGGCTATATGGAGGAGGATCCGTATAAGCCGCGATTCTTCTCTTATTTGTCGTTCTTCACCTTCGCCATGCTGATGCTGGTGACGGCCGACAATCTCCTGCAGCTGTTCTTCGGTTGGGAAGGCGTGGGTCTCGCGAGCTATCTGCTGATCGGCTTCTGGTACTACAAGCCCGAGGCCAACGCGGCAGCGATCAAGGCCTTCATCGTCAACCGCGTCGGCGATTTCGGCTTCTCGCTCGGCATTTTCACGGCCTTTTTTCTCACCGGCGCGATTGATTTCGACACGGTGTTCGCCCAGGCACCCAACCTCGTCGGCAAGAGCTTCCATTTCCTGAGCTGGAACGTCGATGCGCTCACCACCATGTGCCTTCTGCTGTTCATGGGCGCGATGGGCAAGTCGGCGCAGTTCCTGCTGCACACCTGGTTGCCGGACGCCATGGAAGGCCCGACGCCGGTCTCCGCCTTGATCCACGCCGCGACCATGGTGACCGCCGGTGTGTTCATGGTGGCGCGGTTGTCGCCTTTGTTCGAGCTCGCGCCCTATGCCAAGAACTTCGTCGTCTTCATCGGCGCGACCACGGCGATGTTCGCCGCCACGATCGGTCTTGTTCAGAACGACATCAAGCGCGTCATCGCCTATTCGACCTGTTCGCAGCTCGGCTACATGTTTGTCGCCATGGGCTCGGGCGCCTATTCGATCGGCATGTTTCACCTTTTTACTCATGCCTTTTTCAAGGCGCTGCTGTTCCTTGGCTCCGGCTCCGTCATCCTCGCGATGCATCACGAGCAGGACATGCGCAATATGGGCGGTTTGTGGCGCAAGATCCCGTTCACCTACGCAATGATGATCATCGGGACCTTGGCGCTGACCGGATTTCCCTTCACCGCGGGCTATTTCTCCAAGGACGCGATCATCGAGGCCGACGACACGGTGCAAGGTCTTGCCGCGAGCTACGGCTTCATCATGACGGTGCTCGCCGCCGGGCTGACCTCGTTCTATTCGTGGCGGCTGATCTTTAAAACCTTCCACGGAACCCCGCACGACCAGCATCACTACGACGCGGCGCGCGAGAGCCCGAAAGTGATGCTTATTCCGCTGGCGGTCCTCGCTTTCGGCGCGATCTTCGCCGGTTATCCGTTCCTGCACATCTTCACCGGCGAAGGCGCGGACGGTTTCTTCCGCGAGTCGCTGGCACTGAAATCGGCCGATACGATTTTCTCGCAGATGGAAGCTTTGCCGCTTGCGATCGATCTCGCGCCGACGCTGATGATGCTCATCGGCCTCGGGGTCGCCTATCTGTTCTATATCCGGCGTCCGGATCTGCCGGCGGCCTTGGCGCGCGATCAGAAGCCGCTCTATGAGTTCCTGCTCAACAAGTGGTATTTCGACGAGCTCTACGACTTCCTCTTTGTGCGTCCGACGATGCGGCTCGGGCGGCTGCTCTGGAAGGGCGGGGACGGTTTCATCATCGACGGCTTCGGGCCTGACGGCGTGTCGGCGTGGGTGCTCGACGTCACCAAGAACGTCGTCCGGCTGCAGACCGGCTATCTCTATCACTATGCCTTCGCGATGATGATCGGCGTTGCCGGCTTCATCACGTGGTTCATGTTTGCGGGGGCGCACTGATGACAAGCTGGCCGATCCTGTCCGTCGTCACCTTCCTGCCGGTCGCCGGCGCGCTCTTCATTGCGCTGTGCCTCAACGACGACGATTCCGGCATGCGCAACGCGCGCTGGGCGGCGTTGTGGACGACGCTATTCACTTTCGCCATTTCGCTGCTTTTGATCTGGCGCTTCGATCCGTCGTCAGCAGATTTCCAGTTCGTGGAAAAACGGCCCTGGCTCGGCGGCGCCATCAACTATGCGATGGGCGTCGACGGCATTTCGCTGCCGCTGGTCATTCTGACCACGGCGATCCTGCCGATCGCGATCCTGGCGAGCTGGACGTCGATCCAGTACCGGGTGCGCGAATATATGATCGCCTTCCTGGTGCTCGAGACGCTGATGGTCGGCTCGTTCTGCGCGCTCGACCTAGTGCTGTTCTATCTGTTCTTCGAGGGCGGCCTCATTCCGATGTTCCTGATCATCGGTGTCTGGGGCGGCCCGCGCCGGGTCTATGCGAGCTTTAAGTTCTTCCTCTATACGCTGCTTGGTTCGGTGCTGATGCTGCTCGCCATCATGGCGATGTATTGGGATGCCGGCACGACCGATATCCCGACGCTGTTGCATCACGCCTTCCCGCGCAGCCTGCAGACCTGGGCGTGGTTCGCGTTCCTCGCGTCTTTCGCGGTGAAAATGCCGATGTGGCCGGTGCACACCTGGCTGCCCGACGCTCACGTTGAGGCCCCGACCGCGGGCTCGGTGATCCTTGCCGCGATCCTCTTGAAACTCGGCGGCTACGGCTTTCTGCGCTTCTCGCTGCCAATGTTCCCGGAGGCCTCGCAGCATCTGGCGCCGCTGATCTACGCGCTGTCGGTGATCGCGATCATCTATACGTCGCTGGTCGCGCTGATGCAGGAGGACGTCAAGAAACTCATCGCCTATTCCTCGGTAGCGCATATGGGCTTTGTCACCATGGGCATTTTTGCGGTGACGGCGCAGGGCATTGCCGGCGGCATCTTCCAGATGATCTCGCACGGCATCGTCTCCGCCGCTCTGTTCCTTTGCGTCGGCGTCGTCTACGACCGCATGCATACCCGCGAGATCGCGGCCTATGGCGGGCTCGTCAATCGCATGCCGGTCTATGCCTTCGTCTTCATGGTGTTCACGCTGGCCAATATCGGCCTGCCGGGCACGTCAGGCTTCGTCGGCGAATTCCTCACTTTAATCGGCACGTTCCGGATCAATACCTGGGTCGCGACCTTGGCCACTATCGGCACCATCCTGTCGGCGGCCTATGCGCTGTGGCTCTATCGCAAGGTCATTCTCGGCAAGCTTGAAAAGCCGAGCCTGTTCAACATCAAGGATCTCGGCTGGCGCGAAATCACGATCTTCGTGCCGCTGATCGTCCTCACCATCATCATCGGTGTCTATCCGAAGCCGATTCTGGATTTCTCTTCCGCCTCGGTAACGCAACTGATCGACAATTATCAGCACGCGCTCGCCGCCGCGCAGACGGGTGGCCAGACCGCGTTACTCGGGCGCTGAGGTGAAGATAAGCGAATGAACGCCGCTCAGCTCCCCACGCTTGTTCCGCTCCTTCCCGAGTTCGTGCTCGGCATCGGCGCTATGGCGCTGTTGATGCTCGGCGTGTTTCGCGGCGAGCCCGGTGGACGCATCGTCGATGTCATCGCTATCGTGCTTCTCGCCGTCGCCGGCATCGCGCTGGTCATGTTGCCGCCCGGCAAGCTCACGACCTTCGGCGGCAGTTTCGTCGTCGACGATTTTGCCCGCTTCCTGAAAATACTGGCGCTGGTCGGTTCGGCGGCGGCGATCGCGATGTCGCTCGATTATGCCGAAAAGGAACGCCAGCAGCGTTTCGAATATTCGGTGCTGATCCTGCTGTCGACGCTCGGCATGCTGATGCTGATTTCGGCATCCGACCTGATCGCGCTCTATCTCGGGCTCGAATTGATGAGCCTGCCGCTTTATGTCGCCGCCGCGAGCTATCGTGACTCGCTGCGCGCGACCGAGGCCGGCCTTAAATATTTTGTCCTTGGCGCGCTGTCCTCGGGCATGCTGCTCTACGGCGCGTCACTGGTTTACGGTTTCACCGGCACCGTGAGCTTCGCCGGTATCGCACAAGCTGCGGCGCAAGGCGGTACCGGGCTGATTTTCGGCATCGTCTTTCTGTTCGCCGGCTTCTGCTTCAAGGTTTCCGCCGTGCCGTTCCACATGTGGACGCCGGACGTCTATGAAGGCGCGCCGACGCCGGTGACGGCGTTCTTCGCTGCGGCGCCAAAAGTCGCCGGCATTGCCATGTTCGTCCGCGTCGCGGTCGTCGCTTTTCCGAGCATCGCCACGCAATGGCAGCAGATCGTTGTCTTTGTTTCCATAGCCTCCATGGTGCTCGGCTCGTTCGCCGCGATCGGTCAGCGCAACATCAAACGCCTGATGGCCTATTCGTCGATCGGCCATATGGGGTTCGCGCTGATCGGGCTCGCCGCCGGCACGGCCGAAGGCGTGCAGGGCGTGCTGGTCTATATCGCGATCTATGTCACCATGACGCTCGGCGTGTTCGCCGTGATCCTGTCGATGCGGCGCTCGACGGGCATGGTGGAAACCACCGATCAGCTCGCCGGCCTTGCCCGCACCCATCCGACGACCGCCTTCTTTATGGCGATGCTGCTGTTCTCCATGGCCGGCATTCCGCCGCTTGCCGGCTTCTTCGCCAAATTCTACGTATTCCTTGCCGCCATCAAAGCCGGCCTCTACATCCTGTCGGTGATCGGCGTGGTCGCCAGCGTGGTGGGCGCCTACTATTATCTCGCCATCATCAAGGCGATGTATTTCGACGAGCCGGCCGAAGCCTTTGTCGAAATGCCCTATGAGCTGCGTGTCGTGCTGCTGCTTTGTGGCCTGTTCAATATCCTGTTCTTTGTCTATCCGGGCCCGCTGGTCGGATTGGCGAGTGCGGCCGCACAATCCTTGTTCTGATGCAGCTTGATCCCAGCGCCGCCGCGGCGGGCTTTCGCCTCTTTGCGCACGACATTCTGGGATCGACCAATTCGGAGGCGCTCGCGCAATCGCGGCAGGGCGACGAGGGTCGGCTCTGGGTGGTGGCGCGCGAACAGAGCGCGGGCCGCGGCCGGCGCGGCCGCGAATGGATCTCGGCGCCGGGAAATCTTTATGCGACGCTGCTTCTGGCCGATCCGGCGCCGGCCGACGCCGCGCCGCAATTGGCCTTTGTCACGGGCCTCGCCGTTCATGACGCGATCGTCGCCTGTGCGGATGAGCTCGCTAAAGAACTGGCGCTGAAATGGCCCAATGACTTGCTCTACGCCAACAAAAAGCTCGCCGGCATTCTGATCGAGAGCGAAATGTCGGCCAGGAAACTCGCGGTCGCTGTCGGTGTCGGCATCAATTGCCTGCACCACCCGGCGCAGGCTTCGTTTCCGGCGACCGACCTCGCTGAGGCCGGCAAGAGTGTCTCCCCGGAAAGTCTGCTCTCCGCCTTGTCGCGCACCATGATGGGCCGGCTCGCGCAATGGAACCGCGGCGCCGGTTTTGCCGCGATCCGCGCCGACTGGCTTGCTCACGCAACCGGGCTTGGCCGCGAAATGACCGTGCGGCTTCCTGGCCACGAGCTCAATGGCTATTTCGAGGGCCTCGACGACAGCGGCCAGTTACTGCTGCGGCTTGCCGACGGCAAGCTGCAAACCATCACCGCCGGCGATATCTTTCCGCTCGCAGAGACAGGCGAGCCATGAAGTTTTTGCACAACAGCCGACAAGACTTGTCTCGACGAAGAGGACAAACTGAATAATGCCCAGCGACTTGGTCTTCGCGCCGCTCGGCGGCTTCGGCGAGATCGGGATGAACCTCTCGATCTATGGCTTCGGCGATAGCCGCCGCCGGCAATGGATCATCGTCGACTGCGGCGTCTCCTTTGCCTCCGAAGAGCATTTGCCCGGCGTCGATTTGATCTTGCCGGACATCTCCTATCTCATCGAGGAGCGCAAAAATATTCTGGGCCTCGTGCTCACCCACGCCCATGAAGATCATATGGGCGCGATCATGGATCTGTGGCCGCGGCTGAAAGTGCCGTTCTATGCCACGCCGTTCTCGGCCGCTCTTTTCGAGGCGCGGCGCGCGTCCGAGCCCGGCGCGCCGGAAATTCCGGCCAATGTCGTGCCGGCCGGCGGGCATCTCTCGCTCGGGCCATTCGAGATCGATTTCATCAATGTTGCGCATTCGATCCCGGAATCGAATGCGCTTGCGATCCGCACGCCGGCAGGCACCGTCGTGCATACCGGCGATTGGAAGATCGATCCGACGCCGATTGTCGGCGGCCCGACCGATGCGGCAAGGCTGACCGCGCTCGGCGATGCCGGGGTGCTGGCGCTGATCGGCGATTCCACCAATGCCGTGCGCGAAGGCCGGTCGCCCTCGGAAGCGGATGTCGCGAAGACTCTCGCTGAACTGATCCGCACCGCGCCGCGGCGAGTCGCGGTGACGACGTTTGCCTCCCATGTCGGCCGCCTGCGCGCCGTTGCGGATGCAGCCCGCGCCGCAGAGCGCGAAGTCGTCGTTGTCGGCCGCGCCATGGAGCGCGTGGTGCAGGTGGCGCGCGAGACCGGCTATCTGCAAGGCGTGCAGGATTTCCGCGGCGTTGAAAGTTACGGCTATCTGCCGCCGGACAAAGTGCTGGCGCTCTGCACCGGCAGCCAGGGCGAGCCGCGCGCCGCGCTCTCCCGCATCGCGCAGGACGAGCATCCCGACGTGACGCTGTCGCGCGGCGACCGGGTGATCTTCTCGGCGCGGCCGATCCCCGGCAACGAGAAGGCGATCTCGCGGGTGATCAACGGTCTGGTGGAGCAGGGCGTCGAGGTCATCACCGACCGCACTCATCTCGTTCACGTCTCAGGCCATCCGCGGCGCGACGAATTGCGCGACATGATCGGCTGGGTCAGGCCGAAAATTCTTATCCCGGCGCATGGCGAGGCGCTGCACCTCGCCGAACATGCCGATCTCGCCCGCAAAGCCGGCGTGCCGCATGTCTTGATCTGCCGCAACGGCGACCTGGTGCGGCTCGCCGCTGACGGCCCCGAAATCATCGACGAGGTGCCGTCAGGCCGTCTATACAAGGACGGTGCGCTTTTGGTCAGCGCGGAGTCCAAGACAGTTGCCGCCCGCCGGCGTTTGAGCTTTGCCGGCATAGTGACGGTGGCGCTGGCGCTGAGCGAGAAGGGCGTGCTCGCCGCCGATCCGGAGGTCGAACTGATCGGGCTTCCTGAAACCGACGCCGGCGGCGCCTCGATGACCGAGATCGCGCGCGACGCTGTTGAGATCGCCTTCGACGCATTGCCCAAGCCACGGCGCCGTGATCCGGATGCAGTCGCCGAAGCGGTGCGCCGCGGCGTGCGTTCGGCGATCGCCGAGCGTTGGAAGAAAAAGCCGATCTGCTACGTGCATGTTCTGACGGTTTAGCTCCTGCGCGCTATAATGGGCCTGCCGGGTCAGGGCGGGAGAGCAAAAATATGATCGGCAGGCTCAATCACGTCGCCATTGCGGTGCGCGATATCGGCAAGGCGACGGCGGTCTATCGCGACACGCTCGGCGCCGACGTTTCGGCGGCCGTGCCGCAGCCCGACCATGGCGTCACCACAGTTTTTATCACGCTGCCCAATACCAAGATCGAGCTTTTGGAGCCGCTCGGAGAAGGCTCGCCCATCGCCAAATTCCTCGAGCGCAATCCCGACGGCGGCATGCACCATATCTGCTACGAGGTTGACGATATCCGCGCTGCCCGCGATACGCTCAAAGCCGCGGGCGCCCGTGTGCTCGGCGACGGCGAGCCGAAGATCGGGGCGCATGGCAAGCCGGTGCTGTTCCTGCATCCCAAGGATTTCTCCGGCACTTTGGTTGAGCTCGAGCAGGCATGAGCGTCACCACCGCGATCGCGATCTTCTTTCTGATCTGGTGGGTGGTGCTGTTCGCAGTGCTGCCCTGGGGCGTGCGTGGCCAGCACGAGGCGGGGCTCGATGCGGAGCCGATGGCGCCTGGTACCGATCCCGGCGCGCCCACCCATTTCAGCCTCGGCCGCAAGCTTCTGTGGACCACGCTGGTCTCAAGCGTGATCTACGCCGTTTGCTATCTCGTTTATGTCGAGCATCTGGTGACGATCGACGGCCTGATGGCGCCGTTCGTCAACGCGAAAAGCCAATAAATCTCATTGATTTAAGGATGTTTTCTTATCTGCTAGATGCGCTTATGTGCGTAACTCTAACGGAGAAGAAGTTGGGCAGGCCCCCAAAAGAAAAAGCAGGGCTAAAGCCCTGCCGTAGAAACCTCATCTGACCCATAACCCACGCTTTTATTGAGATGCGGCTGACACGTGGCTGGCGACGCTTTCCGCTCGCGGGTCATCCTCCCAAGACTTGGACCGCTGCCCTGAATTATCCGCGATTTTTCGCGGCTTCAGGGTCGCAAATTATTCGTAATCTAAATTCAATGGCTTGTCATCCTGTTACCATCCCCGGGCGTAAAAAAATTCTCATGGACTTACCTCCGGGAACTGATTTCGTCCCGGCCCAGGCGCCCCAGTTCCGCCCCCGGTTACCGCTCTTGTAATTCCGTCCCGGTTGCGGCCTGTTGTGCACCCAATCCTTCCCGACTCGTCCGAAGATTCCATGCGCCTTTCCCGCTATTTCCTGCCCATTCTGCGCGAAACGCCCAAAGAGGCGGAAATCGCGTCCCACCGGCTTATGCTGCGGGCTGGCATGATCCGCCAGGAGGCGGCCGGCATCTATGCCTTCCTGCCGCTCGGGCTGCGCGTCCTCGACAAGGTCTGCCGCATCGTCCGTGAGGAACAGGACCGGTCCGGGGCCATCGAGCTTTTGATGCCGACCATCCAGCCGGCCGACCTCTGGCGCGAAAGCGGCCGCTACGAGGCCTATGGCAAGGAGATGCTGCGGATCAAGGACCGGCACGAGCGCGACATGCTCTACGGGCCGACCAACGAGGAAATGGTCACCGAGATCTTCCGCAGCTATGTGCGGTCCTACAAAGACCTGCCGCTCAATCTCTATCACATCCAGTGGAAGTTCCGCGACGAGGTGCGGCCGCGCTTCGGCGTGATGCGCGGGCGCGAGTTTCTGATGAAGGACGCCTATTCCTTCGATCTCGATTTCGAAGGCGCCAAGCACTCCTATAACCGGATGTTCGTCGCCTATCTGCGCACCTTTGCCCGGATGGGCCTGCGCGCGATCCCGATGGTCGCCGAAAGCGGGCCGATCGGCGGCAACCTGTCCCACGAATTCATCATTCTCGCGGACACCGGCGAGAGCGAGGTGTTCTGCGACAGCGAATATCTCAATTTCGAGGTTCCGGGTGCGGACGTGGATTTCGACCATGTCGGCCGGTTGCAGGCCATTGTGGATAAGTGGACCTCGCTCTATGCGGCGACGTCCGAAAAGCACGACCCGGCGGCCTTCGCCAAGCTCGGCCCGGGCAAGGGCCTGTCCGCGCGCGGCATCGAGGTCGGCCATATCTTCTATTTCGGCACCAAATATTCCGAGCCGATGAAGGCTGTCGTCGCCGGCCCGGATGGCACCGACCGGCCGATCCATGGCGGGTCCTACGGCATCGGCCCGAGCCGCCTCGTCGCCGCCATCATCGAGGCCTCTCACGACGAGGCCGGCATCAAATGGCCGCACAGCGTTGCGCCATTCAATGCCATGATCCTCAATCTCAAACAGGGCGGCGCCGATACCGATCCGGCCTGCGAGCAACTTTATGCGCAACTGCGCGGCAAGGGCATCGACACGCTCTATCACGATCTCGACGAGCGGCCCGGCTCGAAATTCGCCACGGCCGATCTCATCGGGGTGCCCTGGCAGGTTCTGGTCGGTCCACGCAGCCTTGCCGAGGGCAAGGTCGAGGTGAAACGCCGCGCCGATGGGCAGCGTGAGCTTATGTCGCCCGCCGATGCGGTCGCCAAAATCGCTCAGTGATTGCCGGTGGCCGCGCTGTGAATCGCTGTGCGAACACGTGTTTCTGCTCGTGTTTCGTGACGAGTTCGCAAATGATCCTGTGCGCGGCGGCGGTTTGCCGCGATGAGCGAGGCTTGAAACTGCCAGAATCGTGTGAAACTCGGGGTAATCGCGGGGACCAGACATAAATGGCCGAGTCGACCGGCACCCACCCTTTCTCGGCATTCGAATGGATGTTGTCGCTACGCTATCTGCGGGCGCGGCGCAAAGAGGGTTTCATTTCCGTTATCGCCGGCTTCTCGTTTCTCGGCATTATGCTCGGCGTCGCCACCCTGATCATCGTCATGGCGGTGATGAACGGCTTCCGCCAGGAGCTGTTGTCGAAGATTCTCGGGCTCAACGGCCATCTTCTGATCCAGCCGCTCGAGCAGCCGCTCACCGACTATGCCGATGTCGCGGCTCGCGTTTCCAAAGTGAACGGCGTCTATCTGGCGGCCCCGCTGGTCGAAGGCCAGGCGCTGGCCTCGTCGCCGTTCAATGCCTCGGGCGTCGTCGTCCGCGGCATGCGCGGCGCCGATCTCGCCAAGCTCACCCAAGTCTCCCAGCATATCAAACAGGGCACGCTCGACGGCTTCGACGACAATCAGGCCATCGCCATCGGCGCGAGGCTCGCCGAGCAGCTGTCGGTGCGCGCCGGCGATAATCTGACGCTGGTGGCGCCGCGCGGCGCGGTGACGCCAATGGGGACCACGCCCCGGATCAAGGCCTATAAGATCGCGGCCGTGTTTGAAATCGGTATGTCCGAATACGATTCCGCCTTCGTCTTCATGCCGCTGACCGAGGCGCAGGCCTATTTCAACCGCAATGGCGACGTCACCGCGATCGAGGTCTATACCGACAATCCCGATCGTATCGACGATTTCCGCAGGGCCGTCACCGAGGCCGCGGCGCGGCCGATCTACATGGTCGATTGGCGCCAGCGCAACGCCACCTTCTTCAACGCGCTCCAGGTCGAGCGCAATGTGATGTTCCTGATCCTGACCTTGATCGTGCTCGTGGCCGCGCTCAATATCGTCTCCGGCCTGATCATGCTGGTCAAAGACAAATCGAGCGACATCGCTATTCTGCGCACCATGGGGGCGACGCAGGGCGCCATCATGCGCGTGTTTCTCATCACCGGCGCCTCGATCGGCGTCGTCGGCACGCTGGTCGGCTTTCTGCTCGGCACCGTGATCTGCCTCAATATCGAGGAGATCCGGCGCTTCCTGTCATGGCTCACCAATACCGAGCTGTTTTCGCCCGAGCTTTATTTCCTCTCGCAGCTTCCGGCTGACATGAACGTCAAGGAGACAACAGCTGTCCTGATCATGGCGCTTGGGCTATCGCTCCTCGCCACGCTCTATCCGTCCTGGCGCGCGGCGCGGCTCGATCCCGTCGAAGCGCTGCGTTACGAGTGATCAGCGCAATGGACGACACCACCACGATAGGCGAGGCCGCTACGTCGCTCCGGGACAAAGAGGAACAACCCATACTCTTCCTGCACGGCGTTTGCCGTCACTTCAGCCAGGGAGACGCGCGGCTTGATATCTTGAAGGACGCCGAGCTCGCGGTCTGGCCGGGGCAATCGGTGGCGCTGGTGGCGCCGTCGGGCTCCGGCAAGTCGACGCTGCTCCACATCGCCGGCTTGCTCGAACATCCGAACTCCGGCGAGGTCTATATCGATGGAATGGCGACCACGCAGCTCAACGATATGCAGCGCACCCGGATCCGGCGCACCGAGATCGGTTTCGTCTATCAATTCCATCATCTGCTGCCGGAGTTCTCGGCGCTGGAGAATGTCATTCTGCCGCAGATGATCCGCGGCCTGTCACGGCGCGAGGCCACCGCGCGCGCTGCCGAACTCTTGGCTTATCTCGGGCTGAAAGACCGGCTTGTGCACCGGCCGGCGGAGCTCTCCGGCGGCGAGCAGCAGCGCGTCGCGATCGCGCGCGCGGTCGCCAATGCGCCGCGAATCCTTTTCGCCGACGAGCCGACCGGCAATCTCGATGTGCACACCGCCGCACGCGTCTTCGCCACGTTCAGCCAATTGGTGCGCGCCTCAGGGCTTGCCGCCATTATCGCCACCCACAACATGGAAATCGCGGCGCAGATGGATCGCCGCGTGACCTTGCGCGAAGGCGCCGTCGTCGAGCTTGACTAGAGCATGATCCCGAAAAGTGGTCGCCGGTTTTCGGAAAAGATCATGCTCAACTAAAAAGCACTTTATGACTGCGGATGCCGATGCTTGCGCGCGCCGGATTGCCGGGCCGCGGCCGACGGCTGATACCAGTCGTTCTTCTGGCAGAAGCCGCCGATGCCGCGGACGTTCTCCAGGCACTGTTCGAAGCTGGTGAAGCCACAATTGGTGCCGCTGAAGCCCGAGCCGTAATAGGAACACCATGGATAATTGCTCTGCGCTTGCGCGCGTGGCGATAGCGCAACCGTTGCGGCCGTAAGACCGAGGCCGAGAAGCAGCATCTTCATGATGACCTCCTTTTGCGAAGCGTCCGGGTCAAGAGTTCTTTGAATGATGGCGATGGGTTTGTGGTCGCGCTGCGAGCGGCGGCTTGTACGTGTCGTTTCGTTCGCAGAAGCCGCCAATGCCGCTGATGCTCGCCATGCACTGTTCATAGCTCGTGAAGCCGCAGCTTGTGTCGCTATAGGGCGTGCCGTAGCGGGCGCACCAGGGATAGTTCTGCGCATGGGCAGTTGGCGCAAGCGCGATCGTTGCGAGAAGGAGGCTGAGCACGGAAAACGAGATCTTCATGGCTTTCTCCTGTTTTTGACGTGTTGCCGCGGTAGCTCCGCAATCACGAATTCTTGCCGTGGTGCTTGCGGGCCTGGCGCTGCGCCGGCGCCGCGGCGTTCGATCGAGCGGCTTTCGGGCCCGCATACATGTCGTTCTCGCTGCAAGAGCCGCCCGAACCACGAGCCGTCGCCATGCACTGTTCGTAACTGGAAAAGCCGCAATTGATGCCGGCGCCGTCGGCGAAATTCGCGCACCATGGAAAATTGTTTTGTGCAGTGGCGGGCGCGCCGAGTGCGGCAAGCACCATCATCGAGGCACAGCATCCAATCAGCGCCGGCAGAAGCCGCATTTCAACCTCCCGATCTCGGCGATTGCCGGCGTTCACGACGGTTTGCCGGAACGGGCTTTGAGCGCGCGGCGCCGCGCCGGAGCGTGTCATGTCCATCTTCAGGGTCATTCCAGGTTCATGTTCACAAGCCTCACCCCTATGAACGCCGTGCGGGCCGGTTTATTTCATCGGGGTGCAAGCAGGCGCGGGCAGGGCGCTTTCCGCTTGCCGGCAAAAAAAGAGGCCGCCGAAACCGGCGGCCTCTTCGCGTCTATAGTCAGCTGCGACTAATCACTAGCAGGGGGCGCACCAGCAACGATACGGACCACAAACCCGGCTAAAGCCCGGCGGGCAATAAGGGCCGAAGCCGCGGCAGGCCGCCTGGTGGATCGGTGTCGCGTTTTTGATCTGCGCGTGAAGGCTCGCGGCGCCCTGGCTTTGCGCGCTGGCGGCAACCGCCATCGTGCCCAGCATCAGCACGGCTGCCGTCAATGTCATAGTGAGCTTGCGCATGGAAATTCTCCTCCTTGATTTGGCGAAAATTCGAATAGAGCAAGACTGCTACGGCGCGGCGACAACGCGGGAGCGCGCTGCGCAATACCGTAGCGCCGATCTGGGGAATCAGCCCGGCCGACCTGCTTTATACGCCAAGTCCCGGCATCTGGATCGGTGCCCGAGTAAGGGCTTGGCGGCGCTGCCGTTGTGGGATGGCCCGCTATTTTTTGGCCACGACTAGCGCTTGCTCCGCATTGCAATGCGCGCAGCGATAGATGCGCCGCTCCGGGTTATCGTCGATGGCCGGCTCGACATAGGAAAGGTTCACCGGGCCGTCGCAGACGGGGCAGGTGGGCAAGAGAAACGGATTGATCCTCGTGGCCGGCGTGCGATTCATGTCCACGACAATTTCTTCGTGCTGCAAATCGAATCATACATTTCTCACGAACGTTACATTTCTCACGAACGTTACCTTACGAAGCAATTCACGAACGGCCGAACAGTTCATTTGGCACGAGCGATTTTCGTCAAATCAGGCCGAGCGATCTGCAAGGCGCAAAGCGATGTGGCCGTCAGATGGTCCGCGTATTGCGGTGCAATAAACACAAAAGGTGCGCCGCCTGAAAAATTCTCACCACATCAGTGAGTGGCATCAGGGTGTGGTTGTCTGTCCGTCTTCCACGGCGCACAATCGCGCGGCATTCGGACGGTGAGCGACGAAAAAAACACGCTGCTGTCATCGGATCGTATATAATGCCGGCGTTTTCTTATTTCGGCGGTCCCACCAAAGCATGGAGGAAGGTCTAATGAGAAAGCTAACGCTTACATTGGCGGCAACAGCGCTCATGCTCGCGGGCTCGATGCTCGCCGCAAGCGCGCAGAACCAGAATGGCGGCGCGGCACGCCTGCACGCGCAATTGCAAAATGCAACGCCGATCCACGAGGCCGCGTGCAACGGCTTCACCGGCGGCTGCGGCTGCGCGCCGGGCTGGATCAGCGCCTGCCCCAATCGCTGCTGCCGCTGCGTGCGCTGTTACTAAGCGCAGATCTTTTTGTGAACGCGATTTGCTTTGAGGCCGTCTCAGGAGACGGCCTCTTTGCTATGGACGTCTCGCCGTGAGCATGTCCATCCCGCATCCGGTCCCATGGATCTTCCTGCTGGCGATTGTCACCATCGCAAAGTTCGCGCTGCTCGTCTTGCTTTGCCGCCGTCTGCGGCAAGCTTTTCCGGCCGTATGGAATGACTTGGGCCGTCCGTTTTCCTTCGAGCGCTATGTGCCGTCAACTTCGTTGAGCCAGGGACTCACCGAACAGAACGCGCAATGGAGTCTGCTGTTTTATATTTTCTCCGGCCAATATCGCGATTTGCATGATCGCGCGGTGACGCGGTTGGTCTGGAGCGCAAGGCTCGCCTGTGTGCTGATCGCCGTTCTGCTCATGCTGGCGCTGAGCGCGGGGACGTGGCGCTAGTGTTTTTTTGGAACGAGCAACTGCAACGGCCGAGCGGATCGAAACTCAAACCTTTGCGACGGAAGGCGAGGTGTGGCCGTTGGGTCAAGAACGAGTCGGCGGCGTGGCTGCATCAACACCGCGCGGCCATCGAGGCCATAAGGTAGGTTCCGGCCCGAACACTCTGTCGCTCGCCACAGCAGCTTTCGCCCAGGTTAAGGCCAGGTCTTCTAGGGCCTGCCTTTCCTCTGCACGCTCGGCTTTCGATGATTCACGCAAAGCCTCATCGGCGTATAGCCGAAAAACAGTAGCTTCTGTCATGACGCATCTTCCTGTTGAGGCGAGGCCTTTGTCGGCATCTGCCTACCTTCGAAAGCGGCGCCCATTGGAACTTTTGTTCTGTGCAAAAACGAACACTTCGCGGGTGCTTTTGAGTTGTGGTTGCTGAGTTGTGGCCGCAACAATTGAAATTGACCCACTACCGGCGCTTGACTCTAGAACATAAAGCGAACTATGTTCCCTATCCGTTCTTATTACCAGGAGCGGAGGCGTCAGGATAAGGGGACAGATCATGGTTCGCTCGGTTGTCGAAGAGGCTTTGGCTTTAGCGTCGATTAGCCTGTTTCTGGCCACGCTTGCGGTCTGGGCACAGGTGCTGGGGGTTATCTAGGCCGGTTGCCTGCGGACAGCGGGGAAAGGCGGTCAGGGCTTCTGGCCGGCTCGCCAAGAATCGCACAAGTATCGCGCAGATGAATCGCGTTGGATCGGCCTTCGATCCAACGGCGTTTTGCGCGAGGTGAGTTGAGAAATGGCCGTTAAACCCGGCTCTGTGCCCGGCTTCGTGCATCTGCACGTCCATTCGTCCTATTCGCTCCTTGAAGGGGCGATGACGATTGCGCGCTTGGCAGACCTTGCGAAAAAGGACCGCCAGCCGGCGCTGGCGCTGACCGACACCGACAACATGTTCGGTGCGCTGGAATTCTCCGAAAAGCTTGCCGGTTACGGCATCCAGCCGATTGTCGGCTGCTCGCTCGGGATCGATTTCGCCGATCAGGAAAACCGCAATCCGGCGCTGGAGCAGACCTGGCCGCGCATCGTGCTTCTGGCCGCGGCGGAGGAGGGCTATCGCAGCCTGATGCGGCTCGTCTCGCAGGCCTATCTCGGCACCTCGGTGCAGGAGCGGCCGCATCTCAAGCTTGCGGAGTTTGCAGGCGAGACCAAGGGGCTGATCGCGCTGACCGGCGGTCCCAAAGGCCCGCTCGATATCGCCGTTGCCGGCGGGCAGAACCCGCTGGCGCAATCGCGTTGCGAGGCGCTGCAGAAGCTTTTCGGCGACCGGCTCTATGTCGAATTGCAGCGCCACGGTATGCCGGCGGAACGCGCCGCCGAAGCCGCCCTGATCGATCTCGCTTATGCGCGCGGTCTTCCCCTCGTTGCCACGAACGAACCGTTCTTTGCCACGCGCGAGGACTACGAGGCGCACGACGCGCTCCTGTGCATCGCCGAGGGCAAGCTGATTGCCGACAGCGAGCGTCAGCAGCTCACGCCCGAGCACCGCTTCAAAAGCCGCGCCGAGATGGCGGCGCTGTTCGCCGATCTGCCGGAAGCGATCGCTTCGACCGTCGAGATTGCCGAGCGCTGCGCGTTTCGGCCTTACAAAAAGGCGCC
>Ga0210390_10000714_pt1 | contig 34600 bp, 24 predicted proteins | sample IncBWH11OmetaG_FD_161050 | JGI IMG/M metagenome (GOLD analysis project Ga0210390, IMG submission 161050) | Forest soil microbial communities from Barre Woods Harvard Forest LTER site, Petersham, Massachusetts, United States - Inc-BW-H-11-O ...
GAGCAGCTCCGCGGCACGGCTGGCGCACGGCAGGTCAGGGTTCGGGCAGAGACGGCGCTGGCGGCATTCACCACGCCAAGCAGCGGCGGCTGGATCCATGTTCGGCAAATCCCCGAGCTGACAGCCGGTGACACCGGAGATCACCGGCTCGCGGCGATCATACTCAGCCGCGTGCAGTGCTATTGGTCAAAATCTAACGCTTGGTACCGGGTCCGAAGGTCGGCTGATACCGCACAGAGGCGGTTCGAGTTCGTGGCGCTGGCGGTCGGTTGTGCGCCGATTCCGGCCGTTCGCTGAGCAACGATCGAGCCGCCGGAGTGGACCCTTTTTAGACCTTCATGACCGCGCGCCGGACAAGCCGCGCCGCCGGAAAGCAGTCCTTCGAGTTGGGGCCGCCTCTTGGTCCTTTGGTACCGGCTTTTTACGATCCCGATCCGCACAGTCCTGGCCTTTGAAGCGCGATGGATAGCCGTACCGAACGAGGAGGATTCGTGCAGGTGCCGCAGGCGCAATCCTCCACCGCGCCTGCGCGCCTATCCTGACGGGCACAGCGGGCGGCACTTCTGCAGAGCCTTCGCCGCTTCCACGAACCCCTCAAAAGGGCTGATGCGCCCGACGTTTCCCATTTGAGCACCGCTACCGTAATACCTTGTGCCTGCGTCGGCTCGAAACGAACCTTGTTGCGCAGACCCAGTCACGCCATCCTCCACACGTAGCGACCCGACTCTTCCGGTCGCGCACCTTCCACCCAACCGCTCGCGCTATGGGAGGACCGAGCTGTGAAGAAGCCCAACCAGCGCGGCCCGGTATCTTCCGCCTCGCTTGGCGCCCTGGCCGCGCGGGCTGCCGAGGCACTGAAGCAGCAGCGGTTCAAGGAGGCGGTGGAGCTCTTCAAGCCGATGATCCGACAGGATCCGCGGCCGGAATGGAAACGATCCCTCGCCGAGGCCTATCATGGCCGTGCCCGTGCCCTCGCCGCCAAGAAGATGTTCAAAGAGGCGGCGATGGTCGTCGAGAACACTCTGGGGCCCGATGGCACGCTCGCCGATCCCGTCTTCTATCTGCATTGCCTAATCCGGGACGGACAGCATCAGAAGGCGGCTGCGCATGTCCTCCGGTACGTCGGAACCGAAAGTACGCTGCCCGCCGAAGAGCGTGCCATCCTGGAGGATCTGGCGGCGGCTCTGCTGGTGGCGGTACCGCTGGGCCCCGACCCCGCGCGAGCACCCTCCTCCGAACAGGCGCGATGGCTCGAGCTTGCCGCGGCATCGCGCGAGGCCCTGGCAGCCTGGGTCGCTGGCGCATCGGCGCAGGAGGTGGAGCGGCAGTTGAACCGGATATCGCTACGTTCCGCGTTCCGGCCGGTCCGCGTGTTGCTGAAATGCCTGATCACCATACCGCAGGATGCCAACCGGTCCCGACAGCTGCTGGAAGCGATTCCGCCGGGATCGCCGTTCTTTGCCTTCCGCGAGGCGGTGGCGGCGGTACTCGCCGAGCGGGCGTTAGATGCTGACGGGTGGCACCGGCTAACCCCGGTGCAGCAGGCGTTCGTTGCCCAGACGCGCAACCTGCCCGGGACGGCGGTGCAGTTCCTCGCCCAGTCGGCCGAGACCGCGCGCAGCGGCCCGTCCGCCCTTTTCGGATTTCTCTTCAAGCAGCCGGATCTGCCCCAGGCCGAGGTCAGGAGCGCCTGTTTGAACCTGTTGCCGCAGATGCCCGACCGTCTTTCACAGTTCGAGAAGCATTTTGGTCCGTTGCCAGACTTTGAGCGGCACCGCATCCAGGCGCTCGCTGCGGAGGGGCGAGCCGATTGGGCCAAAGCCGAACGGTTCTGGCGGGCAGCCGTCGTTGCCACCAGCGTCGATGACGACGACGATCGTCAGGCCAAGCTGTCGCGAGGTGTCATCCTGCGGCATCTCGCGCGATTAGCTGCCGCGCATCCCGAGATCGAGGGGGAGGGCGACGGCTCTCTCGACGACCCGGTAATCTCTTACCTGGAAACCAGTTGCCAGGCAGATCCAGACTATGTCGCCGGCGTGCTCGAGCTGATCGGCCATTATCGCGCGGATTCACGGCTCAAGGATTGGCACCGTCTGGTGGATGAAGCGGTCCAGCGCTTCCCGGACAACAGCTCCCTGCTGCTGCAGGCAGCCGAGTCGGCGATGGCGCGGAAGGCTTACAAGAAGGCAGCCGGCTTTGCGCACCGGCTACTCAAGATCGATCCGATCAATTCCGGGGTGCGCCGGCAGATGATCGAGCTGCAGGTAGCGCATGCCCGCAAGCATATGCGGGCGGGCCGACTGGAACTGGCAGCGAAGGAACTGGCTGCGGCGGCCGAATGGGAGCGCCCGGATGTCCCCAGCGCCGTGCTGCGCATTGCCCAGGCTCTGGTCGAGCTGCGCGCCGGACAGGATGCGCAGGCCCAGGAACGGTTGCGGGCGGGCGTGGCGCTCGCCGGTAGCGGAGTGGCCGGATGGTTTCGTGCAGCCCTGGAAGGCGAGTTGATGAAGCTCACCGGCAGTTCTGTCGGGTTGCTGCGCCAAGAACTGGCACGTGAACGTGAGACGCCGCCGACGAAAGAGGCAGTTATGGCGATCGTCTCGGCGCTAGGCCAACCGGACACCGGGGAGAACAAGCGGGCGGTTGCGAGCTTACTGCTCGGCATGCGGGCGTGGCTGCTGCAGGCCGCCGTGATCGAGTGGCTGCCAGCCGAATTCCAGGCTCTCGCCGAGATTCTCGCCCAGTTCGATGCGTTCGACGTACTTGCGGAATACGCGCGGACGGGGCGCCGGCGCGAGCCCGGCAACCCGATGTGGCGGTTCCACGAGATCGTTGCCCGCACCAGAGCCAACACGACCAGACTGACCATGCGTGAGACGGAGGAGCTTGGCCGGATGGTCGATGCAGCGGTCAATCGAGAGGATTTCCGCTCGGCCAACCGGATCGAACGGTTTCTGAGCGGGGGTGGCGACGTGCCGTTAAGGCGGCGCCGCTCGGCGGCGGCCCTGCTCGATACGCTCGATGACGATGACGTGCCGGAGCTGTTCGCGGCGATGCTGGAGGGGATGCCCAAGGAGGCCACCGACAGCGTGCGCGGGCTGGTCAGGGAGTTCGGCCGGGACGGGGCCGTGGCGCACATGGTCGAGCAAGCCCGCGCCACGCCGGGCGGACCCGGGATGCCGGACCCGGTGCTGCGGGAATTGTGTCAGGTGGTGGTGGCGATGGCGATGGATGGCCGCCGGACCCGCCAGGCCCCGACTGCGCGACGGAGCCGGCTGTGATGCGTGATCCTTTCACCGTGCTCGGCGTCGATGAGACCGCCGATGATGCTGCAATCAGGCGCCGGTACCTCGCTCTGGTACGGGACTTCCCTCCCGACCGTGCGCCGGAGCGGTTCCGCGAATACCGTGCGGCATACGAGGCGCTCAGCGACGAGCGCAAACGGCTGGAGATGACGCTGCTTGGCACGAACACGATCGCCCTTTCCCGACTTTGTACGGCCGCCCTGCTCGCCGCATCGCCCGGATCGTCGCGCGCGAGCAAGCAGGCGGTTGCCGCCCTGCTCGCCGAGGGAATCATGCGGACGGTGATCGACAAGCGCCCGCCCGGATAGGACGCAGGGGAGATACGTTGGACGACAGCATCAAGCAGGCGCTGATCGACCGGTTCCGTGGTTATCTGGAGATGGTGGAAGACGGCGAGGAGCCGCCGGATGACCCGGGGGAGACCGCAGACCTGTTCTCCGTCCTGGTCGAGATGGCGGCGCTGCGCAGCGAGGTGCGCACGGAGTCACGTCTGGTAAAGGAAGCGCTGGAGCAGTTCCGCGGCGTCTTCGGCTCGCTGCAGGCGAGTCAAGCCACGCTGCAACGCGAACTGGACCGGGCGCGGACCGAGACGCGAGATCAGGCGCAGTCGGTGCTGCGGCCACTGCTGCTTGACGTCATCGACCTGCGCGACCGTCTGGGGGCGGCGCTCACGCTGTCCCCGGCGGCACGGCCTCGCTGGCGCGACCGCCTGTGGCGCCGGGACCGGTCGGGTGTGGCAGCTTGGCAGGAGGGGTTGCGTATGACATTGCGGCGTCTGGACCAGGTCCTGCTGGACCGGCGCGTGGTTGCCACCCAATTGGCGGGTTTGCCTTTCGATCCGCGGCTGGCGCGCGCCCTCGGCACCGCAGCGGACAGCTCCGTGGCGGAGGGAACCGTTATCAAGGAGGTCCGCGCCGGGTTCCTCTGGGACGACCAAGTGTTGCGCACGGCCGAGGTGATCGTCAGCAAGGGCGACGCGGGCAAAGGAGATCGATGATGACGGACGAGATCCTCGGCATCGACCTCGGCACCACCAACTCGGAAATCGCCATATACCGGGATGGTCGCCCGGAGGTGCTCCGCGACGACCAGGGACGCATCATCCTGCCCTCGGTAGTCGGGCTCACCGAGACCGGGGAACTGCTCGTCGGCGAGGAGGCGCGCAACCAGCTCCTGCTCTATCCCGAGCGAACCGTCCGCTCGATCAAACGGCGGATGGGCAGCGACGCCAAGGTGCGGCTTGGCGAGCGCGAATACACACCGCAAGAGATCTCGGCGATCATCCTGTCGCGCTTGAAGGAGATTGCCCAAGCGCGTCTGGGACGGCCGATCCGCAAGGCGGTGATCACCGTACCGGCGTATTTTTCGGACACGCAACGACAGGCTACACGCGAGGCCGGCGAGATCGCCGGCCTCGAAGTGGCACGCATCATCAATGAACCGACCGCTGCGGCGCTGGTCTACGAGGCGGCGCAACATCAGGGTAAGCGAATCCTGGTCTACGATCTCGGCGGCGGTACCTTCGACGTCTCCGTCGTGCGGATTGAGCAAGGGGTCGTGGAAGTCATCTCGAGCCACGGCAACAATCATCTCGGCGGCGACGATTTCGACCACAAGATCGTCGAGCACGTGCTTGAGCACCTCAAACTCAAGCACGGCGTTGATGTCGCCGACCGGCCGCAGGCGATGGCACGCATTCTGCGCAGCGCGGAAGATGCCAAGAAGCAGCTTTCGGACCACCCGTACGCCCGCATCGCCGAGGAATACCTCGCCGAGCACAGCGGCCAACCGATCAACCTCGATCTCGAGTTGAGCCGAGAGGAGTACGAGGACATGATCGCGCCGTTCATCGAGGAGACGCTGGGGGCGATCCATATCGCGCTCGAATCGGCAGGCCTGACCTCCTCGCAGGTGGATGAGATTCTGCTGGTCGGTGGCGCAACGTGGACGCCGCTTATCCGGCGTCGCCTGGTGGAGGCGTTCGGCACGCAGCCCCGCGGCGAAGTTGATCCCGACCTGTGCGTTGCCATGGGGGCGGCCATCCAGGGCGCCGCCATGACGGGAACCGAGGTGTCGGCCGTGCTGGTCGACGTCACGCCCTATAGCTTCGGGACGAGCGCCCTCGGCGAGCTGAACGGCGAACTCTATCCATATCATTATGTGCCGATTATCCCAAAGAATACTCCCATCCCTGCGCGTCTGAGCGAAGTGTTCTTCACGGTCCTCGACGAGCAGACCGACGTTGACGTTCGGATCTATCAAGGCGAGAACAACGACGCCCTGGAGAACATCAAGATCGGCGAGTTCCGTGTCTCCGGCCTCAGCAGGGAGCCGGCCGGTAACCCGGTCATCCTCGATCTGGCGCTCGACCGCAACGGCATCCTCCAGGTCTCGGCGCGCGAGAAGAAAACCGGTCTGGAGCGTCGAATCACCATCGACAATGCAACGTCGCGCTACGACCGGGAGCAGCTCGAAGAGGCCAGGCAACGGATCGGTGCGCTGTTCGGCGACCAAGAGCAGGCAGCGTCTGTCGGCAGCGGCGCCGCCACCGATTCCGCCGTCGATGCACTGTTGGCGAGAGCGAGTGCGAAGCTAGACGAGACCGGCGAGGAGGATCGCACCGAGATCATCGACCTGATCGAGGCAATCCGGGATGCTAGGAGCAGCGGCGACAGCGCTGCCTTGGAGGACGTGCGCAGCCAACTTCAGGACCTGCTTTTCTACCTTGAGACGTAAACGATGGAGCGCTGTCCTCTCTGCCGTGCCGCACTCCATGGCGCTGACACATGCCGTCGGTGCCGGGCTGACCTGCGGACGGCCCAAGAGGTGGAACGCGACGGACAGGCGCTGGTCGGAGCGGCCATCCACCGCCTGGCTCTCGATAACGCCGAAATCGCCGAGCGGTTGCTGCGGCGGGCGTTGACGCTCCATGCAACGCCGGAAGTCCGGGCTCTGTTGAGGTTTGTGACAGCGTCATCACGCCGGCCTCGGTCTGGCGACGATGGCCCAGCCTCGGGTGTCGTGTCTTCAGCAAGTAAATGACCGCTCTTACAGCATGGGCATCACGCGCCGGGCCAAATCGGGAACGGCCGCTTTCCGTCTGTGGACGCCGTTCCGGGCGGCGCGGGTCAATGGCCGGAGTGAGGCAAAGAACGAACCCGCTCTCGCGGGAGTGGGTTCGTTCCATGACCACTATGTGCCGCGAAACACAACGAGGGTACCGCCTGTCAGGTCAAATCCATACTTCTACAGTTTAGCTCGCACTCAGCGCGAGCACGGCTTCCGGCACTCGGTCGATCACGCGCAGAAGGGCGCGGGCCGCACCCTGCGGCACGAGCTTGCCGTGTTCCCAGTCACGTACCTTCGCGACAGATATGCCGATCCGGCGCGCAAACTCGGCCTGTGACAGTCCGGCGCGTCTGCGAACGCGCCGCACCCAAGCGGCCGCATCTTCGGCTGCTTCGGCGTCATCGAAGGCGGCTTGGCGTTCGATCTCCGCGTTGGTGGTCGCATCGACCCGCGCCCAATCGGTTCGCGGCGCTACCGGCTCCCAAAGGCCGGTGGAACGCCGCCGGGTGACGGCGCCCGTCGCATCGAGGCGTGCTTCAGTCCGCGCCATACCGGTCTCTCTCCCTGGCGTTTGCCTTGCGGGCGGAGATGATCCTCGTCACTGTTTGACGCCGCGTGTAGGCGATCACGAACAGCCGTCGGGCGACGCGGCCGTAGAGCCTGAAACGTTCTTCGCCATAGTCTCTCCGAACGTCCCGCACGACCCCGTCTGTTCGGATCGAGAAACGCCGGCAGGCTATCGGCAAAACCGACCCGCGTTCCCGCACGCAGCGATCGCTTTTCGCGTCATCCCACTCGAACCGGATATGGGGAGCGTCCGCCAATAGCCCAGCCTGCCTGTCGCCGGAATTGTCATGCCTTGAGCGACAGAGATGAAGGCGGATTTGGCATGCGTGTGCCCAAGCACCGGCTCGCGGCGATCACTCGCAGCCACGCGCAGTGCTAGTGGTACGAGGCAGACAGATGGTTCCCCCCACTTCTTCTTTTTCGTCACCCCCGCGCAAGCGGGGGCCCAGGGGCGATGGCGCAGTGTTTGGCCGCCCCCTGTTCATGCCAGGGCAGACGCTGGGTTCCCGCTTTCGCGGGAATGACTACAATAAGCGGAGGTACCATCTGTCAGAATTGCACCACTATGTGCCGCGAAACACGACGAGGGCGTCTACCGCCTTCACTCCCTGACCTGACGGCAGCACCATCAGCGGATTGATGTCCAGCTCTGCCAGGTGTCCTTCAAGGTGCATGGCGAGGTGCGACACGCGCACCAGGGTATCCTCGAGTGCCTCGAGGTCCGCCGCCGGCCGTCCGCGAAAGCCCCGGAGCAACCGGGCTCCTTTGACCTCGGCGATCATGGCCTGTGCTTCCGAGCGCGTGATCGGGCAGCGTCGCAGGGCCACATCGTTGTAGACCTCGACCATCACGCCGCCACTACCGAACAGCAGCACCGGGCCCAATTGCGGGTCGCAAGACACGCCAATAATAACTTCGACACCTTCTCCGACCATCTCCTGCACCGACACGCCGATGATCCGAGCCTGTGGCGCATGGGCCTTGGCACTAGCCAAGATCGCTGCGTAGGCGGTTCGCACTTGTGCCGCATCGTTGAGGTTCAGCCGAACGACCCCGGCCTCTGTCTTGTGCGGAATATCCGGCGAGTCGACCTTGAGCGCCACCGGAAACCCGAGCTGCTCTGCGGTCTCGACGGCGGCCTCTGCAGAATTTGCCCGGTGCTCGCGCGCACTCCTCACGCCCCAGGCGGCCAACAGCTCTTTGCTCTCGGACTCCGAGAGTGTCGGACGCCCCAAGCCAAGAGCCCGGGCGATGGCCTCATCCTGCGGCGCCGTGCGCGGCGGGGCCGTGGCAAAGCCATCGGCCAGGCGATGCTCGCGCCATGTATGATAGGCGAGGCGGCTCTGCAGGCCTCGGGCCAATTTATCCGGCGTGTAGAAGATCGGGATCCGGGCGTGCTTGAGCTGTGAGAGGCCGCTCTTGGCGTCCCGGTTTCCGGTCCACAGGAACACCACACCCTTGTCGGTCCGATCACGCTGACTGATGACCTGCTGAGCCTGCACATCCGCCCCGGCACTCGCCACGACCAGCGTCCCCATCCGGGGATCATTGATCATGTGCTCCATAATTTGTGGGAAGGACTCGCTGTTGGCAAAGCCTGTCACATCGGCAGGATTCGCAGCCCAGCCGAAGCCCTTCAGGATCCCGTTGATGCCGTCACGCGCCTCCTGCCCGAGCGGCGGCAGATCGAGACCGGCCTGACCGCACATGTCCGCGGTGAGCGAGCTGACGCCGCCCGAGTGGGATACCACCGCGACGCCGGGCACGCCGGGCTTGGGGGTGTGGGCCAGGAGGTGTGCCACCTCCAGGAGTTCGTCGTAATCCTGGACCCGGATCACCCCGTATTGGGCAAAGCCCGCATCATACCGGGCATCGGCACCCGTCAGCGCTGCGGTATGCGAGCGTGCCGCCTCGGCTCCCAGTTCCGAACGCCCGATTTTGATCAGGACGATCGGCTTGCCGCGTTCGGCGGCGAGCTTTGCCACTTCGAGAAATTTGTCGGCCCGCTTGAAGCCTTCGACAAAGCCAGCAATTACCCGGGTATCCGGATCGTCCAGCAGATAACGGGCGAAATCCGCAAAGTCGAGGTCGGCCTCATTCCCGGTCGAGATGATATAGCTGAAGCCGATGCCGGTCTCGACCGCGCGCACGAGGAACGGCCCGAACGCCGTGGCACCGCTTTGGCACACCAGGCCGATCGGCCCGGTCAGACCCTCCGCCCCGCGCGAGGAAGCGGTGGCCCAGATGTCGTGCTTGACATTCGCGAGGCCCAGGCAGTTGGGGCCGCTGATACGCATGCCTGAGGTGCTGGCAAAGGCACCCAATTCCCCCTGTAAATCGCGCCGGTCGTCCACGCCGCGCTCGGCAAAGCCGGCCGAGATCACGATCGCCGATCCCGCCCCCTTGCGGTGGCTCTCCTCTAGGACATCGAGCACCTGGTCCCAGGGCACCACGATGCCCACCAAATCGGGGGCCTCCGGCAGGTGCGTCACACTCGGGTAGGACTTCACCCCCATGATTTCGTCATAACGCGGGTTCACGGCATAAACCCGCACCCGGTCTTTGGCCTTGAGCGCCGCAGCCAGAAACCGCCCGCCATACTGCATCCGCGGCGTCGCGCCCACGATCGCAATGGAGCGCGGGTTGAGCATTTTGTGGATCGACGCCATCTGTGGTTCTGTCCAGAACTCCATGACACCCCCTGAAAAGAACGTGGTCCGTCGGGTCGGCAAGCCCACGCTCTACGAACGGGGCTGCCATCGGCCGATATTCCCGCATCATTGGCTGAAGCAGAGCGCTTGCGGCAGAGCCTGCTGGCTGATGCCGGACGAGGAGATTTGCTCAAAACGATAATCGACCGGGTCGAGCTCCGTCCGAACGATCTGCGGATGATCCTGTCGCTCGTCCCGCTCATTGGTGCACCTTCGGGTGGGGGTATGCGCTTAAACAATGGATTTCGACGGCAGATTCCCTTATATCGAATTTCGACATACCGCATTAAAAATAGGTGAGTTTCGACCAGAGTGACGGATTTTCGACAGATGCGCCTTGAACCGCCTGCCATAACGATCTTCCAGGATAACACGATTCCCGCCGACTGCAGGCTGGCCGGGTGGGCGGCGCTCGTGCACGCCTTCGCCATCGCCGCGCCGGTACGGCGGCCGAGTTGCGTCTCCGAACAGTTTATCCGCGGGAGCCACCGGCAAGACCATGCCTGGACCATCTACGACAAGCGATACTGGCTAGGCGAGGCTCTCACCGATCATCTGACCTTCGCCCTTCGCCACGAGGATCTGGATCTTCTAATCCTCAAGCGGGTCCTCGAGGCAACGCCCCAAGCGGAGATCGAGGCTTTTGTCCGGGCAACCCCGACCGGCATTCCGGCGCGGCGCGCCTGGTATCTATACGAGACCCTGAGCGGCCGCACCCTCTCCCTTGACGATGCGCCCCGCGCCCCAGCGGTCGATCTGCTCGACCCCAAAGCGTATTTCACGGGTAAGCCGCGGCTCTCCCGACGGCATCGCGTGCGCGACAACCTGCTTGGCAACGGCCGCTTCTGCCCGATTATCCGGCGCACCAAGACCCTGACGGATTTCGTGGGGCAAGACCTTGCCGCCAGAGCGCGGGAAACCGTCGGCCGCACTGGCGCCCATTTGGTAGCCCGCGCCGCCAGCTTCATGCTGCTGGCCGACAGCCGGGCCAGTTTCGAGATTGAGGGCGAACGGCCGCCGCGCAACCGGCTGGAGCGATGGGGCCGCGCTGTAATGCAAGCTGGGAAGAACCGGCTCACCCTCGATGAAATCACCCGTCTTCATGGCGTCCTCATCGAGGACACGCGCTTTGTGCGGGCGGGCCTGCGGTCGGACGGCGTGTTTCTCGGCGAAAGGCATCACCTCGGCGATCCCCTGCCGGAATTCATCGGCGCGCGGCCTGCGGACCTTGGGGACCTCGTGGCCGGCCTGATCGAGGCGAACGACCGCATGCGCGTCGACGGGCTCGACCCAGTGCTGCAAGCGGCCGCCACTGCCTTCGGCTTCGTCTATGTCCACCCCTTCCAGGACGGCAACGGGCGCGTGCACCGCTGTCTGATCCATGACGTTCTGGCCGAGCGGAAATTCACCCCACCGGGCATGGTCTTCCCGGTCTCCTCCGTCATGCTCGACCGTATCGACGATTACCGCACTACCCTGAAGGCTCACTCCAGCCCACTCATGCCCTTCATCGAGTGGTGGCCGACGCCCGAGCGCACTGTCGAGGTTTTCAACGACACAGCCGATCTTTATCGCTACTTCGATTGTACGGAAGCTGCAGAGTTTCTCTATGCGTGCGTGACACGCACAGTCGAGCACGATCTACCCCGCGAAATCAACTATCTGCGCCGGCACGACCGGGCCATCCATCGCATCATGGACACGGTCGAAATGCCGGACCGAATGGCCGAGAACCTCCTGATGTTCATCCGCCAGAACAAAGGCACCCTATCGAAAAAGAGGCGTACCGAGGAATTCGCAAAACTGCGCGATGACGAAGTCGCCTCGATCGAGGTCATCGTTCGCGACACTTTCGATGATTTCGACGAGCCCGATGCCGATAGCCGGCGCCAGTAATCCCCTCCCCTCGCCCGCGCTGTGGCTGGCAATCGTCACAGTCAGAAACGGAATTATCGAGGTCTCTTGAACCCCGGAGCCGCGCAACGTAGCGTCCCTGTCCGGCACTGTAGGACTGTAGGCGCCGTTAAAGTCGGACTCAGGTAGGTCAGCGCGACTACGTAGTCGCCATCGTGACGGAACACATTAACGGGGGGTCTTGTAGAGGCGGTCAGTCCTCCGACCACGATGAATTATCACACCGAATCCGGGGAGGTGACGTGCGAGTGGGCGCGTCAGGCGGTTCAGGACCTGGCGATTGAAGCGGGCTATCCCTCTGCCGAGCATCGGTTTTCGTTCCTCAGGGAGATAAATTTGAGGCGCGTTCGATGCCTGCACGGCCGAGCTCCCGATAAACGGTTGAACGCCCCAAACCGACCTGTTTGGCTGCGGCGGTCGGCGATAACCCCGCCTGCACCAGTTTCAGCGCCGCGGCAATTTTGTCGGCGTCGAGGGGCCGGCGTCCTGGATGTTTGCCGCGCGCACGGGCCGCCGCGATTCCATCCTTCGTCCGCTCGGCGATCAGCCGTCGTTCGAAATGCGCGATCGCTCCGAAGACATGAAAAACCAGCTCGCCGGCGGCCGAGTTCGTGTCGATCCTTTCCTCCAGGCTGAGTAGGGCAATGCCGCGCTCCTTGAGCATGGCGACAGTCGTGAGCAACTCGCCGAGTGAGCGGCCGAGACGGTCAAGGCGCACGACCGCGAGCGTGTCTCCTTCGCGGGCATACGCGAGCAGCGCTTCCAGGCCGGGCCGCTCCAGGGTGCGGCCGGAACGGACATCGCTGAAGACCTTGATCGCCCCAGTCTGCGTCAGCCGTATTGTTTGTCCGGCGACATCCTGATCGCCGGTCGATACCCGCGCATAGCCGAGAATGGCGCCCATGGCGTCTCGCAAACGACCGTTCTGTGGACGGGTCGCTGACATTCCTTTTAGCCCATGTACTTCCGTCCACAAAATACGTCCACTAAACTTGCGATGTCCACCATCCTGATGGGCATTTCCGGGACGAGAGAGAGGGGGGATTCGTTGGCGCGCCGACCGCTGCTCACGGACGAAGAACGCCGGCTGCTTTTCGGCATCCCGGGTGACCCTGATATCCTGGCGCAGCATTACACCTTCACGCGATCCGACCAGGATCTCGTGGCGGGTCGCCGCGGCGACGCCAACTGACTGGGTTTTGCCGCAGCTGGCGTGGACAATGGAAAAGAGACCCTCACGATCGTACCCTCGTCCCCGCTGACTGACAGCATGTCATGCCAAGCCAATGCGAATCCTCGACCAGGCCCGCGGTGCCGTCGCGAATTCGGTTGGAATTTGTTGGCGTGGCCTCCGGTTGGGTGAGGATATTGGATCAGGCAGCGAGGTCAATCAGGTTATCGGCGACGTCCTGACTGAGAGTCTGCCATCCATCGACGCGTCGCATGACGATCTGACCGGCGGCGAGCAAGGCCCAGAACAACATGGCGGCGGTCTCGGCGGAGGGCAGCACGGTTTGGGTTTTGATCCGACGCTTGAACTCCTCGTGGAGCCTTTCGATGGCGTTGGTGGTGCGCGCGCTTTTCCATTGGCTGGGCGGCAGTCGGGTAAAGCTGAAGAGCCGGTCCCCGGCTTCCTCGAGGCTGTCGGCCACCGCCTTGCACTTGAGCCGCCATTTGCGAATGAAGGCCCGCCGGCGCTGCTCGATCTCGGTGGGTGGGGTCGCGTAGATCATATCGGTGTAGTCGGCTGAGACTTCCTCGTGCAGCCGTGGCGGCGCATGGGCGAGCAGATTGCGGTGCTTGTGGACGGTGCAGCGTTGGGTCGGCACGTCGCCCCACAGGGTGGCCAGTGCCTGCTCCAGCCCGGTGCCGCCGTCGACAATCAGGAACTCCGGCTGGCGCAGGCCGCGCTTGACGAGATCGTCGAGAACGGCGCGCCACGCCTGGCTGGTCTCGCCGCCCATGTTCTTGACGGCCAGCAGCACCTTTTGGCCGTCCTGGCGCACGCCGAGGACGACCAGGAGGGCGATCGAGGTGGCCTTCCGGTCGAGCCGGACCCGAACCACCGTGCCGTCCAGGATCAAGCGGACGATCGGTTCCGCGGTGAGCGAGCGGGCATTCCAGCCATCCCAATCGCCCTTCACCTTGCGCCACACCCGGCTCACCGTATCCTTGCTGACCGCGCCGCCAAACACCGCTGCGAGCGCCCGGCGCACCCGACGCGTGTTGGTGCCAGCAAGGTAGCTGCCCGCGATCAGCGCATCGGCCTGCTTGGTTCGCCGCTGGTAAGCCCGCAGCGCCTGGCTCTTCCACTCGATTGTCTTGCCGTCCGCCGTGTCGAGCCGGGCACGCGGCACCGCGATGTCGACCCGGCCAAAAGTCCCTGTCAGCGACCGCGAGCGATGGCCGTGCCGGTGGCCAGAAATGCCGCTCGGGCCGCCGGCATTCGCCGCTGGAGGCGTCGGGCGGCGAGCGTAACGGGGGCGCGCGAGCGCTTCCTCCAGTTCGCCCTCGATCATCTCTTGGATGAACTCGCGCACCCGGTCGCGCAGGCCGGCTTCAATCGGGTCAAACCAGTCGTCGAACAGATAACGCGCCGTCTCGGCTCCCGGCTGAAGGGATGCCGTCTTCGTGCTATTGTTGCTCATGGCGTGGTCTCCACCGGCGCGCAAACGCCGGGTTTGCTTGGATTTCAGACCCCGGAGACTACGCCACCTTCAATTCCAACCACACCCCAGACGGCACCCGCTCTTCGTCCGCCGCACTGAATTGGTAACGGAACGGGTTGTTGCGGCCCCTTTGCGCATCGTAAGTAGGAAGGCCTTGTAAGCGAAATTGCGTGCTCGCAGTGTATTCTTCGAACCTCAAAAGAACGCGTCGTCGTGCAAGATCAAATCACTCCGCTAATCATTACGTATAATGAGGCGTCAAATATCTGCCGGACAGTCGGCAAGTTGCTATGGGCGCAGCGGATCGTGGTCATCGACAGCGGCAGCTCCGACGGAACCGTTGAAATGCTGCGCCGCTATCCGCAGGTCGAGGTGATCTATCAGCCATTCGTGGACTTTGCCAGCCAGTGCAATTACGGCCTGGCGCAGATCCTCACCCCTTGGGTCCTTTCGCTCGACGCCGACTATGAGCTCAGCGATCGGCTAATATGCGAATTGGCGTCCCTCGCACCGCCCGACAACGTGGTCGGGTACCGGGCGCGGTTCGTCTACCGTATCTACGGACGGCCGCTGCGCGGGTCGCTGTACCCGCCGCGCGCAGTCCTCTACCGAAAAGACCGCGCGTTCTATCGAGCAGAAGGCCATGCCCACCACGTGGTTCTTGACGGCGAGGTTTTGTCGCTCGACGGGGTTATTTACCATGACGATCGCAAGCCGCTGGCGCGCTGGTTCACGGCGCAACAGCGCTACGCGCGAGAAGAGGCCGAGTATTTGCTGAAGGCTCCATCCGGCGAATTGCGGCGGTCCGATAGAATCCGCCTGATGGGTTGGCCGGCGCCGATCGGGGCCTTCATTTACATCCTTTTTGTAAAGGGTTGCCTGTTTGACGGCTGGCCCGGCTGGCGCTATGCGCTCCAGCAGACCACCGCGGAAATGCTGATAGCGCTCGAGATCCTGGATCGCCGATCGCGGCCGAGCTCGACGGCTGGACGATGCGGATCCGGCGAGTAGAACACGATGCGCCGGCGGCATGAACGTTTTGGCGGGAGATTTTGGCGATGGTTTACAGCGAGCCGGAACGGTCATTTCCCCGTCTCTACGGGATCACGGATTTCAATGGCCGGAAAATTGAGGTTCCGGTTGCCCAGGAAGACGACAATCCATATTTCACCCACGACCAGGCGGACAATATCCGAAAATACTACGACGAAAACGGCTACGTCGTATTGCGAGGTCTACTGCCGCAAGGCCTCTGCGACCGTGCCACCGCATCGTTTGAGGCCGAGGTCAAGCCTTTCGGCGGCTTTATCTACCGGCAGGCGAGCGGCAACCCCGAAAGGCATTTATTTACGACCGAAGGATTCATGCTCAACCCGATCCTCTGCGTCCAGAGCCTCGACCGTCGCCATTTCGCCGGTTTTCGTCGAGCCGGGCTCGATCTCTTGACCCACGCGAATATGCAGCGCGCCGTCACGACGATACTCGGGGAGCCCGGCAAGCTCGTGCAAAGCATGTATTTCGACGGCAACCCCGTCACTTGGCCGCATCAAGACACCTATTATCTTGATGCCGAGGAAATCGGCCGCATGACCGCCGCCTGGGTTGCGGCCGAGGATATTGCACCCGGCGCCGGGCGGTTCTTTGTCTATCCCAAGAGCCATCTGATCGACATGACCAAAAACGGCGGGGACTTCGACATCGCCTTTCATCATCAACGCTACAAAGCATTGGTGGAGCAGGTGATCCGCGAACAGGCGCTCGTCTGCCGGGCGCCGGCCCTAAGCAAAGGCGACGTGCTGTTTTGGGCGGCCAAGACCATCCACGGCAGCCTCCGCACGACGCAGCCGTCGCGCTCGCGCCGCTCTTTCACCGCCCACTTCATCCCGGATCGCAGCCGCTTCCTGCAGTTTCAGACGCGGGTCAGGCCGCTCAAGACCGAGCTCGTGAATGGCATCAGAGTGCACCATCCCAAAGACCTGTCGAAGGCCGCCAACCGCGCGGTCTTTTTTGCCGAGACCCGCTTCCCCCGAACGTTCCAGATAGCGAAAAGAGCAGCGATCAAGCTTATCACCCGCTAAAAACTACAAGCGCTGACCCGTCACCCGATGCTTCCTTACCTCTCGCGCCAAATTAAGGCCACCGACGAGACAAATTGATGCAACAAGAAAAGGTGTTACGCTGCGCCGTACCGCTGCTAGGATTGGCCCTCCTTGCGATCTTCACAGTGCTATACGCCGTTGACCTCAATGCCTACTACCGAGCGCTCGGTACAATCGGCGGCTTTAAGCCTTTCAAGTACCCGTTTCTCGATTGGGAGGGCGTCAGCGCCAGTATCAAATGTTGGCGCGAAGGCGTTAACGTTTACATCAATAATCCCTGCGACGTACTTAACCGCCCGCATGACTATTCGCCGCTGTGGCTGCGAGCGGTCTTCATTCCTACCGGCAGGGCCTGGACGATGCCGATCGGCGTCGTCATGATCCTCGCATTCTTGCTATCGCTGTTTTGGCTCGTCAGACCGGCCAATTGGCGAGAGCTGATCGTCTTCGCTCTGACCTGCACGTCACCGCTGGTGCTTTACGCCGTTGAACGCGGCAATGTGGACGTCATCATATTCATAATGCTCGTGGGCGCGGGCGTGCTGAGCACTGGGGCGCTGGCTAAAAGAAGCCTTTCCTATGCGCTGATCCTGCTCGCGGGCCTCCTTAAATTCTATCCGCTCGTCGTATTGGCGACGGCCCTGCGCGAACGCCCGCGCACCTTTTTGGTGATCGCCGCGGCAGTGGGACTCACCACCATTGGGTTCGTTTATCGGTACGAGGAAGAACTGGCCGCAGCCTGGCGAAACGTCCCGCGCGTCGGTGGATGGGGCTCGGTAAGCCTGCCGTTCGACGGACCTCGGTATGCGCTGCTGCTGTTCCCCGAGCTCAAGCAGTTCGCCTGGTTCACTGCGCTCCCCTACGGGACCATGGGGGTTCTCTTGATCGTCACCGCGATCCAGGTCATCCACCTCGCTCGCAACGGCAATCTCATCTGTGCCTTCGCGAAGATGCCCGAGAGGGATGCGATGTTTTTCGTCATTGGCGCCGCCCTGATCACGGGCTGCTTCTTCGCTGGCCGGAACATCCCCTACCGAGGCGTGCACCTGATCTTTGCCGTCACAGGTCTTGTCGCGATGCGTCGAGCGACGGACAATCCCGCAACGCGTGCAATGATTAGCCGAACCGTGATGATCGTGGTCCTGGTTATGTGGGAGAGGTTCGTCTTCAAAGCCCTGCCGCATGATGTTCCCGGTTCCAAGCTCGGCGCCTTTGCGTCTGCGCTGGTGTGGTTGATCCACGAGGTTCTCTGGTGGCGTCTAGTGGCCGTCCTGGTCGCTATGCTCGTGATCTTCACCGCTAAATCCGAGGTCTTCACTGCGCTTCGACAGTCGCGTGAGCTATCTCGCCAAGGATTCCGCCCTTGATAACCCTCCTGTGTCGGCGCGCAGGCTATTGCTACGGGGTGAAAGGTTGGTTGGTGATCGCTTCCGTCCAGTTACTCGTCAGGAGAGTGGCACGATTATGTCGATCGCTTTGCAGAAAATTGCTCAGGTTATCAGACCACTTATTCGCTTTGCTGACTGTGTGTGTGTAATTTCTAAGAAATCGCCATTCTGATGTCACCATGATCATCCTCGGCATGAATGCGTTCCATGGCGATTCCTCGGCGGCGCTGGTCCGAGACGGTGTATTGGTCGCGGCCGCGGAAGAAGAGCGTTTCCGGCGCGTCAAGCATTGGGCCGGGTTTCCCTCGCAATCGATCGCCTATTGCCTGCGCGAAGCCGGCGTGCGCCTCGGCGAGGTGGACCATGTCGCAGCCAATCTGGATGGCCGTGCCCACAGGATGCGCAAGGTCAGCTATCTTCTCGGGCAATCGCCCAATATGGGCTTGGTGCTGGCGCGCTTGCGGAACCGCCGCAAGCGGCAGCAGATCCCCAACCTCCTCGCCGAGGCATTTCCCGCTGACAGCTTTCGCGGCGCGTTCCACAATATCGAACACCATCTAGCGCACCTATCCTCGGCCTTCCACGTTTCGCCCTTCGAAGAGGCGGTCGTCGTGTCGGTCGACGGTTTTGGCGATTTCGCCAGCGCGGCCTGGGGTGTCGGCCGGGGGACCGACATCGACATCGCGGGGCGGGTCCACTTTCCGCACTCGCTCGGCATCTTCTATGAGGCGTTGACCCATTACTTGGGCTTTCCTTACTACGGTGACGAATACAAGGTCATGGGCTTGGCGCCGTATGGGCAGCCGACCCACCTCGAAGAGATGCGCCGGATCGTGCACCTAATCCCGAACGGGACGTTTCAACTCAATCTCTCATACTTCCGCCACCATACCGAGGAGATGCCCTACCAATGGGAAAATGCCGCACCGCAAGCCGGCGACCTGTTTTGCCCGGCGCTCGAGGAGCTGTTGGGCCCGCGGCGCCGGCCCCAAGATCCGCTTGAGGACCGGCATCGCGATATTGCCCGCTCTGTGCAGGCGATGTACGAGAAAGCGTTTTTTCATCTGATCGGCCCGCTGCAACAGCGCTATGGCTTGAGTGATATCGCGCTTGCCGGCGGCTGTGCGATGAATTCAGTCGCCAACGGCAAGATCCGGCGGATGACCCCGTTTCGGCGGGTCTACGTGCAATCCGCCGCTGGTGATGCCGGCGGCGCGATTGGCGCCGCCTTTGTGGTGTGGCATCGGCTTGACGGCGCCCGGTCGTTTGTCATGGAGCATGCGTTTTGGGGCCCCGAGTTCTCGCAGAGCGACATCACGAGGCTCCTCGCCGAGCACCGCGACGAGATCGCGGGATCGGGTTGTACGGTCGAAGAGATCCCTGACGAGGACGAACTCTGCCGGCGCGCGGCGCGGGCGATCGCCGAGGGTGCGGTCCTCGGCTGGTTTCAGGGTCGCATGGAGTGGGGCCCGCGCGCGCTCGGCAACCGCTCGATCCTGTGCGATCCGCGCCGCGCGGACATGAAGGCGATCCTCAACGCCAAGATCAAACGGCGTGAATCGTTTCGCCCCTTCGCCCCCTCGGTGCTCGCCGAAGCCGTCGGCGAGTGGTTCGAAGAGGACGACGCCGTCCCTTTTATGATGCAGGTCTTCCAAATCCGGGAAGACAAGCGCGCCCGGATCCCCGCGGTGACGCACGTCGATGGATCGGGACGCCTGCAGACCGTCTGTCGCCACGCCAACCTGCGCTACTATCGCCTGATCGAATGCTTCCGCGACCTGACCGGCGTGCCGATGGTGCTCAACACCTCATTCAACGAAAACGAACCCGTCGTCTGCCGACCCGACGAGGCGCTCGATTGCTTTCTGCGCACCAAAATGGATGTGCTTTGCCTTGGTACGACTGTCATCAGCAGATCGCCGATTCATGAGGCGTAGTGAGAGTCGACAGAGCATCATAGGTTGGCGAGAATGCTGAAGCATAAATTAAAATCATTGTATTTTTTGACTTTTTATTATCCAATGCGGGCTAATGCTCTGCGCCACCGCCTTTTTCCGTCACGGGTTAGACCGGCTAAGGTCCATCTTGGACCCGGGCAGAGCAATTATCTGGGTGGTTGGACGAACATCGATGCTAATTTCCTTACCGCGAGAATCGATGTCTGGGCTGACATCAGCGCAAAACTGCCGTTCAGAGCACAAACCGTCGAGGCGTTCTACTCGCATCATGTCATCGAACATCTGCCGGATCGCCTCCTGCCATTTCATTTTTCGGAGATGTTTCGAACCCTGAAGCCGGGCGGCGTGATCCGGGTGGCCGGGCCCAATGCAGATATCGCGATAAAGAAATTTGAAGACCGCGATCTCGATTGGTTCGGCGATTTTCCCGATCGGCGTCACAGCATTGGTGGACGATTCGCAAATTTCATCCTATGCGGAGGCGAACACCTGACAATCTTGACATCGTCATATCTCAGAGAGCTGGTGGAGAATGCCGGTTTTCACTCCATCGGCTTCTGCAGACCAGTACAGGAGACCCATTATCCTTGCATCTGAGACGAACCGGTTCTTACCAAAGAGTGGGAGTCTACACCTGATTTTCCGCATACCCTAATTCTAGAGGCGCGAAAGCCGCTTCCGGATTCTCAGGACATTGCTGCACTGTGACGAGGGATGCTCGGCGCAATGGACAGAAAAGTCAAGTGTGAGCCATAAATATGGGCACTCCAAATAATAGATAAATCAACGTTCATGATACTTGCTGCGAAATTCGTCCTCGCTGCTTTTGCAGCCGTCACCATGATCGCGCTTTTGAGTTGGCGCCGTCGCGAGGCGCTAACGCGCCGTACGCATGATTTGGTGCTGATTACTGTCCTTGCTTTGTCACGGATCAGCTTATTCATGTTAATTTTCTTTGTACTAGGCATTGAGCCGCACTCTGACGTTACCGTATATTATAGCGAGGCCGAGGCGGCGTTGCATGGCGCCATCCCGCTCGTCGGCATTCATACCGCCTACGGGCCGCTTTTCGACGAAATTACGGCGGTTGCCATTGCTTGCTGGCACAGCCCCGCAGCACTTGTTTTCCTCGCGATCCTGGTTGAGCTTTGCTCCTTCCCGGTATGGCTGAAAGTGGCTCGCGAGGCGTTCACAGAGCGAGCAACCCGCCGAGCAGCGGTTTTGTATACTCTTAACCCTCTGGCGATAAGCACTGTAGCTATTGGGGGACAAAACCATGTGGGCATCTCGCTGCTGCTGGCGTTGTCGCTGCTCGCCCTGCTGCGCAATCGCGAGGGCTGGAGCGGGTTATCGCTCGGGTTTTCTATTATTGCGGTAAAGTTTCTTTCGTTGCTATTCGCACCGGTCATCTTCTTGGCGGCACGGCACCGCGTAAAATGGACAATCTCCTTTCTGATCTTTCCGATCGCCGGGTACGGTGCCGTCGCCTTGTTTGGCGCTCATCCGGTCGATCAGGTCGTCTTCCACGCCTATTACACCTCCTCGGGAAATCTCCCGTTTCTACTAACGGCCGCGGGACTGCCGCTCACCGCACCCCAATACAGGGTCGTGATCGATTGTTTGGCCTTCATGCTACTCTGCGGCACTTTTATCGCAGCAATCCTTCGCTTCGGACGTCCTGATCCGCCACATCTCGTGCTGCTTTGCGGGTTTGTTCTGTTGATTACGCTGACCGTCAGCCTAAAGGCGTTTGCGAGCTATCTTATTATAGGCCTATTCCCGTTGTGTCTCATGGTCGCGTGCCAACCAAAGCTGCCTATACCAGCGGCTGGTTTCGTAGCAATCTGCAGTCTGGCCACGTTAGAGCCGAGCTTATGGTTTCGGTGGTTGCAGGAAAGCGGATTGGATCTGCTCCGGCGCCCGATCCCGCGTAATGTCACCCAGACGCATCTTACGATCTTCCTTCTCTGCGAGCTTCTCCTCGTTGGCGGATATATTTGGCTTGCGGTGATCACGTGGCGGACGATGCAAAGGACGCAAACAACCGGGGGAGAAAGAAAGAGCGCTTGGAACGGTCTTATTACCGCGGCTACGACAAGGGGTCAGAGTTAATCTCTCCGATTTAGATGAAATCGTCTCTGACCCCGTCTCAATTTCTGGCGACAATCAAACCGTTGCCAGATCGCTGGCTTTAGAACCGGTCTTTTTTTAGTACGCCGTCCACGCGAACGGTGCCTGGCCGATCGTGCAGGACGAGGCGCAGCTATAGGTCGTTCCAGGGGATGCGCCCTGGAGCAGGCCGCCGCCGGGACTCCCGGCCCAGATCACTGTCACGTAGCCGAGGAACGGATACACGCCGGTCACCGTATAAGGCTGGGCGCCCGAGCCATTGTTGAGTGAGATTCCAAGACCGGGAAACATCCATTTAATGGTTGTGGCATCGAGGTAAAGAACATTCGAGTTGGCCATGTAGGCCCAGGTCGCTGATGGTGCTACCAGCGTCAGCGGCGAGCCGCTGCTTCCCGCCAATTGCGAGACACTGACCTGATAGGTGCCGGTGCCGCCCGTCGTGCCGCTGAGCTGCGCCACGACATAGGTCCCAGCGCTTACCCCGCTGCCAGTTATGGCATCGCCGTCGTTTAGCGTGCCCGACGTTTCCGTCCAATTGAGGACGGTCCCAGCGCTACCGCTGCCGTTGCTGATGTAGCCGTTCCCGACGGCATTGTTAGCAGCACCGACGGTCGCTTGGGTGAGGTTCTGGCCGTATGTGTAGCCTGGGCAGGAATTCGACCGCAGGAATAGTTTCGACGGGGCTGAGCCGCCGCCGATGCCGCTGTTGCCGGTGTTCCAGTCAACCGATTTGAAGACCGTGCGGCACGCATAGGGCGGATAAGAGCCAAGCCCTCCCAAGCTCGCGGTCAACGTCTCAGACGCGAGGCCCTGAGAGTTGTTGAGCAGATAAGTACCCACACCTCCAGTCGTGCCGCCGAACTGGTTGACGATAGCCGTTCCGGCAGTCACTCCCGCGCCTGTGAGGGCATTGCCCGGCCCGAGCTGCCCGCTGGTTACCCCGCTCACCGTCAAGGTAGTGCCAGCCGGAGAGCCGCTGCCGCTGCCATTGTCGATCGTACCGGTAATCGAGGCGCCTCCCGATACCATGCCGTAGAATGTTGTGCTGAGATTAGGGTTCGACCATGGGCATGGCTCATATCCGCAGAACGGCCCCCCCACCTCGCTGTTGGTCAACAAACTAGAAAAGGTTGAATTGGAGACCGACGCCCAGGGCCGAAAATAATCCGTATCCCACGTGCCAGAGCCGCGCGCCACCGTCGAGAACTGGCCATTGTAAAAGACAGGTCCCACGGCATTGTATTGAGGAATTTGCCCATAGCTCGTAACACCAAAGTCCGAAACACGCAGGTTAAGAGTATAAAGAAAGCCGAGCTGCTTGCCGTCAATTAGCGTAAGGGGATTTGCGTCGACGATCAGCGGGTTGCTTGCGCCATAAGAACCGCCCGACAATTTCAAGGAAAAACCGGCCCCAGTGCTAGCGTTAATGAACGGGAATGATTGCTGGCAATACATCTCTGCCGTATTAGGATAGCTCGTCACAATACTTGAATCATAATCGAAATAGGGGTCTCGAATTTCATTTGAGAGTTGGTCACCCCAGACGCTCTCCATGTCAAACAATGTGGTGCAGGCCGCGCCACTCGATTGATTTTCAATGTGCTGCCCTTCGAGAACGATGCCAGAACCTTGGGCAACTTCGACGCGCTCCGCACCGTAAACGGTTGCGTTCGTTAAATCGCTTTGTAGTAACGGTATAAAATAAGGTACATAAGGATGGTTGGAGGCGAAATTGGCATCGATCCAAGATTGCCATACCAAAAACCCCGCAGCGCCGGTGGAGGAATTGTACGAGGTCATTGTCATCGGAACGACGCCAAAATGCGGCGTTACCGCTGCATAGGAATTGTAGATCGTCCCGACATTCGAGTCTCCTGTCGGACTGATAGTTGCGGTCAGATTAAACGTATGCTGATCAGGTGCGCTGATCGTCACCGTCCCCATGTTCAACGGGCCGCTATTTCGCGCCCCTCCGGCGGATAGATTTCCGCCGAAGACGTTGAGTTGATGCGACCAGACATCGCTGATGGCAATATTTGTGTCACCGATGGTCGGTTCGACGATGTCATTTATGTAGGACTGTGTGCCAGTCAGATTGATACCAATACAGCCGTTTTGGCCGTTCGGGTTGCGGAAGGTGTTGCTGTCCGCCAGTCCGTTGCCGTTGTTGGCGTTGGTTGTCCACAGACTGTAAAAATTTTGTGACGCGGTATCCTCGATCAAATTGATATGTGAACCGCCGCCGCCGCCATTGATGCCGATCCCGACGCCGTAAGGCGATTGACCGCACCTGTACCCGCTGTTCGCCCCCACGACGGCTATGTCGGCTACGTGCATGCCCTGCCCGGTGCCGACCATGAGGGCGGGGGCATTGTTGAAGGTGAAGTTCAGGCGACAGCCAGGGAAATAGGCATCGTTTGATGGGTTACCAAAGAAGCTAAGCTGGAAGCTGAACTGCGGTGTGTTCGCAGGGTTGCTCGCGGTGAGAGATATGGTTCCGAGGGTGAACGAATTGTTGACTGTCCAGCTGGATCCGCTGCCTCCCGTTATGACTGTCGGGCCCAAGGTCGGCAGCCCGCTCCCCTGGATGTAATCGCCGACCGCAAGCGATCCCGCGCTGGTCGAAGCGACGGTAAAGACGTTTCCAGACGCGGTGAATGACCCCGTTCCCGCCCATGTCCGTGACCGCATGTTATTCGGCGGGTCAAGCCAAATGGTGTTCGAGACCTTGTAGGTCCCGGCTGGGCAGTAAACGGCATTCCGGTTTTGGGCGAAGGCATAGTCGATCGCCGCCTGGATCGCGGCGGTGTCGTCGTGGCTGCCGTTGCCTATCGCCCCAAACTTTGGATCTTTGATATTCACCCAATCCGGCGTTCGCGTCGGGATTTGCGCGTTCCCGACAATCGAGGTAAGTGCGACAACCGAAAACACCAGCGAAGCCGTGAATAGCCGACATAAGGATCTTGCTGTCACCGTTGCTACTCCAATGGGTGGAAATTACTGAAAAAGCCAGATCAGATTGAATCCCGACCAGTTCGCACTGGTCGGATCAATGATCACCCCCGCGCCCGCGTACCAGCCGTTTGCGATGTTCAGCTGATTGGAGGCGAGGACGAATGCCGACGGGCTGAAATTGAACGTCGCGGAGCTGAGGTCGTCTTGTGAGGAAAATCCGCACAGCAGGTTGTTGGACGACGTCAATCCGGGCGCGCTGTAGGTGCCGGTGCTGTTCCCTTGCAAGATGATTAGATTTGTGTCGCCGGTTCCGCCCCCAGTCCCATTCGAGGCGGCGGTGATGCGGCCTTTGGCATCGACGGTGATGTTGGCGGACGTGTAGGATCCGGCGACCACTCCGGTGGTAGCCAGCGTAGCGGCTTGGGATCCCGAGCCGGGTCCTGCCGTAATGTCTCCGGTAAGTTCGGTGATGCCGGCGGCCGGAGGTGCCGACCAAACCCCGCCGGCGCTGAGAAACTTACCGGCCGCGGCATCGCCTGCGCTCGGCGCCGGCACCAGCCCCTGGGTGCCGCCCGCACCCGCATCGCCGGCCATCGGGTTCAGCATCGCGGTCGCCTGAGCGGCCGTCAGGTCCGCCGCGTTCGCCGTAGCATTGGTATTGTTGCCCTTAAGCGTGTTGGCGCTCATCTGGGCGAGTTTCCCATTGCTGACGGCGTTGCCCGCGATCGTCGGATTTGGCAGTGTCCCCGTAAGATCGCCGCCGACAACCCCAACATTGGTTGCCGCGGCTCCGGAAGCCATCTTCGCCGACGTGACCGCTCCAGCGGCAATTGTCGCGGCCTGTGAACCCGCGCCGGGCCCTGCGGTCAGGTCGCCGATGAGCTGGGTAATGCCGCCGGCTGGAGGCACCGTCCAGGCCCCGCTCGCTTGCAGATACTTGCCGGCGGCCGCGGCACCCGCGCTCGGCGCCGGCACCAGCCCCTTTGTGCCGCCCGCACCCGAATCGCCGGCCATCGGGCTCAACATCGCGGTCGCTTGAGCGGCCGTCAGGTCCGCCGCGTTCGCCGTAGCACTGGTATTGTTGCCCTTGAGCGTGTTGGCGCTCATCTGGGCGAGTTTCCCATTGCTGACGGCGTTGCTCGCGATTGTCGGATTTGGCAGTGTCCCCGTAAGACTACCCCCAACGGCGCCGACATTGGTTGCCGCTGCTCCAGTCGCCATTTTCGCCGACGTCACCGCTCCAGCGGCAATTGTCGCGACCTGTGGCCCGGTCCCAGGCCCCGCCGTCACGTTGCCTGTAAGTTGAGTTATCCCGCTGCTCACTTGGGACTGTAATCGAGGAACCGAGCCGTCCGACGCTACATCGTCCGCGAGAGATCGCGATGTGATATCAGTCGTTCCATTACCTTCAGCGGCTGGTTGACCTCCCGGCAGGAAACCCGTCTCCGGGGATTGTTTTTCGATTTGACTGTTTCCAAACGGTAACTTGGAATTGAATTTCCACATAATTTTCAAGGGCATTAGCGGGTGCCTCTAAAAGCCATACTAAAGGGTTCTTCGATCAGCGCGGTCTCGAGCCGATCGAAGCGAGCGTGTGGCCATACGGTTCGTAGCCTTGATTCGCGTCCGTGTGTCTTCGTTTCATGTTAATACCACAATAAATTCAAAAAGGCAATTACTAAATACACAATCGCGCGAAATTCCCCGTTCAACCGGCAAGCGGCGGTGAATGCCATAACCGCACGGCCCCGCCTCGCGGCAAAACCGCGGCTTCACGCCGTCGTGCTAAAAGACGGTATCCGGCGGCTCATGCTATGACATCTCACTGCCTCGCCGTCTCATTGCAATTCTACCGCCCGGGAGGGACGCGACATGCCGGAAAACACGTTGGTTCGCTTTGAGAATGTGGACGGGATCGGCGTCGTCACGATCGACAACCCGCCGGTCAACGCGCTGTCGCCGGGGGTGCCGGAGGGCATCGTCGAGAGCATCGAGCGCGGCAACGCTGACCCCGCGATCAAAGTAATGGTATTGATCGGCGCCGGCCGCAGCTTTATCGCCGGCGCCGACATCCGCACCTTTGGCAACCGCCCGCCGCCGGTGCCGGGACGGCGCCCGCACCAGATCCTCGACGCCAGCCAAAAGCCGGTCGTCGCGGCGATCCACGGCTACGCGCTCGGCGGCGGGTTCGAACTGGCGCTCGCCGCGAATTATCGCATCGCGGTGCCCAGCGCCAAGGTCGGGCTCCCCGAAGTCTTGATCGGCATCCTGCCGGGCAGCGCCGGGACCCAGCGCTTGCCGCGCTTGATCGGGCCAAAGGCGGCGCTCGATATGATCGTCACCGGCCGCCATGTCCCGGCCGAGGAGGCATACCGCCTCGGCATCATCGACGAGCTGGTCCCGGAGGGCGGCGATCTGCGCCAGGCCGCGATCGCCTTTGCCCGCCGGGTCGCCGACATTCGGCCGTCGCCGCGCATCCGCGACCATGACGAAAAACTCGCCGAGGCCAAATCCGACCCCGGCATGTTCGACGCGATGCGCAAATCGATCGCGCGGCGCGCCCGCAACCAGAAGGCCCCCTATCACTGCATCCAATCGGTCGAAAACGCCTGCACGATGCCGTTCGACGACGGCGTCGTGCGCGAGCGCGAGCTTTTCGACGAGCTCGAAAACTCGGCCGAGGCAAAGGCGCTGCGCTATGCCTTTTTTGCCGAGCGCGAGGTCGGGCGGCTCCCCGACATTCCGCGCGCCACACCCTTGCGGCCGATCAAGACCGCCGCGATCGTCGGCGCCGGCACGATGGGCGGCGGCATCTCGATGAGCTTTGCCGAATTCGGCTTTCCGGTGAAACTGCTCGAGGCGAGCCAGGAGGCGCTCGACCGCGGCTTGGCGCGCATCCGCGCCAATTACGAGACCAGTGTCCGCCGCGGCAGCCTCAGCGAAGCCGAGATGAACCGCCGCCTCTCGCTGATCGAGCCGGTCACCAGCTACGACGACATTAAGGACTGCGATGTCGTGATCGAGGCGGTGTTCGAGCGCATCCCGGTCAAGGAGGAGGTGTTCAAAAAGCTCGACGAGGTCATGAAGCCCGGCGCGCTGCTCTACAGCAACACCTCGGGCATCGACATCGACATCATGGCGAACGCGACGAGCCGCCCGCAGGACGTGGCCGGGACGCACTTTTTTGCGCCCGCCAACGTCATGAAACTGTTCGAAGTGGTCAAGGGCGCCAAAAGCGCCCCCGATACCCTGGCGACCGGCATGGATCTCGGCCGCAAGATCGGCAAGATCAGTGCAATGGCCGGCAATGGCGACGGCTTTGTCGCCAACCGCAGCCGCACCCCCTTTGGCATCGAGATGATCATCATGCTCGAAGAGGGCTGCCTGCCCGAGCAGGTCGACAAGGTGATGGTCGATTTCGGCTATCCGATCGGGCCGTTCGCGACCGCCGATTTGTCGGGGCTCGATATCGGCTATGACAGCCGCCAACGCCGCGCCGCGCAAAACCCGAATTACCGCAAGATGCCGATCGCCGACGCGATCGTCGAAAGGGGCCGCCTCGGGCAAAAGACCGGCGCCGGCTGGTTCCGCTACGAACCGGGCGACCGCACCCCACGCCCCGATCCCGAAGTCGCCCAAATTATCAACGAAAAAGCCGCGGAGATGGGGGTCGAGCAGCGCGAGTTCAGCGACGAGGAAATCCTGCGCCGCCTCTTGTTCGCCTCGGTCAACGAGGCCTGCCGTATCCTCGACGAGGGCAAGGCCTACCGCGCCAGCGACATCGACGTGATGTGGCTGAACGGTTTCGGCTTCCCGCGCTACCGCGGCGGGCTGATGTATTGGGCCGACGGCATCGGGGTCGGCGAGGTCTATCGCCAGATCGCGGCCTGGCACCAGCAATACGGCGAGCGCTGGGCCCCCTCCCCCTTCCTGCGCCGTCTCGCCGAAACCAACACCCCCTTCCGCGACGCCAAACCCGCCCGCCCAATGTAGGCGGCGCCGACCGCCCTAATTGGCGACCCGGATGCGGCTTTGCCTTCGGACAACTCTGGCCATGGACGATCGCGGGGCGCCGCGGGTAAATTACCCATGGCGCACTGCCAATCCCGAACCGCGGCGCCTGGCAACCGAGCACATACTTCAGCCGCGGTGCCGCGCAAACAGCTTTCAGAATCACCGGCTTTAAGGTACGAAGCTAGAAGGTTAACAGATCCTCGGGGGCAATCCATGACCGAGGTAGCACGTTGGCTGAGAGAAATAGGTCTCACGCGGTACGTCGATCTGTTTCACAGGCGGAGCATTGATTTTGAGAGTTTGAAGACCTTCTCCGAACAAGATCTGGAGGAATTGGGGCTTCCGCCTGCTCCGAGCCGGCTCATCCGGCGTGAAATCGACTTGCTCGCCGCAGCTCCGGCCGCTGCTGTCGCCGAGTCGCTCCCCTTGCCGCCTGACACTGCCGAGCGGCGGCAGCTCACGATCATGTTTTGCGACCTGGTGAATTCTGTTCCCTTATCGACCAGGCTCGATCCCGAGGATCTGCGGGACGTCATCGCCGCCTACCATCAAACCTGCACGCAATCGGTCAGGCGCTACAACGGGTTTGTCGCGAGGTATATGGGCGACGGGATGCTAATTTACTTCGGCTACCCGGCGGCACATGAGGACGACGCCGAGAGAGCGGTGCGCGCCGGGCTCGAAATCGTGGACGCCGTCGCCAAGCTGAACAACAGCATGGATCCCTTTACCGATCTGAACCTTCGGGTTCGCGTCGGCGTTGCCACGGGTCTCGTGGTCGTCGGCGATGAAATCGCGGAAAATGTCTCGGACAAGGACTCCATCGCCGGGGAGGCGGTCAATCTCGCCGCCCGACTACAGACACTGGCAGCGCCCAACACTGTCGTCGCCTCGGTCGCGACTCGCCAGCTTGCGGCAGAGAGGTTCGAATATATCGACCTGGGCTTTCAAGAAATCAAAGGCTTTGACACGCCCGTACCCGTCTACCAAGTCATCGGCGAGCGAGAGATCAGCCGACTCGCCGCGAGAAACGCGGCCCTTACCCCGTTCGTTGGGCGAGACCAAGAGATTGAACTTATCCTTGACCGTTGGGCCCGCGCGACATCCTGCGACGGTCAAGTGGTGATCGTTGCGGGGGAGGCGGGTATAGGAAAATCGCGCATCGCTGCGGAGGCGGCTTCTCGAATTCGGCGCAGCGATCCGGATACGCCGTCACCGTTGCTCTTTCAATGCTCGCCGTATCACACGAATGCTCCTCTGTTCCCAGTAATAAAAGAATTGGAACGGGTTGCGGAGATCCGCCAGTCTCAGCTGGAGCCAGAGAAGCTCGACAGGCTAAGAACGCTCCTCAGGGTTGACGGAGGAGACGATGACCGGCGCCTTTTATTGATCGCAGATCTGTTAGACCTCGATGTCAACGAACACTTGCCGCCCATAGCTGTAAGCGCAATGGTGAAGAGAAGCCTCACGATAGAGGCGCTAAAGGACTGGGTTGCTAGTTGTGCACGCGAAAAACCGTTAATAATTGTGTTTGAGGACGTGCAATGGATAGATCCTACCAGCAGACTGCTCCTCAACCTATTAGTCGATTGGGCAAAGACTGCGCGCGCTTTAATTGTGATTACGCTGCGGATCGAAAGCCCCGGCGCGGAGAGATGGTGTGAGGAGGCCGGGCTTTCCGCCCTGGGCAGCGAGCGCCGATCGCACGTGAGCCTGCGCGAGATTGGCGAATTGGGCGAAGTCGAAGCGACGCGCCTGGCAGCGGCGGCGGCGGGCGAGACAATTCCCGAGCATCAATTGATCGCCATCGTGACAAAGTCCGACGGCATTCCCTTGTATCTTGAGGAGCTGGTAAGGGCAGTTGTCAATAATTCGGCTTTGTCGGAAAATCACGAAGACATCGATCAGACCGACGCCGTGCCGAATACGCTGCGCGATGCATTGATGGCGCAACTCGATCGTTTAGGGCGCGCAAAAGAAGTAGCGCAACATGCTGCGGTGATCGGCCAAGAGTTCTCGACAAGCCTGTTGGCCAAAGTCACAAACAAACCTATTGGGGATCTGAGTCCGAAACTGCACAGCCTGATCGATTCAAAGATCATCGTGGAGTCCGGGAGGACCTCCGAGATCTATCGCTTCAAGCATGCGCTCCTGCGGGATATTTCATACCGATCGTTACTCAGAAAGGTCCGTCGACAAATTCACCGCAGGGTTGCTAGCGAGCTCGCGGATCGGAAAATTGAGACCGTCGATGCCACCGACGACCTGATTGCGCAGCACTATTCGCGAGGCCAGTCCTATTCCGAAGCGATCCAATTTTGGCAAAGAGGAGCCAGCGCCGCCATCGCAAGATCGGCGCATGAAGAAGCCGTTGGAATGCTTGAAGCCGCGCTTATGGATTTTCGCAAATTGCGGCGCTCGGACGCGCTCGCTTTGGAGCTGGAGTTGGTATTGGCTAGGGCGATGTCGTTGCGCTCGCTTCGCGGGTATTCCGCTCCTGAGGTCGAGGAAGGTTTAATTAAGGCCCGCGAGCTTTGTACCCTCTGCGCCGACACCAGCAGTCGATTCAACGTCGAATGGGGACTATTTCAGTGTACCATTGTTAAAGGTGACATTGCGGGTGCACGGCATATAGCCGCTGCTTTATTCGAACATGCCGAGCGCCACCCGGAAAGACCGATTGTCGATGCATACCTTGCCAATGGGATGGTGGCGTTTCATTTAGGAGACTTCGAAGGAGCGATGGGCTTCTTTGAAAAGGGCGTCAGCGTTAGCTGCCCTGAAACCGATCAACCTCATTTCTTTACCCATGGCCAAAACCCCGGGCTCTTTTGCCTGTCCTATTTGGCTCGTACCCAATGCTTTCTTGGCTATTTGGATCGCGGAAGGGCGACCATCAGCCGTGGTCTTGCGATCGCGGCGAACAGAGCGGACGATCCCGGCCATATCTATGGTCATGTCAACGCACTCATTCATGCCGTCCGCGTGTACCATCTATGTGGCGATCTGGACGCCGAAAAGCGCCTGTCCCAAGAGACGTTGAGCCTCGCTCAGCGAAATCACTTCGCTTACTACGAAGCCCTGAGCTCCTGTCACCTTGGATGGGTTGTAGGTGCCGAAGGTTCTCTGTCTCTGGGGATCGAAAAAATGCTGCGGGGTTTGACCGCTCTGGGACAAACGTCCACTGAACTGGGCCTTCCGGGATTCTACGTTCGCCTCGCGGAACTCTACATCCGTGCTGGTCAGCCAGCCCAAGCGGCCGAGGCACTCCAAAAGGCTGTCGGCCTAGAAGGCTTCGGTACTCGAGCGTTCGATGCCGAGGTCGAAAGAGTGCGGGGCGACATTTCCGCCTCGCTAGCGCAGCCCGATTTGAGCGCGGCGGAACTCGCGTACCGATCGAGTCTGGCGATTGCACGCCACCAACGGGCCAGCCTGTTTTTATTCAAGGCGGGTTTGAGTTTGGCCCGGCTGCTACAGCGTGTCGGCCGTCACCGTGAGGGCTATGAGATCCTCAATAGGTGCCTAGAAGAGCTGCCTGTGGGCTCCGATACTCAACACGTGCGAGACGCTCGCTTGGCCATGAACGAACTTGCGGGAGACCGGGTGCCGTAACTGCCCGTACTAGGGAGGAGAACATGGGTTTTGCCAGTGGCGTACCGGAAAATGTAGCTTGTGTGAAGGGTTGGATCCCCTACGGATTGGACGAGATTTCGAAGGGCGCTGGGGCGCGAGCTCGTCTAAGGCAACTTAGCAGCGCGATTCAGCCGCTCGCTCCGAACTTTCGGCAGCTCGAGCGTGTTTTCGACACTTATTTACTATCGCACGTTATGACGAATACGCGCGCCCGACAGGAAATCGTCGAGTACTTGGGTAGATGCTGGTTCGACGACAACTCGACGGAGGCATACTTCCCAAATCAAGGAGTCGCCCAAATATACGCGGAAGGAGTGCTCAAAGCGCTGGAGTTATCCATAAAGGGACGGCGAACCGCCGTTCCAATCGATGCCTGGTGGATCGTCGGTTCACAGGAGGTAAGGATGTTGACGTTCGCAGACGTAGACGGACAGGGCGTGACCGTTGGTCGTCGAGTGACCTTGCTCATTCTGACGCCCCGGCCGTCAGCGCCGGTGGAATATCATGGACCTTGGATCCTGGGACAGACGGCCCAGGCATGGGCATCTGACCGACGAGACAATCAGGTCTCGACTCTTGCCGTTAGAGACCTTAGGTAAAGCAAATCGAAATCGGTTCGTAACGGTTGCGAGCCGCGGGATAGGTTGACTTGAGCCGCGGGCCAGAGGGATCGCGTTCATGCGATATCCCGGCCCCCAATCGATGCGGTACTCTGCAATCGTCCCGATCCGCTTCAAACTCGTGGTATTTCCAAGTTCAAGGCGCACGATCGCCGTTGCGGCCTTTGCCGCAGCCTGCGGATCGAGATCGTCGAACCATGTCCGATTGGGACACGAGCTATCCTCCCGAACATACTCGACGACGGTCAGCGGTATTGTGGCAGAATAATTGCACATAAGTTACCGGCAAAATCAAGCGCACCGCCGCTGTCCCGGTCTCTCCGGGAGCGCAGGCCCGCACATTTTTGGCTTATTGCGCAGATCGTAATTGCGCCTACTTAGCTTGCGGGGAGGAAGGCGGCGGTGTGGAGCGGTTTCCCGTGTATTCCCGGTTACTGTAGTTGAATTCCCGGTTATGACATTTTGAATTCCCGGTTATTTGACACGACTCTCGATCTACTATTTTGATATTGCAGTCGTTTTTGAGACGGATGCGAAAATTTTCCCGGATAATTCCCGGTACCACGGGAATTTTGTAGCAGGCAGATGCGGCGCCGCGGCGGCGGACGTGCTCGACCCGCGCATGACAGCACTCGGCGCAACGCGCTCGTGCTCCCCGCCCGAGCGCGGCATGCTGGACACTGGATCGGGGTGCCGAACCGGAATGGCGATATCGTGATGAGCCTGAAGCCAATGCACTTGCTGCGCTGTTGCCGCCCTTCCTGTTCTCTCCCCCCGCCCGCGGGGGAGGGTTAGGGTGGGGGCCGCCGCGTGAGGATCGGCATCGTCTCCGATCTGCACTGCAACCAGCATGGGTTGCTGCGGGCGCTCGACATCATCGGCGATGTCGACGAGCTGATCTGCCTCGGCGACAGCGTTTACGAGTACCGCTTCTCGAACGAGGTCATCGAGATACTTAGGGACCGCGCCGCGCATACGATCCTCGGCAACCACGAGGAGGGCTTTCTCGGCCCGCAGGGCGTCCGCGCGCGCGCCGCCGACTGGATCGACCCGGCCCTGCTCGGCTGGCTCGCCGACCGGCCGCCTCGGCTAATGGTCGAAATCGGCGGCAAAAAGCTGCTGCTGGTTCATTCGACGCCGTGGGAGCCGCGCGGGACTTATGTCTACCCGCACAGCTCGCTCATCGAGCGGTTCGCCGCGGCCAACGCCGATTTCGTGCTCTACGGCCACACCCACCACCAGCTCGTCCGCCGGGTCGGCCGGGTGCTGGTAATCAACCCCGGCTCGGCCGGCGAGGCCCGCGACAGCGGCAACGGCCGTCAGTTGAGCTGCGCCGTCCTCGACACCATAACCGAGGAAGTCGTCGTCACCGACTTCCCGGACGCACGGGGCTAACCCCAACTCAGCCGCGGACGATCAGCCAGATCGCGCCGACCACCAGGATCGCCACGGCGCAGATGCGCGCGGTCAGCAGCCGCGCGGCGCGGGCGATCGCGGCATCGATATATTCCTTGGTGGCGAGATTATGGATCGCGGTCTCAAGGATGGCATCGGCCAGGGCCTCGGCC
>Ga0210390_10000715_pt1 | contig 34582 bp, 26 predicted proteins | sample IncBWH11OmetaG_FD_161050 | JGI IMG/M metagenome (GOLD analysis project Ga0210390, IMG submission 161050) | Forest soil microbial communities from Barre Woods Harvard Forest LTER site, Petersham, Massachusetts, United States - Inc-BW-H-11-O ...
TATGAGCGCTATATTCTGCATGAATTCCTTCCGTTTGTTCGCTGGAAGAATCAGACGCAAACACTCGCTGTGACCGGGTGCAGCTTCGGTGGGTACCACGCAGTTAACTTTTCATTGAAGCATCCCGATGTGGTTACCCATTGCGTCAGCATGAGTGGGGCCTATGACATCCACCAGTTTCTGGATGGGTACTACGACGACGATTGCTATTTCAACTGCCCGCCGGATTATCTGCCGAAAATGACTGACGACTGGTTTCTGAGCCGTTACCGGCAGATGAAGATCGTGTTGGGATCGGCGGATTGGGATATGTGTCTGGATCAAAACGTGAAGCTGTCGGCGATGCTGAATGAGAAAGCAATTCCGCATTGGCTGGATGTTTGGGGCGACAATTGGAAGCACGATTGGCCGTTGTGGCAGAGGATGGCGGCGAAGTACTTCTAAGGCTCGGTCGTTCGTCGTGGGCCGTTGGTCGTCGGAGTGGGTCGGCCGGGCTCGTCCAAGGGGTAGCCGCGAGATGTCGGGGAGATAGATTGACAAGAACAATCGTCACATTCGGCGCGGTCCTCGTCGTGCTGGTCCTGTTACTCGTTGCCAGGAAGCATATTTCGTCAGACAAGCAATCTGAAACCAAGGGGCGCGAAACCTATCTTGGCCTTCGCAACATGATGCTTACCGGGTCGCGCACGAAGTTCTCGCTCGCGCCGACCTCTTCTCCGACCGAACCATGGGGCGTCACCATGGACTGGAGTATCGACGCCGGTACGGCCACCGTCGTGGCCATGTCAGACGGCAGCGCTAGCGTTTACTTGAGCAGCGGCGGGGGCTTTCTCGGTGGCATAGGTCAGCAACCCATCCGCGATGCGGCCAAGAAGGCTGTGAGCATTGCGGTCGAGGTTCAGCCGCAAATGAATAAGACCGAGACGTTTCCACTTTCGGAGAAAGGCTATGTGCGCTTCTACACTTTGACAGACGCTGGTGTTTATACTACGACTGCCCCCGAGGTGGACTTGTCGAAAGGTGACAGCCCCTTCTCGAAGCTGGGCAATGCTATGCAGGCAATCATTACGGAGTATCGAATCTTTCAGCAAAAGCAGCAAGCCCCACGTTCGTAAGACGCATAACATGCAGTACGTCGGAGGTGACCATGAAGAAAATTGGAATCTTGTTTGGCATGGAGAATACTTTTCCGCCGGCGGTGGTGGAGAAGATCAACGGTATGAAGGTCGACGGCGTGACTGCCGAGTTTGTGAAGCTGGGCGGCGTCAAGATGGCCGATCCCAGCGGGTATCGGGTGATCATCGACCGGATTTCGCAGGATATTCCCTTCTACCGCGCATACTTGAAGAACGCCGTGTTGAACGGGACGATCGTCATCAACAATCCGTTCTGGTGGACAGCTGACGACAAGTTCTTCAATTATGCGCTGGCGACCAAGCTGGACGTGGCGATTCCACCGACGGTAATTCTGCCTCATAACAAGCATCCCGAGGGCACTACGGACCGGTCGATGCGCAATTTGATCTTTCCGTTGAACTGGGAGGAGATTTTTGAGTACGTCGGCTTCCCTGCGTTCCTGAAGCCGTACGCGGGCGGCGGCTGGAAGCACGTTTACAAAGTTCATTCTCCGGAAGAGTTCTTCAAGGAATACAACCAGACCGGCGATCTGTGCATGACTTTGCAGCATGGGGTGGAGTTCAAGGAATATTTCCGCTGCTATGTCGTGGGACAAGAAAAAGTGCACATCATGCACTACGACCCGAGGGCTCCGCATCACGAGCGCTATGTGAAGAACCCTCCGCCAACCGATCCCAAGCTGCTCGACCGGGTGGAAAAGGACGCGCTGACTTTGTGCCGGGCGCTGGGATACGACCTGAATACGGTTGAGTTTGCGGTCGAGGATGGCATTCCTTACGCGATTGATTTCATGAATCCGGCGCCAGACGCCGAAATAACCTCAGTAGGCCAGGCAAACTTCGAGTGGGTGGTGAATGCTGTCGCGGAAATGGCTGTAAAAAAAGCGCTTAGCGACGAGAATCCCGCGCGGGAGTTGCGCTGGGCGGCCTTTCTGGCAGGGGAGAAAGTGGTCGAGATGCCGACAACCAAGCCGCCGACGAAAAGAAAAGCTAAAGCTTAAATGGGCGGCTCGCCCACGTGGTCTTCGGGCAGCGAAAACATCGGGCTTAATTTTGGTCAGATTGTTATACTAAAGCGGCTCGATTGAGCTGCCCACCGACGATGCGACCTACTTTCACTATCGGGATCGAAGAGGAATATCAGACTGTCGATCCGGTCACTCGCGATCTGCGCTCGCACATCCACACCGAGATGATGGAGCAAGGTCGGATGCGCCTGCAGGAGCGGGTGAAGGCGGAACTGCACCAGGCTGTCGTCGAGGTGGGAACTTCAGTCTGCACCAACATCAAAGAAGCCAAAGAAGAAGTCAAGAAGCTGCGTCACGATATGATCGGGCTGGCCAAGCAAAATGGCCTGCGGTTGGCTTCGGCGGCGACTCATCCTTTTGCCGACTGGCGGGTGCAGGAGATCACGCCCGACGAACGTTACAAACATATTGTTGAGGACATGCAGTTGGTAGCACGGGCGAACCTGATTTTTGGTCTGCACGTCCATATCGGGGTCGAGGATCGCGAGATTGCCATTCAACTGATGAACCATGCGCGCTATTTTCTGCCGCATATCCTGGCACTCTCGACTAACTCGCCGTTTTGGCTGGGGATGAACACCGGGCTGAAGTCGTACCGGTGCAAAGTTTTCGACAAGTTCCCGAGAACCAACATTCCCGACTATTTCCCCAGTTGGGGGGAATACGAAAACTTTATCAAGCTGCTGATCAAGACCAATTGCATCGACAACGCGAAAAAAATCTGGTGGGACATTCGGCCGCATCCATTCTTCAACACTTTGGAGTTCCGGATATGCGATATTCCCATGCGGGTGGATGAAACCATTGCGCTGGCTGCCCTCATCCAAGCCACGGTCGCGAAACTCTATAAGCTGCACGCGGCGAACCAGGGCTTCCGGCTTTACCGGCGCGCTTTGGTCATGGAGAACAAGTGGCGCGCCGCGCGCTACGGGCTCGAAGGCAAGCTGGTCGACTTTGGCAAGCAGGAAGAAGTTCCGGCCCGCGATCTGATTCTGGAGTATCTGGAATTCGTCGACGACGTGGTTGACGAACTGGATTCGCGCGAGGAATTAAATTACATTCACGAGATTCTGGAAATGGGCACCGGGGCCGATCGCCAGTTGCGCGTGTATGAGCGGACCCGTGATTTTAAGCAGGTAGTGGATTACATTATTGAAGAGACGGAAGTAGGAGTGACCGATGTGCCGGTCACGGCTTCCGCTAGAAAAGTAGGGTAATGAGCGTTCCCGTCAGTCAAACCAACCGGCAGTTTAATACGATCCCCTTTGATCCTGAACTTACTCCCGGAGCCCGCAACGCGGTAAGGGTTTGTTTGCGCGTGCAGCCCGGCGAAAAGGTCACCGTCATTACCGACGAAGCGACCAAAGAAATCGCGGCCAGCCTGGTCCGCGAATTGGAATCCGTCGGCGCTTCCTACCGCGCGTGGGTGTTGGAGGATCTCGCGCCGCGGCCGCTGGGCGATCTTCCGCACGAGATTGTTGACGACCTCGAGACCAGCCAGGTCAGCATCTTCGCAGTGCAGGCGCAGACCAACGAACTGCGTTCGCGCATGCAGATGACGGACATCGTCAACCGGCGCAAGATTCGCCACGCTCACATGGTGAACGTGAACCACCAGATCATGCTCGAAGGCATGCGGGCCGACTTTCTTAAAGTGGATCGCATCAGCGTCAAAGTGGTTGAGTTGGTTCAGCGAGCCAAGCAGGTTCGGGCCAAGACGCCAGCAGGAACCGATCTGGTCGCGGATTTGAATCCTAATTATCGCTGGGTGAAGACCAGCGGAATTATTAGTCCGGACAAATGGGGGAACCTGCCGGGCGGCGAAGTTTTCACCACTCCCGGCGAAGTCAACGGGACGTTTGTGATTGACGGCGTCGTGGGCGATTGGCTGTGCGCCAAGTTTGGCAGTTTGCGGGAGCATCCGCTAACCATTCGGGTCAAGGGAAACCGCGTGGTTGAAGCGCACTCCGCGAACCATGATCTCGAGAGCGATTTCTGGAGCTACACCCACACCGATGAGAACAGCGACCGCGTCGGGGAATTTGCGATTGGCACGAATATTGAGTTGAAAGATGTGATTGGGCAGATTTTGCAGGACGAGAAATATCCTGGCGTACACATTGCCTTTGGCAATCCTTACGGCGCGCATACCGGGGCGGAATGGTATTCGTCGACCCACATCGATGTCGTGGGAAGGAAGTTCGATATCTGGGTGGATAGCGAACAGATTATGCGCGACGGCAAGTTCTTGCTGGGGGCGTAAAGAGTTGTCATCCTGAGCGGAGGCGGTTCATCCGCTCGCGGATGAACCACCGGAGTCGAAGGACCAAACGCAGATTGGGTTGGTAATACGCTTCAGGGAATTCTGCCGACGTTCTTGGGGGGAGTGCCTTGCAGCGGTATCGCGGTGCTGAGCGAGTAGGGGTCCTTCGACTGCGTAGCTGATTCGCTTCGCTCATCAGCTACTCCGCTCAGGATGACAGTTCGTTTAATTTGACGAGTTGCCGAGGCCTTGCGCGACAGCTTCTAACGACTCATGATTCCTGCACTGCGACAGCAGTTCAACTCGACCTTCACTTCGGAGAAATACCAAGCTTTTCTGAAGTTGATGGAAGAGCGCTGCGGCTCGCCGGTCAAGTTCCAGATTTCCGAAACGCCTTGCTTTTTCCCCAAGCTGCTGCTCGACCAGATGTCGCAGTACGGCGAAGAACTGATCCGACAACTGGGTGGACTGGAATACCGCAAAGCCTCGTTCGAGGCCATCCCTCCCGATTTCAATGTTCCCCGTGAATCGCCGCATCCCCTGTTCATTCAGGTTGATTTTGGACTGGTGCGCGGCGCTGCCGGCAAGCTGCAGCCCAAGCTGGTTGAGTTGCAGGGCTTTCCTTCTCTCTACGCCTATCAGGCGATGCTGTCGCAGCTTTACATGGAAGCGTACGAGCTCGATGAAAACTTGAAGTATCTGCTGGGCGGGCTGGACTGGGAGGGATACAAGAAGCTGCTGCGGCGCGCCGTTGTGGGCGATCAGGACCCGCAGAACGTGATTTTGATGGAGATTGATCCTCAGCATCAGAAAACATTGCCGGATTTCCTGCTCACCGAAAAGCTGCTGGGAATTCCGACCGTCGACATTGCCAACATTGAGAAGAGAGGCAAGGAGTTGTTTTACGAGAGCGCGGGCAGGCGTGTTCCCATCCGACGCATTTACAACCGCGCAATTGTCGACGAGTTAGTGCGCAAGAAGCTAAAGCTTTCTTTTAACTTTACCGACGATCTCGAAGTGGAGTGGGCCGGACATCCCAACTGGTATTTTCGCATGAGCAAGTTTTCCCTGCCCTTTCTGCGTCACGAGTGTGTGCCCAAAACGTCGTTCCTTGATCGCGTGGAACCGCTGCCCAAGGACCTCGAAAACTACGTGATCAAGCCGCTGTTCTCCTTCGCCGGGCTGGGCGTGATTTTGAAACCGACGAAAGACGATCTGGCAAACATCCCAAAAGAAAAGCGCTCGCAGTACATTCTTCAGGAGCGGATGCAGTTTGAGCCAGTAATCGAAACGCCCTTCGGCGGGACCAAGGCGGAGATTCGCATCATGTATATCTGGGTGGACGAACTGCTGCCGGTCATGACCATCATTCGCATGGGACGCGGACTGATGATGGGCGTCGACCACAATAAGAACATGGAGTGGGTCGGGTCGTCGGCTGGGTTTTATGAAAGTCCGTAGAGTTGTGGGGTCAAGAAGTCGATAAGTCTAATCGAGATTTAACGCCAACTGACTGAAGCCGACCAGATATCGCCCTTGGGGAAACTTGCCATCCTGCCGGATCGGCAGTAGAATCGCGGCTGTTCACCGATTGCAGCGTTCGCCGGGGCGTGGCGGCAATCGCAAACGATAACCGAGGCTTCCCCGGCCAGCGATCCAGGTTCTTCGTCCGGCTCTGACCAAGGCAAGCCACAGCCAACAATTCAAGCGAGGATGATTATGAAGCGCATCGGCATTGCGATGTTGGTTCTATCTGTGTTTTCGTGCTCTGCCGCATGGGGGCAAGCGGCGGGCAGTAGCAAGATAATCAAATTCAACGTTCCCGGCGCCGGGAAAGGCGCGAATCAGGGAACGGTCGGGCAGAGTATTGCCACGGACGGGTCGGTAGCTGGTATTTATACCGATTCAAACGGAGTGCAGCATGGCTTCTTGCGAAGCGAAGCGGGCAAGTACGCGAAGTTTGATCCGCCAGGCAGCGTGGGCACGTGGGTGAACGGGATGAACTCAAGGCTGGCGGTAGTCGGATTCTTTGAAGATGCGAATGGCTCGAATCACAGTTTCGTGCGGTCTCCGACGGGCAAGATCACGTCGTTCGATGCGCCGGGAGCGGGGAAAAGCAACCTAGAGGGAACGTTTGCGTACGCGACCAATTCAGGCGGAGAGGTGGTGGGGTTTTACAGCGATGCGAACCAGGTGAGCCATGCGTTCTTTCGCACCGTGGACGGGAAACTTACCGCTTTCGAAGCGCCGGGCGCAGGTAAAAATCCGGTTCAGGGTACGCAAGCGTTGGCGGTGACGGACGGTGGCACAATCGCGGGGAGCTATTCGGATTCGAAGGGTTTAAACCACGGTTTTGTGCGGGCGGCGGACGGGAAGTTTACCAGGTTTGAGGTGCCGCAGAGCTATGGAACTTACGTCGGCAGCATCAACGCGAAAGGTACAGTCGCCGGAACGTACGTGGGCCAGGTCGGCGAGGGCGGATTCTTGCGGCTGGCGGGCGGCAAGTTGATCTACTTCGAACAGGTGAATGGGCCGGGGGAGGGGGTGGGGACTGTCAATGACGCAGGCGCGGTGGTGGGTTGGTTCTATGACAGCAGCGTCGTGGCACACGCTTTTGTGCGCAGCCCAAGCGGCAAGATTACTCAGTTTGATGTTCCCGGGGCGGGCAATGGCTCCAGCCAGGGAACCTATGCGATTGCGAACAATGCATCGGGAGAGATTACCGGGGTTTACGTGGACTCCAGCGGCGTGAGCCACGGATTTGTGCGGCAGTAGGAGTTGCAACATGAATGGCCGCCCGCGAGGGCGGCTTCTCTTCCGCATAAAGCCGAAGGTGGCTCCGCCGATAGCTGTCGAAACCAGGCGAGTTACACCACTTTAAGTTGTTGGCGATTTCGTCCCAGATCGTCGAGGCATGCCCTTGAAGGCAGGGGGGTGTCGCTGCACCCTTACCCCGGCCAGGGGTTGACCTACGCCAGCGCGCGGCCTAACATAGCCGCGAACGGCGGTTTGCCTTCATGGTCGGCCAGACAGTCTCCCACTATCGCATCCTGGGGAAAATCGGCGGTGGAGGCATGGGCGTTGTCTATGAGGCGGAAGATGTGCGCCTCGGCCGTCACGTCGCTCTGAAGTTCGTTCCCGACAATTTACTCGGCGACCGTAAGTCTCTGGACCGCTTTGAGCGCGAGGCGCGCGCAGCATCGCGCTTGAACCACCCTAACGTCTGCACCATCCACGACATCGAGGAGAACGACGGCCATCCCTTCATCGTGATGGAGAGGCTGGAAGGCGAAAGCCTGAAGCAACGCATCCACGGGAAACCGCTGGCGTTTGACGACCTGCTCGACGTGGCGGTGCAGGTGGTCGAGGCTCTGGAGGCGTTTCACGCCAAGGGCATCATTCATCGCGATATCAAGCCTGCCAATTTATTTATCACCAATACCGGGCAAGTGAAGATTCTGGACTTTGGGTTGGCCAAGCTGTCCCGCGACCAGGGCGTAGCGGCCAGCGAAGACACTCCCTACGAAGATTCGCTCACCGCCATCGGCGTGGTTCCCGGGACGGCGGTTTATATGTCGCCGGAGCAGGCGCGCAGCGAAGAACTCGATCCGCGCAGCGATTTGTTTTCTTTTGGCGTGGTGCTCTACGAAATGGCTACTGGCAAGAAGCCGTTTCAGGGAGCGAACGTCGTTACCACGCTGGATGCGATGCTGCATCACAAGCCAGCGCCGCCCCGGACGCTGAACCCGGCTCTTCCTCCGCAGATCGAAGGCATCATCGGCAAGGCGATGGAGAAGGATCGCGACAAACGCTACGCCAGCGCCAGCCAGATGAAAGCCGACCTGCAGCGGCTGAAGAAGGAAACCGAATCGGGATCGGTCAAAACCAAGTCTCGGGAAGCACCGCTGCGCGTGTCCACAAATACGTTTGAGACTTCCAGCGCGTGGCAAAAATATCTTCTGCTGGGGATGGCCGGGCTTCTGCTCGCGGTGCTGGCTGCCGTGGGAGCGTGGTGGTTCAAACATCGCAGCGGAGCCGCGAACGCTGGCGGGAATGCCATCGCGGTGCTTCCGCTGCAGAATATGAACGGCGACTTCAGCGTGGATTACCTCCGCTTTGCCCTGGCCGACGAAATTGACAATGTGTTGACCCACAGCCGCGCCCTCGATGTGCGCCCCTCGGGAGCGACCCGCAAATACGTAAGCCCGGATATCGACCCGCAACAGGTGGGCAAGGATCTTCGCGTCGGCAGCGTCCTGACCGGACATTTTTTGCGCCAGGGGGATCACCTCCTGGTAACGCTGGAAGCGACAGAAACGAAGACCAATCGGATGTTGTGGCAGACGAATTTCACATCGTCCAGCGAGGACCTGATCGCCTTGCAATCGCAGCTCGCCAATCAGATCCGCCAAGGTTTATTGCCGATTCTCGGCGCATCCGGCAGCTTTCTCGACACCAGCACTCGGCCGAAGAGTCAGGAAGCTTACGATCTTTACCTACACAGTCTCGCCCTGCCGCACGATGCCGGACCAAATAAAGACGCGATCGCGGTGCTTGAGCATGTTGTGCAAACCGATCCGAACTACGCTCCCGCGTGGGAGGAACTCGGCCTGCGTTCCTATTTTGACGCCGACTATTCCAACGGCGGAGAGAAGATGTTTCAGCAGTCGAATACAGCTTCGGAGCGGGCTCTGGCGCTTGATCCCAACCGGATCGTGGCTGCCGGCCAGTTGATCACAAACCGCGTGGAGAGGGGCGAGTTGGCCAAGGCCTACGCGGGGGCACAAGCTTTGGTCAAGAGCCGTCCAGAAAGCGGTCAAGCTCATTTCACCATGGCCTACGTCTTGCGCTACGCTGGAATGCAAGAAGACGCCGCGCGCGAGTGCAGTACCGCGATCGAGTTGTCTCCAGGAAACTTCCAGTTCCGGTCGTGTGCCTGGGCGTTCATGGAGTTGGGCCAAACTCAGCGCGCAATGGATTTTGTGCGCCTGGATGCGGGCTCGGAATGGGCAGCCTTCGCAACCTCCTCGGTTCTGTTGCGCGAAGGGAAACTGGCGGAAGCGCGTGAGAGTGTGAAGAAGATGTCGCCGATTGCGCAGTATCATCGGGATCTACTGGAGGCGTGCTTAGGAATGCGTCCTCCGGCCGAGTCGGACAAAATCATTGCTGATGCCGAAACTTCAGTGCTTGCCGAACCCGATCCTGAGCCCTGGTACGAACAGGGCACCATCATGGCATTCTGCGGGAAACCTGCCATCGCCCTCCATATGCTTACCGCCGCAGTGGAGCAGAACTATTGTTCTTACTCGGCCCTGCTGTCTGATCCATTGCTGGCGAAGATGCGCAGTACCAAGGAATTCGATGCGGTGCTGACCGCCGCCCACCAATGCCAGGAAAGCGTGCGCAACCCACAGGGGCAGTGAATCAGGTAGGATTGGGAGTGGTCGCGACTATCCTTTTCAGTCTCCATCAGTCGATGACTAAGACTCTGTGTCAGGAAAAATCTTGGCGCCGGTCCACGAGAAAAACCATCTTTTATCTATGAAGAACGATGACCGTGGGGTCGGGCACCAACGAGTTCGGCCCGGCTCTCTGCTATTTTTCCTTATCCTTTTTCCGATTTTGCTGCTCACCGTTGCATTCGTGGCGCAGATCACCCCACAACCAGCCAGTTCACCGGCGCCCCGGTTTGTAGATCCTTTGCCTCAGGACACTGGCGCCGCGGGGCTACAGGAAATGCTGCTGAGATTGCGGACGACTGCGCGACTGATGCAAACCGTGGCCCACCCCGACGACGAAGACGGCGGTATGCTGACCATGGAGTCGCGCGGAAAGGGTGCGACGGTCTTGCTGCTGACCTTGAATCGCGGCGAGGGTGGACAAAACAAGGTAGGCAGCAACCTGTTCGACGTCCTGGGCGTCCTGCGAACCTTGGAGCTTCTGGGCGCGGACCGATACTACGGTGTGGAGCAGCGCTTCACCCGAGTTGCAGATTTTGGCTTTTCCAAGAATGCGAACGAAACTTTCCAAAAGTGGCAAGGTCACGACATCGCACTCGGCGATATGGTGCGAGTGATTCGTACCTTTCGGCCTGACGTTCTTGTCCCTCGCTTTTCAGGCACCGATCGTGACGGACACGGCCATCACCAGGCCTCTTCGATTCTGGCGCGTGAGGCGTTCCGTGCGGCGGCCGATCCCAATCGTTTTCCAGAGCAGATCAAAGAGGGCCTGCTCCCGTGGCAGGCGAAAAAACTTTACATCGGGAACGTTTGTGGATTCGGAGCTCAAACTTGTCCAGCGGAGAACTACACCGTCAAGTTGAATACAGGGGAGCCAAATCCGAGATTAGGCATGTCCTATGCCCAATTTGCGATCGAGGGATTGCGGCATCAGCAGTCCCAGGGCGTGGGAGGCTTCTCGATCGACTCTGGGCCTCGTTACACGTTCTACAAACTCGTGGATTCAGTTCTGCCGTCCACTGTAGATAAGGATGGTCACGAGCAAGATTTTTTTGACGGCATTGACACGACTCTGCCGGGGTTGGGGTCACGATTGGGGGCTGAAGAATCAAATTTACCGTGGCTGCGACCGGGGTTGGTAGACATTTCAAATCACATTCAGGATGCGACCCAGCGAAGTCAGAAGGAAGCGAGCGACGCAGCCGGACCGCTGCTCGTCGCTTTGCAGAATCTGGATTCGCTCACAAGCCGTGTGGACGGCAGCCAGATCGACCCGCAGCTGAAGCAGGATTTGCTAGAGATACTCGACGAGAAACGGCAACAGGCGCAGGCCGCAATCAACCTCGCAATGCAGATCTCAGTGGAAGCCACGGTCGCTTCTCCGCAAAGTGTGGCAACAGCCTTGCCAAAAGAAGATGAGGCGCTAACCGTCGTGTCTCCCGGCCAGAAATTCCTGGTGAGGGTGAAATTTCACAATGGCTCAAAGTACAAGCTAGTCGTGAACCGCATACGCCTCGATGCTCCGCAACCATGGGCCAAGCAGGTCGATGAAGAAGCCGTTCTGGTTGTCGCTCCGGGCAAGGATCAGTACGCAAACTTCGTCGTGCAGATTCCCGTTGATGCCGCTGATGGGCGCTTTTATACGCGTCCTTACTGGCATCGCGCTGATCCGGAAACCGAAAGTATTAATACGGTCGACGACGAACGATACGTTACCCTTCACTTCCCGCCATCTCCATTCCATGCGACGGTTCAGTATCACACTCATCGCTCTGGACACGATCTCGCGCTCCTCGGTGGGGAACATAAATTGGGAGGGTCGGATGGGCCGGAGACGGAGATCTCGTCTCCGGTGGTCGCGCCGTTCATAGATGACAAAGGCATCGAGCGCAGACGCGCACTCGCGGTCGTCCCCGCATTTTCCGTCATGCTGGAGCCTGGACAGCAGGTGATCCCGACAAGGGGCGATGAGGAATGCCGAGCGAGAGTCGGGATTTCGAGCAATTTGAACGGTGCCGTCAAGGGCATGCTTCACCTGGAAGTGCCGGCTGGTTGGCGAGTTGAACCGTCCACACTAGCCGTTGAGTTTCGCAAGCGCGGCGAGAAGCAGGAGTTCGAATTCAAGATATTTCCGGCTAGCCTTAAGGAAGGGCGGGCGAAGATCCGCGCCGTTCTCGAAGCCGGCGGCGTGAACTACAGCGAAGGTTACAGCCTGGTTACCCGCGAGGACCTCGAAAGCTTTTATTATTATCAGCCGGCGCTACAGCGCGTCAGCATCGTCGACGTGAAGGTGCCCAAAGATTTGAAGGTGGGCTACATTATGGGCGCGGGCGATGACATTCCGACCGTGCTCGGGCAGATCGGAATGAATGTTGCTCTTATTCCAGCGGACAAAATCGCCACTGAGGACCTGAGCCAGTACCAGACGATCGTGCTCGGAATCCGCACTTACGATACGCAAAAAGATCTCGCGCTCAACAATAAAAAGCTGCTGGATTTTGTTTATGGCGGCGGGACGCTTGTTGGCCAATACGACACTGGCGTGGCCGATTTCAACAAAGGAAAATTCACGCCTTACCCGGCGCAACTCAGCCGCGCCCGCGTTTCCGTTGAAGAAGCTCCAGTCGAGATTCTGGCTCCGGACGATGGCGTCTTTCACTATCCGAACCAGATCACCGACCATGATTTCGACGGATGGGTACAGGAGCGCGGGCTCTATTTCATGGACCAGTGGGACAACAATTTCAAGCCGCTGCTGGCCAGCAACGATCCAGGAGAATCCCCGCAGAAGGGCGGCCTATTGCGAGCGCAGTACGGCAAGGGGACATATATTTACACCGGGTACGCCTTCTTTCGACAGTTGCCGGCAGGAGTCCCCGGGGCGATCCGTCTTTACGTGAACTTGCTGAGCGCGGGCCACGAGAAGAGCATCGGTCAGTAAATAAAGTGTGTTTCATAATCGCTCGTTCGGGAGGGTCCGGCTTTAGCCGTGCCGATGGAGCCGCAAAGGACGGGGCCTTCAGCCGCTGAGGCAAAGTTTCAGTTTCCAGTTCTCGGTTCTCAGTTGTTCGTAGAATGCAGTCTGCCTCCCAGTCCGATCCGAATTCCCCGCACCTGATTCGCGGAGTGGGCCTAGGGAGCGCGACAGCGCTCAACATGATCGACATGATCGGCGTGGGACCGTTCATTACTATCCCGCTGATCGTAACCGCGATGGGTGGGCCACAGGCAATGCTCGGCTGGATTTTGGGCGCGGTTTTTGCCATGTGCGACGGCCTCGTCTGGGCAGAACTTGGCGCTGCCATGCCGCAATCGGGCGGTTCCTACGGTTATCTGCGCGAGATTTACGGGCCAAATCGGTTAGGCCGGTTGATCTCTTTCCTTTTTGTCTGGCAACTTTCCTTCAGTGCGCCACTCTCCATCGCGTCGGGGGCCATTGGCCTTGCTGGCTATGCATCCTACTTCTGGCCCGGGTTAGAGACGCAATACATCGCGCGTCATTGGAGCATTCCGTTGCCGCTGTTGGGCAGGCTGCAACTGCACTGGCTGGTTTCGGGAGCCACGTTTGTTGCGATCGGCATGGTTGCGCTGGCAACAGTTCTTCTGTATCGCAAGATCACCAGCATTGGATGGATTTCGAAGCTGCTATTGGCAGGTGTGATCGGCACGATGTCTTGGATTATTATCGCGGGCCTCAGCCATTTCGATGCTTCCCTGGCTTTCAGCTTTCCGCCCGGCGCATTCACTCTCTCGCGCAATTTCTTCCTGGGTTTGGGCTCGGCAATGCTGGTCGCAACTTACGACTACTGGGGATATTACAACGTCGCTTTCCTCGGCGATGAAGTAAAGGAACCAGCAAAAACGATCCCGCAGGCAATTCTGCTATCCATTTTTCTGGTGGCGTGTCTATATGTGGTGATGAACGTCAGCATTCTTGGCGTGGTGCCGTGGCGGGAGATTCAGGGAGGTCAAGACAACCGCGGCTTGTATGTTGTGTCCATTTTCATGCAAAAGATTTATGGGCCATGGGCTGCGAACCTCGCAACCGGGTTGGTCATGTGGACGGCATTCGCCTCGGTGTTTTCGCTGATGCTCGGGTACTCGCGGGTGCCGTACGCGGCTGCGCTTGACGGGAATTATTTCAAATCATTTGCGCGTCTGCATTTGGAGGGACGGTTTCCATACGTGTCGCTGCTGGCTCTGGCCGCGGTTGCCGCGCTATTTTGTTTTCTGTCGTTGGCGGATGTAATCGCCGGGCTCGTAGTGATTCGTATTACGCTGCAGTTTCTGGTGCAGGCGGTCGGCTTGATTGTGTTGCGCATTCGCCGCCCCGATCTTCCACGTCCGTTCCGCATGTGGCTCTACCCGCTTCCCGCCTTGGCCGCGTCGGTCGGGTTCTTGTTCGTACTTATCTCACGCACGAACTCACTCACCCAGATTCGCTATGCCGCGCTGATCCTGATCAGCGGCGTCACCATCTATCTGCTGCGCGCCTGGCGTCAAGGGCAGTGGCCGTTTGAAAAGTGTGCTCCCGCAGAAAAGATTGCAGGCAACTAGCATGGCCGACATGGTGAACACGTCGATCCCTGGGAACCTGCCTCGCCAACGAGACGGTTCGCCGTGGGCTCCATTGGGTGAGCCACTCTTTCGTTCGCTCTGGTTAGCGGCAGTGATCTCGTACACCGGAACATGGATGCAGAACGTGGGCGCGGGCTGGCTGATGACGCAGCTCACGATGTCTCCGTTGATGGTAAGCCTGGTACAGGCAGCGAGCACGCTTCCGGTTTTTCTCGTCATCTTGCCCGCGGGTGCACTGGCGGACATGGTAGACCGGCGGCGCCTCCTGCTGATCACGCAGGGCTGGATGGTTGCGGCCTCGTCGCTGCTAGGCATTTTTACCCTGCTGGGCCATGTGTCCCCGTGGATTCTGCTCGTCTTCACATTCGTCCTGGGCCTCGGTGCAGTAATGAACGATCCCGCGTGGCAAGCCATCACGCCAGAAATAGTTTCTCAAAGGCAACATGCGCCCGCCGTCGCTCTGAACTCGGTCGGGTTCAACGTAGCTCGTGCTGTGGGTCCCGCACTGGGTGGAATCGTGATCGCCATCGCGGGTTCGGGTGTGGCTTTCCTGCTGAATGCTGCTTCTTTTTTTGGGGTCATTTTTTTCCTGTATCGCTGGAAGCGACCTTATTTTGAGAATGTCGAAACCGGGCGCGTCACCGATGCCATCCTCACCGGCCTTCGCTATGGGCGCGGCGCTCCAGTCGTGCGGTGCGTTCTGATCCGCACGGGAGCATTTAGCTTAGGGGCAAGCTCTCTACTCGCCCTGCTTCCAATAGTCGCTCGTCCCCACGGAGCTACCGGCTACGGGCTGCTGCTCGGGTCATTCGGCCTGGGAGCATTGGCGGGCGCGGCGGTGCTTCCCCGACTGCGCAGTACGCTCTCGGTAGACGGAGTTGTAACCGTCGCCATTCTCGTATTTGCGGCCATGACCTTTGCCGCGGGATGGGTACAAACCTTCGGCTGGTTGGAATTGGTTTTGTTCACCAGCGGCACTGCGTGGATTGGAATTCTGGCTTGTCTTAATGTCGCGGCGCAAACCATGTCGCCTTCGTTTCTGCGGGCACGGGCGTTGTCGTTGTACCTGCTGGTGCTGCAGGGAGGGATGGCGATCGGGAGCGCGGTCTGGGGTGCGCTGGCCAGCCGAGTCGGAGTCCCAACTGCGTTGCTTTGTTCGGCAGTCGCGCTTGTAGTTGGACTAGTGAGTGTGCGACGCTATCCCCTGACGTCGCAGGAACTACAATACGCGCCGTCCGTTGTACGGGACTAGACCTCGCAATTCCAATTCCAGTTCTCGGAGACCTGTTCATGAAGAATATGAAGGTACTGTTTTGTCTGTTTCTGCTTGCTGCTTCCGGTCTCGCGCTGGCACAGGACGCTAAGCCGGCGGAACATCGCACCGTCGCTCAAGTTCTCGATCGCAACGTAGCCGGTGTGGAGAACGAGTTCGTTTCGGCCGCCGGCGCTATGCCCGAGGACAAATATTCATTTGCTCCCACCAACGGCGAATTCAAAGGCGTGCGCACTTTCGCTCAGCAGGTGAAGCACGTGGCCGCAGTCAACTACATGGTCGGAGCCGCGATCCTCGAGGAGAAGCCACCGCTCGATCTGGGTAGTGAAAATGGCCCGGATTCGGTGAAGACTAAAGCAGAGATTGAGAAATTCCTCAAGGACTCGTTTGTCTACGTTCACAAAGCTGTTGCCACGATTAACGATGGAAACCTGCTGAGCCCCATCAAAAGCCCCTTCGGTGAGAACATGGTCACTCGTCTGGGTATGGCTACTTTGATCGTAGGACACTGTTTCGACCACTACGGGCAGATGGTGGAATATTTGCGGATGAACAGCATTGTGCCTCCCGCAAGCCGCTAGTCAATCCAGCACATCGCTGAGGGCCGGCGCTCGTCCGGTCCTTTTTCTCTTTTGCCGCCCCAATTTTCCATATGGCACGAAAGTGCTATTTACACTCGCCGAGATGAAAATTAGTCTCAGCTTCCCCCATTTTCTGAGCGAACGGTGTTTACAAAAACGAGCATCCTCAGCAGCTCGGAAGATGCCTCGGAAATTCGGGTTGTGGACTCGCTGTTTCGAGTTCAGCCCGATGGTAGGAGAAGTAAATGAAGTCCAAGAGACGTGACGCGACAGATTTACGCGTATCCGACTCCGCACGGGAGAGCGAAGTCCAGCAGGAAATCGATAGTTTTCTTCGGGCAATCCGTTCTTACCCGGACCGGTTTGCCCGCGAGCCTTACCTGAGTTTTCAGCAGCATCTATCCAGCATTGTCACCACACCTCACTCACCAAGGGCCGACGAATAGGGGTGGGTTCAGTGTAGATTTAGCCTTCAGCCTTCAGTCTTCAGCGCATAGATCGGTTTGCCCCTCGCGTCGTGATCTCCGTGCGAATCAGTTCCGGGTTAAGGCCGTGTGCACGGAGACAGGCACGAACTCGAATCCCAGCGGCGTTCGTACTCGACTTCGGGTCCAGAAAAACCAGGACAGAAGGTCCGGCTCCGCTCAGAGCACTACCTAATATTCCGCGAGTTCCGGTCAGTTCCTGCAATGCGGGCAGCAGAGGGCACAGGGACGCACGGTAGGGCTGATGGATGCGGTCTTCCAGTGCCGACGCAAGCAGTTCTTTGCGTCCTTCTAGGAACGCCGCCAGCAGCAGCATGGAGTTCTGGATGTTGGCTACGGCATCGGCGCGCGAATATTGATTGGGCAACACCCGGCGCGCATCCTCCGTCGAAAGGCTCTCGTTAGGGACTGCCAACAACAATGGCCACTTCCCTTTCGCGTTTACATGTGCCATTTGCATTTCGCCATCCGCTGAAATTCGTGCAATGGCTAGGCCGCCCATCCAACAGGCTGCGGCATTATCGGGATGGTGCTCGCGCCGGGCAGCTTCGTACACGATCCGGCTATCGGTCCAGCGCAGTCGGCCGAAGCGAACTGCCAAGGCAATTCCCGCCAGCCGCGCGGCCGCGGAAGACCCACAGCCTCGTCCGATAGGAATCTGATTCTCGATGCGAAGCGCGAGTGACTGCACCGGCTTTCTTTCTGCCTCCAGCACCTCGCGATAGGTCCTCAAAATAAGATGGTTGTCGATTTGGCCGCAGATTTCGCTATCACGGCCACCCGCCGTGACCGAAAATTCATTCGCGGACCTTGCCCGGACTTTCAGGAACATCGAGAACGCCAGCGCAGCCGCGTCGAAGGCCGGACCGAGATTCGCCGACGTCGCCGGGAGAACAACCTCCAAGGACTGTGGTTTAGGGCGCTTTTTGCCGGCGCGATCAGTCATGAAACAAAAACAAGACGTTGCAAGCAACGTCCGTACAAAAGAAATTCCGATTGTAGAAACGTAGCTTGCTACGTTTCTAGCCGGTCGTCAGCTTCTTTGAGGGTTCGAATGACAGCTTCCATCGTGGCATCAAGCACGATGGGTGCGCGTTGCTGATGCTTAAGAATACCAGCTTCTTTTTCGCGCTCAGTGCCAGTGAACAGATCGCCACGATGAAACCTCAAGGTGAACTCGGGATCTTTCAGCAGATGCCCAGTCAAGATCAAGACCACGCTTTCCTCCGCCTTAACGAAGCCCTGCTTCACCAGCTTCTTGAGTCCAGCCAGAGTCACTGCGGAAGCCGGTTCACAACCAATGCCATCGGCGCCGATTTCGGCCTTGGCCAGAGCAATCTCAACTTCGCTGACTTGTTCGACGGCGCCACCTGTGGCCTGTAGTATGCGAACCGCCTTCTTCCACGATGCAGGATTCCCGATGCGAATCGCGCTGGCCGCAGTTTCAGCCTGCACCGCGACCAGTGTTTTGCCACCATTTTCGCGCATCGTCCGAACCAGCGGATTGGCGCCCGCCGCTTGAATGATCGAGATCTTCGGTAATCTCGAAATGAAGCCGAGTTGCTTCATCTCCAGAAATGCCTTTCCAAGCGCCGACGAGTTTCCCAGGTTTCCACCTGGAACGATGACGTGATCGGGCGGTTGCCAATCGAACTGTTCGATCAGTTCAATCGCCGCCGTCTTCTGTCCTTCGAGACGATACGGGTTAACGGAATTCAAAAGGTAAACCGGCATCCGCTGCACGACTTCGTTCAGTAGGCGCATGCAGCCATCGAAATCCGTTTTCAACTGGCAGGTCACAGCACCATAGTCGAGCGCCTGAGAAAGTTTGCCCCATGACACTTTGCCCTCGGGGATCAGTACCAGGCTGCGCATTCCGCCACGCGCCGCGTAGGCCGCCATCGAAGCGGACGTGTTACCGGTGGAGGCACACGCTACCCAACGGAATCCTTCTCGCCGGGCCACGGACGCGGCCATAGTCATTCCCGTGTCCTTGAATGACCCGGTCGGATTCATGCCCTGGTGCTTCGCGTAGAGCTGCTGCAGTCCGGCAACGCGGGCGCAACCAGGCATTTCATTGAGCGGTGTATTCCCCTCGCGCAGGGTAATGATTTGTTGCCAGTCGTGGAAGCTTGGCAGCAGCTCTCGAAAACGCCAGACGCCGCTTTCGTCAACCGGAAGTCCGGAAGTTCGGCGCTGACGCCAGAGTGCTTTGAGCACCGCGGCGTCTGAGAGAGATGACTTCCAACCGGGATATACGATCTCCAACAAATCGCCGCAACTGGCGCAGCGGAAGTTCTGCTCTGTCTTTTCGCACACCACACCACAGCCAATGCAACTCAGTTGCGAACGGTGCGCAGAACTCGGCGCTGGTGAAATATTTTCGGTCATCCAGGTTGAGGCGGGCGGACATGATCCGAGGCAACTACTTCCCGCGCAAATATTTGTCAGTCCCACCAATCCAATCGGCACGCGGCGGATTGAATACGTCCAAATCCACCGTATAGGCAAGCGCCTCCGCTTTGTGCGGCATATGTGGAGGAATAGTCAGGACCTCGCCCGCATTCACTACGATCTCCTTGCCATCGATCCAAAACTTCAATGCGCCTTCGAGTACATACGTAATCTGTTCGTTGTGATGACTGTGCTCCGGAACGATGCAGCCCTTCTTCAGCAGGACGCGCGCCAGCATCACATTCTGCCCCACAACAAAATGGCGCTGCAGTAGTGGGTTCAGATCTTCAAGCTCGATCGAACTCCAAGGAATATGCTTCAACTCGGCCTTCTTGGCGCTTTTCTTCGTTGACCGCCGGGCCGTCGTTTTCTTCTTGGATTTTGGGGCTGTCTGCTTTGCTGTCGTCTTTGCCATCAGTGCACCTTCCCGCCATAGATTCCGACTGCATTGTCATGCAAATAACCGTGAGCCATCTGCAACGCCTGCGCCTCGCTGACTTCGCTCATGGAAATCATTTCCGCCAATGCGGCGGCCAGCGCCGTGCGAGACGACTGCACTCCCAGCCAGTAGCTCTCCTCCGCACCCAGAACTTCGTTGTAAGGGAATGAATCGGTTCCAAAAGTAATTTTCTCAGGAAACGTTTCCAGCCACTGTTTGAGCGTGTTCTTAAACTCGGACGGATACAACAGAATTTCGGTCTCTGACGAATCCAGATACACGTTTTTCGCCGAAGCCAACCAGATTGCTTGCCGGTCGTAAGGATACCCGCCGTGAATCATCACAAACGTGACATTCGAATAGCGCGGGTCGCGTAGAACGCTTTCCAGGTTCATTATATTGCTTTCGGAAAGGTTGAAGTAATCGCCGATGCCCACCGCGGAGTGGATATGGACCGGAAGATGAAGCCGGCCGCCTTCGCGGATCAAGTAGCGGAACATGAAATCCTGAAAACTCCGATATTCGTCCTTGCTGGGAATTCCGCCAGCAACGAATCGCTCATAAATGTCCTGCGCGTCCTCCCGGGCTGGATCGCTGAACTTGGTGGAGCGGAAATACGCCAGTTCGAACTTCATGGCGATCGCGCCCTTCTTCTGATTGTCTTCCAGAGTACGGCTGACAAATTTCAGATAGTCCGCAAAGTCAGCAGGCATCTTGCTCACGCCCTCCTGCTGCATCCAGCGGTGCAGCATCTTCTCCTGCAGCGGGATGTAAACTTCTTCGTCGGCGTTGCGAGAACGCTCCCGCTGATTGTCGAACGGCCACATGAACGAATCCGCGAAGAAAACCCACACAAACCGTTTTGGATCGAGGTAGTCCGCCATCATCGCGCGGTTGGCGACTCCTTGTTCGATGTTTAACTTGTCGAGAATGTCAGAAAAATATGCATTCCCTCGCTCTTTCTTGCGCTCTGCTTTCTTCTGGACCAACCACTTGGCATGCTCGGGTGAAAGATCGTCGTAGGGATAGCCGAAAAGCGCTTTGGCGGCAGCGACGAGTTCGGGATTGGTGTCGCGTTCCCGAAGCGCAGCGCTTCCCGGAGGCGCAGCCATGGCATCCACGTCAGCATCGTCGGAGAAGCCGGGATGCGCGTGATGGTCGAACATGGGGATCTTTTCGATCTGCGGCAGCAATCGCTCGTAGATCTGCTGAACGTCGGGGCCGGGCAGCGGGCGTGCCTGACCAAGCGCCAGCACGGACAGCCCGGTGATTATCAACAAACCTAGAAAGGCTTTTCTCATCAAGTCTCTGTTTCGTTGTGTCGCAATGAATATCTGGCGGAACCTGCTACCGCAGCGCGACGGTTCGCTGCCAACTCGCAGAGGCGCGCAGAATCCGTTCCACGGCTTCCTGCAATGTAGCGGTGGAAGACGCGAACGAGAAGCGAATGAACTCACGCCCAGCGGTCCCGAATGCCGCGCCGGGGATTGCCGCGACACCAGCCTCTTCCAACATGATTCGGCACAGTTCTTCCGCGCTCACGCCTGTTTCGGAAATGTTTACCCAGGCATAGAACGCCCCTTCTGGGCGCGAACAGCGGAATCCAGGGACGCGATTCAGGTCGCGCACAAACTGCTCGCGCCGCTTGGCGAACTCGCCGACCATGCGGGGAGTTGTTCCTTCGCGATCCCTGAGCGCCTCGATGGCTGCATACTGACTGAATTCCGCGACACAGGTGTAACTGTTGACGGCAGCATCTGCAGCGCCGGAACGATGCGCGGCGGGGCGACGGTATATCCCAGCCTCCATCCGGTCATAGCAAAACTCTTGGAAAAGCCGTCGATGATCAGCGTGCGCTCCTCCATCCCCGTGTAGTTCATCAGCGAGACATACTGACCTCCATAAATGACGCGAGCGTAGATTTCGTCGGAGAGCACGAGCAGATCATGTTGGACCGCGAGCTCCGCCAGCTGCCGCTGCACTTCGTCGGTGTAGACCGTGCCGGTCGGATTGCCCGGCGAGTTCGTGATTAGAATTTTCGTACGAGGTGTGACCTTCGCGGCGATTTCATCGGGATCCGGATGGAAATGGTTGCGTCCCGAAAGCTCAAACGGCACAGGGACGCCGCCCAGCCCAAGCGTTATGGATGGGTACCCGGGAAACCCAGGGTCGGGATACAACACCTCGTCTCCGGGATCGATCAACGCCATCATCGCGATGAAGAGAGCGATTTTGCAGCCCGGCGCGATCACGACGTTATTCGCTGAAACCTTCAGATTACGGGTGCCGTGAAGATACGTGGCGATTGCCTCGCGCAGCGTGAGGACGCCGGCGACTGCGCAGTAGCGGTCCTTACCCTCGTCCAGAGCGCGTTTCAGTGCGTTGTTCACGGATGCGGAGGGATGGAAGTCGGGCTCGCCAAGTTCGAGATGAATGATGGAGCGGCCTTCGCGCTCCAGTTCTTTGGCGCGAGCATAAACGGATAACGCGCCCTCGCCCGTCATCACTGCCATTCGAGAAGCTAACGGTCGCATTCTTGCCTTTCTAGCATGGGCCGCGGGCCTACTTACTACAAGCCCTTATAGAGGCCTCCATCCACAAGCACGGTCTGTCCCGTCACGTACGAGGCACGCTCGGAGGCTAGCCACACGATCGCGTCCGCAACCTCGCGTGGTGCGCCGAGACGCTTTAAAGGCGCGTCCGCACTCCATCCTTCGGAGATTTCTTCTTCGCTCTTGCCCGTGGCTGCGGATCGGGTTTTCGCCAATTCCTTTAGTCGATCGGTGGCGGTGTAGCCCGGCCCAACGTTGTTTACGAGTATGCCATCTTTGCCGAACTCGTTGGCGAGACTTTTCACCAGTCCAACCACCGCGGCACGCACTGCGTTGGAGAGCACCAGATCCGCCACCGGCTGCTTGGTGGTGATGGAAGTAATCGTGATGATCCGCCCCCAATGCTTGCGCTGCATGTGAGGAATCACTTCACGGGCGAAATAAACGGTGCTGAGAAAATTGAGATCGACAGCCTTTCGCCATTCTTCGAGACTGGCAGCAAGAAATCCCTTTGCGGGCGGGCCGCCCGCATTGGTGACACAAATATCGACGCCTCCGAATTTTTCCGCCACAGCTTCGACAAAGCGATGCACCGCTTCTGCATCCGTTACGTCCAGCGCTTGCGTAAACACCTCAGTGCTGTGTTGCTTCTCGATATGCTCGGCGACCGCCTGTAACACTGCGCTATTGCGTGCGCACATCGCGACTCGACACCCTTCGGCCGCAAAGGCCTCGGCCGTGGCGCGGCCAATCCCCTGGCTGGAGGCAGCCACAATTGCAATCCGGTTCTTCAAACCTGTATCCATGCGTGCTGGAATTATAAAGAATACCTGATCTGGCTGTATTGGTCGGAACTTGTGCGTGCTGTGCTCTTGCTCACCTTCGCTGCGGGCGCTAGTCTTACTGAGTTGTCGCCTAGACTTATGCGGCGCTTGGATTCGACGGAGGCACGATGAAGCCACACCAATACCGACCAGAAACCGAAGCGGTGCGCGGGGGCACTGATCTCAGCAAGAAGAACGGGCCACTTGCAACGCCCATCTACCAAACATCGACATTCGAATCCGCCAACATTGCGGCGGCGATCGAATCCACGACTTCCGATATGTTCTACACACGCTACGGCAATCCCACCACCACCGTGGCTGAGGGCGCGATCGCGGAACTGGAGGGAGCGGATCGAGCATTGCTGTTTGCTTCGGGCATGGGAGCAGTTTGCACATCGGTTATGGCGTTGGTGAAGAGCGGCGACCACATTGTCGCGCAGAGCGATATCTATGGGGGGGCGACAAAGTTTCTGGGCGCATGGCTGCCCAAGCTCGGGGTCGAGACGACATTTGTCGATAGCACGGACTACGATGAGTATGGTCGAGCAATCCGTCCCAACACCCGGTTGCTGTATTTGGAAACGCCAACCAATCCAACCCTGAAGATCATCGACCTTCAAAAGGCTGTGAGCTTGGCGAGGCAACACAATCTGATCACGATGATTGACAGCACCTTTGCCACGCCTATCAACCAACGCCCCATCGAGTTTGGAATTGATCTCGTAATACATTCCGGGACCAAGTACTTCGGCGGCCACTCTGATCTCATTTGTGGCGTGGTCGCCGGCCGCATCGATTTGATTCAGAAGATTCATGAGACCCGCACCATTCTGGGCGTCACTATGGATCCGCACGCTGCTTGGCTATTGCTGCGCGGTATTAAGACACTGGCGGTTCGAGTGCAGCGGCAAAATGAAAGCGCGCTGCGGATTGCAAGGTTCTTGTCCGGGCACGCGGGCGTCCGCCAGGTGCACTATCCTTTCCTTGAGGCACATCCGCAATACGAACTTGCCATGGCGCAGATGCGCGGCGGAGGCGGGATGTTGAGCTTTGAAATCGAGGGCTCGGGGGAAGACGCCCGGTATCTGGCCGAGTGCTTGCGGCTGTTTACGCTCGCGGTAAGCCTGGGCGGGGTCGATTCTTTAGTCACCCTTCCGATTCACAGCTCCCACGCGATGATTTCCGAGGAGCAGCGGGAGAAAATGGGGGTGAGTGACCGCCTGATCCGATTGTCCGTGGGAATCGAAAATGCCGACGACTTGATCGCTGACCTGGAGCAGGCGTTCGCCGCCGTTAGTTCGGCGCGTCAACTCGCGCAAGTGAGATAGGGACTCAGTTTCTCGATCGGCGTCCAACCCGCGAAACCAGTGCAATTCCCCCGACCTGGCGCACCGAACAATCCTGGCCTCACGCGGAGGCCAGGAGGAGGAACCACCTGCTCTCGCCTAGAAAATAAACTTCAGTGCCAGCTGCAGAATGCGAGGTAGGTGAGCCGAGCCCGGACGCAAAATGCCGGTAGTGGTTATGCACGAGGGATCGCCGGCCGAATTGTTGGCGCCGTAACAGCCGATCTGGTTGGCCCCAGTCACTCCTGAACCATTGGCATTGTCCGCCGCCGATCCCGCATCGCCGCCAAGCCAAGACCACTCATTGTGGTTGAAGACGTTAAATGCCTCAGCCCTGAATTCAAAATACTTGCTTTCGGTCACGGCAATGTGCTTCAGCAGGGCCATGTCGAAATTCGAACGCCAGGGATTGGTCAGAATGTTTCGTCCCGCATTTCCGAAAGTCAGTCCTCTAGGCGCAACGAATGCGGAAGGATTGTAGAGTAAGGGCCCGAAACCGGGCTGGCTCACATTTGGTACTCCAGACCTCGGGTCGCCTACCAGATCAGGATAGGAAGCAGCGGTGGCAAAACCGTTTCCCACTCCAGCGTTGTCTCCGGGAATCGAGCCGACGCCGCCGTTGTAGATGCTGAACGGCGTTCCGCTTTGGACCGTAGTGATGCCCGACCACTCCCACCCACCAAGCACTTTATTCGCGAGACCTTTGTTCTTGAAAAACGGCAGATCGTAAACGTAGCCGATGTTGAACACGTGGCGCTCGTCGAAGTTAGAACTGGCTCGATAGGCATTGAGGTTATAGGAATCGACGAAGCCAGCGTCATTGTAGTCAGAGGAATCGTCGATGGAATGACTGTAGGTGTAAGCAACATTCAGTTGCAGACTGCCCACGCTTTGGCGCAGCGAAGCTTGCAGAGCATTGTAGTTCGATGATCCGGTTTGGTCTTTTCGGGTGATGTCGCCGATGCCTGCGAAGGGACGGTATGGGTTGGGATCGTTCCCGCAGGCGATGGAGAGGTTGATAGCGGGTTGCCCAGTGATTGTTTGTCCGTTGACAATCGCGCTTACTTGAGGAGTGCCGGTGTTCGATACCGAGCCACAATCGGCAGCACTGATCGTCTGACCCGGGCCGTAAGGGTCTTGGCTCAGAGGCGTCGAATGCACCTGGTTGTACTCGTAAGACCGGGTGAGGTGAACACCTTCACTACCAACGTAGGAGAGCGTGGCGATCATGTTTTTGGCAATATCGTGCTGGATATCAAAGTGCCACTGCTGCACATATGGCCACACGGCTTTGTTGGGAAGGGAGACGAAGGTTAGCGGCGTCGTTCCGCTGCCAAGGAGCGCTGGAGTGATGTTGGCGTAACCTGCGACGTTTACTACGCTGGCAGTTTGGGTCTGAAAACTGTACTGCTCAAGCGACTCGGTGTTGGATTCGTTGCCGTTGGTATGCTCGAAGAAGATTCCGTATCCACCGCGAATTGCCCACCGTCCATCGCCCTTCGGATCCCACGCAAAGCCAATCCGCGGCGCCGGATTAAACCAGTGGTTCGACATGCAGCCAGCGGGAACGCCAGCGGTGACACCGCAATTGACCCACCCGTTGTACGGATTGCCGACAACCAAGCCGGTATTGGGATCAACGCTGTTTACGCCCTGCACGTAACGGCTCGGGTCAAAATTCCAGGCAAGATGATTTTTCTCGGAATACGTTCCGAAAAAGCTCAGACGCAGGCCGAGGTTCAAAGTCAGCCGAGGCAGAGCGTGCCAGTCGTCCTGAAAATAGGGTTCAAAGATTCTGTATTGCTCGTGCATCTTGAGGGCGTTGGCCTCTTGCGTGAACGTGTCGACGTTGCCCAGCAGCAGATCGGCGAACGCGTTCCCCGTCGTAACCGTACTCGCGGTGTTGTACTGTATAAAACCGTTGGTACCGTAGCTGGGTTGCGGTATTTCATTTTTGTGAGCAATCACGACGTAGCCGCCGAATTGCAGATTGTGTGCCCCGATAATCTTCGTGACATTGTCGCGGTAGGTGAAAGTCGGATTGGAGTTCAACGGACCATTGGGAACATAGCCGGGGTCCTCGGAAAAGCTGTAAGGTCCGCCGGTGAGGCTGATGCCGGGCACTCTCCCGCCAAAGCCATTGTCAAAAATTCCTATCGGCAACATGCCCGCGGGACGTTGCCAGGGGCCTATCAGGCTGGTCGTGATGTGATCCGTTGTGTAGCTGGCAACAAACTCATTCAACAGAGTTGGCGATGCTGTGGCCGTCAATCGGGCCACCATGCTCACACCCGGACCATTAAAGTTGGTTTGGATCGTGGGAAAGGTGGTTCCGCTGGTCCACAAAGGCACCGGATAGTCTTCCACCCACGAATCGTGAATGTATCGGAACGTGCCGCGAATTTTATCGGTAAAGTTCTGGTCGACGCGGAACAATTCTTCGCGCCAGTTAGTGGGCAGCGAGGGAGTCGCGAACCAGGTATTCGCGCCCACATTCGGCGTGGGAATCATTGCCAGAAGACCATTTACGGTTGCGGGACTGGGGATTGGAACCTGGTTGCCTGGGAAATAGCTACCCGTTTGCGGATTGACCGGACAGTTTGGAAAGTTGGTGCTATCAACGGCCGAACCTGCGGCCGGACACGCGTCGCTGAAATTCCCCGCTCGCTCGGGCAAAGTTGGCACCGTGGTGGAACTGAAAAAACCGGTTGCGGGGACGATCTCACGCCTCCACTCCTCGGACCAGAAAAAAAATGTTTTCTGTTTGCTGGTGTTGTAGTGTCCCGGTATAAAGACAGGCCCACCGATAGTGAACCCAAAGTCATTCTTCTTGTATGGCGGCGGAGCGGTAAGAAACTGAGGCGTGGCGTTGAAGGCGTCGTTGCGCACGAACTCGTATAGATCGCCATGGAATGCGCTGGTTCCCGACTTGGTCTCGACTTCGACTGTGCCTGACCCGTTTCTGCCGTACTGGGCGCCGTAGTTGGAAGTGAGAACTTTAAACTCGGCAATCGCATCGACACTGGGATAAACGTTGAGCGTAGTATTGCTGCCATTATCCAGAGCATCGCCGCCATCCAGTTCCCAGTTGTTGTATTCGGTACGGCCTCCGTTGACGCTGAAAGAAACGTTGCCCGAGACGCCGACGCCCGCTTCATCCTGCCCGGTCTGGTTGGTAACGCCGGGAACCAATGTGATGAGCTGGGTAAAATTTCTGCCATTCAGTTCGAGTTGGGTAATCTCCTTGCCGGTAACTGTCCCCCCAAGATCGGAAGATTGCGTTTCCACCTGGGCGACAGTAGTTCCTTCGACAGTCACCTCGGTATTGGTTCCCCCCACCTCCATCGCAACGTCGACACGGGCCTTCTGGGCGACCCGCAGGATAATGCCCGTTGCCTGGAACTTCTTGAATCCGGGCGCGGCGACCGTGAGGTTATAGGATCCGATGGGCAAGACGGCGAACAGGTAATCTCCGCTGGCGTTGCTCGTGGCCGAGCGGTTGATGCCGTGCTCCTGACCGGTAAGGATCACTTGCGCGCCAGGAATCGCCGCCCCGGTGGGATCAGTCACGGAGCCAGTGATGGAAGCGGTATCCTGCGCGAAGAGCGCGGCCGGAAAGCAGAAGGTAAACGCAACGATGCAAAACCACACGAGACGGGATTTCATGCGCAACTCCTGAAATTTGAAACTTAAATCGAAACCGGGCCAGGTTTCACCCCTGAAACCCGGCGATTAGCTCCACTCTCTAGCCGGAAAACATCTGCCTGATAAAACCACTCCGTACGCACTCACAAACCGTTAAAAACCTTTTATTAAAACGTGTTAATAGTGATGTAGCTCAACCTCCGTGTCAAGCAAAAAATGTCGGGAAAGGCAACCATAACACAGAGCTTCCGGGTCACAACAGGCTTCTTGTTGATTCTCGCACTGCCAGCTCGGGAGCAACTTTGCGGTGTACCGCGGTGACTTCTCGCTTCTCCTGAACGGCATTGATTCCTTCGACGACAATGTTGACCGCCAGCGTTCCCATGACTTCCATGGGCTGGCGGATCGTGGTCAGAGACGGCGTGTACAACGTGGCAACGGCGACGTCATCGAAACCAATCACGGAACAGTGTTCGGGAACACGCAAGCCAGCTTTCGCCAAGGCACGGATCGCGCCAAATGCGGTCATATCGTCGAAGGCCATCAAAGCGGTGAACGGCCGTTTCTGTTTGAGCAGGTCCTCGGTTAATCTGTAGCCGGCTTCAAAACTTGAACTCGGGTCCCGGGATTCGGGCAGGTCGAGAATCAGTCGCTGATCCAGTTCGAGGCCGCTCGACTTGGCGAACGAGCGAATTCCCTTCCAGCGCGGAGCGCTATCTGCCAAGGTCTTGGGTCCGCGGATGAAGGCAATCTTGCGATGCCCCAGGGAGTGAAGATGTTCGACGGCGGCATGACCTCCGAATTCGTTATCGACGATCACGGAACTGACCGAGTCGGTCCGCAATTCGCGTCCAATCATCACGGTAGGAATGCTACTCTTTTGGAGATCGGCAAGAACATCGATGTCCACAAACAGCCAGTTGGCCACCACGATGAGCGCCTCGACCTGGCGGTCCAGCAGCATCTCCAGGTAACGCTCGAAACGGCTGCGTTCATTGTGAACATCGGTGAGAATCGGAAGATACGAGGACTGATACAGAGTGTTCTCGATGCCGCGGAGCACCAGAGTACAGAAGGGATCGGTCATGTCAAAAACCATGACTCCAACCGTGTGGCTGCGCTTGCTGCGCAGCGAGCGAGCGAACAGATTGGGGCGGTAGCCCAGCTTCTTGGCTGCCTGCTCAATTCGCTTCTTGGTAACGGCTGGAATGTAACGCGCCAGCGGCGCGTTGTTCAGGACAATGGAGACCGTAGTCGACGAAAAACCGCTATCCTTCGCCACATCCCGAATCGTGACTGTTGCACTTTTCATTCTGATTTTTTCATCCATGGACGGCGCAGCAGCGGGTGATGGTGGCTTGAATTCGCGCCGCTGCTGGCGGACACTACAGCAGAGAGTGACACAAGTGTCAAGTTCGACGATGCGATTTTTGCTCATTTTCCTATTGCTGATTTCGTCGCAAGTTGCGTTTCCGCGAGTCATCCAGCAGGCTCCCGCGCAAAAATCGTTGTCCGCGACGCCCTCGCAAAACGTTGATCCTCAGCGGCTTTTTCAGCAAGGTGAAGCGGCGCTCAAGAGTGGCAATCTGGATGAATCTGAACGTGCGTTTCGAGGTGTGCTTGCGATCAATCCGCAGGTTGCGGGCGCGTACGCGAATCTGGGAGTGATCTACATGCGGCGTAAACAGTGGCCGCTAGCGTTAGAAATGTTGGGCAAAGCCGAACATCTGGCGCCGCAGATTCCAGGGATACGATTGAATGTTGGACTGGTCCACTATCGTCAAAACGACTTTCAAAAGGCAATTCCTCCGTTTGAGTCGGTCGTGCACGATGTGCCAGACTCGTTCCAGGCAAGCTATTTGCTGGGATTGTGCTATTTCTTCGTCGAGCGTTATAGCGACGCTGCAACTGTTCTGGAACCGCTCTGGCCGCAGGCTTCGGGCCAGTTGAACTATTTGTACGTGCTGGGCATTGCGGCGAACAAGGCCGGGCGCGCGGATCTGGAGCAGCGAGCCTTGACCCACATGGTTGAGGTCGGCCAGAACTCTCCTGAGTTTCATCTGCTGATGGGTAAAGCCCATCTCAATCGCGAAGAATACGATGAGGCCATTACAGAGCTGGGACTCGCGGTCAAAGGAGATCCCGCCCTGCCCTTCGTCCACTTCAATCTCGGAATGGCTTACCTGAAGAAGCAGGATCTCGAACGCTCCAAGGCGGAATTCCTAAAAGACATTGCCATCGAACCAGATGTCATCTACAACTACGACCAACTGGGACAGGTTTATTACCTTCAGCAGCAAGATCAGGATGCGGAAAAGATGTTTCGCGAGGCGCTACGTCTCGATCCTCAACTTGCCAGCTCGCATTTTCAGCTGGCGAGGGTGTATCAGCGCCAGAACAGGAACGCTGAAGCATTGACCGAGATTGACGCCGCCCTGAAACTGGATCCCGACAGTGCGAGCATTCATTACTTGCGGGGACAAGTTCTGCAGCGCCTGGGACGCATCCAGGACGCGAAAGCCGAGATGCAGACGTTTACGCAAATGTCGAATGCCGCCCGCGAAAAACGGCATCAGGAACTGGAGGCGGGACCGATGCCGAACCCCGAACTTACTCAGGAACCTCAGTAGCCGCAAGGCAGGGTGGCTCTTTGTTATCGTGGTACATGACTCTGATCACTTGCAGCGCCCTTCTCTTTGACTTGGACGGCGTGCTGATCGACTCCACACCCGCAGTCATTCGTGTGTGGTCCCGGTGGGCGATCGCGCGCGGTTTGGATCCCGAGGAAGTTGTTCGTGCAGCGCATGGGCGTCCCAGTATTGCAACCATACGCGACTATCTTCCCCACGCTGACCATGAGAGCGAGAACCTGGAAGTCGAACACGGCGAGCTCACGGATCTGAATGGCGTTGTGCCTTTACCGGGAGCCCGCGAACTGTTGAGCGCCCTTCCTTTAAATCGCTGGACAATCGTGACATCGTGTACTCGTGCTCTGGCAAAGGTCCGTCTGCGGGCAGCCGGGCTGCCCATTCCCGAGCGCCTGGTTACAGCGTCTGATGTGAAGAACGGAAAACCGGATCCCGAACCATACCTGAAAGGTGCATCGTTACTGGGAGTATCGGCGCAGGATTGCGTCGTGGTGGAAGATGCTCCTGCCGGGATTCGCGCGGGAAAAGCTGCGGGCGCTCAGGTCATTGCTTGCAGAACCACGGCCCCGAAGTCGGAACTCAAAGCTGCCGGCGGCGACTGGATTGTAGACAACTGCAAGTCTATTTCAGTGTCGCCGTCAGATGCACACGGCCACTTGTGCATTGAATGGACAGACAACCGCAGCGTCCCCGACCGGTGAGTCCAACCTTGTAGATTCCTCCCGCATCGAAGGGCGATGAGAATCACTGTCATTTTTGTGTTATTTCTAATTCTGCTGGCAGGCAGCTGCACTTCCCAAAAGTCCAGTCCCGATGAGCTCCGAGAGAAGACTGCGCAAGCCACATCAGACTTCAAGCGCAACGCCAAAGCGTTAGCCGAGGGCGTGAAAGAGGGATGGAGTCGCGACCGACCGCTGGATCTGAACGAGGCCAGCAAGGAGCAGTTGCTCAGTCTGCCGGGAATCAGTAGCGACGAAGCAGCTCGGATCATTGCGGAGCGACCTTATAACAACGCCTCCGACCTGGTCCGCCGGCGCGTCATCTCGGAACAACAATATGACAAGATCAAAGATCAGGTAACGGCAAAAAATTGATGGCCGACCGTGCCTCGCCCAGAAGTCTCACTCAATGAGCCATTCCAGCTTTACCCTTCTTCACCTGATAGCCGTGTACCCCATCCTTCCGCGCGGGCTGGACAGAGCACCGCCAGCGCATGGTATCCACAAATCGAGTCTAGACCGGGATATGCGCCCCCTCAGTGCAGCAAATCACAAAGGGATGCGACGTAATCACAGAAAATGGTTACGTACTTACACGGATCGGATTCATCGTTTCCCCGCTGGCATGGGGAGCTCGCGGTCCGTATCCGGGTACGCCTTCAGGCATATCATTTGCCGTTGGAAATAGGTTTGGCTTCAGGCGCGGCACGGCGGAAACCCCCTGCTGCTTCTTCTCGCGCCTATAGATGCTGCTTGGTCCACTGATCCACACGCTCCAGAGCTTTATTCAGATTCTCTAATGAATTGGCCACGCTGAAACGCAGATAGCCTTCCCCGTAATCGCCAAACGCCGTCCCCGAAAGACATGCCACGCCTGCTTCTTCGAGCAAAGCATCAGCCAGCTTCTTCGACTTCCATCCCGTCTTAGTGATATTGGGGAAGACATAAAACGCGCCCTTGGGCACGCGGCAGGAAAAGCCTTTGATGCGGTTCAGCCCTGCCACGAACACGTCGCGGCGTTTCTGGAATTCCGTCCGCATCCGATCGACTGGCGATTGATTGCCGCGAAGAGCCTCAATGCCGGCGATCTGCGTAAAGCTGGCCGTACACGAATTCGAATTCGTCATCAATCGCGTCATCTGCGCCGCGAGGTCCGGCCGCATAACTCCATACCCCATCCTCCACCCGGTCATCGCATAAGTCTTCGAGAAGCCGTCCAGGAGGATTGTGCGGTCTTTGAATCCGGGTTCGGACATGATGGAGTGATGGCGGGAGCCGTCGAACATCAGACGGCTGTAGATTTCATCAGAGAGAACCATGATGTTTCGATCGCCCAGTATTTTGGCGATGGCCGCGATGTCGCGCTTGCTGATGGTGCCGCCTGTAGGATTGTGAGGAGAATTCAAGATGATTAGCCGGGTGCGGTCCGTAATCAGTTGCTCGAGTTCTTCCACATCCAGACTGAAATCCTTCTCCTCGTGCAACTGGATGGGCACGGCCTTGGCGCCGACGTAGTGAATCATCGATTCATAAATCGGGAAACCGGGGTTAGGATAAATGACTTCGTCTCCGACATCGGCAAGGGCCAGCATCGTAAAGAAAATAATTGGCTTGCCGCCCGGAACCACGACTACCCAATCGCTCGTGACTTTAACCCCACGGCTGCGCTCCACGTCCTCGGCAATGGCCTGGCGCAACTCGGGCAGTCCCGCGGATGGACCGTAATGAGTCCAGCCCGCTTTGAGGGCTTCGACGCCGGCCTCGACGATATCCTTGGGCGTATCAAAGTCCGGCTCGCCAATTTCCAGGTGAACGATATCTTTGCCCTGACGTTCCAGGGCGCGCGCCTTGTTGAGTACTTCAAAGGCAGTCTCGGTGCCCAGCCGCGACATGCGTTTGGCCAGGCGGAGTTCGTACTGCATAGCTTTTTCCATGGTTGCAAAAGGTGTCATTATATCCCCTCGGTGGCGAACTGCCTCGGCCAAGCGCAATCAGGTGGCAAGACCGTCGGATAAGGAAGCGAGCCAAACGCGCGACTCATGGGTCGCAATGAACGCGACCCTTCGCGCCGCTCGCCAGATCCTTCGCTGCGCAAAGAACGCTTGCTCGGGACGACAATCCTACTACCTTCAATCGGTACGGCCCAAACAATAGTATGCCACGTTCCGGCTGTATTCATTGTCTCGGCGCTATCGGCCGCGCGTCACGCTCACAGATCACATCACAGATGAGCCAGCGTGGTTGTCGAGAAGCCGCCTGCCCGGAATCCTTCGGGACTTCGCCTCGCTCGCGATGGCCGGAGCGATGTAAATATCCGCCACGGTCAGCAGCCCGCGGTCATTTACTCGTAGCGCAGCGCTTCGATGGGATCGAGATTTGCCGCACGAACAGCTGGCAGCATTCCGCTGACGATGCCGACGATGGCAAGAATTGTGGTGGCAATCAGCAGGATTTGTGGAGCGACGATGAGGCGGATGTCGCCGGCTTCGGCATGCGACGCCATCGCGCTATACAGAGTCAGCTTACCCACGGAAAGCGAAATCACGTAAGACAGCAGGATTCCCAACACTCCGCCGACGGCCGTAATTACCATGGCTTCGGCGAGGAACTGAAACAGGATGTCTCTGCGGCGGGCGCCAAGGGCTTTTTCGACTCCGATCTCGCGGGTGCGCTGGGTGACGGAGACCAGCATGATGTTCATCAATCCGATGCCGCCGATGCCAAGAGTAATCGTGCCGATGAACGCCAGCAGAACTTTCAGTCCCATGCTGATGATGTTGAATTGATCCAGCTGCTTTGCGGCATCGAAGACGAACACGGCGCGCTCGTCGGTAGGCTTGAAGCCGTGAGCAAGTGCGAGGGACTCGCGAATCGTTTTCGTAAGCTTGTCGTGGTCCAGGCCCTCGGAGTCGAGCCAGATTCCGCCCAGGTAGTGCGTGTCCTGGAGAACATCCATCGACGTGAATGGAACGTAGACGACGCGGTTGTCATCGTCGTCGCCCTCCTGCATGCGGGGTGCGAGCACGCCCACGACCTGGAAAGTTACGCCATCGAGCCGGACCGACTCTCCGACGGCCGGCATTCCCGAGAACAATTTGTCCTTGGCTTCAGAACCGAGCACAACATATAGACCGTGGCTGAAATTATCC
>Ga0210390_10000716_pt1 | contig 34552 bp, 30 predicted proteins | sample IncBWH11OmetaG_FD_161050 | JGI IMG/M metagenome (GOLD analysis project Ga0210390, IMG submission 161050) | Forest soil microbial communities from Barre Woods Harvard Forest LTER site, Petersham, Massachusetts, United States - Inc-BW-H-11-O ...
AGTTTGCCGGGCTTAGCGTCTGGGTTGCAGCTCTTTACGCCCCCTCTGTAGGTTGGAGCACATTCACCTGGGCTCATCAAAAGCGTGGAAACCCTCGGTTCCAAAGGATCGAAATCAAGCGAGTAGGGGCATCGCGGGAGCCGACACGCATGAAAACCGCTACCGTTCTTCTTCAACCGAGCGGGTTCACGGCCCACTGTGTCAATTTCCGGTCCTAATAAAGATTTGGTTAACAGAACGGGCTGCTGCGCCTCACCGCCCTAGGATGATAAGCGCCCTGCACAAGGAATCGCAGCTATCGGCGAGTCGACCGAGCTCTGCGTCACTGAGATGGCCATTCGATATACCTTCATGTGGATAGCTGGCGGTGCAACGGTTCCGCTGCCTCTTGGGGTATTCCTTATATTGGCGCTTAGCAATCACGCTGGCTGCCGCCCGGATACCCAGACAATTCCGCCGCCGCTGGGTGTGTTTGCTCCAAAGCGCGCGCGACCGTTTGGCAACGCGCCTGGACGGCATGGCGCCTTGGCGCTCTCGGGTTGGTCGCATTTCCTAGCATCGAGGCCGAGTTCAAAGCCTGCTTCGCTATCGATGAGCGGAAGGCGCAGGGGCAGACATCGCCGGAAGGGCGATTCGCGCAGCGACCGTGGAAAAATCGATCCAGCGTGCAGTCCGGATAACGGCGTACGCCGCGTTTCCCCCGACCCGGCCACGGGCATTGCGACGCTGTCGCGCCGATGCTATCGCCTACAGCGAACGGAAAAGGAACACAAAGCTGCAACCGATCGATGGCCCGCAGCATTGTCTGGCCTCAATCCGGAACAGCGCCGCGCTGTCGAATATGGCATCGGCGAGCATCTCTCGCCGGCGCCGGCATTGCTGATCGCCGCCGGCGCCGGAACTGGCAAAACCAAGACGCTCGCCCACCGGGTGGCTCATCTGATCCTGAACGGCGGCGACCCGCAGCGCTTGCTGCTGCTGACCTTCACCCGGCGCGCTGCCCTCGAAATGACCCGCCGGAGCCAGCAGATCCTGGCCGAAGCGCGCGGCAACGCTGCTCGTGGCATCTCGACGTCGTCCTCGCTTCTGCCCTAGTCGGGGACGTTTCATGCGATCGGCAGCCGTCTGTTGCGGCTCCACGCCGGGTTGATCGGGCTTGAACCAACCTTTACCGTCTTCGACCGCGCTGACTCAGCAGATTTGTTCGATCTGGCGCGCAGTGAACTCGGCCTGTCGCAGACCGGGTCACGATTCCCCCGTAAGGACACCTGCTTGGCAATCTACTCGTACACCGTCAATGCCGGCTGTCCGCTCGAAGACACGCTCGCCGAGTTTTTTCCGTGGTGCACCGAGTGGTCGGGCGAACTCCGCCGCCTGTTTCAGGCCTATGTTGCAGAGAAGCAGCAAGACAACGTTCTCGATTACGACGACCTCCTCTTGTACTGGCGTCACGCGATGGCTGAACCTGGCGTCGCCGCCGAAATGCGCCAACGCTTCGATCACGTTCTTGTTGACGAGTACCAGGACACCAACCGGCTTCAAGCCGAGATCCTGATGGCCCTGCGCCCGGATGGGTCCGGGCTCACCGTCGTCGGCGACGACGCGCGGTCGATCTATTCGTTTCGCGCCGCGGCGGTGCGCAACATCCTCGACTTTCCACACAGCGTTTCGCCGCCGGCCGCGGTAATCGCCCTCGAACGCAATTATCGCTCGACCCAGCCGATCCTCGACGCCGCGAACGCGGTGATCGCCGGAGCCGGCGAGAGGTTCGCCAAGACGCTCTATTCGACAAAGCAATCGGCCGAACTCCCGTATCTGGTCGGCGCCGAGGATGAGGCGGCGCAGACGAGCTATATCGCCGACCATGTCCTCGAACACCGGGAGGCGGGCATTACGCTCAACCGGCAGGCCGTGCTGTTCCGCGCCGCTCATCACAGCGACCTTCTCGAGATTGAGCTAGGGCGGCGCAATATCCCGTTTGTTAAATATGGCGGCCTCAAATTTCTCGAAGCCGCGCATGTCAAGGATGTGCTCGCAATCCTGCGCTGGGCCGAGAACCCGCGCGATGCGGTCGCCGGGCTCCGTGCGCTTCAGCTGCATCCCGGGATCGGCCCGGCAACCGCCCGCGACATCATCGATCGGCACTCTCGCGAAGGCTTTGCCACCACGGCGCTCGCACACTTTACACCGCCTGCCGCCGCATCCGTGCCATGGCCGGAGTTTTGCCATGTGATCGAGCGGCTGCGCGATGCCGGCACCCCGTGGAGTGGCCAGATTGGACTGCTGCGCGAGTGGTATCAGCCGCAGCTCGAGCGCCTCTACGATTATGCGGCGGCGCGGGCCGGAGACCTCGACCAACTCGAACAGATCGCCGTCGGTTACGTCACCCGCGAGCGCTTTTTGACCGAGCTGACATTGGACCCGCCCGCTGCCAGCGGCGCCGAAGCCGGCCGTCCGCAGCTCGACGAGGACTATCTGATCCTCTCGACCATTCATTCCGCCAAGGGGCAGGAATGGGACGTGGTGTTTGTTCTCAACCTCGTCGACGGCTGTATTCCTTCGGATATGGCAACCGGCAGACCCGAGCAGATCGACGAGGAGCGCCGGCTCCTCTATGTGGCGATGACCCGGGCGCGTGAGCATCTTCACCTGCTGCAGCCGCTGCGTTTCTATCTGACGCAACAGCACCGCCACGGCCGCGCCCATGTGATGGCGCCGCGGTCGCGCTTTCTGCCGGAAGAGCTTCTCGGGCTCTTCACCCGTCGCACCCAGGCGCCACACGGCGCCGTTGATACGATGCCATCGCGACCGGCCGCATCGGTCGATATCCACGTCCACCTGCGCGATATGTGGAGCTGACCCGCTTCGGTCTCGGCATGCCATCAGCGATTGGCACCGCGCGCGTATCTTCCCGCTGAAGCGACGTTGCAAAACGGTTGTTCTTGGTGACAGCGCCGGGCGGCAGTCGATTCCGAATACGCGCCACGTTGTATTTGGTGCTCCGACGGGCAAAGGCATTCAGGGTGTCGAACGTTGTTGCAACAGCCATCCGAAAACGCCGACAATTGCGTCGGCATCGCCGCGAAGTGCGGCCGGACCAATTTCCATACATGGATGAGATGAGATCAGGACCAGACCAGCGGCCGGGCGGTCGCCATAACGCAAACCGCCCGTTTAAACAGGCAGCGCGAGCCCCGCAGAACAATCAGACATTCGACAGCAACGGCCCTACCATCAAGATCCGCGGCAACGCCTATCAGATATTTGAGCGCTATCTCGCCCTCGCCCGCGAAGCGGCGACCAGCGACGATCGCATTGCTGCTGAGAATTTCTATCAGCACGCCGAGCACTATTTTCGCATCGACAACGCGCGCCGGGAGGGTCATCAACCGGGGATGGCGCCGCGGCCGGCCCCGCCAGACGAAGCTTGAGATCAGCTCATCCGAGGGCAGGTTCGAGGGACGTCGATGAGGACCGCTTCCGACCCTGGGACGATGAGGGTTCCGTTTCGCCGAAACCCCCGACTCGCTGAAGCATACCCACCCGATCAACCGGCGGCACGCCGCACCTCGCCAATCGGAAGTATCGGTCGCCAACCGCGCCTCCGATACAGCAGTAGCCTCACTTTCACGATTGTAGAGGAACCGCATAACAAAACGGATGCAAGAACCACCTTGCTGGATCGACAGGCGCTACGCGTCGCAGCCACAACTGGAGGGCGGGCCGGCCGCGGCGGGACAAGGCTTCGCCGGGCTCACACAAGAAGGCCGGGTGTTGATGACGGCCGTGGAACGTCGATCCCAGGTGCCACGACCGACGGCAAGCAGGGCCTGTTGAGACACTACAGGTGTCGCATTTGAGATCGGATCACTTGTCTCATTGGATCGCACTGACTGTCGCACATCACTAAAAATTAACTTCGTCGACCGCGACCGCTCCTTGGCACAATAATTGCCCCAGGGGTTATTCTCACGTCAAACCCGGATGGGGAGCAATAAATGAACCAAATGATTGATATAGCCGCCTACGAGGCGGTCATTGGGCGCAAGCCGCGCGGCTATGGCTTGTGGCGGTTCGTGATTGGCGCTACGATCTATCGTTACACGGGGACCTTTGCCCGCGCCACGAAATCTGCACTGGCGCTCGCGCTCAGTCGCAATCAACATAGCATCACGCTGCTGCCTCCCAGCCCCGCGGAACTCCAGTAAACTTCGCTCTGCGCTCTGAGTTGCGGGGCCGCTCCGGCTGCCGCCTCTGAACGCTCAGAAGGCGCGCGGTAGTGGGCAGGCGGGGAGGCCCAGCAATCCCACCGTTGGATCAAACCCCGGTTGCGAGTTCAGCTACGGTGCGGATCACCACGATGACGAAGGATGAACCCCTGAAATCTGGTCCCGCAGACCAGCGACGGCCGACCCTCAGTGGATCTGTGAACTGGGATCCGCGCCCGACGCAAAGAAGCCCGCGGCGGCGCGATCGAAGCTAACGGCCGCGGCCAACGCTATTGCGCTGATCATGATAAAGATGTCTTGGCCCGGCGACTGGTGCAACCGTAGCGCCGCCTCAATCTGACCTGAAGCGGCCTCGGCGCTGATAGGGACGGTTTTGGCGCCCTCGTCGAGTACCTCGGCGACGAGGCCCGCGAGGCGGTAAATCGCCCCGCTGGACGGGCTCGGGTCTGACATGCCTCACTCCGTCTACAAACCCGACGCCAAGTCTTCACCAGAATACGACGCGGCGATGCTTGGCGCACCAGCTCTCGCCCGATGCCACGGGCGAGCCACAGAACATGCCGCGGCGCGACGGTGTCGGATCGCCCTCGATCCATCTGCATCCACGGAAGTCGGCATCGGTCAGCGCACCGTCGCCAACGCCATTGATCACTGGGGCTTTACCCTGCGGACGAAGAATATGCCCCGGCGGCAAATCGACACCCGCATTGAGAACCGGCGTTACCATCTTTGCCCCGCTGTTGAGCCGGGTATTCGCGTTCGGCGATACCTCCGGCTCGGCGGAGATGGTTAGGGGGATGACAATGACGTTGCGCGGAGATGAATTCGCTGTAACGGGCGACGCGCGAGCGCCGAGCAGAATGAGCACGGGGAAGTTGGGATGTCCGTTTGTCACCCGTCACGCTCGCCGGCTAGTTGTGAACCGTACTAATCACTAATTTGGTTGACGGTCGCCGGCCGGTAATTCAAATACTCAATGGGTGAGAGAGAGATATATAGCCGAGGCTACCAGCTTTACCAACGCAATAATCAAATACTACTATGCTATAGCTAGCCCTCATCACACTTGGCGACAACTGAGGAGCGGGGGCGTTTTTTCGACGCTCCGGGTGTTTCACCCTGGCGGTGGCCCCGGCAGGGGGTGCGGCCGGAACGGATGAACTGTCCCACCTGCTCCGGCATTGGAGAATTGCTGATCGCAAAGATGGCCGATCCGTCTCGCGTGAGGGATCGCGCCGCAGCATCCACACGCCGGCCACGGGATCATTGCCGCAGCGTCACGCACTTGCTGCGAGGGGGACCGCGTTCAGGCGGAGCCTGAGGAGGAACCGAAGCAGGGGCAGAACCTCCCACTGCTGCGGCCGCGTAGAATTGACCGGGGCGGTGTGAAGACGCCGGCCAGTTTGCGGGTGGCAAGGGCCCACATTGGGAGACTCTTGCCACGGGCTGAACGCGCTCGCGCCGCGGAGAAGTTCCGAGTGTACGCAGCGCGGGCGGCGGGTTCGTCGAAGCCGCGCTGCATCCTGATCGGCGGCTCACGCGATAGCAGGACAATCGCTGTCCACACGCGCACCTGCTTCTGGTGGTCGCCGTGATCGAGCATCAGGCATAAATAGAGGTTGCCGTCCCCATCATCATCACCAAGCTAACGTGGCAAGCAACTCGCGGTGGCTAAATGCCACCCCCGAGCACACGAGCAGACCGGCGTTTGCCATTCGGCGCATGGTCAGGCCGAGCCCCATCGCGACGAAGCCCAGCAAGGTCAATAAGTTGATGCCGAAGAGAATGTCTTTGGTGAGCATTACCCCGCCTCTACTCGGTGTGGCCCGTTCCTCGCGCGCCCTATTTTATCCGACCATATCATCTATCACGGGCAGTCTTCATCGCCAGGCGTCCGATGCCCTCCGGAGGGCCGTCGCGCAAATTGCGCCCGCAGATCTCGACATTGCCGTCTTTGGTCAGCTGACGGCGGCGGAGCTTTGTTCGGCGACCCGCTCGAGCGGCGGGAAGGTGCGTTTTGATGAAGGCAAAGCAACCGATACCAAGCCCGCTGAGGCGACGATCCACTGCGTCCACTGCCCACGACACCCATCACGATCAAACCTGGTTGCCGGGGAAGCCCTAAAATCAGAAGATTGCGCTGACCGGCCCGGGAATCCGAGGAATGTCGGTTCATGACAATGCCGCAATCCGCGCCCAACCCGACATTCTTCGGGCGATGGTGGCCTCGTCGGAGTGTTCGCTCATTGATCCGGCCCGACGGCGAGCGGTTGCGCGATGCGCTGGCGCGCGAGGAACGCGCCGGCTACCGCTACGTGCTCTATGGCTGGCTGTTCGCCCTGCTAGTCGTCTCCCTCTACCTGCTGGCAACGATACCACTGAGCCGGACCGTCTATTACCTGGGGATTATTCTTATCTTCGCCGTTGTAGGCCTCACCGGTGAGTGGATCCGACGAGCCTGGCCGCGCCGCGCGGGGATCTCGATGGGTGCGATTCTGCTGGTGCAGATCTCCCTGTTGACCGCCGTGCTGATCGTCCCGGACCCGTTGATCGCGAGCCAAGCGCCACCGCAGATCGCCTTTCGCACCGCCAATTTTCTCTATCTCTACGCCTTTGTCATCGGCACGGTGCTGAGCTACTCGCCGGTGTTGATGCTGTGGGCGGGCTTCATCGGGGTAGTGGATTGGAGCATCAGTTTCTGGATTGTCTATCGGTTGCCGGACACCGTCTCGCGCGGCCGCACCAGCCTTCTCGATCTGCCCAACCTCACTTTGAAGGAGCGGCTCGCGATCTTTCTCGACCCCCATTACATGAGTTTTGTGATCTTTCGTACTCAGGTGCTGTTGCTGCTTTTGACCTCCGCAATCCTGGCCTTTGCGGTTTGGCGCTCGCGCCGGCTGGTATTGCGGCAGATGGTTGCGGAAAGCGCGCACGCGAATCTCGCCCGGTATTTCTCCCCGGATATCGTTGACGAGCTGGCCGCCGGTAGCTACGCGATCGACTCGAGCCGCGCCGAGAATGTTGGCGTGCTGTTTGTCGATGTCGTCGGGTTCACCGCGTTGACCGAGAACCTGGCGCCCGGGCGGGCAATCGCTCTCTTGCGCAGTTTCCACACCCGCATGTCGGACACTGTGTTCCGTTTTGGTGGCACCGTCGACAAGTATATCGGCGACGAAGTAATGGCGACCTTCGGAACGCCGCAAAAGCGCGCCGACGACGCCGAGCGCCTGTTCGCCTGCGCCTGCGCGATGATCGCCGAGATCGACCGCTGGAGCGCAAAGCGCGTGCAGCGCGGTGCAACGCCGGTGCGCGTCGGGATCGGCATTCACTACGGAGCGGCGGTGCTCGGCAATGTCGGTGGCGAGCGCTGTCTCGAATTCACTGTCATCGGCGACACCGTCAATGTGGCCAGCCGTCTCGAACGCCTGACCCGCGACCGCGGGTTTGCCGTGGCGGCAAGCCGCGAGGCGATCGCAGCATTGAAAGAGGCGGGTGGGCGAATCGACGCGCTGCCGCTCGCTTTCAGTTTCGACGGGTCGGTGGCATTACGCGGCCGTGCTGCGGCGGTCGAGGTGTGGGGCGCCTATTGGCCCACTTCGGCCGAATCAGGCCGCGGTCCAAACCGTGCGATGCCATCGTGATTTCGGGGCAAGAACCGCTCGCCCCGACCCTGGGTCAGCGTCACGCTGATCAGCCCCCTCCCCTGCCCCACCGGCCTGACCGCGGCGCAACGCCTGCATCATGCTCGATCGAAGTACAGGTCGCGGAATTGCCGCGCGACCATGTCGTGGAAGCAGCTGCCGGGAGCGCTAAAGAACTGACCGGCCCTGACTGTGATCGACTTTGAGGTGGATGGTAAATGTGTAACCGGTTTTCCGGCTCCCTGCATCGGAATCCCTCAGGGATTTAGATCGCCTGATATTCGGTCGTCACCGGCAAAGCCATCCACGCAGCTTCGACCATCGCCGCCTCGCGCGTGCGCCCTTGACCGCGATCGCGAGCGCTTTTCGCTGCCCGACGAGAATCACAAGACGTTTGCCGCGGGTCACGCCGGTGTAGACCAGGTTGCGCTGCAGCATCGGATAGTGCTGGGTCGTCAGCGGGATCACGACGGCCGGGTATTCCGAGCCCTGGCTTTTGTGGATCGTCGTCGCATAGGCGAGCACCAGCTCATCCAGTTCGCCAAAACCATAGGTGACTTTGCGACCATCGAAGTCAGCGACGAGTTGGCCCTCCTCCAGATCAATGGCTGACACGATCCCGAGATCGCCATTGAAGACGTCCTTGTCGTAGTCGTTCTCGACCTGCATGACCTTGTCGCCCGGACAGAAGGTCCAGCCAAAGCGCTCGATGCGAATGTCGCCGGGCGGGTTCAGCGCCTTTTGCAGCTCGATATTGAGCGAGCGTGCTCCGAGGCCGCCGCGGTTCATCGGGCAGAGAACCTGGATGTCGCGGATCGGATTGAGCCCGAAGCGCTTTGGAATGCGCTCTTGCACGACCGCCAGCACCTTACCCACCCCGTCTTCCGGATCCGCCGCACCGACAAAATAAAAGTCGCCGCTTTTAGCGCGGATGAGATCGGGCATCAGCCCTTGGTTGATCCGATGGGCGTTGACAATGATCCGGCTCTCGGCGGCCTGGCGGAAGACTTCGGTCAAGCGGACGACCGGCACGGCACCGGAGGCAATGATATCTGCCAGCACTTGTCCCGGACCGACCGAGGGCAGCTGATCGACATCACCGACGAGCAACAGTGCGGCCTGATCCGGCAAGGCGCGCAGCAACGCCCGCATCAGTGGCACGTCGACCATCGAGGTTTCGTCAACGACAAGGAGATCGCAGTCGAGTGGCGCCTCCTCGTCTCGCCGGAAGCGGCCGGTCCGGGGGTCGGTTTCAAGCAACCGATGGATCGTCTTTGCCTCGAGACCGGTGCTCTCGGAGAGGCGCTTGGCGGCACGGCCTGTCGGAGCACAGAGCGCGATCGTGATGCTCTTCGCCAGCAGGATCTTCAGGATCGAGTTGACCAATGTCGTCTTGCCGACCCCGGGGCCGCCGGTGATGACCAGCATCTTGGATGCGAGTGCAATGCGGACCGCCACCATCTGGCTCTGGGCGAGCGCCAGCTTTGTCCGCTTCTCGACCCACGGGATCGCCCTATCGGCATCGATCGATGGCCACTGCGGCTTTCCGACGCTGAGCACCTTCAGCTTCGTGGCGATCTCGCGCTCGGCTCGGTACAGCGCGGCGAGAAAGACGCAGCGCCGGCCCTCGACCTCGTCGGCGATAACCGTGGCGTCCTGGAGTTCGAGACTTAGCGCCGTATCGACCAGTTCTGCCGGGACCTCGAGCAATTCGCGCGTTGATGCCAGGAGGTCCTCACATGGCAAACCGCAATGGCCACCATCCATCGCTTCGGCCAGCGCAAAGGAGATTCCGGCACGCACGCGAATCAGAGCGGTTTTTTTGATACCGAGCTTGGCGGCGATCTGGTCGGCGGTGCGGAAGCCGATGCCGCGGATATCGCGTGCCAGCCGGTAGGGATTTTCCGAGATCAATTGGACAGCATCGGCGCCATAAGTCTTGTAGATGCGCACCGCCCGCGAGGTGCCGACCCCGTTGCTGTGCAGAAACAGCATGATCTCGCGGATGATCTTCTGCTCGGCCCAGCCGGCAATGATCCGCTCGGCGCGTTTTGGGCCAATCCCGGTCACGTCGCGCAGCCGGCCGGGCTCTTGCGCAATCACCTCGAACACGGCGTCCCCAAAGGCGCGCACGAGCTTCTTGGCGTAGACGGGCCCGATACCCCGGATCATCCCGGAGCCCAGGTATTTCTCGATCCCTTCGATCGTCGTCGGCGCCGTCGCCTTCAGGAACGAGGCTTTGAATTGAACACCGTGGGTACGATCGTTGATCCAGCCACCACTGGCTTGGACAAACTCGCCGGCCGAGATCATCGCGGCGTGGCCGATGACGGTAATCGAATCGCGCTGACCGCGGGCCTTGACCCGCAACACACAAAAGCCGCTCTCCGAATTGTGGAAGGTCACCCGGTCGACCAGACCGGCCAAAACCTCCGTCGAACCCACGATCGATGTCCGCGCCATCGCCATATGATGAACAGGGAGAGCAGAAGATGCTACTCGAGTGCCGCCGGAATCGGCGCTAAGGGCGAACGCGTAAGGCACCTTGAGGGTACGCGCGCAAGGCAGCGCGTTCGGGGGACAGTGCCGGTGCCAGATCGACGAAATCGAACAGGCGTTCGGGCGCCGTCGCGGGATCTGCCCCCACGAGCGGTCCCTCAATCGCGGCAAGGGAGTGCCGACAGCTCGCAGGCAACGGCAGGCATTCGCTTATAGCCGACGAAGCCTGTGCCGCACTTTACCCGTTTTATTTCGGCACCGATCGCCGTAGCGGTCGAATCGGCCCCGCCTCGCGCCGCCGCCAGATCGCCACGGTGAACAGCGGCGGCCTGTCGCCGTCGGCATAAATGTCGTGATCACCCATGGCAGATACCGGATGAGTGCCGGCTGCACCAGCAACGGGTTTTCTGCGATTCGCGGCTGCACGCGGCCGGCTTGGCCGGACCGCGATGAAATATCCTGCTTATCGGGTCGATCTCACCGAGCTCAGTCCTCAGCAAATGTGCGGCAGAAACGGGGTTTTGATGATGCGCTGCGCTTTACAGCATTGCGGGTCGCTGTATCTAGCGCGTAGTCCGGAGGGCAGGCGTGGCGGAGCGATGCGCGCCGCAAGCAATCCTGGAGGAGATCGATGGCGACCAAAACGCAGGTGAAAAAGGCCAGCGACGTGAAAGTGAGTGCTCTGCAGAAGCCGCTACAGCTGTCGGAGGAGTTGGCCGCGGTGATCGGCTCGGGCCCGCTGCCCCGCGGCCAGGTGGTGAGCAAAATCTGGGAGTACATCCGTTCGCACAACCTGCAGAACCCGGAGAACCGCCGCGAAATCGTGGCCGATGACCAACTCCGGAGGGTCTTTGGCAAGGACAAGGTGACCATGTTCGAGATGAACAAGCACCTCGCGGCGCATCTGACGTGATCGGGCTGGCGAAACCTCAGGCGGCCACCGCCGGCGTTGAGCATACCGGCCTCGACCAACATTCGTGACCTTGTGGGCCCAGTGACCGCGGCGCGGCGTCAAGCGTCGGTGTCAGGAGGCATTTTCAGTCACCGATTTTGTGCACGAGAACCTATGCCGGATTGGCGAATTATGCGGAAACCTGGCCGGTAGGGTTTTCCGACAGATAGCGGCGGGCCTTATGCTACAAAAATGGACCGTTGGTTACTTCTGGCCAACTCGGCACCAGCAGGTCTCGCCGGTTGTCTTCGCGACCTAGTATCTCGTTGCGCAATTTGGCAAATGTTACAGCCGGATCGTTACCCTGCGAACGCGGGCCCAAGGGATGAATTCGCCTGGATGCCCGCTTTCGCGAGCATGACTAAAAAGTTGGAATCACATACGCCAATTTTGGCAGCGAGGTATTAGCTCCACCGGCCCCGACTTCGTAGCGCTGTCCTGCATAGACCCGATGATCGGGGCCGTTGTCGGACATCTTGTCGACCGGGACGAGCTCGGCGGCGGCACAGCAGGCGATACTGGCCGCCCGCTCCCGTCGGGGGTCTATTGAGGAACCGGTGCGTCGGGACGAAGCAACCTAGCCTGCCGCAAATCCATCCACAGCGCCGCCGGGATCGGGTGGCGCAGCAGATCGAGGTTGGCGACGACCTCGCCTGCATTGCGAGGGCCCGGGGCCCGGGAAGGCTTACCTTTCTGGACCACGGAAGCGGCCTCCTGTCCCATTGAAAACACACTCACCTCTCTGGCGGCCATCGGCGCACCCTTTTTCCGAATCCGGCCGCACTGTCGGAGGCGCGGTGATGCCGGCAAGCGGGGCTTCTTTTACAGTCTTCGGCTGCGATTACGGTATCTGGTTAGGATCAAGGCTTGGGTTGTAGTTGTATTGGTGGGGCCGGTTTTCCGGCTCCTTAGGGCGGAATTCACCACCCCTAACTGATCTCGAGCCGCTCGCGAGCCGCGCACTGCCTGCGTTCCAGGCTCTTGACCACGGGTTCCATCTCGTCCGGCGTTCACCGTCCCGAACACGCACCTGTTCGACGGCACCCGCCGGCAAATCCGCCTAGCCGGTGCGGCAAACATGCTAAGCCGGCGCGAAGCAGCGTCGTCGATCATCATTTCCTCACGGCCAGCCCGATCCGTGGTCGGGCAGGCAACACAGCGGCTGATCAGCGCAGCGTCCTGCTCGGCCGGCTCGAGCGGCAAGGCCGCCAGCCGATCGGCGCCGAGTTCAGCCAGAGCTCCGGCGGTCAGAGGTCTCGATTTTCGCATCGGTAATGCAACGTTGCAGGCAATGATAATTGCCAAATGGTTCCGCGGCGGACCAACATTGGCATCGGACCAACACCCAAGAGCCGTCTTGACCTAGTCCGCTTCGAGCCTGTCATCCTGATATCGGCCCCCTCCCCTGCCCGCTGGTGGCCGCGGGTTCGGCTGAGCCGCGCGGCGCATCGCCCAGACGGTTCGCTCGAGATGCAGTTCACCGGCTTTGGCCTTTTGCACCATGCCGTGGAAATACCCTCCCGGCGTCGTTCGGAAGTGCTCGGGGTCCTTGGTCGAAACAATCGCCAACGCGACCGCGGCCAGATCCCGGCCCATCGCCAGGCAGGCATCGCCCCATAATGGTTTCGAGACATCGAGATCGTGCCGCAGCCAATCCGCGGCATCGATGATTTCCGACCAGGTTGGGTTGGGACGACGCAGATAGGGCTTTAACCGTGGGGCAAGCTTGACTAATTCGTCGGGGCGGATCCCGTGCACGTTCCCCTTCTCCGGGCGTTTTAGCGCTTCCGGCGGGCCGGATGAAGAAACCGAGGAGTCCGGCGCTTCGCTACTAGTCGTGGGTGTGATTACCGTATCCTGTTCAGGATAGGGGTTTGGTTTGTAGGTATATTGGTGGGGGGCATTTTCGGGCTGTGAGGGGGTCTTTTTAACATCTTTCAGAAGCATCTCGAGACGGCTTCGGGCCTCTTGCTGACGCCGCTCGAGGCTGACAACCCCCGCCTCCATATCGTCCGGGCGGTCGGCGCGTTTCAGTTCCTGGACGATCGCGCGAGCCTCGCGCTCTAGCGTCGGCCATTCCTCACCCGTTAAATCGTAGTCGCGTGCGGTCTCAAGGATCTGCACAATGCCCTTGCGGGCAATTGTCGCCCGCCGGCGAAGGCGCCCCATCGCCTCGCGCTCCGCCCTCCCCTCCTCCGCCAGCTGCACGAATTCCCGATAGCGTGCCGCCAACGGCGACAGGTCAAAGCCATACGCCTCCACGATCCGCCCGCGGGCGTCGCGCCGGCCATAGCGCTTGCCGTTCGGGCTGTCCTTCATCGTGATCAAGCCGAGTTCGATCAGGTGCCGGTTGAGCCGCTTTGCCTGGGTCTCGGAAACGCCGAGCGCCTCCTGCTGCAACAGAGCCGAGGGCCATACGATCGGCCGCCCTCCCCGCTCCCAATCCTGCGGCTGGGTAAACCGAAACAGCCAATCGACCGCATGCGCCAGGCGCGTTGCGAGCCCCAGCCTGGGTGCGGCGGCTTTTAATGCGATTGTCCCGAATGCACGAAATCAGGTATCAGGAGCCAGGGATCAGGGATCAGGCACCGGGCGGCCAGCGCGGCGGCCTAAGCGGGCGAGGGGAGGGGGATGAGCGAGAGCCAAGATCGAGGCGGGTTTGAAGCACCGCGCGCCGGGCTGCGAGGCGTCACCGGACCGGCCGCCGCGGCGCTGAGCGCTGTCGCGGGAGCGCGAGAGAAACCGGCGGTTATTGCGTCGTATCGCGGCGCGACACCCGATGCTGCCGTCGTTGCGGGCTGGCGGTCGCGGCCTGCGAATCGGTCGACGCGACCGCGATCGCCGCCAGGCCGGTCGGCATCGGCCCCGCGCTTGCCGCGCACCTCCCGGCCGGGGCCGACCCGGAAGCGGTGCGCGACTGGTTCGAGCTCGAAACCATCGTCGAGCTGCCGGCGCCGGGCGCCGGGCTTCGCCGAAGCCGAGGCCGCCGCCGCCGATTATCGGCGCGCGGCGCGGGCCGACAACACCAGGCGGGCATATCGCGCCGGTGTCGCCGCCTTCACCGAATGGTGCGCTTGCATCCCTGCAACAACGTCGCGTCTGCCGGTAAGTGCTGAATTGGCGCGCGCCTCGCGGTCGCCGACGCATTAGCCGAACGGCGTAAAAGCCGCCCGTGCAAAATATATCCGGGCAGTGTGAGGCAGATCACACCGGTTCGTAGCCGCGCACGATATTGGGGCAGCTCTGCCTCCGGCTGCGGTCGGGAGCGGGCGCGTTAGGGAGTGACAGCCTCGATCCCGTGGAACAATGGCGTCGACACCCATTTTATACCCTGGATCAAAGCGGTTAGTCAGGCTACATCCGCCAGCCTGCCCGGCGAATAAGATGGGTTAGCGAAACTCGTAAACACAACCCCGCCCGGGCGGGTGACTGAACAAGAAGGGCAGGGCACCCTGGAAAGAAACACATGAAGCTCAAATCAGTGCTCCGGCTCGCCGCCTGTCTAGCAGCGAGCCATTGGGCTGGCGCGGCCGCCGCCCAGGCAACCGGGACCGCCCCCCAATGTTGTGGATTGCTCCCGATTCATGATTCGTCGCAGAAATCGATGGTGGGAACGGCGGCGAACTCCGCCAGTTCCTCCATCTATTTTACCGGTTATGAGGGCAATGTCTCCGAGGTCTATTATCCGACCGTCGATACCCTGGCCACGTCGAACATGGAATTCTTGGTTGGTGACACGGCCAAGACTTTCGTCGACGAGGAGAAGCTGCAGAGCTGGGCGGTTACCCAACCCGACCCCAAATCTATGCGTTGGCAGGCGGTGACTAGCAATACCCTCCATAACTGGCGGATCATCAAGATGATCTTTGCCGATCCGGCAAATAGCACCCTGATTCAGCAGACCACTTTTCAGGCACTGAATGGCAAGACCGTCGGGAATTTTGATCTCTACCTTCTGTACAAACCCTATCTTAAGAACGCCGCTGCGCACAACAGTAGCTCTTCGGTGGTGTCCGACGGCAATACCTACCTGGTCGCCAGCAGCAGCGACAGCGCCGAATACTCCGCCTTCCGCGCTTCGCTTGGCTGGACGATCGAGAACGGCGTCACCATGGTGTCGAGCGGTTATTACGGGGTGAATGACGGCTGGCAGGATCTGCTGGGCGGCAATCCCCCGGCTACACGATGAGGTGGGCCTATAACTCGGCCCCCAACGGCGATGTCGCGCAGATGGGCTGGCTCAACACCGCCGCCAATTCGGCGACCAGCATCACCTTCATGGTGGCGGTGGGCTTCGGCCCGACCCAAGCCAATGCCATAACCGCCGCCAATAACACGCTGGGCGAGAATATCTCAATCCAGGAGACCAGCTATGACAATGCCTGGCACAGTTATGCCGGCGGCCTCAGCACCCAGAACGGCACCGCTGACAATCAGTATTATCTGTCGGCGATGACGCTTAAGACCATGCAGGACAAGAGCAATGGCGCGATGATCGCTGGGATCGGCACCCCCTGGGGTCCTTCTGAAAGCGACAACGACGTGGGTGGCTACCACCTGGTCTGGTCGCGCGACATGTACAAATTCGCCAATGCTTTGATCACTGCTGGAGACACCGCCTCGGCTACAAATGCGGTGAACTGGCTCTTCAATGTCGACATGGACCCGTCCACCGGCCGTTTCCCGCAGAATGCCTATGTAACGGGGAAGCCCAGCTGGAATGCCACGCAAATGGACGAACAGGCGATGCCGATCATCCTCGCCTACCGCCTGGGGCCGTCGGTCTACAATTCGTTGTGGCCTAAAATCAAACTAACCGCCAATTACATTTACAGCAACGGTCCGTGGACCCAGGAGGAACGCTGGGAAGAAAATAGCGGCTATTCGCCTTCGACCATTGCCGCCGAAATCGCCGGGCTGGTCGACGCCGCCCAGATCGCTCTGTCCAACAACGACACTGCCGATGCGGCGAACTGGCTGAACGCCGCCGATTACTGGCAGCAGAACGTCACCGGTTGGACCTACACCACCCAGGGCTGCCCCAATGTCAACAGCAAGTGTAACGGCACTAGCATGTATATGCGGATCAACACCTCGGGCGCGCAGGGCGGTGGCCTGCCCGGCGGCTGGAATCCGACCACCTATCCCAATCCGGATTTGTCCATCACCATCGGCAATAACGGCGGGAACCATCGGGCGATCGACATCATTGACGGCGGTTTCCTCGAACTGGTCCGCATGGGGGTGAAACGACCGAACGACCCGACTATCACGAACAGCCTCATCCCCTATGACGAGGTCATCAGGCTGACGATCGGCAGCAACGCCTATCCCGCCTGGTTCCGCTACAATTTCGACGGTTATGGCGAAACCAACACCGGCGGTCCTTACAACGGTTCTTCCGGCCACGGTAAGCTGTGGCCGATCTTCGACGCTGAACGCGGCAATTACCAGATCGCCGCGGCGGGAACGGGCAGCGCCGGCTCGCCCTATCTGGCCGCGCTGAAGGCCTTCTCGACGCCCCAGGGCTTCGTCTCCGAGCAGATTTGGAATCCGAGCACCACCCTGCCGGGCGACACGGACAATCCTTCCGGCTGGACCGTGGCCACGCCCGCCGGCTACACCCCCGGCACCATCACCGGTTCGATGGAGCCGCTCAACTGGGCGCAGGGCGAATACATTACTCTGCTCGCCGATATCGCCGCCGGCTATGTGATCGACATCCCTCCCGCGGTCTGCTCCCGCTACTACGCCTGCATCCTGACGCCCGGGTCCGGCCAGGTGGAAGTTAATATAAATGTCAATGCCAACACCCAATATGGCCAATACATGTATGTGACGGGCAACACCGGGATGCTCGGCAATTGGAAGACCAATCTCGGCATTCCGGTCGATCCGTCGACCTATCCGGTGTGGAAGAACGCGGTCAACTTGGCCGCCAGCAGTTCCTTCCAGTACAAATATTACCGCAAAAATTCGGACGGCAGCATCACGTGGGAATGCTACCCGGGCAACAGCAATTGTAACGCCAACCGATCGCTGACCATCCCGTCTTCCGGGACGGTCAATCTGAACGACACGGTCAGCTGGAATTGAGACTTTCGAGTTACGCGGCCCAATGGCTGGACTATGCGTTCCCCTACCGACGCTTCGCCGCCACCCTCGCGAGTGCCAACGAACGGCTCGGGGCCGATGCAGATCGCTGCTCGTTAATCGTAACGGACTGTCACAGTCTACTCCTCGCCGGTCTCCCGGCGTACCGAATTTCTTGGTGCCCCAGCCGGTGACCAGCTCGCCAACCTTTTCCCCCGCCGCCGAGATCACGACACCGCCGCCAACCTCTGATCCGGCCGCACCCAGGCCTTCGCTACCTGGGCCGTTGTTACCGGCCGTGCGGCAGGAGATGCCGGCACATCTTGGTGCGCTGGTACATCGGGTGGAGCGCGAGAAGATGACCACGCGCTCCGAGCCCAACCTGCGTACGACGACCGACAAACCAGTTGCGGCTTGACCACCGGCTGAGGTCCGGCCCACAGCAGTGCCCAGAGAGCCGGGACGGCAGGTGCCGGAGCACCCGGCGTCCCGGCCGTCGCGGCGGCGTAGCTCAACTCGCCGGCGTCGATCCGGTGGCTGATCCGAGCAGAGTGGCGATCTGGCCGCCGTCCGGGCTGCCGAGGCCGGTGCAGGCGTTCCAGCCCGGACCCGCCGCGAAGTCCCCATTGTTGCCGGTCGTGATCGCGCGCAGCGCAGCGGGCGTCGTGTAGGGCGTCGGATTGATAAACGGCACGGCAGAGAGTTTCCGGTTGTGAACAGGACCAGCCTGCCCGGTCAGGCCCTCGCCGGCAGCCTGCCGAAGCTGCCACGCTGCCGTACAGCGACGATCTTTAATTTCACGGTGCGCAACAGATCATCCGGCGACTCCGCCGTCCCGCCGAGGACGGGGAAATGCCCTTCATTGCGTCGAATGGCCTGACCGAAGAGGCCACCAGAAAGACCGTCGCCGCCGGCATGCCGATCCACTACCACGATTTGGGCACCGGCGATCCGGTGGTGTTCCTCCACTCCTACGGCCCCGGACCCACCGCATGGATCACGTTCCACAAGGCGGTGGGCGAATTGTCCCGGCATTACCGTTGCGTCCTGATGGATCTACCGAACTTCTCGAAGACGGGACCGATCGTCTATCGCGAGGGGGTGCATTCCCTGCAGGCACGCACGGCAGTCGCGCTGCTCGATGCGCTCGGCATCGAGCGGGCGCATTGGGTCGGCAACTCGCAGGGCGGTCAGTCGGCGATGGTGGCGGCGATCAATTATCCCGACCGGGTCGTGAAATTCGTAATGGGTGGCTCGCATATCGGCACCGGCGGCGATTCGCTACCTATTGGCCACCGGCCCTCAGAGGGCAGCCGCGCCACCCAACAGGCGATCACCGACCCGAGCCGCGAGAACATTCGCCGCTATCTGCGCGTCCACATCGACGACGAGACGCTCGTTACCGACGAGCTGGTGGACCTATATCCATCGCGCGCATACCTGGTCGCTCGAGTTTATCGCGGCGCGCGCGCAATCGGTGAGCCTACCGCACGACTACACACCCGACCTCGCCGCCATCAAGGCGCCGGTGCTGTTGATCCACGGGCGCTGCGACCGGATGGTGCCGTTCGAGGTGTCGATCACAATCTTGAACCACATTGCCGACTCACGCCTCGTCCTGCTCAATAATTGCGGCCACTGGCCGCCCTTCGAAAAACCCGCCGAATGGACCGCGCAGGTCCTTGCGTTCCTCAAGGGCTATTGACGGCGCCTACAGAAAGACGCTGAGGTTTTTGTCGAGCAGGACGTTGGCGTCGAGCAGGATCTTACGCTTGGCCACCTTCCACTCGCCGGCAACGCGCCGCAGCACGTCATCGCGGGACCCGGAGAGAAGCTGGTGGTTACCTTTGTGGTCAGCCTGCGGAGGCGCTTCTATAAAAACCAGCAAAGAGGAGGAAACATCATGGGCGCGCACCGATGGTTGATCGCGGGTCTATCGACTATGTTGTTCGCGGTTGGGTCTGTGGTGGCGTGGCCGGGAGTCGGGGCTTGGGCGCAGGCGCCAGCACCCGCCACCTCCCCTTCTCCCCCTTCGATGCCAGTGCAGGCCTGGGGGTTGCCGCCTTTGCCGGCAGGGGTCGGTCCGGTCGAAAAATTCGCCGACGTTAGCGGTACGCCGCAGGGCCAATTTCTCGAAGGCGGCGCCTTCGATACGCAGGGCAATCTGTGGTTTGTCGCGATCGGCTCGGGGTGGATTTCATATCTGACGCCCGACGGCAAGCTGGTGCCAGTGGTCAATTGCAATCCGCCTGCTGAACTCGGTCAAACCTGCGAACCTCAAGGAAGCCGTTGGCATGACGGCAAGCTCTACTTGACCTCGCGGCACCGCGGCATCCTGGTTTACGACCCGCAGGCAAAACAGCTGACGACGCTGGTCTACACTTATCGCAATCAATTATTCAAAGGCCCCAACGACCTCGATTTTGATGCCGAGGGGAATCTGTTTTTCACCGATCTGTGGGGAACCGGTCCCGGCCCGAACGAAACGGACCGCGCTGGTGCGGTCTATCAGTATTCGCGCGACGGCGTTCTGCGCAAAGTGATGGACAGCAGCATGTTCCCGAACGGCATCGCGGTCTCGCCTGACGACACCACCCTGGCGGTCGGCGATTTCCGCGCTGGCCGGATGTGGTATGCCGGCTTCGAGATCGGTCCCAATATGGGTTGCCCGCAATGCCCGCGGGATCCGTTGCATCTGACCTTTGCCGGCGTCAAGGCGGGGACCTATATCCCGGGAAACGGCGGCCCCGACGGCGTCCACTACGACGTCAAGGGGAATGTGTGGGCTGGTGTCCCGCCTCTCGGCGGCATTATTGAAATCAACCCGCGCGGCTTGATCCTCGGCTTTGTCCCAATCCCGAACGGCGACCCGGCGACAACCAACTTTGCGTTTGGTGGACCAAACAATCAGTATGTTTACTTCGAAGGGGCGACAACCGGGACCTTCTGGCGCTTCAAGGCGCCCTATTCCGGCCTGATCGGTCCCGGCGGCGTGCGCCTGGCAGCCCAGCCCTAGAGCAGGAAATCGCGGCAGCTCCTAAAGTTAAATTAACCATGTGATTTGATCGGAGCGCTCATCCCGTGCTGAGAAGCGGGCATACGCGCACTGATCTAATAGGTCTTTCAAGACTGCTGTTGCCAATCTCCGCCACGGGATCTTTCTGCCGCCCTTCCATCCGATGGAAGAGAACCCGACGGCCTGCCTCGACCGCGAGACGAACTCGCCGACGTAAGGATGTAGGTCCTTGCGCACCGCCGTGCGGTCGTCGATCATCGGATAGATCAGATGCTGAAAGGCGAATTTTGGTCCCTGCCGGTCGCGAGCGTAAAGTGCGGCGGCCGCCGCGAACCCGCCGCCTCCGCTTTCGCCCTTGATACCGGTGCGGGCGGGATCAAGCCTGAGCTGGCCTGCATTCGCGTGCACCTCGTGATCCTGTGCCGGCGGGGCAACGCCGAAGCGGCGCTATCATCTGCGCGAAATCATGGGTAAGCTGAAGCTGACGGTGAATGAGGACAAGACACGCATCTGCACGGTGCCGGAAGGGGAGTTCGACTTCTTGGGCTTCACGTTCGGACAAATGTTCTCTCGAACGACGGGTCAAGCCCGCTTGGGGCTGCGACCGTCAAAGAAGAGCATCAAGCGCGTGGTCGAAAAGGTCCACGAGCTGACCGTCCGAGCACGCCGCTGACCGCCGAATATCTTTGACGCGGCACCGCGCCAATGCGCTCGAGCTGATAGGCACCGTTCCGAAACCGAACCTGCCGATATCGCCACCGACGAGATCCATGTCGAGAGCGCGTTTGGCGCAAAGCCGATCCGCGTTCTGACCTATCGCCCGGTCACGACCGACGACCCCCTGCCCGTCATCGTACACATCCAGCAGTGGCCACAGCGCGAGCGCATCGCGCAATTCGGGGTCGACAAGTTCGATTGTGCTCATGGATGGCAGCCGCGTCCGTTTGTCGCCAAGCAAAACGATAAAGAAGTAACTGCTTGGCGACAAGTCCGCGTGGATAAGCGTTCTTCCTGTTGTGGTCTAGTCGTAACCTCCGTGCGAAAAGATTCTATGAGCCTGGGCGGCGCTTCAGCGCACTTCACCATTGCCTTTCGGCGCGATTTTGAAAGAGGGTTCTGAAAGGGAATCCCTGAGGGCGTACCGTTGTTGGCCGGCACAGGCAACGAGGAGGCTTGGGATGTCGCGATCTTCGTTAGCATCGCCGCGCCACCGTCTCTCGGGCTTGCTCGCTGGATGACCAGTTTGGGGCATGACCCATCGTTCTCATTGACCGCAACCAGCGGAACGGATCAGCGAGGTAGAGCGGCATTGAGCATCGCCAGGAGATCATCCGGCCAGATCGTCGCTGAGGTCTGAGCCAGTTCATCCTGCGACCACCACCTAGGTCGACCATGACCTCCGCTTCCTGGGTAGTCCATCCGCGCGGGACAGAGACCCTTCCTTGGCGCTGATGAGAAAGAACCGCTCATCAGCCATGACATGCTCGCCGTCTGGCAGTTGAAGCACGAACCGGAGGACCGGCATTTTCTGCCCGGATGCCGGCTTCTTCCCCCAGCTCTCGGATCGCTGCCTGTTCAAAGGTCTCACCTTCCTCAACGCCCCCACCGGGGGTGGCCCAGTAATCCTGGCCCGCAAGCGCACCCTTCTTATACCAAGCGGAAGAGCAGGATCCTCCCGATACCGTCTAGTCTAGAACGAGGAGTCTGGCGGATGGTCGGCGAAGCATGATCGGTCTGAACTCATGTTAGTTAGGGCAGATGGTGGAGACCTTTGAACCGCAGATCAAAATATCCGGCCCGAACGTTCAGCTCGGGCCGGCTTGACCCGTTCAACCGAAGCCGGCCGCTTCCGGGACATCCTAGGTTCGTTGCTGCGGGATGTACCGATGGAACGTCGCCGGAAAGCGCCGAGGCGGTGCGCGATTTTGCGTCACGTCGATGTTGGGACCTTATGTTCTCCGAGATCCTCAGCCTTGCCAGTAAGCAATCCGCCTGCGCCTCGGAGATGGCGTAGTTCGCGCCCGTATCTGGCCGGCCAGCGGCTCGCCCAAGGGCGCGATTGCCGGGGAAGGCGGATTGGAAATCGGCGGGTCGAGCCCGAGCTGTTCCTCGAGGGTGCGCCACCGCGCGTCGCTCCAGCGATCGACGCCGGCCAGCCACACCGCGGCCAGGGCATAGGTGCGGCAGTCGAGCGCCTCGTTGCGCGGCCGCAGCTGGCGTGATTCGGTGCGGGTCGCAAAACCGCGGCGCGAGCGCACGATGACCTGCTGCTCGGCGACCAGCTGCTTGATCCATTCGTCGGAGACGATCTCGGGCAGGTGCACTTCGAAGGATGCGGCGGATATCAATCAATCATCAGGCTGCGGATCACCGATCAGCCCGGCTTCGAGTTTCTGCCGTGGCGAGGAAGCGATAAGGGACGATTTGCCTCCGTCACCCCAGTTGCCGGTCAGCGAGATGGAAGTTGAGTGGCGCTTAAGTGCCTCAGGGATCACTTTGCGCCTTTGCTTATTTTGAGCTAAACGGCCCCGTGGAACGGAAACCGGGTGCTTGCCAAAGCGTCATTTGCTGCCAGTCTCTCGTGTAACAGCGTGGACGGGGAGAAGACATGCCGTGGAGACTGATCGGCTGGGCCGGAGCCGCAATCGTTTTCTTTCTTGTGGCGCTGGGGCGCGTCGGCAGCTTAGTGGTCGATTGGGCGTGGTTCTCGACCGTCGGATATGTTGAGGTGTTTTGGACGGTCTTCGCAACGAAGGCGATGATCTTCGCGGCAACATTTGCCGTGTCGGTCTTGCTGCTTTGGGTGAACGCAGCGCTAGCCCTGCGGTTTGCGTCGCCGCGCCGAACTCGGCTTCCGAGGGTCTTCGACCAAGTCTTCGCCGTGCCGGCACCGCCCGGCGCGGCAACCGAGTTGTTGCGGCCGGCTGCTCCCATGTTGCCGTGGCGTGCAATGATCATCGGCGCCGCCCTTGTCCTCGGATTCGTGGTCGCGATCAGCGAGACCACTAATTGGGATCTCATTCTGCGGTTTATCTACCAGGTGCCTTACGGCCGGGACGATCCGCTGTTTCACAAAGACGTCGGCTTCTACCTGTTCTCATTGCCGGTCTATATCGCGCTAAAGAACTGGATGCTGTGGATCCTGGTCCTGAGCGCGCTGATGGCGGGAACGGTCTATTTCGCGCACGGCCAAATCAATCTGCAGCGTCGCCCTTGGCGAATCTCGTCCGCCGCGATCGCCCATGGGTCGACACTGCTGGGTCTCTATTTCGCTATCAAGGCGGGGTCCTATCTGTTGGATCGCTACCTGCTGCTATACGACGACAACGACGTCGTGGTCGGGGCCGGCTACGCCGACATCCATGTCGGGCTGCCCGGCCTCTGGATCCTCGTTGTTCTCGCTGCTGCCGCTGCGATCGCTGCTTGGACCAATGTGCAGCGGCGCCGGTTCGGGCTTGTCATCGCAGCGGCGGCGCTGGTCTTGGGCGGATCGTTCGTCTTTACCTGGCTGGTGCCCGCGGTGTTCGAACGCTTCTATGTGAAGCCGAGCGAGCTGCAACTGGAGACGCCCTATCTCAAGCGAAGCATCGATTTTACCCGCGACGCCTACAATTTGCGGCAAATTACCGTAAAGCCGTTCCCGGCCGAGGAGGGGCTTAGTTTCCAGGCGCTGCAGGACAACCGCGGCACAATCGACAATATCAGGCTGTGGGACTGGCAGCCGCTGATGGACACCTACGCGCAGCTGCAAGAGATCCGTACCTATTACAAATTCTACGATGTCGATGTCGACCGCTATCACCTCAGCGGCTCATATCAGCAGGTGACGCTCGCGGCGCGCGAGTTAGCGCCGTCGCTGCTCTCGGCCAATGCTCAGACTTGGGTCAACCTGCACCTGTTGTTCACCCACGGCAACGGCGTCGTCATGTCGCCGGTGACGCAGAAATCCACCGAAGGATTGCCGATTTTTTATTTGCAGGACGTCCCGCCCGTCGCCTCCGGCGGCCCGCAGATTACCCAGCCGCGGATCTATTTTGGCGAGGGCACCGACGAAGATGTGATTGTGAAAGGCAGCACGCCCGAGTTCGACTACCCCAAGGGGAAAGACAACGCGTACACGACTTACGACGGCAAGGACGGGATTCCGATCGGCACGGCTCGCTGGCGATCGCTGTTCGCCTGGCATTTGGGCGACGTCAACATCCTGCTGAGCCGCTACCTGACCGGCGACAGCAGGATCCTCATTCATCGCAATATCCGGGATCGGATAGAGACGATAGCACCCTTTCTGCAGCTCGATCACGACCCCTACATCGTTGTCAGCGACGGGCGGCTTTATTGGATAGAGGATGCATACACCACCAGCGATTGGTTCCCCTCTGCCGAGCCGCAGCCGGATCAGGACATCAACTACATCCGCAATTCGGTCAAGGTGGTGGTCGACGCTTACAATGGGACGGTCACGTTCTATGTGGCGGATGCGGCTGATCCAATCCTCGCGACCTACCGACACATCTTTCCGGGGCTGTTCCAACCGCTCACCGCCATGCCCGCGGATCTGCGGCAGCACATCCGCTACCCCGAGGACCTCTTTTACATGCAGGCTCTGGAATATCGCGCCTACCACATGACCGCACCCGAAGTCTTTTACAATCGCGAGGATCTCTGGCAGTTCCCGCGTGAGCCGATTTCCCCGGACAATGCCTTTCGCCGCGAGCCCGCGCGGATGGCGCCTTACTATATTATGATGCGGCTACCCGGCGATCCGCATGCTGAGTTCTTTCTGATGCTGCCGATGGTGCCAAGCCAGCGCGAGAATATGATCGCGTGGCTCGCCGCGCGCTGCGATCCGCCCGAGTACGGCAAGCTTATTGTCTACGAGTTCCCAAAGGAAAAGCTGGTCTACGGCCCCTTTCAAATCGAAGCGCGGCTCAACCAGAACACTCAGATCTCGCAGCAGATCTCGCTGTGGAACCAGATGGGCTCGCGCGTCATACGCGGTAATATTCTGGTCGTGCCGATCGACAACTCAATCCTTTACGTGTCGCCACTCTATCTGCGGGCGGAAACCGGTCAATTGCCGGAGCTCAAGCGGGTGATCGCCGCTTACGGCGACCGAGTGGTGATGGAGGAGACGCTGCCTGCAGCACTCGCCGCGCTATTTGGACAAACCGTTCCGGCTCCACCGTTGCTAGGCCCGGCTGGAGCGTTATCCGCCGGCCCGGTCGATGCACGGGCCCGCGAAGCGCTCGGGCATTACGACCGCGCAATCGATCGCTTGAAAGCCGGCGACTGGGCCGGCTTTGGCGCCGAATTGGACGCGCTCCGACCATTGCTCGATCAGCTCAGTCGACAGCCGGCGACACGTTAGCCAAATCCGTGCGCGAGAGTTGCGCTAGACACCGATCTTTCGGATTGGTACCAGCTGCACGGGCAAACCGCCCACGCCGCCTACAGTAAGGCGAGCGCATTCGCCGACTTCGACGGTTCGACGATAGAGGTCTGGGACAAGATCATGGCCATCAACCTGACAGCTGACCGTGCCCAATGCCTCTGATGAAGGCGGGTGGCACCGGTCATGAAGGCGCGATCTCTTCGCCGGTAGCGCGTCGCGGTTTTGCCGGCTGGGCATCTAACATACTGAGGCGCCGGGCCTTCGCTCACGCCCACTAGGAGGACACCAATGGAGCCCGAAACGGTAGGCATGTCGTCGGCGCGACTCGCGCGGCTGAACGAAGCGATGAAGCGCCGTTACGTCGATGGCGGATATCTGCCCGGCATGCTGACCTACGTCTATCGCAAGGGTCAGCTCGTCCACACTGGCATGTGCGGCCACATGGACATCGAGCGCGCAAAGCCGATGCGCGAGGACGCGATCTTCCGCATCTATTCGATGAGCAAGCCGATCACTGCGGTCGCTTTGATGATGCTGGTCGAAGAGGGGCTGATCGGCCTCGACGACGCCGTCCACACCTACATCCCCGCCTGGAAGAACCTCGGCGTCTATGCCAGCGGCATGCCGTCGCTGCTGGCCGACGCGCCGCCCGGCTTTTTGACGACACCCACCTTGCGGCCGATGAAGGTCGTCGACCTCGCGACCCACACTTCCGGTCTCACCTACGGCTTCATGATGCGCACCGCGGTGGACGCCGCCTATCGCAAAGCCAAGGTGACCGACCGCCAGACCCCGGGCGGGCTGTCAGAGATGATCGAGCAACTGACCCAAATCCCGCTCGATTTCTCGCCGGGAACAGCCTGGAACTATTCGGTGTCGATGGACGTGCTGGGTTACCTCGTTGAAAAGCTATCCGGCATGAGCTTTAACGAGTTCTTGCGCAAGCGATTGTTCGAGCCGCTCGACATGAACGACACCGCGTTCTACGTGCAGTCGGACAAGATCGAACGGTTCACTTCCTGCTATCAGCCCGAGGGCAACGGTCGTGGGCTGAAATTGCAGGACGACGCCCGGCAGAGCACCTACGTCCAGCCGCCGATGCTGGAATCGGGCGGCGGCGGCCTGGTGTCGACAGGGCACGACTATTTGCGCTTCTGCCGCATGATGCTGAACGGCGGCACGCTCGATGGCGTACAGATCCTCAGCCCCAAGACGGTGGCACTGTTCAGCCTCAACTACCTGCCCGAAGGCCGGGAGGTGGCCGACATGGCGCTGCCCGGGATGTTCAGCGAGTCCGCCTATGCCGGGGTCGGCTTTTCGCTCGGCTGCGGGGTCAACGTCAACGTGGCGAAGACCCACCTGCCCGGTTCGCTTGGCGAATATTTCTGGGGCGGTGCTGCCGCGACCGCCTTCTGGATCGATCCCAAGGAGGAACTGACGGTGGTGTTCATGACCCAGGTGATCGGCAGCGAGGCACGCCTGACATTGCGCCGGGACTTGCGCACGCTGGTTTATTCGGCGATGACGGAGTCGTTCTCCCCTGGCTAGACCCAAATTCGCTTTTCGCAGTGACACCGCGCCTACTGGCGTCTCGCGCGCATGCGGTCGAAACAAAGCCTCGATACGGCTTGTCCGTTCAACCCTCCGCCTTGCCCCAAATGCACTCGGAGCAAGGCGGCCCGCAAGCGAACGGCGTCAGGCAGCGGGCGGGAAGAACACCAGCGTGCGCACCTCGATGCTTTCCCGCGGCGGCGCACCAGGGGTCAGCGGGTTCTCGAAAGAGGTGTGGAACGACAGGCGAGCACGGCCGTCGTTGGCGCTGTCGTGCACCCGGATGAACAGCACCTCGTCGGGCTGCATATCCGAGAAATAATACCAGCGGTGCGCCGGGTTGTATGCGACCCGCGAGGTCTCGCCGCGCACATGGGCGTAGACTAGGTCGCTTGAGATCAAATCGTCGTCGGTGAAACTGCGCGCGTCGCACAGCGCCAGCGGGGAATCCTGCACCGGCCCGCGGATCGGGCGCCACACGTTGACGATGCCGAAGCGGTGCTTCAAGAGCTCTTCCGCCTCGACGCCGAGATGGTCGCGCACCCGGCGCGGCGCCGAGTTGACGGTGTGGTCGTTGTGCACCTGCCGCGAGGGTACAGCGAGGCCCTCCCGCGTGGCGTTGCGTACGTTGTGGTCGAATACAAAGACACGGCTCGCGCCGAGCTTGTCGCGCAGCAGGCGCTCAACTTCCGGGTAATAGACGCGCTCGATCTCCTCGGGCGAATAAAAGTCGGCGACCGCGGTCGGCGCCTTGACCAGGGCGAAGCCGTTGCGGTCGAGCGTGAACTCGGATTCGCGGCCGCGCGCATCCTCGATCGTGACGTCGTGCGGGTCGTCGAGGCCGTTCCAGCGCGGCACGCCCGGCGGCGGTTCGATGCGATAGCGCGCCGGCTTTTCGGCGCCGCGTTTCAGGTAATAGAGCGTCGAGGTGAGGGTCGTCGGGGCTACAACGGCATCCAGCGGCATGACTTGGCTCCTCCGATGTTCGGCTCGCCTTCGGTGGCGTTCAGCCTCAACGCGTCACGATCCGACCGCAGCGAGACAGCGCGAGGCCGCACTAGCCCACGTCATCGAGCGGGTGTCAATCGTCATTACAGGATAAGCCCGTGAAGAAAGTATCTATAACGGATCATTCATGTGCTATCTAAGCCAGTCGCGCCACAGCCACCCGAGCTGCCCGCATCCCGACGACCAATCCGAGTAAGTGAGCAAATCAAGCCGTTCGCCCGCGGTGACAACATTCGGCGGTATGGGCCTGCCTAAGCCGCTTCATCGACAAAGGCGCACGGCCACTTCTAAAGTCGGCCTCGAACCGTGCCGCCCGGTCGTCGCCGATCAGGCGATAACCGCCGCCACCGAAGGCTGCCTCATTCACTTGCAATGAACGTGGCGCCCGAGACCATCGTCGCCGGCGCGGCGCCGGGCCTTCCGATGAGGCGATCTTACGCTCGCAATGCGTTAAACTACGCAGGCGAATAGACAGTCTCGCATAGGGCCGAACCATGGGCCCGGGGGATGCACGCCATGCAAGCGGATTACATCATCATCGGGGCGGGCTCGGCCGGCTGCGTGGTGGCCAACCGACTGACCGAGGATCCGGGTACGAGGGTATTGCTGATCGAGGCGGGTGGGCGCGACTGGAACCCGCTCATTCACATCCCGGCCGGCTTCATGAAGATGCTCGACCACGATATCCTGACGTGGAAGTTTCGCGCCGAGCCCGATCCCGGCACCAACGGCCGCGCCATCGTCTACACTCGCGGCCGGGTGGTCGGCGGGTCATCGTCGATCAACGGCATGATCTACATTCGCGGCCAACCCGAGGATTACGACCATTGGGCACAGCTCGGCAATCGCGGCTGGTCATGGGACGATTGCCTGCCCTATTTCCGCAAGGCAGAGCGCTGGGAGGGTGAAGAAAGCGCGGTGCGCGGCAAGGACGGGCCGCTCTTCACCTCGAAGACGGATCGGCCGGCGATCTGCGCCACGGTGATCGAGGCCGGCAAGGAAATTGGGCTCGCATACCGCGAGGACGTCAACGACCTGCCGCCCGGCGCCGGCGACTGCATCGGCTGGTGCCAGCAGACCCGCGGCGGCCGGCGTCGCGCCAGCACCGCGCGCACCTATCTCCGGCCGGCGCTGAAGCGGCCGAACCTCCAGCTCGTCACCCACGCGTTGGTGCATCGCATTCTGTTCGACAGCAAGCGTGCAGTCGGGATCGAATTCTCGCGTGATGGGGTCGTCGAGCGGGCCGATGCGGCGGGCGAGGTGATCCTGTCGGCGGGTGCCATCGGCTCGCCGCATATACTGCAGCTGTCCGGGGTCGGCCATCCCGATCATCTGGGAACGATCGGCGTACCGGTTGTGCATGAATTGCGCGGTGTCGGCCGCAACATGCAGGACCACTATGTTGCGCGCGTTTCCTATCCGGTGGTCGGCGCCCAGACCGCCAACGAGCGTTCGCGCGGCCTGCCATTCGCCAGCGAAGTCATGCGGTGGCTGATCACCGGCAAAGGGATGCTGAGCTACAGCCCCTCGATCGTCGCCGCCTCGGTCAAAGTATTGGAGGAGTCGGCGACGCCGGATATGCAATGCACCTTCGCTCCGGGCAGCTTCAAGGACGGCCAGATCGGCCAACTCGAGGACTCACCGGGTCTCAGCGCCGGCGCATGGCAAATGCGGCCCTTGTCGCGTGGTTATGTCGAGGCCAAGTCGAACCGGCCCGGCGACATGCCGGCGATCAACCCGCGCTATCTGTCGGAGGAAACCGACCGGCGCGCGGTTATCGGCGGTTTGCGATTGGCGCGGCGGATTTTCGCCGCACCGGCGCTGCAGCGGTTTGTTCGGGAAGAGAGCCTGCCCGGCGGACATGTCCAGACGGACGACGAGTTGCTCGACTACGCGCGGCGTAACGGCAGCACGTGCTATCACGCCAGCTGCACTTGCATGATGGGTTCGCACCCGATGAGCGTCGTCGACGGCGAGCTGCGGGTGCATGGTATCGAGGCGCTGCGGGTCATCGACGCCTCGGTGATGCCGGCCGTCACCTCGACTAACACCAACGCGCCGACGATCATGATTGCCGAGAAGGGTGCGGCGATGATCAAAGGCGCCGCGCGGCAAAGTATGGCGGCATAGCGCTGGCGGGCGGGAGAGGAACCGTCGACGCTATCGGTGTCGAAGGCGCCTCATCCGCCTGACGCGGAGCCCGCGGTCGCCCGGCGCCCGAGACCCTCGTCGGCCGCACGGCGGCACGCCTGGAGAGCATGCCCGCCGCAGCTGATCTCAACCAACGCATTTGAAAGGCCCCTCGCAAATGGACATCTCCGGCAAGACCGCCATCGTAACTGGTGCTGCGTCGGGCATCGGCCTCGGCATTGCGACGGCACTCGCCGAGGCAGGTGCGAACGTGGTCATGGCCGATATCCAAAAAGAGTCGGTCGAGCAGGCGGCCCATGGTCTCTCGAACACCAACAAACAGGTCATGCCGGTGAGGATCGATGTCACGCAGGAGCAATCCGTGCTCGATGCTCTAGCGGAAGCCGAACGCAATTTCGGCAAGCTCCACATCGCCTGCAACAATGCCGGGGTGCCGATGCACGGCGCCAGACTGTTCGATGTGCCGCAGGGCGACTGGGAATTCGTGATCGGGGTGAACATTTGGGGAGTCATCAATGGTATCCGCCACTTCGTCCCGGCCATCCTGCGGCACGGGGAAGAAGGGCATATCGTCAACACGGCCTCGGTCGCCGGCTTTCAGAACCGCCGCGGCACCAACCAGGGGCCGTATTCGATGAGCAAATACGCCGTTCTTTCCTGTCCGAAGCATTGGAGCACGAACTCGAAGGCACCAATGTCGGGGTCTCGGTACTATGCCCGGGGCCGATCAACACGAATATCGCTCGCGGCGCCCGTAACCGCCCGGACCACATGGGGCGGCCGCAAATTCCGTGCCCGTGAAGAAGCGGTATTGGCCGAACGCCTCGCCACCACCGGTCTTGATCCGAAGAAGGTGGGCGAACGCGTCGTCGACGCGATCCGAACAAGACCACTTGTCCCGAATATGAAATACCGCCCATCTCCAGCTATCATCGGGCTTCCCCTTTGTAACTGCTCACGTCTGATCCCGGGGTGAGGACAGATCGGCCGGCAAGGGCAGTTTGGAGGGCATCGAGAGCTGAATGATCGTGCAGCCTGCCGGACCGCGGCGGCGGCATAAGTGTGAGCGCCGCACTCGGAACGAAAGCCGCCGGTGACCCGGGCCAGGCACTTGCGGAAGATGACGCTGGGCCGCAGCCCCCGCTCGCGGTCGTTGTTGGTGGCGGGGACATCGCGACGGGTGACGAAAAGAAAGAGATCTCCACGGCATTTGCGGACGGCCTGGGCGAGCTGGGGAGCCACGGGCCGCCGGTCGAGCCGGCGGTCGAGATCGGCGCGATACGGCGATAAAGTTAGATGAGCGTGTCCCGGCCCGCATTATCGTGCGGAATTGCACGCAGAAACCAGGGAGGACGGGAACATGCAAAGGAGCATGACGCGGATCAGAACCTCGCATGTCGGCCGGCTGCCGCCGCCCAAGGGGTCGGAGGACATGCCGGGACGGCTTGCCAGTGCCGAGATCACGGACCCTGCGGTCCTAGCAGCTCAGGTCACGCCAGCGATCGCGGAAACGGTGCGGAGGCAGGTCGAGGTCGGGATCGATTGCGTCGGCGATGGCGAGTTCTGGACGGCCCGCAGCCTTGCCCACTACACCGCGCATTTCACCGGCATCGAGGCGCGCCCCGTCACTCCGGGACTGCCGCCGACCACCCGGCACTCGACCCGCGAGCGCGACGAATTCCCCGATTTCTATGGCGACATGGACAGAGCCGGAACGCTGTTCCTGGTCCCCGGCGAGAAGCCGGTACCACCGGTTACCGTGCGCGTCATCGCCCGCGGCCCGGTCAAATCGAGGGGGCCCGAAGCCATCAACCGCCAGCTCGACACCTTCAAGGCCGCGATCGAGCGTTCGGGCGCCACCGTCGAGGAGGCGTTCGTGCCTGTGCTCGCGCCGGGCTGGCTCGACCACTTCATCTTCAACGAACACTACACGACCGAGGAAGAATTCCTGTTCGCACTGGCCGATGCCTTGCGCGAAGAATATCGCGCGGTGGTGGCGGCAGGGTTCGTACTGCAGATCGACGACCCCGGCTTGCCGGACTGGTGGGATATGCTGAAGCCAGAACCGACGGTCGAGGCTTATCGCAAATTCGCCAGGCTGCGTATCGATGCTGTAAACCACGCGCTGGTCGGCATCCCCGAGGAAAGGGTGCGCTACCATTTGTGCTGGGGCAGCTGGCACGGGCCGCACACCCACGACCTGCCGCTTGAGCACATCATCGATCTGATCCTCGAGGTGGAGGCGCAGACATATTCATTCGAGGCCGCCAACGTGCGGCACGAGCATGAGTGGCGCGTGTGGCAGGAGACGAAATTGCCGGCGGGCAAGATGCTGATGCCGGGCGTCGTCAGTCACGCTACCAACCTTGTCGAACACCCGGCGCTCGTCGCCGACCGCATCCTGCGCTACACCGCGATCGTCGGTCGCGAGAACGTCGTTGCCGGCACCGACTGCGGCCTGGGCGGCCGGGTCCACGCCGACCTCGCCTGGGCCAAGCTGGGCGCGCTGGTCGAAGGTGCGCGCCTCGCATCTAAGTCCCTCTGGCTCTAGAACAAAGCCGGGTGCCGTTCCTTAGGCGACGCATCGGCCAGACACGGGACGGCACGTCGCTTGATGTTGACCCCACTTGGCGGGTTGGCGGAGTTGATTGGCCAGAACTCACGACACGCCAATTTCTGTAGCACACGGAGACATACCGGGAACGAGAGCGTGGCATATTAAGCAATATCGTTGTCGGGGCCGTTGCCGCTGCCGGGCGAATTACGTTGGATTTTCTCGACCGGGCGTCGAAATCGCTAGGCTCCGACCGGTGTGGGGTCAAGAGAGCTGGAGAGTGTCTTGATATTCGACGGGATTTCATGCACAGCGGGCTCGATCGCGCCGCTGTGTGAATTCGCCGAGCCGGTTCGGTCCTGAATAAATGGACAAGTGCGCAAGCTTGAGGGGCGCAGGGACAAGCCGATCGCGCGGAACGTGGAAGAGGGAGGGGGTGTCTCACGCGGCGGCCCCGATCGTCTCGGTGAGGTTTAACAGCGCCTCCAGGGCGGCGTCAAATGCGCGGTCGCGCTCGTCCTGTTCGGTGATCGCCTTCGTCAGCTCCGCCTGCACGGCGGCGCGCTCGCGGTGAGTGAAGTAGCAGCAACGCAACTCGGCCCGCAGCTCCTGGATGTGGTCGTAGAGGGTAAACATCGTGTTCTCCTTCCGTCGCAAAAGACAGGAGGCGGGCGTCATGCTGGACTGGGCCGGGTCAAGGACGCCGAAGGCGCCGCGCAGCGGGGCGCGGGGGTGCCGATTTTGTCGCGCGCGAAGCAAGATCGGCGCGCGCGCTCATTCCGCGCGGCAAAATTGGGGGGCACCGCGTCTCCTTGAGCTGGCGCGGGCCGGCATGAATGATCGGAAATCCGGCGAGACGCCTTCTAAACTGGGAGGAGAGGGTCGGTCCGAGACATAAAGCGCCGGTTAAGCGAGAACAAAGAGCCCCACCGCGGGGACCCGCGGCGGGGCGATGGTGCTAGTCGCGGGGTTCCCAGAGAGCGATGTGGGTGGCGCCGTCTTCGGCCGGCTTTTCAAGCTTGACGAGGCGGCAGCGGACCCAGGTCGGGCCGAAATCCGGCGAACCAATTTTGAGATTGATGTAGGTCTCGCCGCTCGACTTCGCGACCTGGCTCCAGCCGGCGCCGACTTCGCGGCGCGGTCCGGCATAGACCCGGTGATCGGGAGCTTTGTCGGAGGTCTTTTCGATCGGGACGATGGCGAGCGTCGCGGTGACGTTGAGGGTTTTAAACGTCCCGGTCAGAACGCCGTCATCGAGCTGGGTGAAGGTGCCGAGGGTGATCGCCATGACTGGTTTCCTTTCGGTGTTCGCAGAGCCCGTCCCTGCGATGTCTCGGTCTCGGAGACCGCAACGGCGCCGCCGTCACCGCGGGCAGCGGCCGGAGCGCAGCGGAGGACCGGGGAGGCGGGAAAATTTGAGAGCGCAGCGGCCGCGAGGAGGCCGGCTCTGTTGCCGGCCGGGG
>Ga0210390_10000717_pt1 | contig 34517 bp, 27 predicted proteins | sample IncBWH11OmetaG_FD_161050 | JGI IMG/M metagenome (GOLD analysis project Ga0210390, IMG submission 161050) | Forest soil microbial communities from Barre Woods Harvard Forest LTER site, Petersham, Massachusetts, United States - Inc-BW-H-11-O ...
CCCGGTTCCCCACCGGAACGCGGCGGTCTCCTTGGCGGACCGGGCTGACTCGCGTCGCAGCAGGTCAAGTGCCTTGCGGCGGGCGACCACTGCCAGCCAGGCCCGCGGGTTGTCAGGGATCCCCGTTTTGGGCCAGGCATCCAGGGCGGTGATCGTGGCCTCGGAGAGCGCGTCCTCGGCGACGGCCAGGTCGCCGATGGTCCTGGCCAGCGTGGCCAGCACCCTGGGACCTTCGCCCTTCAGCACCTCGGCCAGAGTGTCGGTGGCGTCCATGCCAGGGTGCCTAGGCGTGGGCCGGCGCTACCGGACGCAGCTCGATCTTCCCCCGCCATGCAGCCGGGATCTGCGCCGCCCACGCGATGGCCTCGTCCAGGTCGGCCGCCTCCAGCAGGAAGTACCCGGCCAAGACCTCCTTCGCCTCGGCGTAAGGGCCGTCGGTCACCAAGACGTCGCCGCCCTTGCCGCCCGAGACGGTGATGGTCGTCGACATGGTCACAGGGTGCAGAGCTTCGCCGCCGCGCATGACCCCGGCCTCGGTGGCCCGCCGGGCAAACTCGGCGTACTCGGGGGTGGACTCCTTGTCCGGCACTCCGTCCCATGGCTGGTCCCGGTCGTAGTAGCACAAGGCCACATACAGCACCATCGTCAAGGCTCCTTCCGTTCGGCGGACCAGGTCCAAACCGTTTTACTCTGGCGATCACGACCGTGCCAACGCTGTTGCGGACCCGGAACGCCCAGAAGACGACACCCTAGCTGGCGGGGCTGTTGTGGTAGGAGGCGATGCGCCAGCCGCCGTCGCGCCTGACCAGCACCCAGGTCGCGCGCACCAGCCGCTCGCTCGCGACAGCGTCCTGCCCGGGGAAGATGATCCCATCCTCGCTGACCACGATGGCCGTGTCGCCGGTAAGAAAGCGGAGGTTCACCGGGCGGGCGGCCACCCGCGACCCGCTGAGCGGGCCCGCGAACGCCGCGGCTATATTGGTGCGGATCTCTTCGCGGTCCTTCTCGTAGACGCCGGGCTGGATCACGCTGGCGTCCTCGGCGTAATCGGCCACGAACGCCTTGGCGTCACCGGCTTCCCACGCCTGGTACAGGCGCGCGAGCACGTTGAGAACGGCCTGCCGGTCGGCGTCGGATCCTGCCGTGGTGGTCTTGCTGGTCATCGGTCTCCTCGTTTCTCTCCGCGTGGTGGCGAGCGCCACCCGTGAGAAGGACGGACGGGCCCGCCCGGAAAGGACACCCCCGCGGCGCGAAGCCGGAAAAAATTTGAACCACTATTACCGCGCCGAGGCTTGATCAGACACCAGGCTGAGCACCCCGTACAGGGAGCCCGGCGAGATCCCTGCCTACTCGGTACTCTCCCGAGTTCCGGCTTCCCGCAGGACCTGATGCCCGTACATCTGCCGCCGGCTGAGCATCCCGAGCACGAGGGCCCGGGCGGGCGAGATCGAAGGCACACGATCACCCAATATGGGTATTCCGTGCCGCGCTGCAACGGTTCGCGGCGTTCGGTGTCAGGCTCGGCCGGGCCTCACCAGCCGGGCGAGTTGCCCGGCGGTGACCTCGATACCCTCCCAGATGTGCCGGGTGGACCAGCCGGCCGTCCCGATGGGCACTAGTTCTCCTCACGCACACCGCTTACCCGGCGGGGCGCCTGCGACTCGCTCAGCAGCGGGCGTGCTGAGCCGGTCTTGAACACGGCGTGTGTCAACTGACATGCCGAGACGCTGGTAGATCTCCAGCGCCTGGCGCAAGTGAGCGGCGGCAGGTTCGTCTCGCCCGCAGCCAGGTCGCACTCGCCGAGTCCTTCGAGCGCGACAGCCTCCTCGTCGGGCTTGTTCAGCTCGCGGTTCATGGCCAGGGATTGCTGATAGAGGGCGTGGGCGCGCGGCAGGTCGCCGGTGGCGGCGACGGTGGCGGCGTAATAGTTGAGCACACACGCCTCGTTGTTGCGATGGCCGGTCTCGCGGAAGACTTCCAGAGCCCGGCTCACGGCCTCGCCCGCTCCGGCCAGGTCCCCGGTCAACAGCCGCACACGCCCCGACTCGGCCAGGGCGGCGGCCTCGCCGTTGCGGTGGCCGATCGCGCGGTAGATCTCTAGGGACCGGGCATGCGCGGCGCCGGCTCCGGGCAGGTCCCCGGTCAGCCGCCGCACGATCCCCAAGTCGTTCAGCGCACTCGCCTGGTTGTTGAGGTCGCCGATCGCACGGTAGATCTCCAGGGCCCGGGTGAGGTCCTCGGCGGCCCCTGGCAGGTCCCCGGTCAACTGCCGCACGATCCCCGACCCGGCCAGGGCGGCGGCCTCGCCGCTGCGGTGGCCGATCGCACGGTAGATCTCGAGGGCTCGGGTGAGGTCCTCGGCGGCGCCGGGCAGGTCCCCGGTCAGTTGCCGCACGCGCCACGAGTAGGTGAACACAGCGGCCTGGCCGTTGCGGTCGCCGATCGCACGGCAGATCTCCAGGGCCCGGCCAAGGTGCTCGGCGGCCCCGGGCAGGTCCGCGGTCAGGAATCGCACGCCGCCCAGGACGGTCAGGGCGTTTGCCTGGCCGTTGAGGTCGCCGGTCCCACAGTAGATCTCCAGGGCCCGGGTGAAGGACTTGGCGGCTCCGGACAGATTCCCGGTCATGCGCCGCGCGGTTCCCAGGTCGATCAGCGCGTTGGCGTAGCTGGCGGGGCGGCCGTGGCGTTCGGCGATGTCGGCGGCGGCTTGATGCAGGCCCAGGGCGGGGTGGAGCGGGCCGTCGGAACGCAGAATCTCCGCCAGTCCCCCGGCCAGCGCGATGAGATGGCCGTCCAGGGCGGACATTCGAGCGTGGGCGCATGCGGCCTCAAGGTTTTCGCGTTCGATGCGCAGCCAGGCGCGGGCGGCGTCGGGATCGGTCAGGGCAGGGACGTGCGCGGGAGCGGGGCCATCCGCGGCGGGTCGCGGGTGGCGCGCGAGGGGGATCGAGGCGCTTTGGGAGGTGTGCGCGTAGTAGTGCAGCAACCGGCCGAGTACCGCCTGGTTGCGCTCGGCGGGATCCTGGCCGGCCAGGGTGCGGGCGTAGGCGCGCAGCAGGTCGTGCAGCCGGTAGCGGCCGAGGGCGTGCGCGATCAGCAGGTTGTGGTCGACCAGGTCTTCAAGCAGCCCGGTCGCGGCGCTCGGGTCACACGCCTTCTCGGGCGGTCTCATAATGGGCCTGATTCACGGCTGCCCTGTACAGGACTGCCTCGATCTGGCCAGCGCAAGCGGGACACCCTCTGCGGGCGCAGACAGGCCGAACCCGCGTCGTGGCTTTCCGAATTGCGCTCCGGCGGTGCGATCATGTGCATGCCAGAGACACCTTTCCTTGTCTGAGGTGACTGCGCCTTGCCGAGGCGCGTAGCGACTGGCTCTGAGGTCCCGGGTGGTGGCACTGCCGGCGAAATACACCAGCAAGGGGGACCGGAAGTACCTGCCGGACGCCGATCCCGATTGAATATCTGCTTAGCGTTGCCCCTTGACAAGCTCTCGTGCTGCGTATATCTAGTGTCACGCTGCACCATGAATGCGTCCGCTGAGCCTGTCTTCGCTGCCTGCGTTTATGCGGAGGTCAGCGCCGGGGGAAACGGGAGGTGGGCCCGGTGACGTTCATATCGCGCGGGCGCGTCGAGCTGCGGCAGTCGACAGCGAACGTGCTTTCGGGTCCGATTTTCGTCGCGGTCGTCCTGCTCGCCGTCATCTTCAGGGAGCTATTCGCGCCCCAGCCGGGCCTGATCGTCCTCGGCGTCTGCGCCGGGCTGGCGGTCCTGGACATCGTCTTTGCCGTGTACTGTCTCCGCAACATCGGATCGACCTTGGTCATTACCGCGGACGACATCACCTTCACCAAGCGGCAAAGAGAGGGCAAGGGCCCGCCCTCTCAGCAGGTAATCCAACGCGCCGGCGGCAGCACGCTGAGCTTCCGCATGGCCGCCAATGGCATGAGGGGCTCCGAGTACACCGGCTACGTGCTGAAACTGCGCGACAGTGCCACCGGCAAGGAGGTGTATGCGGGCGCGTTCGGCCGCCGCAAGGTCCAGCAGGCTTGCGAATCGCAAGGATGGTCGTTCTCCTGACCTGCCAAAGCCGCCATGCCCTGGGGCCGCCGCCGGCCGACCGGTTCACTGGGGTCGAGGTCGACTAGCTCCGCGGGCCTGCCAGCGCCAGCATGTCCGGCCCGACGCCGACGAGCGCAGTCCCGGTCGGCATGCCCACCGAGCGGCAGGCATCGCTGAAGGAATGCAGTCTGATCACAAATATACGAGAACGCGACGCTCGCTCATCGGCAATATGTGGGTGACCTTCGGTCACTAGTGTCAGCCATGCGGTGGCCGCACAGATCGCCTCATTAGGCATGCTGCGCGATGGTCGAGAGCGACCGTCGGCGACCGCGCCGAACGGCGTCCCCGCGTCTGCCAGCCCCAGGGCCTAGTGCAAACGGCGCAGCCATTAGCCATCCGCCTTCTCGGCAAGCCAGGAACCTCGCACAACGTCAGCATCCCCTGGCCGTTCGTTCGGGATAATGTGCCGGGACCCCGCACTCGCCGCGCCCTCAAAGGTACGGGGTCCCGGCACGGCTATTAGGTGCAGGACACGCTTGACGGGGAACCGCTGGTGCCCGTCGCGGTGAAGCCGACCGTGGCGGTGGCACCTGGGGCGAGGGAACCGTCGTAAGAGGCGTTGGTGACGGTAACGGTATTGCCGGACTCGGTATAGCTGCCGTTCCAGAGGCTGTTGATCGTCGCGCTGCTGGGGAACGTCCAGCCAAGGGACCAGCCGTTCAGCGTCCCCGCACCGGTGTTCTTGACGACCACCTGTCCTTGGAAGCCGCCGGACCAGCTGTTGATCACGGAATACGTGCCGGAGCAAGTGCCCGGGCCGGTCGACGTCTGGCTTGGCGAGGGTGACGGGCTCTGGGATGGCGACGGGGAGGTCGTCGTCGGGCTCGGGCTGGGGCTCGGATTGCTGCCGTTGATGCTGACAGAGAAGGAGTTGGTCGCCAGGCCGGCGCCGCCCTGCCAGAGCTCGAACCCGGCCTCTACGTCAATCAGGTACCAGCTGGTCTTGGTATAGCCGCGGCTGACCATGTCCTGGGTCAGCGTTCCGACGTCAAGGCCGCTGACCGAGGTCGCCCCGCTGGTCATGTCGTAGGTGACGGTGTCCCAGGAGGACTGCTGACCTTCCCAGATGTTGTACGTGTGGCCACCGAGGCTGACGTTGCTCGCCACCTCCGAGCCGAACGGCTGGACCGGGCCGTTGTGGTTAAGCCAGACCATCAGCTCTGTACCGTTCGGCTGGCCGCTGGTGGTCGGCGTCTGATTGAACCAGATGTCGTAGGCCACGTCATAGTCGTTGCTGCCGCCCGGCTGCGTGGTGGACCAGCTCGTGGTCACCTTGCCGGAGGTCAGGTTCGAGACCTGGATCGGAGTGGAGGTCAGCCCGCCCGAACTGCAGTTGCCCCAGTGACAGCCCTGGTAGATGGATGGGTAAGCGCCCGGCGACCCGTTGGTGGCGTTGGCGATCCCCGAGTTCGCCACCGTGAAGTCGGCGTTGCCGTCGGTGGTGACGCATTCCGACGCGCTCGAGTCGAACTCGTTGTTCTGCACGGTGTACGTGCCGCCCCCGACCGATGCCGTCTGCTCCTGGCACAGCGTTGTCGTAGCCGCCTGCGCGCCGGTGCTTGCCTCTACCGCCGCTAGCCCCCCGCCCAGCGTGAGTACCAAGACGGCGACGGTAGCTAGGACCGGTTTCCTGTCTCTCATCGAGCCTCCTTCATGCCTGCACAGATGGCGTCAACGTAGACATCATCGGAGGACGCGAACAGGAGCGTAACTTCATTGCTTTGTGTGTATACCGGTAATGCCTGGTCAGGCGGTTCTAGCTGAAACGCGCAACCGGTAAATTCCCGGAAAGTTTCAGACTGACTTCCGGAGATCACCGAGTCCGGCTTCCGCCGGCGTGCGGGGCGACCTCCGGCCGGCCTCGCGCCCGACTCTTCCCGGTCTGCGCCGGCGCGATTACCCCAGAAAATGTTTCAATTCAAGTGTGAAAGTCAGCAAACTCGAGAGCGAAGGCCGGGCACGGGTGACCATCCGGCAGGTCGCCGACACGGCCGGCGTCTCCATCGCGACCGTCTCACGGGTCATCAACGGGCACTCGGACGTGTCGGCAGGTACCAGAGAGACCGTACAACGCGTGCTGCGCGAGCACGGCTACCAGCCGGGCATGCGGTCCCGGCCTGCACCGACCGGCATCGTCGGCGTCATGATGCCGGTGGTTCAGCACGGGTACTTCGCCGAAATTCTCTCCGGCGCATCGGAGGCACTGTATGAGAATGACCGGCGCGTGATGCTCTGCCCCACCCGGCATTCCCATGAACGGGAGACGTCTTTGCTCGATCGGCTCGCCGGGGGCGAGGCTGACGGGGCGGTCCTGGTGCTCCCGGAGGAATCGGCGGAAGAGCTGCTCGTGCTGGCGGACCACGGCTTCCCGTTCGTGATCGTGGACCCGCAATCCGAGGTGCCAGAAGGGATACCGGTCGTCTGCGCCGCGCACTCGTCAGGAGCGTCGCACGCGACTCGCCACCTGCTGGATCTAGGACACCGTAAGATCGGCGTGATCGGCGGACCTGAAGGCTGGATGGCAACGCAGGAAAGGCTCCGCGGCTACCGCGCGGCACTGGCCGGGGCTGGCGTTCTTCCCGACCCTTCCCTCATCAGGTACTCGAACTTCCGCATCGACGGCGGGCGCGAGGAAGCGGCGGCGTTGCTCGACCTGCCGGACCGGCCGACCGCGGTCTTCGCGTTCAACGACAGCATGGCGATCGGCGTGATGCAGGAGGCCGCCGCGCGCGGCCTGCGGGTTCCCTGCGATCTCTCTGTGGTCGGTTTCGACGACACCGTCGAGGCCGCGGTGGTCGTCCCGGGTCTGACTACGGTGCGTCAGCCGCTCGCCGAGATGGGGCGAACCGCCGTGAGCCTCCTGCTGCGGCAGGTTCAGAACCGCCGGTTCGAGCCGCTCCGTATCGAGATCGAGACAAGGCTGGTGCTCAGGGACTCCACCGCCGCCCCCGCTTGACCCGGACCGCAACTTCGGCCAGGTGCGCCATTGGCAGTCACAACGACTGGTTGTTACGTTTTCCGGAAACATTCCGGTAATCCCTTACATTGTTCCCCGAGTCTGTATGCGTGGTTTCGCCTCTCGCCGCGCGCTGCGGTGGACATCGCCCGCGGACGTCATCTCGACGTCCCTCGTCACCGGATCTGTTGCCACCGCCTCGAGCACCGCGGCCCGCTCTTCCGCGCAGACCGCGGCATAGTCCCCGGCACCGGTTTTCGTGCCTCCCCGTCGCCGGGCGCGCCGCAGCAGATTGTGCAGTTGCTCAAGGCCGACGGCCTGCGAGAGCGAAGGTGGGATCTGCCTAGGCCCGACCTCTTTGCGCCGGGCCCCCGGGCCTTTGAGGGCTACAACCTCGACCGTAACGCCTTACATCGATTCTTCAATACGGCGGATATCGCGGAGAACTTTGAGCCGTGGCATGTCCTTGTCCGCCCGGCAACTCGCGGCCTCTGGGTGATCGTCATGGTGGCCATCCCCTAAGGCAAGGTGCAGTCGCCAGTAGCGCTCGAGCGTCAGGATGATTACCGCGCAAGCTCTTCCGCGGCGGCATTCAGGGCCTCGTCCACTTCCCTGGGGGCGTAGCCGCGCGTCCTCTTGGCGAACCGTGCGGCACGGACATCGTCGGCAGTGACCGGAGGGAGCGTCGCGGGCGCGCGGCCGAGCGTCCCGTCAATCCGCGCCAGCAGCTCATCGACCTGCCGACGATCGTAGCCGCGCATGACGACCTGAAAGGAATGCACAACCTGACTCCTATCAGACATCAGGCACGCGCGGCGACCTCCTCCCAAGGAGGCACCGGCGCCACCCCGTCTGGCAACCACCGGGTGGGCTAGACACGCGGATCATCCATTCCGGTGCGGATTACCGGGCTCGGACCGCACCGCCCAGGGCTACCGGCCGCGGCCATCCCCGACCCAGCCATCCGGAGGCCTCCCGGCCCCCGGCGCGGTCGCACCACGCGGCGGCATGATCCTGCTATGTCTTGCTGCGGCTGGTGAAGCGGCCAGCAGAGGGACGAGCACCTGTGCGTCGGGGCTTCCCCAGCCCGTTACGGGGTCCCATCCTGGAGCGGCCTGGTAACCGGTGATCGTGACGGAGCCTGCGCTCACATTGTTGTTACCGGTAGTGACATCGTGGAATTCCTGGTGGTAGCTGGAGCTGCCGGCGATGCGGTAGATGGCCGGGTTGACGAAGCCGAGGTCATGATGGGCGGGATGGCGCATTCCGCACGATGTCGGCAACGGGTGAAAATGGCTCTGACGTGGTAACGACGGCCCAGGCAGCTATTTGGTCGACCGATTTGCGGGCTATGTCCGGATATACCTCCTCGCCGACAGCTACCGTGCCCGGATGAATGTCCCGTTCAGCTGCCAATAGCAAGCTGAACGGGACACTCATCTGCTGGGGCCAACGCCAGCGAGGGCGCTTGCCCGTGGTAGGAGTTGTTTTCGGGCGACGTTGACACACGATAGGTTCTACGTGTTCTCGCGACTATCGTGAACGCATGTCGCCTGCGAGCGGTCCCCTCCTTGGCCCGGTGGCCGATGCGGCTGCGCGGACAGCTGCGGTCGGCACTGCCCGGCTACTCGCTGCCTGGTGCACTGGCTCGCCGCTGCCCGAGGCTGCTGACCGGCGTTGCGAGGGAGTAGCCGACCTTGCTGTGCGCCGGGCCCGCGTGTCGCAGTCGCTGTTCTTCACCGACGGTGCCACGGCTGCGCTGACCGGTCACCGTGACGACGATCCGGGCACGCGCGACCTCTCCGGGCACAGTGAGATGATCTATGACGGCGCCAATGCTTATATCCGGGTAGCCGACAGCTGGACGGGCTTCTTCCTGACTAATCCAGGCGGACCGCGCGGGCCGAACGACCCGCTGTGGCCGCTGGACGCCCTGTTCGGCGCGAGCGGTGGCGCCGTGGAGATCGGCCCGGAGGCCGTGCGCGGCGTGCCCGCCACGCACTACCGCCTCATTGTTGACCTGGCCCGAGCGGACGCCGCGGTGCCCGCCGGGGTGAGCGTGCCGTCAGGGCCGTATCGCTCGCTGCGCGCGCTGCCCGCAGAGGTATGGCTGGACGCGGCTGGCCTTGCCCGCCGCATCTCGGTGAACTCTGAGCCCAGCGCCGCCGCTGAGGCGCAGGTATGGTCGGTCGTCGAGCTGTGGGATTTCGGCGTGGCCGCCGTCATCACGCCGCCCGGTCCTGACGAGGTCCTGGCGCCGGCCGAGGCATACCGCCTAGCCGAAGAGGAATCCTCCGCGCGGGATGCCTGACCCAGCGGCGGCGGCGGCGTTTCAGGTGTTCTGCTGCCTTTCGGAAGGTGAAGGTCCGGTTTAGCCTTGTCTGTGTGAGAATCTGCGTCACGTGTGCCCGGGAGAACCCGCCGGATGCCAGGTTCTGCAACGGGTGCGGCGGGGCTTTGGCGGCGCGTCCGGCTCCGCGCCAGCAGCGCAAGACCGTGACGGTGCTGTTTTGTGATGTGGCCGGATCGACCGAGCTGGGAGAGCGGCTGGATCCGGAGAGCTTGCGGCAGGTGATGCGCCAGTATTTCGACGTGGCGCGGCTGGTGATCGAGCGTCACGGCGGCACGGTGGAAAAGTTCATCGGGGATGCGGTGATGGCCGTGTTCGGGGTGCCGGTGCTGCATGAGGACGACGCGCTGCGGGCTGTAAGGGCGGCAGCCGAGCTGCGCGCGGAGATCGCGCTCCTCAGCCGCCAGCTTGAGGCTGGTTTCGGCGCGACACTGAGCGTGCGCACCGGGGTGAACACCGGGGAGGTGGTCACCGGCACCGAGGAGCGGCTGGCGACGGGGGATGCGGTCAATCTGGCGGCGCGGCTGGAGCAGGCGGCTGCCCCGGGGGAGGTTGTGATTGGCCCGCAGACCTGGCGGCTGGTGCACGGCGCGGTGACAGCGGAGCCGCTGGAGCCGCTGCTGGTGAGGGGTAAGAGCCAGCCGGTTGCCGCGTACCGGTTGCTGCGGGTCCGCAGCGACGTGGACCCCCGCGTGCGCCCGGCCGGGGCGCCGCTGGTGGGCCGGGGCAGTCAGCTGCGGATGCTCGGCGATGTGTTCGCGAACGTGGTGCGGGAGCGCTCGTGCGGCCTGTTCACAGTGCTGGGCATGGCCGGGGTGGGGAAGTCTCGGCTGGCCGCGGAGTTCTTGAGCGGCATCGACGCCAGGGTAGTGACGGGGTCGTGCCTGTCGTACGGGCAGGGCATCACGTACTGGCCAGTGGTCTCGATGGTCAGGCAGCTGCTTGATGCCCGACATGGGTGCGCGGGTGCGGCCGGGCTGATGGCTCGTGATGCGAAGGTTGCTGCAGCGGTCAATGTGCTGCTGGGTGAGCTGGCCGCCGCGACGTCGCCGACGGAGATCGCGTGGGCGGTGCGCAAGTTGCTGGAAAGCTCTGCCGACCTGGCGCCGCTGGTGGTGGTGATCGATGACTTGCAGTGGGGCGAGCCGGCCCTGTTCGACCTGATCGAGCACGTCGCGGATTTCAGTCGCGGCGCTCCCATCCTGGTCGTGTGCCTGGCGCGGCCGGAGATGCTCGATGCCCGGTCCGGCTGGGGCGGGGGGAAGCTGAACGCCGCTACTTTGCTGCTGGAGCCGCTCAAACCCGCCGAGACCGCTGCGCTCATCGACGAACTGGTGCCAACCGGTAGCAAGCTAGACGCACGGCTGCGGGAACGGGTGCAGACGGCGGCGGCGGGCAACCCGCTGTTCGTGGAGGAGATGCTCGCGCTGGTGAGTGAGTCGGGCGGCGGCGACCTAGCGGTGCCGCCGACCATCCAGGCGCTGCTGGCGGCGCGGCTCGACCAGCTCGCACCCGGAGAACGCACCGTGCTGGAGTGCGGGTCGGTGGAGGGAGAGTCGTTTCACCGCGGCACCATCGAGGTGATGGCACCGGAAGAACGCGACCTTCCCGGGCGGCTGATGACACTGGTCCGCAAGGACCTGGTCCGCCCCGATCGCGCGATCCTGCCGGATGAGGACGCGTTCCGGTTCCGGCATCTGCTAATCCGTGACGCCGCCTACCAGGCGCTAGCCAAGGCGGACCGCGCCGAGCTGCACGAGCGCGTCGCGCGGTGGCTGGAAGAGCGCGGCGCCGGCCTGGTGGAGCTGGATGAGATCGCCGGATACCACCTGGAACAGGCGTATGGCTACCGGCGCGAGCTGGTCCCGGAGGAGGAGAAGTCGCGGCGGCTGGCCGCGGACGCGGCGGCCCACCTCGACACGGCTGGCCGCCGGGCGATGGACCGTGGCGACACCGCGGCCGCGGTGAACCTGCTGGAACGCGCCGAAGCGCTGCTGCCGCCAGACCAGGTGAATCTCCATCTGCAGCATTGCCTGATCCGCGGACTCGGGGATTCCGGCAAGTTCAAGGATGCGATCATCCGCGCGGCCCGAATCGCTGACCACTGTTCCGTCGCCGGTGACCGGGTGGGCGAACTGACGGCACGGCTGGCCGGAATGAAGTGGCAAGTCAGCCTCGATCCGGAGCGCTGGCTGGCAGAATTGGGCTCCTTGGTGGACGAGGCGCGGCCAGTGATAGAGCGGGACGGCGATGCCACAGCCCGCGCCGCGCTGGAGTATGCCGCCGGTTTCGTCGACTACTGCGGCCGCAGGAACGCCGCCGCATTCGCCGCGTTTACCCAGGCGATGCAGTACGCGAGGGAAGCGGGCGAGCTGTGGTTCGAGACCGCCATCCGCACGATGGCTGCGGTGACCATCGCTGAAGGGCCGGTGCCTCGCGCCGAGGTACTGCAGTGGCTGGATGACGCCCAAGCGGGGAGCGCCACCTATCAGCCCTGGGTCGACGCGTGCAAGGCGACCGTCCTTGCCGATGTCGGACGCTTTGATGAGGCACGGTCGCTGCTGGCCGAGACCGTCGCCCGGATGAACGAGCGCGGAATGCGGCTGGCGGCTGCCCTGGTGATCAATCATGGGTGGCAGATCGAGACGCTGGCCGACGACCTCGCCGCGGCAGAGCGCGCAGCCCGGCAGTGCTGCGAGCAGCTGGAGCAGCTCGGTGACCAGTCGTATTTGTCCACTCACGCCTGCATGCTGGCCGGCGCGCTGTACGCGCTTGCCCGCTACGAGGAGGCCGAGCAGTGGGCATCTCGCGGTCTGGAACTCGGGAGCAAGGACGATCTGGCCACGCAGTTGTATGGCCTGAGCGTGCAATCACGGCTGCTGGCCCGCAAGGGCGACACCAGGGCGGCTTTGGCGCTGGCCGAACAGGTCGATGGACTGGCCGGAACCTCGCAGGACCCGGGCGACCAGGGCGACGCCGCGCTTAACCGGGCGGAAATCCTGTACCTGGCTGGCGACCCGGCTAGAGCCGAGGAGATGACGCAACGTGCGATCGCCTCCTACCAGCGGAATGGAGCGACAGCGCGTGCTGCGCGCGCACAGCGCCTTGCCGCAGCGTGGACCTGCAGCAGTTCCCCAGCAGCCTCATGAAAGCACCCGGCCGTCAGCATCTCCTTGTTCCATGTGGCAACCGGCGGTTCGTGGTTGGCGACCTATATGTGACAGGGGCTTGACGGAGCCGGGCACGCCCGAGGTATGAGACGCGCCTGGGCTATGAGAGGGGCCAAAGATCCGATGGTCACGACCGCCGAGCTGGTTCGCATCCTGCGGGCGACCGATCTGTTCGGTGCGGTGCCCGTCGGCGAACTGGAGGCCGTCGCCGCGTCGTCCCGAGTGCGGGCCTTCCGTCGCGGTCAGGTCGTGTGCTCCGCTGGCGACCGAGGCGACACGGTGATTGTGGTGCTCTCGGGTCGGCTGAAGGTCGTGGTCCGCTCGGCAGACGCCGGCGAGCTGACCCTGACGGTCATCCAGCCGGGCGGCGTGTTCGGCGAGCTAGCTGCGGTTGACGGCGGCCCCAGGTCCGCTGACGCGGAGACACTGGAGGAGTCCCGCTTGCTGATGATCCCGCGCGAGATCGTCCAGGACATCTGCGCCCGTGTGCCGGGCGCCGCCTTGGCCCTGGCCAGGTCCGTCGCGGCCACGCTCCGGCGGCTTACCGAGAGCGCCGCCGACCTGGTGTTCCTGGACCTGCCGCGCCGGGTGGCGAAGGTCTTGCTCAGCCAGCCGCGCGATGAGGACGGCCTCATCCGGCTGAAGATGAGCCAGGAGCAGCTGGCCCATCAGGCCGCGGGCACCCGGCAGAGCGTCAACGCCGCGCTGCGCGGCTTCGAACGGCGCGGGTGGATCGCGGTCCAGGATCGGGCCGTGACGGTCAAGCACGCCGAGGCTCTGGGCCGCTTCGCAGGAAATTAAGTGTCGGCAAGCTGACAGCGGCGGCGTCAGCCAGGTGACTGACGCCCGCCTCGCGGCTGGGCAATCTTGCAGGAGCCGGTCATTGGGGGACCGGGAACGGCAGGAGATCACGATGCAGCACCCAGCCCTTCGCTACGAGCTCATGCAGGCCAGGCAGCACGAGCTGCTGCAGTCAGCAGCCCGGCAGCGCCTTGCCGCGCAAGCCAGCAAAGCTCGCCGACCATGCGGTGACCGCACGGCAGCCGCGCCACGGCGGCGCGCGTGGCCGCGGCTATGGCGCCTGCTCCCGGCATGACCAGCCAACTGATGATGACGCACCGAGGAGAGTCATGATGCACCCTTACAAATTTGGCGGGGTCGTCGCCGCGCTGATGGCCGGGACGCTGCTGTCGGCGGGCGCGGCGAAGGCCGCCCAGAGCCCGCCTGCCCCGGATCACCCGGCTGCCGCCGTGCGCCTGCTGACCGCCCAGAGTCCCGCGGCGTACGCCTTCATCGTCGACCCCGGCACCAACTCGGTTATCGAGTACGCCAAGGGGGCGAAAGGCAACCAGGCGCCGGTGGCTACCATCTCGGGATCCAGGACGGGGCTGAACAACCCCACGAGCGCAGCCGTCGACCCGGCGGGCGACCTGTTCGTGACCAACCCGGGCGACGGCTCGGTCGCCGAGTTCGCCCCGGGAGCAAACGGTGACGTCGCACCCATCGCCACCATCTCCGGGGCGACCGATCCCGTCGGCCTGACGCTGGACCCGGCCGGGGACTTGTTCGTCGCAGAAGGCAACCACGACGAGGTCGCCGAGTATGCCAAGGGGGCGAACGGCGACGCGGCGCCGATCGCAACTATCTCCGGCCTGGCCACCCGGCTTGACGCCGCCGTGGGGGTGGCGCTGGACTCGGCCGGGGACGTGTTCATCGCCGATGACGGCGACAACTCGGTCACCGAATACGCTCAGGGAGCGAACGGCAACGTCGCGCCGATCGCTACCATCTCCGGCCCGGCCACCGGACTGAGCGACCCCACGGGCGTGGCGCTGGACTCGGCCGGGGACCTGTTCGTCGCCAGCAACGACGGGCCGGTGACCGAGTACGCTCCGGGAGCGAACGGCGACGTCGCGCCGATCGCTACCATCTCCGGCCCGGCCACCGGACTGAGCGACCCCACGGGCGTGGCGCTGGACTCGGCCGGGGACCTGTTCGTCGCAAACTTCGGTGGGTCGGTGACCGAGTACGCCAAGGGGGCGAACGGCAACGTCGCGCCGATCGCCGCCTTCTCTGGCCCCGCCATCGGCCTGGCGCTGGCCCCGGCGCCCGCCTACTCGTTCGTGGCCAACGTGGGCGCCAACTCGGTGACCGCGTACGCGCAGGGGGCCGACGGCAGCCGGCAGGTACCAGCCGCGATCATCCAGGGGCCGAACACCGGGCTGGACGCGCCCACGGCCGTCGCGGTGAACCCGGCCGGAGACCTGTTCGTGGCCGATGACAACGACAACTCGGTGACGGAGTACGCTCCACGGGCGTTCGGCGACGTAGCCCCGATCGCCACCATCTCAGGACCGGACAGCGGGCTGAGCGGGCCCTTCGGCCTGGCCCTGGACTCCGCCGGGGACCTGTTCGTGGGCAACGCCGACAACAACTCGGTGACCGAGTACGCTCCACGGCCGTTCGGCGACGTAGCCCCGATCGCCACAATCTCAGGACCGGACACCGGGCTGAACACCCCGTTTGGGGTCGCGCTGGACTCGGCCGGGGACCTGTTCGTCGCCAATGACGGCGGCAACTCGGTCACCGAGTTCACCAAGGGCGCGAACGGCGACGCGGCCCCGATCGTCAGCATCTCCGGGGCGGCCTCGGGGCTGAGCAGCCCGACCGGCGTAGCCGTGAACTCCGCGGGGGACCTGTACGTGGTCAGTTCCGCGACGGATTCCGTCAATGAGTATGAAGGGCTTCCTGGCAATATCGTGCTCGTCGGTGCCATTGGAGGGGCCGTGACCGGCCTGAGCGAACCGGCCGGAATTGCCGTGGACCGGGCGGGCAACCTGTTCGTGACCAACATGGGCGCCAACTCGATGACCGAGTACGCCGCGAACGCCAGGGGGGACGAGGCGCCCGACGTCACCCTCGCGGGACCGTTGAGCATCCCGTTCGGCGTGGCCCTGCTCCCGCCGACCGTCCCAGGCGCTCCCCTGATCGGCACCGCCACCGCGGGCAACGCCTCCGCGACGATCACCTTCAGCCCGCCCTCGTCGAACGGCGGATCGCCCGTCACCTCCTACACCGTCACGGCAAGTGACCTTACCCACCCGGCCCACGGCGGCGAGACCGCCACCAGGACGGGCAGCCCCCTCACCGTCACCGGCCTCGCCAACGGTGACACCTACACCCTGTCGGTCACCGCCACCAACGCGGTCGGCACCGGGCCACGGTCCGGGGCCTCCAACCGGGTCACCCCGCACGCACCGACGCCAACCCTGTCCGTCTCGCCCGGTCAGGGCGCCGCGGGAACCAAGATCTCCATCACCGGCCAGGGCTTCCAGCCCAAGACGACCATCGTCATCCACCTGGACTCATCCGCCGGGACTCACCTGGCGACCGTCACGGCCGGGTCCACAGGGAAGATCTCTCTCGCGGCCAAGATCCCGGCCACCACCTATGGGACGCACTCGGCAGTGGCTGTCGGCTCCGGCCGGACCCTGGCCCGCGCGTCCTTCAAGGTCCTGGCCGCCGTGGCGCTGTCCCCGGCCACGGCAACGTCGGGGACCATGGTGCACGCCACCCTGTCCGGCTTCCGGGCCGGCCAGGCCATCACGGTACGGCTCAACTCCGCGACGGGAACGGTGATGGCCCACGCCAAGGCCGCCTCGGACGGTGAGGTCACGACCAGCTTCCGGGCGCCTGCGCGGCCGGGCAGCTACCGGATCTACGCCACCACTAGCGCCGACCCCCAGGCCAGCGCGACGCTGAGCGTCCTGCGGAGCTAACAGGCCAGCGATCCGCCGAGAGCCGCCACGGTCCGTTCAGGAAATCAAAGATCTTTTATTCCGAACGGAGCGTGGTGACTCTCCCCGGTCTTCCCGCGCGCCCCGGCCCTGGCATGGGTGCTGGCCAAGGGCCTGGCATCACGGCCGTTCCGGGCCGCGGCACCGTTCGAGCCCATCAGGCCGCGGGCAGCACCCTCCAGCACCAGCTCGTGGGCGTCCGCCGCGTACGTCACGACCCAGCGGCCCGCCGCCCAATCGATCGCGGGAGTGAAAGGAACAGCCGTGAACCTGCACAACCTGCCGACCCCCGCCATCTGGGCGCCAAGAGAGCGAACACTCGCGGACACGCAAGCCGGGCGTTACCGGCTGCTCCCGCTGAAATGGCCGACCGTCCGGCGGCGCGTCACTGGTGTGGCGCTGGTCGCCGCGGGTTACGCGGCCACCTCGGCCGCCGTCGTCGCCAGCGGCCCCCTAAGCCGTGCCGCGGCCGTGCAGGTCCTCTTCGCCGCCACCATGATCGTCTGCACCCTAAGCGAGACCCTGCTCTCCCCGGCCGTGCCCGTGATCACCGGCGACCGGGTCCGGCATGGTGCGGCAGGCCGTGCCCGGTCGAGGCTCGGCACCCGCGCTTTGGCCGCCGGCTGCCTTCTCGGGCCGGCCGCTGGCGGGGCTGCGCTCGGCGCTGGCTGGTGCAGCAGCCTGCTTACTACCCTGGCAGTGGCCTGTGCCCTCGCCGGCATCGCCACCCAGCGCCCTAGCGGCCGACGCCGGCCGGGCCCGCCACCAGCACACAAATGCCAAAAGTCCGAACCGTACGACTTACGGTCGTGCCGACTCGCAGATCGCAGTTCGTTATCTACTGAGCTAGCCTGAACTATAGCGATGCCGGGGCGGAGCGCCGTTCACAGTGGCGGCGCCCACGGCCGACATGCGCTGCGGCTTGCCCGTGCACGTGAACTGGGTGCTGGCCGAGCCCTGAGCGATATGGTCGCCGACCGCCTGTGTGGTAGTCGAGCCAGCGCTGCCGTCGTCCCCCGCCCCGCAGGTGGCTATGGGCCGACCGATTTGCGGGCTATGCCCGGATATGCCTCCTTGCGGGCAGCTACCATGCCCGGATGAATGGCCCATTCGGCGGCCAATAGCAAGCTGAATGGGCCATTCATCCACGATTGGTTGGGTTTATGCACCGTATCTTTCACCAAACTTCGACGTGGATGCCAGTGCGTTTCCGCGGAGACGTCGAAAGCGCCGTCCAGGCAGAGTCTCGGAAGGCGTGCGGGTAGGAGCCGCCCGGGGACGTTGTAGAAGACCGCCTCGATGACCGCCACCCCGATCGCGCTCCCAGCCTGCTGGGGTGTGGAAGCCCGCCAAGCCACTACCACTAAGGGCGGGGAAGTAGCTCCGCCAGCTGTCCGGCTGACATCGACGGCGTGGCGCTGAGCGGGCCCGGTGTGCGCAATCCCGCCAGGTGAATGTCGAGGAACCGCTGCCAGGTGCCGGGCGCGACCTCGCCAGTTGTCTCGGTCAGCCCGCGCATGCCCCAGACCAGTGTCATCACGTCGCCAACGGTCACGCCGGGGTTCAGCGTGCCCGCGGCCAGGGCGCGGCTGGTGAGCTCCTGGAGCGCAGCGCGGATCTCGCGAGCGGCGGGGCCGTCGGCGCTCCGCTCGAGCAGCAGGTGCGCGTACTTGGCGTGCGCGGCGAACAGCGTCCCGAGCCCGCGCAGGAACTGCTCGAGACCATCGCCGCCCGGGCACGCGAGAGCCTGCCTGGCCTCGGCCAGCGCCTCGGACAGAGACAGGCGCACGAGCTCGTCGATCAGCGCGTCCTTGTTGGCGAACCGCCGGTATACGGTGCCCACGCCGACCCCGGCCCGGGCGGCGATCTCCTCCATGCTGGCATCGGCACCGGACTCGCCGAGCACGTCGCGGGCCGCATTAAGGACCCGGTGGTAGTTGCGGACCGCGTCGCGCCGCCCCGGCGGGGACGGCAGCCCCGCCGGGTCGCTCACCGAGCGCTCGCCGGCCACCGGCCCTCCCTCACTCGCCCAGTTCGCTCGCCACCGTCTCCCCGGCGGCGCTCTCCGCGCTCACCGCGTCCCCGGACATTGCCAGGGTACCGACGGCGGCCGCCTCGATGGCCGCCGTGCCCGGCCGCCGCTGCGACGGGATCAGCAGCGCGGCCAGCGCGGCCACCACCAGGACGCCGGCCATGACCCCGAACCCGGTCCTGTAGCCGGACCCGGCGGGCAGGCCGGACGGCTCCAGCTTGGCGGTCACGATGCTGGCCATCACGGCGGCGCCGATGCTGCCGCCGATGGTACGGATGTTCGCGTTCATGCCGGTGGCCACGCCGGTCTGCTCAGCCGGCACCGCAGACACGACATTCGCCGACATCGCCGAGAAGGCCAGCCCGAAACCGATGCCCAAGACGCCGGTGGCGACGTAGATCTCCCATTGCTGGGAGTGCGCGAAGGCGAACATCGCCATCGCCGCACACCCGACGACGCAGCCCGCGACGACCAGGACCTTGCCGCCGAACCGCCGGGTCAGGGTCCCGACGAACAGGCCGGTCGCGAACATAGTGACTCCAGCAGGCAGCAGCATCAGGCCCGAACGGGTAATGCTGGCACCAAACCCGTACCCGGCCGAGGACGGGGTCTGCACGAACTCGGGCAGGAACGCGAACATCGCGTACAGCCCCACGCCGATGAGCAGCGCGACCAGGTTGTTCGTCCAGACCCCGGGGCGGCGCATCATCTTCATGTCGATCAGCGGGGTGACGGCCCGCAGCTCGGACCAGACCCAGGCGGCGGCGAGCAGCACCGCCGCTGCGAACAGCCCGAGGACCGCCGGCGAGCCCCAGCCCCAGTCCGACGCCTCGCTCAGCGGCACGAGCAACGCAACCAGCCAGGCGGACAGCAGCACCGCCGGCAGCCAGCTGATCGTGCCGCGGCTGCGCACCGGGGACTGGGGGACGAACAGCACCGCGCCGACCGCCGCGATCACCGTCGCGATGCCCGGCAGCCAGAACAGCCAGTGCCAGTTGAGCGCGTTCACGATCGGGCCGGCCAGCACGATTCCCAGGCTGCCGCCGACCGCGGTCAGCGCCGCAAGGATACCGACGGCGCCGGCCACCTTTTCCCTGGGGAATTCGTCGCGGATGATCCCAAACCCCAGCGGCAGCGTCCCGCCCCCCAGCCCCTGGATCACCCGGGCCACGATCATCACCGCGAGGTTGGGGGCCACGGCCGCCAGCACCGATCCGACCGCGAGGGCGGCCAGCGCGGCTACGAACACCCACTTCTTGCCGAACATGTCACCGACCCGCCCCAGGATCGGGGTCATGACCGAGGCCGACAGCAGATAGGCCGTCAGCACCCACGTCACGGCGCTCTGCGAGGTGTGCAATTCCGCCTGCACCGTGCTCAGCACCGGGATCACCAGCGACTGCAGTAGCGCGAACGCCCCGATGCCGACCGCGAGTATCCCGAACGTCAGCTGATAGTGCGGCCGCGGCGCACTGTCCATGTCAGGTCCCTCCTGAAAGCGGAATCATCATTCCGCTACAGGATAGCGTAGCGGAATGATCATTCCGCTACCAAGGTCAGCACCGATCGCGTTGTCAACCTGGGCGGATTACGCGGCTCTTTCCCGGTCGGCGGTATCGCCACCTGGTCGCGCTCCCGGGACTTCGCGCGCGCCGCGCCCGGCGGCCAGGAAGGTCCCCGCGTTACTGGCCGAGAAGTGCAGTAAGTCTGCGGATACCCCGCCACCACGTTCCGGACGCAGACTCAGACCGTGCGAGCTTACCCGGCACCGGATCGGCGCCTCCGCACGGGCGCAGGGGCACGTCAGGAAAGGAGACCTCGGTGAACATCACCCGAATCGCCCAGTCACGCAGGCTTGGACAGCCCTGGGTCCGGGAGATCGTCCCGGGAGTCTTCCGGGTCGGTACGACGTTCTTGGGTTGCTACGCGGTTGAAGACGCGGGCGCCTATACATTCATCGACGTGGGACTGCCCGGCTACTGGCCGCAGATGACCCGGTTCCTCGCCGCACGGAACGCTCCGCTGTCATCCGTCAAGGCCGTCGTGCTCACCCATTACCACCCCGACCACATGGGTAATGCCGAACGGCTCCGGAAGCAGGCGGGCGCGACGGTGCTCGTGCACCACGATGACCGGGTGGCGGCCATGCACAAGGGGGGCAGGCAGCCCTTGTTCCCGTTGTGGAAGCCGCCGGTGCTGCATCTGGTGGGGCATTTCCTGCGCAATGGCGTCGCCCGGAGGGTGCCCGTGGCCGAGGCGTCGGGTTTCGCCGACGAAGAAGTCCTGGACGTGCCGGGCCGTCCCCGCGTCATCCACACGCCCGGCCACACCGCCGGAAACGTGGCCCTGAGCCTGGCCGACCGCGAAGTCCTGATCGTGGGCGACACACTGGCGACGCTCAGCCTTACCCACGGCGAGTCCGGGCCGCAACTGCTCCCTCGGTTCATGAACGAGGATCACGACCGGGCCCTGGCCTCGCTGAAAAAGATCGAGCCGGTCGAGGCTCGCTGGGTCCTACCCGGTCACGGTCTTCCCTGGGAGGGAAGTCCGTCGCAGGCCGTCAAGCTGGCCCGGCAGGTCGCGGCCCGGACAAGTTGAAAGGCCCGCCCGGCCCGCTGGGAGGAGTCTTGGGATGACGCGATACCTGATTTCGTTCCCCAGCGGAGCTGTGCGACTTGACCGTGCGCTACATGGGCGGTAACGCCGCTGCACCCGGCAACGCATAGCGGCTAACCCATCTTCAATGGCACGCTCATGAACGGGTCGATGTTATAGGCGAGGCTGACGCGATGATATCCATCAGCTATGTCTGCGCCCGGTTTCTGATCGCATACGAGCACAGGTGACAGCTTCTCACCGCTAAGCAGCTTCAGCAGGTCACGCTGGACACCAGGATCAGTCAGGGGCAGCGCGGACAGGCCGGTGGCACGCAGAATGTCATTAGCGCGGCGCGAGGTCGGCTTGGCCTTCTTCATGCGATCTACGATCTCGCTCGCGCGTTGCTCATCGAACTTCAGCGACAGGTAATTTTGCGCCGCGTCATAGTCATGTTCTGCCACGTCTTCGAGCCATGCGATGGGTGACTTGCTCATTGATCCTCATAAAGCCTGGATGCAGCCAGTATTGCTAACCACGATGTCGTTTTTCACGATTTACGGCGGTTCTGTGCATGCCGTGATCCACCGCGGTCCAGTAAACAGAGAGGGGAGCTCTTTTGTCCACCCCCAGCGTAGCGAGAGCGGCATCGGCGCATAAATATTCGGGCTGAGTAGCCGCATATTGAGCCGACTGTATATCCGCTGGACCGCAGTGGGCTGGTCACGATCGATACGCCCTGCACGCAGCAGGCGCAGGGTCAGGAGGTGGTCAAGGGCGGTGAACAAGCGCTCGGGAGTGATCGAGCGGCTGCAACGCGCGGGGCTGGCGACCGCCTCCGTTTGCCAACGGCGTCGACCCGGTCCAGGCGCGTGTGCTGTACGCGGTGCAAGGACGCGTCTCGGAATCACTTTTTCACGAAAAGACCACAGCGGCGGCCTGGCGGTCGAAACCATCGCTGATTACCCATCCGCAAGAGGTGACCCAGCTGATCCTGTCCGCCGCCCGGGGGGCCAGCGCATTCTCGGCACCCAGTAAATCCGGGTGAGCGGCCGAGGGCAGGCTGGCGGCTATCCGCCAGCCTCCGCCGGGCAGGGGCCCCGCGCTCAGCTGGCCGCCATGAGCCTTGACCCGTTCGGCCATCCCAGGCAGCCCGGCACCGCCGCAGCCGTCAAGTTCGAGGGGCGCGGATCGGGTTGGCCCGTTGGTAATGTCGATGTTCAGGCCGACGGGTTCCGCCTCCAGGGTCACCGATACGGGCGCGCCCGGGGCGTGCTTCATGGAGTTGGTAAGCCCTTCCTGGACGATGCGCAGAGCGTCGGCAGCCACGGCAGGCGAGAGCACGTGCGATCCGGCCGCGCGGAAGGTGACGTCAGTTCCTGTCGCCCTGAATGCGTCGACGAGGTAGCTGGCGAGCTCGAGCAGTGAGTCTGGCGCAGCGCCGTCGCGGCCAAGCAGCGTCGCGGCCCGGGTGATCTGCTCATGGGCGCGGCCCGCTGCAGTCGCGATGTCAGCGAACGTGGCTGCTACTGACTCTTGCTGTGTCTGGCTGCGCACCTGGCCGGCTCTGGCCTGGATCACTACGGCCGTCAGCCAGTGGGCCACGGTGTCATGGAGTTCCCGTGCTAGGCGAACCCGCTCGTAGGCGACCGCCTCGGCCGCGTACCGCGATCGTTCTGCCTCAAGCAGCTCGCCTGCCTCAGCCAGCTCCGCGGCCAGCCGACGGCGGGAGCGGACGAACTCTCCGGCCGCCCAGGGACCGAACGTGACCATCAGCAAGAACGGGTTGAAGCCGGGATTCATTACCTCAGCCGTAGCCGCCAGCAGCGCTGGCCCCGCGATCGTGCGCCGCCACCCCGCCGCGTTACCCAGGCGGTAGCTGAGCACGAACGTCACGGCAAGAACCGGAATGAGATAGACCAGGCTGGTGGTGTCGCCGCCCGACCCCGCGGCGGCAATGATCAGCACAGCCGCTGTCGTCGCGGCGAGCAGATGACGGGCACGCCAGCACAGGCATAGCGGCAGTAGCAGGGCCAGGTACTCCATTGCCGGGCCTAAGGGCCAGCAGCCGACTGGTGGCGCAGGTCCTGGATCAGCGCACGGATCATCGAGAGGCTATCCCGCCCGCGCGCCTCAATCTCGGTGAACGCGGCACGCGCCAGCTCCGGGTCGGCGGGCCTATCGGGAGAGGCCGTGGCGTTGTGGCCGTTCCTGGCCGCGGCGGAGATCCGGTCGAGATTGAGCCGGAGCAGCGCGTCCAGGTCACCGGTCACACGTTCTCTTTCCACCATGACAGACAGCGCTGCCGTGCGCTCCCGCTGCGCGGCTAGGTCCGCGTTGCGGCGGCGCAGATCCGCGATCGCCTCCAAGCGCTGGCCCGCCAGGCGTCCTACCAGGCAGAACGCGAGGATCACCGGGACGCCGAAAATGAGGAATCCCGGTCCGAGGTTCGGGTCGGAGAACGCCTGAGCCACGGCCGCCATCAGGGCGAGGATGATGGACGCGGCGGTGCGCCGGCTCCAGGGCCGCGCGCCAGCACAGGCGGTGGCGTAAAGAAGCGCGGGGAGCGTGCCGCCGCAGCGCACCATCGACCCGAAGACCAGGCCGTTAAGCACCGCCGCGGCAAGCAGGACCGCTATCGTCCGCATCGGCGCCCGGGACGCCCACGCGATGGGTACCGTCATCGCCAGCACCCCGGTCGCCGCCGCCACGCCGCCGTGCGGATGACCGGTGTGAGTGAACCCGAGGACCAGTACGGCCGCGAAGGCGCTGAGTCCTGCGGCAAGGACGATCCCGGTCGCTGCCCAGGCTCGCCCGGCCGACGGGAGTACCCCGGGTACAGCACCGCTCACTCCCCTAACGGTACGCTCCGATCGGTGGCCGAGACAGACCTGATCACGATCGTGGTCGCAGATGACCAGCGCCTTATCCGCGATGGCATCCGCGTCATCCTCGACCATGAGCCGGGGATGCGCGTGGTCGGCGAGGCGTCTGACGGCCTGGAAGCGGTAGGCGTCGTCGCGCTCCTTCGTCCGCGTGTGGTGCTGATGGATATCCAGATGCCTGTGCTGGACGGCCTGGAAGCGGCCAGGCGGATCCTCCAAGCGTCCCGGGCCACCAGCGTGCTGATGCTGACCACCTTCGACGACGACGAGTACATCTACCGGGCGCTGCAGAGCGGGGCGAGCGGGTTCCTCCTCAAGGACTCCCCGCAGTCGCAGCTCACCGAGGCGGTTCGTGCTATCGCCGCTGGAGGCGCGCTTATCGACCCTCTCACGACCCGGCGTCTCATCGGCCGCTTCGCCAGCGCCGTGCGGCCGGCGCGGGCAGTGCCCTCGATACTCAGCGAGCTGACTGGCCGGGAGCTCGACGTGCTCAGGCTGGTCGCCGAGGGCCTGTCTAATGCGGAGATCGCCGAACGGCTCGTCGTGGAGGAAAGCACCGTCAAGACCCACATGGGGCACATCCTGACCAAGCTGAACCTGCGAGACCGAGTGCAAGCAGTCGTCCTGGCTTACGAGACCGGGTTCGTCCGGGCTGAGCCCTGATCCGGGCTGACCGGGTTTATCTGCGGCTAGCCTGTCAGGCATTACCGGCCGTCCGCGTTCCCTGATCGGCCAGCCGCCCAGCGGCCCGGCGCCGTACCACCGCCGTCCCCAGAACGGCAACGCCGATCAGGCACAGCGCGATGGACAGTATCCCGAACAGTGGCGGGCTCGGGTTGGTCGTGTGGTGAGCCGTCGATTCCGGCCATACGAGTACCGCGTGATCGACGATGTCCAGGACGATCAACGCAGCCACCACGACCGTTCCCGCCAGGGTGGCGCGCTTGACCATTTCCCGCGGGGTTTGCCTGCCCGCATCAGGAACAGCGCGGGACCGCCGCTCGCCGATGAGCGCGGAAAGGATCAGCCCGAGCGCCAGGATGACCGCGGTCACCACCACGTACCCGATCACGCGCGGGAACTGGGTCACCGTCTGCGGCGGGCTCACGGCATAGCCGAGACCGATGTCCGCGGTCTGGTAGATCAGTGCGACCAGCCAAGGGCCGAGAAACGCCGCCATGGCCAGCCGGGGCGCGGGTACCAGCCAACCGGTTATCAGGGCCAGCAGAAGTGCTGAAACGGCAGTCATAGGTGAATCCGCCTTCGTGTCCGGCTTGTTTTCACCGATGCTGCACGCAGAAAGCTGCCGTCTCATCAGCCCGGCGGAGGAACGTAGATGGCGGGCTACGACCTGAGGAGGAGAAGCGTGAAGCATGTATACGCGTGCGGCGGGAGACCACGCAGGCCCGGCGTAAGACTACGTGTACTCACCTGCCGCGCTAGCGCTTGGCCGTCTGGTCATCACCGGCATTCGGAACGGCGGTGCGGCTCGTGGCGGGTGCCCGGTTATGGCCGGAGTTCGAGGACAACATTCACAGCGGCGCCGGCTATCGCTTCATCGCTCCGCCCTGAACCCGGCCCGCCCGTCGCACCCGGCCCGCCCCCCGGTTGCCTGATCAGCGCAACGACTTGAACCCGGCGCGCATCTCGGCGGCGAAGAGGTCCGGCTGTTCCCAGGCTGCGAAGTGACCGCCCCGGTCGAGCTTGTTGTAGTAGATGAGGTTGTGGGGATAGGCCTGCTCAGCCCAGCTCCGCGGGGCTTGATACAGCTCGTCGGGGAAGACGCTGATGGCAAACGGAATCGAGATGTTCTTCGCATCGAAGAAGTCCGCTTTGTTCTCCCAATAGAGGCGGGCCGCCGACACCCCGGTGTTGGTCAGCCAGTAGAGCGTGATGTTGTCGAGGATGTCGTCTCGGGTCAGGGCGCTGGCCAGGGTTCCTTGCAGGGCCTGTCCCACGAGCCCGGGCTGGCCGGTACCGTCGCCGTGGTCCAGCATGAACGCGGCTAGATCGGCGGGGGAGTCCGCCAGTCCGTACAGCGTCTGCGGGCGCGTCGTCATGATCTGGGCGTAGGCCACGTGCTTCGCGTAGAAGGTGCTCAGCTGCTCGTACGCGCTCTTCTCGTCGGCGGACAGATCCGGTGGCGGCGGGTCGCCGCGCTGGACCGCCTTGTCGATGGCGGCTGGAGCGGTCCCAGGCATGTTGGAGTGAATGCCGAGCAACTCCGGTGCTGCCGCTATGCCCATCGCCTGCGTGACTGCCGCACCCCAATCACCACCCTGCGCCACGAACCGGGTGTATCCGAGGCGCTTCATCAGCACGACCCAGGCGCGAGCGGTCCGGGTCGGATCCCACCCCGTGGTGGTCGGCTTGGCAGAGAACCCGTAACCCGGCAGCGAGGGAATCACCAGATGGAACGCGTCAGCCGCGCTCGCGCCATGAGCGGTGGGGTTGGTGAGCGGCTCGATGATCTTCAGCTGCTCGATGATCGAGCCGGGCCACCCGTGCGTGACGATCAGCGGCATCGCGTCCTCGTGCTGCGAGCGGACATGGATGAAGTGAATGTCAAGCCCGTCGATCTCGGTCATGAAGTTCGGCAATGCATTCAGCTTCGCCTCGCACTTGCGCCAGTCGTAGTCTGTCCCCCAGTAGCGCGCGAGATCTTGCATCATCGCGAGCCGAACGCCCTGCGAGTCATCGGTGACCGTCTCGATCTCCGGCCACCTGGTCGCGTTGACGCGCCTCCGCAAATCGGTAAGATCCGACTCCGGGAAAACGATCTTGAACACGCGAACATCGGCGTTGTCGTTGCGCGTCTGTTGAGTGGTCTCAGTCATGGCTGGAACCCTCCATCTTCCTTGGTTAGTTGCCGTCGACGTCGACGACCGCCTGGGCGAAGGCCTGCGGGGCTTCTTGGGGCATGTTGTGCCTGACGCCGCCGCTGACCGAGCCGCCAGCGGTAATCGTGGATCGCGATGGCGACGTGATCGAGGTTGTGGAAGGCCGCCGCGCCGCGGGCGAACGTGGCGTCGGCCAGTGCCGGGACACCGCCGGACGGCCAGACCTAGCCAGGGCGCTGCCGGCATTGCCGATGCCGAAAGTGATGTGGAGCCGGTCTTCGCTCATCAGCCGGTCCTCGCTGACTCCGAGCAGCCGGGCCGTCGGCGACAGCGGGACCTCGATGCCTGCGGCCTACGCTACATCGGCACCAAAAAACAAGCAATATATTTCTGGAAATGGTCATCCATGGTGCCGGACCCCGCAGACCTAACCTGCGGTGCACACCGGTTTTGTCCTGTAGCGCATCCGTAGCCTCGTTCATCCTGCCTTCCCCTTCTGCCGGATCCGATCAGCAGGAAGGCCCCGCTTTTTTTGGGCCTGGCGGTAGCCGGACGGCAGTTTTAAGGTCTTCCTGAGAATTGCCGACTAACGGAGGCAACGTGATGAGCATCCGCCGTGGTATGCGCATGGTTTCCGCGTCCGGAGCAGTCGCGCTCGCGTGCGGCGCGCTGCTGGCTCCGACCGCACCGCATGCCGCGGCCGCCACGGACAGTTGGCGTTCGAAGGTACTGCTGGTCGGGAAGTTCCACGGCAAGGAAGGACAGTTCAGAACGATCCAGGCGGCCGTCAACGCGGCGCGGCCTGGTGACTGGATCCTGGTCGGCCCGGGCGACTACCACGAAGACGCCGATGAGACCGGCCCGTACGGCAATCCCGCCGACGGCGATATGGGCGGCGTCTACATCGACAAGTCCGGCATCACCCTGCGCGGCATGAACCGCAACACGGTCATCGTCGACGGCACCAAGAAGGGATCGGCGGCGTGCAGCTCGAAACCGTCGGCGCAGAACTACGGCAGGCTCGGGAAGAAGGGCGTCCCCGTCGGGCGTAACGGAATCCTGGTCTGGAAGGCGAACGACGTAAGCGTCGAGAACCTCACGGTCTGCAACTTCATGGCCGGCACGGGCGATTCTGGCAACCAGATCTGGTGGAACGGCGGTGATGGATCAGGCAAGATCGGCCTCACTGGATACTGGGGGAGCTACCTCACCGCGACATCGACGTTCGTCAAGAACGAGGCCACCGCCGCCGAGTACGGGATCTTCGCAAGCAACTCGGCCGGGCCGGCGAGCTGGAACCAGCTGTACGCGAGCAACATGAACGACTCGGGCACGTACGTGGGGGCGTGCAAGCGGCAGTGCGATGTGGTCATGGACCACATGTGGATGGAGAACAACGCGCTGGGCTACTCGGGCACGAACTCCGGCGGCACCGTGGTCATCGAGAACTCCCAATTCGACGACAATCAGGACGGCCTTGACACCAACACCCAGGTCGTCGGGGACCCGCCTGCACCGCAGGACGGCCGGTGCTTGGGCGGTAAGACCAGCCCGATCACGCACACGACCTCGTGCTGGGTGGTGGAGCACAACTACATTCACAACAACAACAACGCCACGGCCCCGGCCGCGGGCAGCGCCGCCGCCGGGCCAGTCGGAACAGGGATGACGGTCTCGGGCGGCCGCTTCGACACGGTCATGGACAACGACGTCGTTAACAACGGGGCCTGGGGTGTGCTGTTCGTCCCGTACGCCCAGGAGGGCACGCCGAGCCTAGGACAGACCTGCGCCGGCGTCGGCGGCAACGAGGTGCCGGGCCTTGGCTGCGTGATGGACCCCGAGGGCGACGCGCTTGAGCACAACGTCTTCCACCACAATGGCTACTTCGGCAACCCGTCCAACTCTGACTTCGGGCAGATCACGCTGTTCGGCCACGAGCCGGAGAATTGTTTCGCGGGAAACCGCGCGCCCGACGGCAGCGCTCCCGCCAACCTGGAGAAGATCCAGCCACGCTGCGGGGGCACCACCACCGCCGGGAACTCCGGCGGCGCGCTGCTCGAGCAGGTGCTGTGCGACACCGGACTGGGACCTTGTCCGTCGGGCGCGCACTATCCGAAGCCGGGCAAGAAAGTGGTACTGAAGCGGCTGCCCAAAGGCCTGCCCACGATGCCCAATCCCTGCGCGGGGGTGCCGGCCAACCCGTGGTGCCCAGGCCCGGCCACGCCCAAGAGCGGCGGCTACAGCGCGGCCGCGGCCATCGGGACGACCGCGGGCCTTTTCGCTGTCCCGGCCATGAGGCCCCGCCGGGTGCGTCAAGGACCGATCACATAGCAGAGCGGCATTAGGTCGCCGAGTTTCTTATCGGTTGATATACGGGTGATCAGGGCGCCGCTAGGCGCTGAAGACGGTTGGTCATCCGTGTGAGAACCCGGGCGGCACGGGAAGCGCGAGCTTGGCCAGCAGTGCTTTAGTCGGCGGCAGCCACGTGATCACGTCATAGTAGCCGCTACTACCGGTCTGCCAGTCGGCGATCGGCAGGAAGGTGGTGGCGTCCACGAGGATGTGCAGCCGGACGCCGTACTGGTACTCGACATCCTTCGGCGTGTTTACGATGTTCAGGATCGGGGTGCCGTTGGCGCCGGAGTGGCTGGTAACCGTATAGGCGCCGCAGCGCAGCGAGGACACTAGCCATGTCGGCCAGCCCGGGTCACCGACTTGCGGCGAGTCATCGGCGGGGCCGGCACACTGGTTCTTGTCGGTGGGGACCTGCCCGTTAAATGGCCAGTTGGTAACCCACCACGTGCGCTGCTGGTAGTCGACGAACTTGACCGTATGGCGCTGCGGGTAATAGGTGATGAGCTGCGCGGAGGGCGGATCAGCCTGGACCAGCAGGTGCATGTTCCGGTAGTCCCAGGCGGACACGATCAGCTTGGACCGGTCCGCGTAGTCGTAGCGCCGGGTGTACGCGATGAAGTTCGGCGAGGTCAGCACGGCCTGCTCGACGCGGCTGACCAGCGTCGCTTGCGTGATCCGGCCGGGCGGCCAGGACGGCAGCTGACGCAGGTGCTGGGTCGGCGCGGGCCGCGCTGACGGCGTGACTCCCGGGCCGGCCGGCTTGCTCGCCGTCGGCGCTGCGCTGTGCAGGCCGATCACCACGGCCGCGGCGGTGACTGTTGCCGCAGCAGCGGCGACCCCGGCGCTGGTAACCAAGTGGTGCCGCCGGGCCGCGCTGGCCGCCCGGTGCGTGAGACCGGCGGGCACCTCGGCCGGCAAGCGATCGATGCCCTGCCGGAGCAGGTCTTCGAGGTCGATATCCATGCTGCGCCTCCGGTAGTGAACCGACGAATTAGACCGAACTAGGCGGGATAGGCAGCTTGGGCGGCCGGTCGTCGGCAAGCTCGCGCAGCCTGCTCAGGCCGCGCGAGGCGGCCGATTTGACCGATCCTGGCGAGCAGCCAAGGATCGCCGCCGTCTCGGCCTCACTCAGCTGCTCCCAGTACCGCAGCACGACCACCGCGCGCTGCCGCGGTGGCAGTTGCGCGAGCAGACGCACGAGCGCGTCCCTGATGTCGATGGCATCCGTGCCATCGGCCCCTCGCTCGGGTACGGCGATCAGCGGCCGCCAGCGCCGGGCCACACCTCGCCGCCGCCAGCCATCGGCAGCCAAGTTGTAAAGCGTCCGCCGCAGGTACCCTTCGGCGTCGGAGCCGACTCGACGGTAATTAAGCAGCAGTCGTTCCAGCGCGGCCTGCAGCAGATCCTCGCCATCTGACCGACTGCCAGCCAGCGCGATGGCCGCTTGCATCAGGTGCCGGCCACGCGCTGCCAGCAGCTGCTCCACCGCCGCGCCGCGGCCAGTCATGTTGCGCCCGGTGTCCGGATCGGGTCTCACGCCACCACCTCCTCCGTGCCTTCTGCCAGCCAAGGACGTGAGTCGGGGGCTGAAAGTTGCCACCGACTCGAGATCTGACCGCCTTGGACTGAGAGCGGAGCACCTTACACGATGTCTCCAGCGGAAATCCGACAGAGTGCCGTGCGGGGGTCAGTATTCACGCACCGCCGACACACTTAACCGTCCGGAATGCCAACGGCGTGCGGCAGTGACACCCAGAGCACAGGCCAAAAGGAACCTGAATGCTTTACGCTGTTGCGTGACTTCGGCATATTTCCATATTGGACGGGGTTGGTGAGATGTGCCGTTACCGTGTGCTTGGCGTCGTGGCCGCCGCGACCGTCGTGAGTGCCGGACTCCTGGCTTCCGGGGGACTCGCTCTCGCGGCCGGGCAAGCGATAGTGACCTGCCCTACGGTGTCCTCATCGGGGACGGTGACACCGGCCCCTAAGCCGGGTGTGGACTGGCAAAACTGCTCGCTGACGAATGCCGACCTCTCTGGCGCGAACCTCACCGGCGCCAATCTGGAGAACACCTATCTCACTACGGCCAACCTGAGCGACGCGAACCTCAGCAACGCGAACCTGACCGAGGCCGTCTTCACGTCAGCCACCTTGTCCGGCGCGAAGCTGACCGGTGCCATCCTCACGGGCGCAATGTCCGGCAAGATCACCGGCACCCCGGCCGCCCTCCCGGTGAACTGGGACCTGGTGAATGGCTACCTGCTGGGCCCGGGCGCGAACGTGCAGCATGGGTCTTTCCCTGGCCTCAACCTGACCGGCGCCGATCTCGCGGGCGCGCTGCTTTATGCTGACGACTTTACCGGGGCCAACCTCGGCGGGGCCGACTTCGCGAACGCGCAGCTCGTTGACATCACGCTGACCGGGACGGACATCTCCGGTGCCAACTTGGACGTCCTCCTCGCGGAGGATTTGAGTTCTGGAGGTGTTACCGCGTCGTCGGCCACGACGCTGCCGCAGGACTACTCCCTGCTCGACGGCTACCTCATGGGCCCCCATGCCAACCTGGACAGTGCCGACCTGGCCGGCTTGGACCTGTCCGGCATTGATCTGCAGAACGCCTCCCTCACTGGAGCGGACATCTCCGGGACAGCGCTCGGCGGCGCCACTCTCACGGACATCCGCACCGGTAGCCTGTCCGGGACTCCCGCATCTCTCCCGCCAAGCATGTTCATCACGAGCGGCTACCTGGTGGGCCCGGGTGTCGGTCTCGAGGAGGCGGCGCTGTCCGACCTGAACCTGGCAGGTGCCGATCTAGCCGGGGCGAACCTGGGAAACGCCACCCTGACGGATACCGACCTGGCCGGGGCGAACCTAGCCGGAGCCACGATCGAAGCCGCGACTCTGTCCGGGGCGGATCTGTCCGGGGCGAACGTAACTGGAGTAGACGCTAAGTGGGCCGTCCTGTCGGGTGCGGACCTGTCCGGCGCGGATTTTTCCGGCGCTGACCTGGAATTCGCGAGGATTACCTCGGCAAACCTGAACAATGCGGACCTGGCCGCCGCGAATCTGACGGACATCATGGCCGGGATCGTTACCGGAACCCCCGCCGGGCTGCCGGCGCACTGGGAGATCGTGCAGGGATACCTCCTCGGCCCCACGGTGGTTTTTCCCCAGGGAGCAGATCTCAAGGGAGTCAACTTCTCGGACGCGGACCTGGAGGGCGCCGGGCTAGACAGCGCCGACCTCAGCTCCGCCACCCTCATCGGGACGGACTTCCGCGGCACGCAGTTGTTCCAGACGAACTTTCAGAACTCGGACCTATCAGGCGCGAACCTGTCAGCGGCGTACCTGGATGGCGTCAACCTGACGGACGCAGACCTCTCGGGCGCGAGCCTCGCCTCGGCCGGCGTTGTCAGCACGAACCTGTCGGGCGCCAACTTCGCCAATGCTGACTTCGACAACATCGGCGGCGCGTCGAACGCCGGGACGCCGGCCGCGCTGCCACCACATTTCTTCCTCGTATCCGGTTACCTGGTCGGTCCCACAGCCGATCTCTTCCAGGCGAATCTGCAAGGCGATGACCTGCGAGGATATGACCTCTCTAACGTCGACTTCGAGACGGCGGACCTGTCAGGGGCCGACCTCGATGACACCAACCTGACCGGCGCGGACCTCAGGTTCGCGCTGGTCGATGCTGCAACCTTCACCGGCGTCAGATGGCGAAACACCATCTGCCCTGACGGCTCCAACTCCAATTCGCACGACGCTGGCTGCTTCAGCCCGCTAGACACGACGCCGCCGAAGGTCACCGTGGCCGGCGTCAAGAACGGCAAGGTGTACGTCAGCGGCGGCGTTCCCGTCGCAGGCTGCAAGACGACCGACACGGGAACCGTCACCACTCCCGCTACCCTCACGGTCACCACGACGGGCAAGAACGGCGTCGGCCGGTTCACCGCGACCTGCTCGGGGGCCGTTGACCTGGCCGGGAACAAGCAGAAAACACCAGTCTCCGTCCGCTACACCGTCGCGTACGGCCTACACGGATTCCTCACCCCGGCCAACGGGAGCACGATCGCGCGCTCGTCGAAGACCATCACCGCCCGCCTCCGCCTGACGAATTCCAGTGGCAGCCCGATCTCTCATTCACTGGCCGAGGCCCTGGCGGCAGCAGGTGACGTGCGAGTAACCCTGAGCGGACCTGGCATTAAGGCCGTCACGGTGAACCTGCGCTGGAACGCCTCCCGGGCTGACCTCACCGCCACCATCCGCATCCCATCCGGCGTCCGAACCGGCAGCGACCAGCACTACACCCTCACCGTAACCGAGAACGTCGGCAGCGGCCTCCTGACCGCCCCCGGTGTACGCGGCACCGCCGACCCGGTAGTCGTCCACTTCAAGTAGGCAATCGGCAACTGCCCCGGGCGGACGCCTGCCCCGACGGCAGATGCCGCAACGTGCGGCGGCACCGGCGGATCGAAGACGGTCTCCTGGACGCCTGAACGCAGACCGGGGCGGCCGCCCGGCTCGCTGCCGGATGTCCGCCCCGGTTGGGTGCTATCTGGTCTACATGTGTCAGCTGACGCTTAGGTCGTCGGCGTAGACGTTGCCCTCTGCGTACCAGCCGTGGACGAAGACGGTCACCGTTCCCGACGGTCCGGTGGTGAACGAGACCGTCTGCTGCGTCCAGCCGCTGGAGGACGTCCAGGTGCTGGCCGTCGCCCCGCCGCTGACGCCGATGTACGCGTAGCTACCTTGCGTCCAGCCAGTGAGCGTGTAGGTGGTGTTCGGGGACAGGGTGATCGTCTGGTCGCACTCGCCGGTCTGGCTGCTGGTCGGCGTGATCTGCGCCGCGTAGGTGCCCGAGTGCACGGGGGCGGTCACCACCGTGTCACCCGCCTGGCACACCCACGGACTCAGGCTGCCGGTCTCGAACCCGCCGTTGACCAGCGAACTCGGAGGTGGGGCAGTAGAGCTGATCGTCCAGGTAAAGGTGGCCGATCCTGTCGCACCGATCGTGTCAGTGGCGGTTACCGTGACGTTTGACGTCGCCGCCGTGGTTGGCGTGCCGGAGATCAGGCCGGAGGAACTGATCGACAGGCCCGCGGGCAGTCCGGCGGCGGAGAAGGTGAGCGTCTGACCAGAGGCCGAGTCGGTACCGCTGACCTGCAGGCTGGCTGCGGTGCCCACCGTCCCGGTCTGGTTACCTGGGCTGTTGACGGTGACCGTGTTAGCCGGTGGTGTTGTGGAGCTCGCGAAGGTGAGCTGGTGGATGTTCCAGCCGGCGTTGTCCTGGTCGATGGTCAGGGTCTGCTGGCCCGCGGGCAGGGTGACGCTCGCCGTGACGGTGGTCCAGGTCTGCCAGCCGCCGGTCGCCGGGACGTTGATGTTCCCGGACAAGTTGGCGCCGGACGAGCT